>Ga0136625_1000797_pt1 | contig 10561 bp, 6 predicted proteins | sample AntDrymUQ4832306_2_FD_104672 | JGI IMG/M metagenome (GOLD analysis project Ga0136625, IMG submission 104672) | Polar desert sand microbial communities from Dry Valleys, Antarctica - metaG UQ483 (23.06) | ecosystem: Environmental > Terrestrial > Soil > Desert | place: Antarctica: Dry Valley...
ACGATCTCGGGCGAGGACGCGTTCCAGCTGCACGACACGTTCGGCTTTCCGATCGATCTGACGATCGAGCTCGCCGAGGAGCGAGGGCTGTCGGTCGACGTAGCGGCGTTCGAGACGCTGATGTATGCACAGCGCGAGCGCTCCCGGGCTCCGGTTGAGGGGAGTGGACACGCCCTTCTTGGCAAGCTTTCAGCGACCGGCCGCGGAACCGTAGGCAGCCTGCGCGATCGCGCGAATGTGCTGACGCGCGAGGCTGGCTTTCACACCGACTTCACGGGCTACGAGACGCTAGAGCAGCACACGTCCGTAGGCCCGGTGAACACGGCCGGCGGCCCAACGGCGCTGCTCGTCAAGCTCGCCGAGTCGCCGTTCTACGCCACCGGCGGCGGCCAGGTGGCCGACGTCGGCACGCTCGTCTGTGAGAGCGGCGAGTGCGCGGCGCGGGTCGTCGACGTCGTGCGGATCGGCGACGACCAGGCGCTCCTGGTGGAGATCGAGCGCGGCAAGCTGAAGCCCGCGGACCGCGTCGTCGCGCGCGTGGACCGCGCCGCGCGCACGGCGACGCAGGCCAACCACACCGCGACGCACCTGCTGCACGCGGCCCTGCGCGAGACGCTCGGCACGCACGTCCGCCAGGCCGGCTCCTACGTCGGCCCCGACAAGCTGCGCTTCGACTTCAGCCACGGCGAGCGGATCTCGCCCGAGGACCTCAGGCGGATCGAGGACCGCGTCAACGAGTGGATCCTGCGCAACGACCCGGTGCGCCCGATCACGACGACGCTCGACGAGGCGCGTGCGCTCGGCGCGATGGCGCTGTTCGGCGAGAAGTACGGTGACATCGTGCGGATGGTGCAGATCGGCGACGGTGCCACCTCGCGCGAGCTGTGCGGCGGCACGCACGTCCGTTCCACCGCGGAGATCGGCGTCTTCAAGCTCGTCAACGAGAGCTCCAGGGGCGCCAACGTGCGCCGCATCGAAGCGATCACCGGCCCGGCGGCCGTCGCCGAGCTGCGCGCCTCCGACGCAAGCGCCCGCGAGGCGGCGAACCTGCTGCGCACCGACGTCGCCCAGCTGCCGGGCGCCGTCACCGCGCTGCGCGACCGCGCCAGGCAGGCGGCGAAGGCCGCGTCCGGGGACGCCGGCGGCGTCGACGCTGCCGCGCTCGCGGGCGCCGCGACGCAGGTAGCCGGCGCGAGCGTCGTCGCCGAGGTCGTGACCGGGGTGGGCTCGGCGAAGGAGCTGCCCGACCTCGCCGACCGCGTCCTGGGCCAGCTCGGCGAGCAGGCGGCGGCCGTGCTGGGCACCGTCGTCGAGGGGCGCGTGCACCTCGTCGCGAGCGTCAGCCCGGCGCTCGTCAAACGCGGCGTGAAGGCCGGCGCCGTCGTCAAGGCGGCGGCGCAGGTCGCCGGGGGAGGCGGCGGAGGCCGCGACACGATGGCGCAGGCCGGCGGCCGCGACCCGGGAGCGCTGCCCGATGCGATCGCCGCCGGGCGCGCGGCGATCACTGCGGCGCTCGCGGGGTAGACCCGGGCTCATGCGCGTCCTCGCCCTGGATTACGGCAGCGCGCGTTGCGGCTGCGCCGTGAGCGATCCGACCGGCACGCTCGCGACGCCGATCGCGCCGGTGCTGGCACCGGCCACGCGCAAGGGGTTCGCGCGCGTCTGCGATGTCGTGCGCGAGCGCGATGCCAAGCTCGTCGTCGTCGGCCTGCCGCTGTCGCTGTCGGGGCGCGACTCCGCGCAGACCGCCGAGACGCGCGACTTCGCGCGCCGGCTGACCGAGCGCATCGGCGTCCCAGTCGAGCTCTACGACGAGCGCTTCACGACGCTGATGGCCAGCCGCGATCCGGGCGATCCGCGGGCCTCGGAGGACTCGCGCGCCGCCGCCCACCTGCTGGAAGGCTGGCTCGCGGCGCACGATCGCAGGGAGGCCGGGTAGCGTTCATGGCGAATCGCGGAGCCGCATGAGTCGCAACCGCCGAGACGACCCCTCCTCAAGCGGCCCTCGCTCAGCCGAGCAGCGTGAGCGCGACCGTCTCGAACGAGAGGCGCGTCGCGCGGCGGCGGAGGGAGGCGGCACCGCGTCGCGGCCACCAGCAGACCAGCCACCAGCTTCCACCTCAGAGCCCCGTGACCGCCGACCGCCACCACCCGAGCCGCGCTCCGATCGACCGGGCGCGCGCCGCAGGCGCTTGGCGAGCGGCGAGGCGCCGGCCGAGCCTGGGGCGCGCGACCGCGCGGCCGAGCGGCGCACGGCGGCTCGCCGGCGCTCGACGACCGGTGAGCGCGATCAGCCGGCGCCCGTGCTGCGCATCCAGCCCGATCCGCCCGCGCCGCCGGCCGCGGCCGCCGGCGCGCTGTCCGACGAGACTGACACGCCGATCGGCATCCGTCGCGTGCGGCGCGCAGTCGCGCCGCGCAACCCGCGAACGGTCGTGACGCCGCCCGGCGACACGCGGGCCGGCCCCGCCAGCTCCCGGCGCTCGCTGCGCTCGCGGATCGCCGCGATCGTCGTGCTGGTGATCCTGTTCGCGCTGATCGCCGGCGTGCTGATGCTCTTTCAGCCGTTCGGCAGCGCGGAGGGCGCGCAGGTGAAGGTCACGATCCCCAGTGGCTCCGGCGCCCGCGAGATCGGCGACCAGCTCGCGGCGGCGGGGGTCGTCAGCTCGGGCTTTCTCTTCTCGCTGCGCGCCACGCTCGCGGGCAAACGCGGAGACCTGCGCTCCGGGCGCTACACGCTCAAGCACGGAATGACCTACGCCACCGCGCTGGACGAGCTGAGCAGGCGCTCGGTCATCACCGAGGTCGAGACGATCAGGATCACGATCCCCGAGGGCCGCTCGCGCAAGGAGATCGCGCGGCTGATCGACTCCAAGGGCCTGAAGGGCGACTACCTTGATGCGACCCAGCGCTTCAGCGGGCGTTTGAGCCCGTTTCGCTACGGCGCGCCGAAGGGCACGCGCGCGATGGAGGGCTTCCTCTTTCCGGCGACCTACGACCTCAAGGCGGGCGCGCCCGCCAAGGATCTTGTCGCCAAGCAGCTCGCGGCGTTTCGAGAGAACTTCTCGCGCGTCGACCTCAAGCGCGCCAAGCGCAAGAACCTGACCGGCTACGACGTGCTGATCATCGCCTCGATGGTCGAGCGCGAGGCCCGGCAGGCCGGCGAGCGCTCGAAGATCGCGGCCGTCATCTACAACCGCCTGAAGGACGGCATCCCGCTCGGCATCGACGCCACGATCCGCTATGCGACCGACAACTGGGAATCGCCGCTGAAGCAGTCTGAGCTGCAGATCGACTCGCCCTACAACTCGCGCAAGCGTCGCGGGCTGCCACCGACGCCGATCGGCAACCCGGGCCTCGCCTCGATCCGCGCCGCGGCGCGCCCGGCGAACGTCGACTTTCTCTACTACGTCGTCAAGCCCGGCACGTGCGGCGAGCATGCCTTCTCGTCGAGCTTTCAGCAGTTCGATCGCGACCGCGAGCGCTACGACCAGGCCCGCGACGCGGCCGGCGGCAAGTCGCCGACCACCTGCTGATGAGCGCGGCGGCCGAGGCGCGCTACGGCGTTCTCGGCTGGCCGGTCGGCCACAGCCGCTCGCCGGCGATGATGCGCGCGGCGGGCCTGCAGCGCTACCAGCATCTGCCGGTCGCGCCGGAGGCCTTCGAGGACACGGTGCGCGCGCTCGGCCCCGCCGGCTTTCGCGGCGCCAACGTGACGATTCCCCACAAGCATGCGGCGCTGCGGGTCGCGACCCGGGCCACCGACGCGGCGCGGGAGATCGGGGCGGCCAACACGCTGACCTTCGGTGAGGACGGCGCGATCCTGGCCGACAACACCGACGCGCCGGGCCTGCTGGCCGCGCTCGGCGCGCCGCCGGCATCGGCGCTCGTGCTGGGGGCCGGCGGTAGCGCGCGAGCGGTGATCTGGGCGCTGAGGCGGGCGGGCGCCGAGGTGTCCGTGTGGAACCGCACGCCGGGGCGCGCCGAGGGGCTCGGAGCCCGCGTCGTGACGCGGCCAGTTGCGGCCGAAGTGCTGGTCAATTGCACGAGCGTGGGTCTCGACGATTCGTCCAGCGCCTTCAAGGATCTGCCGCTGGATGCCGATACCCTGTCTGACTATGCCACGGTGGTGGACCTCGTCTACACGGTGAGCACGACGGCGTTGATAGCGGAAGCCAGGCGGCGAGGGTGCAGCGTCGTCGACGGTCTCGAGATCCTGGTCTGCCAGGGCGCGTTAAGCTTCACCATCTGGACGGGCCGACCGGCTCCCCTGGCACTCATGCGCGCTGCGCTGCGCGGCCCCCGAACAGAGGTCGATGTTGCCTGATCCGATTCCCCTCAAGGCCGTTCCGATGGAGCAGAGCCCGAACGGCATCACGCAGCCACGCCGGGCCGGGGGGCCTGCACGCTTTCTGACCGACGTCATCGTCGATCTCGGGCTCGTCGACCGTGAGCGCGTCACCGCGGCGATCGAGGAGGCGCGGCGCACCGGCAGGACACCCGAGGACGTCCTGCTCCAGGACGGCGCCCTCAGCCCCGACGGCCATTCGCGCGCCGTCGCCGAGCGCCACGGCCTCGAGCATCTCGACCTGTCGCGCTTCCAGCCGGACATGCAGGCCGCCAACCTCATCTCGATCACCGCCGCCAAGCGCTACGAGGCGGTTCCCGTCGGTCTTCTGGACGACCGCACGCTGCTCGTCGCGATGGTCGACCCGGCCAACGTCCTGGCGGTCGACGACATGGCGCTGCTGACCGGCAAGGAGATCCGCCCGGCGGTGACCAGCCGCGAGGACATCTCCAATCTCATCTCGCGCCTGTCGCGCCTGGACGACGTCGTCAGCTCCGACGAGGAGGAGCCCGAGGAGCTTGCGGCGCAGATCATGGACCTGCGCGAGTCCGCCGACGACGCGCCGGTCATCCGCCTGGTCAACCAGATCATCGCCCAAGCCGTCGAGCAGCAGGCGTCGGACATCCACCTCGAGCCCAACGGCAGCGAGCTGCGGGTGCGCTTCCGCATCGACGGCGTGCTGATCGAGACCGCCCAGGTCCAGCGGCGGATGGCGCTCGGCGTCATCAGCCGCGTGAAGATCATGAGCGACCTGGACATCTCCGAGCGGCGCATTCCGCAGGACGGCCGCGTCGGCCTGACGATCGACGGCCACCATGTCGACCTGCGCGTCGTCACGCTGCCCAGCGTGCACGGCGAGTCGGTGGTCATGCGGATCCTCGACAAGGACGCCGTCGTCATGTCGCTGGAGAAGCTCGGGATGGCACCCGCCGAGAAGGACCGCTTCGAGCGCGCCTTTCGTCAGGCCTACGGCGCGGTGCTCGTGACGGGGCCGACGGGATCGGGCAAGTCGACGACGCTGTACGCGGCGCTCAACGAGCTCAACCAGATCGAGAAGAACATCATCACGATCGAAGATCCCGTCGAGTACCAGCTCGACGGCATCACGCAGGTGCAGGTCAACCCGAAGGCGGGGCTGCAGTTCTCGACCGGCCTGCGATCGATGATGCGAGCGGACCCCGACATCATCATGGTCGGCGAGATCCGCGATCACGAAACCGCCCAGATCGCGGTCGAGTCCGCGCTGACCGGCCACCTGATCCTTTCCACGCTGCACACCAACGACGCGGCCAGCGCCATCACGCGGCTCGTCGAGATGGGCATCGAGCCGTTCCTCGTCGCCTCGGCGATCGACTGCATCGTCGCTCAGCGCCTGGCCCGCAAGCTCTGCCCGCATTGCAAGGAGCGCCAGATCCTCAGCGCCGACGTGCTGCGGGCCAACGGCATCCGCAGCCAGTTCGACATGGAGGCCTACAACGCGCAGGGCTGCCCGCGCTGCAACCACTCCGGCTACAAGGGGCGGATCGGGCTCTACGAGGTGCTGACGGTCAGCGACGAGATCCGCCGGCTGGTGCTCGCTCGGGCTCCCGCTCCGGACATCAGCGAGGTCGCCGTGCGCCAGGGCATGCGGCTGCTGCGAGACGACGGCCTGGAGAAGGTGCGCCTCGGCATGACCTCGATCGCCGAGGTCACCCGTATCACGGGCACGGGCGCTGCGCTGGCCGACTGAGAGCCGCCGGGTCCGAGGTTGTCGCGCAGCGCGGCGGCCGCGGCGCTCGTCTGCGGCGAGCCGTCGGCCAAGGCACTGACGAGGCTCGACCAGAGCTCTCCGAAGGCATCGCTGGACGCGTCGCCGCTGCTAGTCGTTCCCCGCGTCCGCGTCCGGGCTCGCCTCGCCCGTGCCCGGCGTGAGCGACGGGAGCGGCGCCTCGTCGTTGCTGCGCGCGCGATCCACGCCCGCCGCACGGTAGGCATCGTCCTCGTCGAGGGTCTCGCGCTCCAGCAGCTTGGCGGTCAGCGACTCGAGCTTGTCACGGTTGGCGGTCAGCATTCGCTTCGCGCGGACGTAGCAGGCCTCGACGATCCGGCGGACCTCGCGGTCGACGAGCTGGCGCGTCTCCTCGGCGACCTGCCCACCTGCGCCGACGTACTGCTCCTCGCCGGGCGAGGGCAGCACCGAGACGAGGCCGATCACATCGGACATGCCCCAGCGTCCGACCATCTGGCGCGCGATGCTCGTGACCTGCTCGAGGTCGGACTCCGCGCCGGTCGTGACGTTGCCGTAGACGAGCTCCTCGGCGGCGCGCCCGCCGAGAGCGCCAACGATGCGCCCTTCGAGGTAGCGCGCGTCGTAGCCGTAGCGATCGGCCGAGGGCGACTGGAAGGTGACCCCGAGCGCGCGCCCGCGCGGGACGATCGAGACCTTGCGTACCGGGTCGGCGCCGGGTTCGATCATGCCCAGCACGGCGTGGCCGGCCTCGTGGTAGGCGGTGCGCTCGCGCTCCTCGACGGACAGCGTGATGCGCCGCTCGGCGCCGAGCACGATGCGCTCCAGCGCATCGGCGAAGTCGCCGGTCGTGGCCGCCGTGTGATCGCGGCGCGCGGCGAGCAGGGCGGCCTCGTTGACGAGGTTGCGCAGGTCGGCGCCGACCATTCCCGGCGTCGAGGCGGCGATCCGCTGGAGGTCGACGTCGTCGTCCAGCGGAACGGAGCGCGCATGGATCTTCAGGATCATCGTGCGCCCGTCCTTGTCGGGCGGGTTCACCGTCAGGCGGCGATCGAAGCGCCCGGGACGCAGCAGCGCCTGGTCGAGCACCTCCGGGCGGTTGGTGGCCGCCAGCACGATGACGCCCTCCGAGCCGGTGAACCCGTCCATCTCGGTGAGGATCTGGTTGAGCGTCTGCTCGCGCTCGTCGTGGCCGCCGAAGCCGCCGCCACCACCACGGGCGCGGCCGATCGCGTCGAGCTCGTCGATGAAGATGATCGCCGGCGCCTCCTTCTTGGCCTGCTCGAAGAGGTCGCGCACGCGTGAGGCGCCGACCCCGACGACCATCTCGACGAACTCCGAGGCGCTGAGGCTGAAGAACGGCACGTCCGCCTCGCCCGCGACGGCCCGCGCGAGCAGCGTCTTGCCGGTTCCGGGGGGGCCGGACAGCAGGACGCCCTTGGGGATCGCGGCCCCCAGCTTGCGGTAGCGGTCGGGGTTCTTGAGGAAGTCGACGATCTCCACGAGCTCCTCCTCGACCTCGTCGATGCCGGCGACGTCCTCGAAGGTGACGCGCGTGGTCGAGGCGTCATAGCGCTTGGCCTTCGAGCGCCCGAGCGACATCGCCCCGCCTCCGGCCATCGCGGAGCTGCGTCGCAGGAAGTAGATCAGCAGGCCGACGATCAGCAGCGTCGGACCGAAGGAGATCAGCAGTGTGGCCAGGAACGAGCGGCCTTCGTCGATCGAGCTCGCGTTGACCTCGACCTCCTCGTCGAGCAGGAGCTTGAGCAGCTCGTCATCCTGGGCGAAGGTCGGTCTGACGGTCTCGAAGTCCTTGCGGGGCTCGCTCTTCTCGAACTTCCTCTCGTTGCGAAAGACGCCCTGGATGACGTCGTTGCGCGCGTTGACCTCCTCGACGTTGCCCGCCTTGACCTGCTCGCGGAAGAAGGTGTACGGGACGTCGAGGCGCTTGTCCTCGCTGGAAGGGATCAGCTGGCCGATGACGACGTTCGCGACGAGGATCGCCAGCAGGATCCACCAGAAGCGGCGGCTGCCTGTCGGGCGCGGCAGGCGCGAGCCGGTGGGCTTGTCCGGGGTCTGCGGCTCGCGCCCGCCCTCGACGCGCCAGGGGTTGCGATCCTTGGTCTCGCTGGTGCTTGGGCGCTTGCTGGAGTCGGCCACCGGTTGATTGATCATACGGTCGTCCATTTCCGCTGGATTACACGCGGCACCCACGGCCACGCGCCGATGGCTGCGGCAATGAACCTTGACTTCGCAGACCTGCTGCTCGAGGTCATCGAGCGCAACGCGTCCGACCTGCACCTGACGGCGGGGGCGCGCCCGACCGTTCGCGTGCGCGGCCGGCTGACGCCGCTGGACGACTACCCGGTCATGACGACCGAGATGACGCGGGAGCTCGTCTACTCGATCCTCTCCAACGACCAGCGTCAGCGCCTGGAGACGGACTGGCAGCTCGACTTCGCCTACTCGATTCCCAAGCGTGCCCGCTTCCGCGTCAACGCGTACTACCAACGCGCGGCGATCGGCGCGGCGTTTCGCCTGATCCCGGCCGTGATCAAGTCGCTGGCCGAACTCGGGATGCCGACCGCGCTGCACGACATGGCCAAGAAGCCACGCGGCTTCGTGCTCGTCACCGGTCCCACGGGCTCGGGCAAGTCGACCTCGCTGGCGGCCGTCATCAACGAGATCAACGAGACGCGCGAAGAGCACATCATGACGATCGAGGACCCGATCGAGTTCCTCCACGCGCACAAGAAGTGCATCGTCAACCAGCGTGAGATCGGCAGCGACGCGCAGTCCTTCGGGATGGGCCTGAAGGCCGCCATGCGCCAGGACCCCGACGTGATCCTCGTCGGCGAGATGCGCGACCTCGAGACGATCCACACCGCCCTGACCGCGGCCGAGACCGGCCACCTCGTGTTCGCCACCCTGCACACGCAGGACACGCCGCAGACGATCGACCGCATCATCGACGTCTTCCCGGCCGAGCAGCAGCAGCAGGTGCGCGTGCAGCTGTCGGTCGCGCTGCAGGGCATCGTGACGCAGCAGTTGCTGCCGACCGCCGACGGCGCCGGCCGCGTCGCCGCCTGCGAGGTGCTGCTCGCCACGCCGGCGATCCGCAACCTGATCCGCGAAGGCAAGACGCACCAGATCTACTCCTCATTGCAGACCGGAGGCAACATCGGCATGCAGACGATGGACGCCGCCCTCGCGACGCTCGTACGCTCGGGCAGGATCACCCAGCAGCTCGCCGAAGCGCGCTCCTCGACCCCTGAGGAGCTGCGCCGCCTGCTTGGCGCCGGCTCCTTCGCCGCCTGATGAGCACCTACGTCTTCAAGGCGATCGACCTCCGCGGCCAGCAGGCCAAGGGCGAGCTCGACGCGGAGTCCAAGCAGTCGGTCTCCGACCAGCTCAAGGCGAAGGGCCTGATCGTCCTCGACATCGCCGAGAAGGGTCGCGCGAACAAGGACATCGAGCTGCCGTGGGCGAACCGCATCAAGATCGGCGACCTCGCGATCCTCAGCCGCCAGCTCGCGACGATGGTCTCCAGCGGCATGACGATCCTGCGCGCGCTCTACGTGCTCGAGGCGCAGACGGAGAACCCGAAGCTGGCCGCGGAGCTCGTCGAAGTGCGCAAGGACGTCGAGGCCGGGCTGCCGCTGTCGGATTCGCTCGAGCGCCACCCGAAGACCTTCAGCCCGCTGTTCATCGCGATGACCCGCGCGGGGGAGACCGGCGGCCTGCTCGAGGAGTCGCTGATGCGGATCGCCGACCAGCTCGAGAAGGAGGAGTCGCTGCGCCGCCAGGTGAAGTCGGCGATGGCCTACCCGATCGTGATCTTCGTCTTCGCGACCGTCGTGATGCTGGGCATGGTCGCGTTCATCGTGCCGGTGTTCGCGGGTGTCTTCGAGGAGCTGGGCGACGCCAAGCTGCCGGTCATGACGCAGTTCGTGATGGGCATCTCGGGCGTCGTCACCGGCTACTGGTACCTGCTGATCCTAGGCACTTTCGGCGCCGGATTCGCGTTCGCCAAGTGGAAGAAGACGCCCAAGGGCCGCGGGCTGTGGCAGCGCTTTTTGCTGCGCGTCCCGTTCAAGATCGGCGACATCTTCCAGAAGGTCGCGCTGGCGCGATGGTCGCGCACGTTCTCGGCGCTGATGGGCGCCGGCGTGCCATTGCTGCAGGCGATCGACATCACCTCGCAGACGGCCGGCAACATCGTCGTAGAGGAGGCGATGGCCAACGTCACGACGAGCGTCAAGGCCGGCGGCACGATCGCCCAGCCGCTGATGGACTCGCCGGTGTTCCCGTCGATGGTCGGCCACATGGTCAAGGTCGGCGAGGAGACGGGCGCCCTGACGACGATGCTCTCGAAGATCGGCGACTTCTACGAGGACCAGGTCGAGGCGTCCGTCAAGGCGCTGACCTCGATCCTCGAGCCGGTCATGATCGTCTTCGTCGGCGGGATCGTCGGCTTCATCGTGATC
>Ga0136625_1000799_pt1 | contig 10556 bp, 10 predicted proteins | sample AntDrymUQ4832306_2_FD_104672 | JGI IMG/M metagenome (GOLD analysis project Ga0136625, IMG submission 104672) | Polar desert sand microbial communities from Dry Valleys, Antarctica - metaG UQ483 (23.06) | ecosystem: Environmental > Terrestrial > Soil > Desert | place: Antarctica: Dry Valley...
CCGTGATCGGCCTCGAACAGCGCGATCTCGATATCGGTGCTGACCCCGTTGGCCGCCAGCAGGCGTCGCTCGGCGTCGACGAGTGCGAACGTCTCGCGGGCGTCGTCGCGGTGTCCGGCGGCCTGCTGGGTTTCGCCGAGTGCGATCACGTACTGCGGCAGCGGCCGGCGCGCCACGATCTCCTCATAGCCGCTGATCGCCGCGCGCAGCCGGCCGCTGGCCGCATCCAGCTGCGCGCGGCTTGCGAGCGCGGGCACGTAGCCGTCGACGCTCGCCAGGGCGGCCGCATACGCGCGGCGCGCGGCCAAGGTCCGGCCACGCAGGGCTAGGAGGTCGCCGAGCAGCGTCTGCACGTAGGCGACGTTCTCAGGCGCCCCAGCTCCGGCGGAGACGGCGAGGCGCATCGCACGGGTCGCGCCGGCGAGGTCGCCGTGCAGCTCGCGAAAGTACGAGACGCGCGCGTAGGAGGCCAGATTGGGCTGCAGGTCGATCATCTGCTGCAGCGTGCGTCCCGCCTGCTGATAGCGGCCGAGCTCGAGCTGCGCGTCGACGAGTACCGAGAACGGGCGCGCGAGCTTGGGCTCAAGGCGGCGTGCGCGTTGCGCGTAGCGCAGTCCGGCGCGAAAGTCGTGGCGCGCGAGCGCCAGAGTGGCCATCCCGATCGTCGCGTCGACCGACCGGCGGCCGCGCCGCAGCGCCTGACCGAACGCCGCCTCGGCCCGCGCGTAGCGCGAGGGATCGGCGGTCTCTCGAGCGAGCTGCAACTCCGCGTTGCCGCGACGTGTCAGGGCGTCAGGGCTCGCGGGTGGCGTGCGAGCGGGCGTCGCTGTGCCGTTGAGCGCGTGAAATGCGCCCAACGCCACGACGAGGGCCGCAGCGAACACCGCGAACAGCCGCGCTGCAGCCACACGCCTGTTCACGTTGGCTAGGGCACCGTCGGCCCGACCGGCAGTTGGGGTCCGATCGGCAGGCGCAGCGGCGGCAGCTGCGGCACGATCGGGAACTGCGGGTCGTTGCCGGGCGGGGTGGGCAAGTGGGGCGGTTCGATGCGCCGTCCGACGCGCTGCTCAAAGCCCGACGTCGGAGCCGCCTGGTAGGGAAACGTGTCGAGAAACGGCTTGTCGTTCTGATCAACGCCGTCACCGGCCGACAGCTTGTTGTTCTTGAAGAACCCGCCCAGCAGCTGGACGAAGAGGTCTGTGGTGTCGTCTTCCAGGCGCCTGCCGTTGGGAAACCCGGCGCGGTCGCCGCCGAGCACGCCCATGCGGTTGGGCGTTCGTGCGGGCGGAACACCCATGTTGATCTTCAGCGTGTCGGCCGCGACCGGGTTGGACTTGTCGATCTGATTGAGACCCGGCATCCCGGTCAGGAAGACCTCGACGAGGTCGGTGCGGTCGCTCTCGGGCACGTTGAGCTTGACCGGCAGCTCGATCGGCAGCCCGGTCTGGTCGCGCAACAGCTCGGCGGGCAGCGCGTTGATCTGGCGTGCGAACTCGGGTGTCAGCAGGAACTTCTTGATCCGCGCAGCGTCGGTGTTCGGACTCGACTTGTTGTAGGCGTCCTTCATGCCGGTCGGCACGAACAGCTCGTTGACCAGCAGGTTGGCCAGGCGCGAGACCTGCACCCAGCTGCCGCGCGACTTCTTGTTGTTGTCGAAGCGGGCGTTGGTGACCTGCAGCTTGCGCCGCTCCGTCGATGCCCACACCCCGACGGTCGCGTTGTCGGCGTCGGGTCCGGAGACGGGCTTGTGGTCGCGGGTGACGTCGGACTCCGGCACCTGCATCGTGATCGTCTGAATCGACGTGTCGGCCATCGTGTCGGTACCGCCGCCCGTGCTGCCGGTCAGTAGACGGATGTTGAGGTTGTCAAACGCCGCGCCAAGGTCGATGAAGAACGCGTCGTCGCGCTGACCGGCGAAGTACTTCGAGTTGCCGATCACCCGGATCGCCTCGCCGGCGACCTTGTTGTAGTTCGGAAAGGACTTCGGTCCGCTGTTGCTCGGCGCGACCGGCAGGCCGCTGGCGATCGTCTGCTGCCCGGTGGGCTTGCCGTTCTTGAAGTTCTCTCGCACGATCGAGTAGCGCTGCGGCTGCTGAAAACGGTCGTCGTCGAAGGACTGCACGCCGACGAGCGAATGGCGGTAGGAGCTGTTGCTGACCTTCGTCTCAAAGACGTAGCGGTAGCGGATGTCGGCCTTGCCGTCGCCGGTGTTGTCGACGTTGATGTAGTAGCGGGCGCGATCGTCGAAGCGAAAGAAGTTCGGGCCATTGGCCGGGTTGCCGCCCGGACTCCAGTTGGCGACCACCGTCAGCGAGGCCGGCGCGTCGTTGGCGGTGAAGGCGTACGTGTCGGTGTTGTCTGCCGCCGGATCGAGCATGATGTTCGGAGCCTCGCGATGACTTGACCCCGAGCCCGACGACACAGCGATCAGGGCCGCAATCAGTACCGCGCTCAGCGCACCGACTATGGACCACTTCTTCACGATGATCTCCTCTGACTTGCCTGGATCAGGTCGCGCGCTGCACGCGCGTTGGGAGCGCGCTTCATTGTCCTGGCGTGCGACGGTGCCCGCTCCGGTAGATGACTTGACGCGCAACGCTGGCGCGCGGACGTTCGCAGTGATCTGCGCGATGCGCACATCGCGCATCCGATCCTGATGTCCACTGCGCTCAGGCTTCTCGCCGCGCTCGCGGCGGCGGCTGGCGTCGTCGTCGCGACTGTCGCCGTCCTGTCGGGCGGAACGCCCGACGCGCCGGGGGCGCCGTCGCGGTCACAGCTTGCAACCGCGAGCGTCGGACGACCGATCCGCGTGGGCGTCAATCCAATCGCCGTGGCGGTGGGAGCCGGCGCGATCTGGATCATCGACGCCTCGCGCCAGACGCTCTCCAAGGTCGACCCCACCACGCGAATGGTGGTCGGCGAGCCGCGACGAGTCGCCGGCGGCCCATTCGCCGTCGCCGTCGGCGAGGACGCCGTATGGGTCGCCGCCGGAGACGGCGCCGTCCGCGCCTACGACCCGCGCAGCATCCGGCCAACAGGCCCGACCACCAAAGTTCCCGGCGCCAACGGGCTCGCCGTCGGCAGCGGCGGCGTGTGGATCACCAGCCGGCGCGCCGGGACGGTCACGCGCGTCGATCCGCGCACCCGCCGCGCCGACGCTCCAATTCGCGTCGGCGCCGGCGCGGCCGATGTCGCCGTCGGCCTCGGCGCCGTATGGGTCGCAAACGCCGACGCTGCAAGCGTCAGTCGCATCGACCCGCGCACCGGTCGTACCAGGCCACCGATCGCCGTCGGTGCCCGGCAGGTACTGGCCCTGGCCCTCGGCGAGGGAGGCGTGTGGGTCGCCCGCGCAGGAGGTCCCAACGCAGACCGCGTACAGCTCGTGCGGATCGACCCCGCGACCAGCAAGGTCGCCGGCGACCCAATCGCCATTCCCGGCGCCGTACCGCTTGACCTCGTCGCCGGCAACGGCCTCTGGGTGACCGACAGCGGTAGCGCGATCCCGAGCACACCCGCCAACGACGGCGCGGTGACGCGCGTAGATCCCGCAGCGCGCACTGTCGCCGCCCGATCAGCATTGCGCACGGGCAAGCGGCCGTCGGCGATCGCCCTCGGGGAGGGCGGCGTGTGGGTGACCAACGAAGACTCCGGGACACTCACCCCGATCCTGTTTGGCAAACCACGCTGAACACTGATTCCGGTCGCGTAGGGCGAGATCATCGCGATACGCGACGGTGCGACCATCCGCGCGAGATCCAACGCCACGCGCGCACGCGATCGCACAGGGCACGAAGTACGCGCGGCGAGCAGCCATCATGCGCGGCGCCCTAAGCGGCAAGCTCGCCAGCCGCCCCAAGCTCGATGAGGCGCTGCGGATCTCGCGCGGCGGCGACCAGCTCGTGGTGACCAGTCAAGTCCCAGGACGTGGTGTAAGCGATCGCCTCGGGCGCTTACTTGAGCACCTCATGGCACTGTCTACGCAGCTGCAGGCCAAGCAGGTCGACCTTCGTGCTCGATCAGGGCATCGACACGTCGACGGCGGTCAGCCGCATGTTCTTTCAGATCCTCGGCGCGATCGCCGAGTTCGAGCACGCCCTGATGTCCGAGCGCACCCGCGATGGCCTGGACGCCGCTCGCGCGCGAGGGCGCACGGGTGGGCAGAAGCCCAAGCTCACGCCGCGCCAGGCGAGGGTCGCGCAGGACATGTACGACGAGCTCGGCGCGGATGGGCGCCGTGCGCACACCGTCCAACAGATCCAACGAGTTCGGCGTCACGCGTCCAACGATCTACCGCCACCTGCAGCGCCAAACTAACTGAGGGCTACATGTCGGTTGGTGCCGCGTTCCTTAACGGCACCCCGATTTGGCGTGTCCTCGGCCGTCGCTGGTGTCCTCGGCGGGCTCGGTCGGCGCTTTCTGCTCGCTCTGCACTTCCGCGTAGATGTCACGGACCTGCTCGGTCGCCTCGGCGGCCCACTGGCCCCCTTGCAGCCCTGCTTTGATCGCGCCTTTCAGCGCGTCGCGCGGGCCGTCTCGCAGCACCGATGCCGCGGCTAGCACCAAACCGACCCCGAAGGCCCATCCGGCACCCTGGCGCACGCTCTTGAACATCTCGGAGTCTCTCCCCGGCACTCTAGGCATCTTCGAGCCTTCCTGTCTCGTTCTTGGTCTTCCTGCGGCGGCCATCTTCGCCCAGTAGCGGTCGCAGCCCGTTGACCGCGGCAGCCACGGTGGAACCGTTGTGCACCACGGCGGCGACCGTGGGCGGCAAGCCCGTGGTCATCGCTGCGGTTAGTGCCGCGGAATTGACGCCACCGACGATCGCGATGTTCTGGCGGACCAGGCGCAACGCTCGACGGGATGCCGCCACCGCGACGGGAAGGGCCAGCAGGTTGTCCTCGATCAGGACGACGTCCGCCGTCTCGCGCGCCGCCGCGGTGGCCCCGCCGAAGGAGATCGAGACGTCGGCATAGGCGAGCGCTGGCAGGTCGTTGATGCCGTCGCCGACAAAAGCGATCCGCCTGCCGTGCGCGCCTAGGTCTCGTAGCAAGGCTGCCTTCTGCTCGGGGAACAGCTCTCCATGCACGTGCGCCGGAGGGATCTGGAGGTCAGCCCCCACCGCCCGCGCCGTCTCGGACTTGTCGCCCGTGAGGAGGTGGATCTCCAAGCCGTGTTGGTCGCGCAGCGCGGCGATGACTTGGCGCGCCTCGCTTCGAGTCGGGTCGGCGTAGGCGATCACTCCCTGCAACCTGCCGTCGACTGCCACGTAGATCTGCGACTGCCCCGGGCGCAGCATCGCAGCGGCCGGCGCGAGGTCGACACCTTCACCTTCGAGCAGGCGGTCGCTGCCGACGAGCACGTCGGCCCCGTCCACGCGTGCGCGAACGCCGAGGCCGATGTCGTAGTGCCAGCGGCCGCGTCGTCTGGGCTGAACGTCTCGCCCGGCCGCGTAGCGAACGATCGCCTCCGCAACGGGATGGGTGAGCCGCTGCTCGACGGTCACGGCCAGCTCGAGGATCTCCTCGGCGTTCATGTCCGTTGACACCGCGCCGACACCCAGGACCGCGGGTTGGCCGGCCGTGACTGTGCCCGTCTTGTCGAACACCACGGTGTCGATGCCGGCCAGCTGCTCAAGCGCGCGCCCGCTGCGAATAAGCACGCCCGCCTGCGCCGCGCTGGTCATGGATGCCAGGATGGTCGTGGGGACTGACACGCGAATGCCGGTCGCGAAGTCGGCGATGAGGATTGACGCCGCGCGTGTGGGGTTGCGGGTGACGACGAGGACCGCTGCAGCTAGGAGGAAGGATGGCAGGACGATCCGGTCGGCCACCTTGGCGGCGTAGTTCTCGATCCGCGTGTCGTGCACGGGAGCCTCGCGCATGAGCTGGACGATTCGTCCGGCGCGCGTCTCGGCCCCGACCTGCTCCACGCCGATGTGCAAGTGGCCGTCACGCATCAACGTCGAGGCGTAGACGAGCTGGCCCTCCTCACGCAGGACCGGCATCGGCTCACCCGTGAGCTGGTGTTCGTCGATGAGCGCACGGCCCTCGAGCACGCGGCCGTCGACTGGGATGCGCTCCCCGGGATAGACGATCACGACCTCGCCGCGGACCACGTCGTCGGTTGGGACCTGGTGCGGCTTGCCGTCGCGCTCGACCCAGGCGACATCGGCGATGGAGTCGAGGAGGTCGAGCAGCTCACGGCGCGACGCGCGTGCGGTGCGCTCGCGGATCGCCTCGCCGATCTCCACGAGCCCGATCACCGACGCGGGCGCTAGCAGCGAACCACGCAGCGTCGTCAGGAGGATCGCGGTCATGTCGAGTACGTCGAGGTTCAGGCGCCGTTCGACAGTGAGGCTGTGGTAGGCGCGACGAGCGATCGGCAACGAGGCGCCCAGGACCACGGCCGCGCCGATCGGCGGCGGGAGGGCCAGGCCGGCCAGGCGGCCCAGGCCCGCGAAGGCGGCGACGGCGGCCGGAAGCACCAGTCGGGGCCAACGCCCCTCGAATAAGGCCCCGACGGTAGCCGCCCCCGTCGGCGCGGTGTCGGCTAGGCGCAGCAGCTCGACGACGCGATCGCGGGCCAGGTGGGCCGGCATGGAGGACGCCCAGCGGATCGCCACCGAGCCGGCGGAACGGTTGATGCGAACGGACGCGACGCGATCGTCGTGCCCGGCCGCGGCGGTCAGCCGCCGTGAGTATGCGGCATCGACGGCGACCCGGGGCGCGTGGCATCGCAGCCGGTCAGGAAGCTGGTGGACGACCTCGTGGACGGGAACCGTCGGCGCAGCGGTGGTCACCCCGCCGTATCCGGCTGCGACGGCAGCGGGGGCGGATCCGAGCGGTAGTCGCTCTTGGCCTCGGAGTAGAGATCGGCGATGCCGCGGCCGGCACCCATCGTCTTGTCGCCGGCCGCGACGACGCCCTTCATCGCGAGCTTGGCGACCGGTCGCAGCCCCCGGCCCGCGAGGGTGATCGCCGCTGCGGCGCCGATCACGGCGGCCATCTTCTCGTCCATCAGTTGTCCTCGTCTCGTTGTACAGGCGGCGCCTGTGGCTGGCCGTTGAACTTGAAGAACGTCTCCGACGCGTACCAGGCCAGCACGTACCACGGCGCAGCGCCGAGCCGCTCGGGCCCGCGCATCGCCTGCCGCGCTGCGAGCAACCCGAGGGCGAGCGGCACCAGGGTGCGCAGGTCGTGCGGCGTGCGCCGGACCACCGCGCCGTTGAGGGCGTCTGCCGCGCCGCGCGTCAGCGCGACGGGATCTCCAGCGTGGTTCGCCGGAGGTGCCCAAGGCACGATCCCGAGCCCCTGCAGCCGAGCGGTCACGGCCGCGTCGTTGCGCGCCTCGAAGTGCACAACCAGGCTTGTCGCGTGCGAACGCACCAGCACCTCGGTCACCTCGTCCACCGCTTCGAGCGCGCGCTGCAAGCTTTCCAGATCGCCCGCCGCGGACGGGCCACGTGCGACCCGGATGCGCAGCCGTCCCGGAAGGGCGCTGACGACGCGCGCCGAACTGACGGATCCCATCCCCACGACGCTCACGGCGCAAGTGTAGGACAGCGCGTCGCCGTGCGGGCGCGCCTCCGGCCGGGTAGATCAGACGCGCGATGGCGTCGCGCGGCTCGCAGGGGGTCTGGCTCCACCGCGCCTCGCATCGGCCGCCGTGGGACGTCTCAGATCCAAGGAAGTGGGACGGTCTGTGGTCACGTGCCGCATGACGCCCGGCGAGCGGGACTCCAAACCGGACGGGTTTAACGGACAAGATCGTCGGCGAACCCCTGCTGACCTGCGGTACTCCCGATAGACGTTCGGCTCATGACACGGAGGCGGTGTCACCGGCCGGGGATGACGTTGAGCCCGTGCTGGGTCGCTGGACCGGGGTAGCGCCATCATCCGCGCAAAATCCAACGCTTAGTGTTTGTCGCCACTTGATACCGGCATTCCAGGGCAACTTCAGCGCCTGAACCTCAGGTCGGCCGCCGTCGTGCGGCATCCTTTGGTGATGCCTGCGCACTCCAGTCCCCGAGGTCGCCAGTCGTTCGGTCCCTCGGCTGTCGGCTCATCCCACCCGAGTCGGTTAGGTCAGTCGACCGTAGACGCATCGACCCATGGCTGAAGGAATCAGGATCGAGGAGCTCGACCGCGACTGCCTCGACGAGCTTGAGCCTCTGTGGAACGCGTTGCGTGAGCACCACATGGCCGTCGCTGGAGACTGGCTGCCGGAGATGTACGCCCGTAACGTCTCGTGGCTCCGCCGCCGTGATCAGTACGCGTCGTGGCTCGAGGAGGAGGGAGCCTTTGTGCTCGTCGCTCGCCGCGGGCCGCTCGCCGTCGGCTACGCCATGGTGCACATGCGCGGCGGATCGCCGACATGGCAGCTAGGAGAACGCGCCGGTGAACTTGAAACGCTGTCGGTACTCGCCAATGAGCGCGGACACGGAGCGGGACGGCTCCTCCTCCTTGAGGTGCGCTCACGTCTTCGCGATCTGGAAGCGACCGAGCTGAGCCTCCACGTGCTCTGCGGGAACGAGGCTGCAGAGCGGTTCTACGAACGAGAGGGTTTCAAGTCGTTTGCCGTCTGGCTCACGAGTCCCGTCTCCGATCCGCCGCAGGATGATGGCGGCTAACTGCTCTTAGTCGCCACAGAACCTGGCTGGGTGGCGACAAACCGGCTCTGGGAGCAGGCGCGCTCAGGCTTCCGCCGCGGCGACAAATCGGCTCGATCGTCTGATGAGCGACGCGGTCGAGCTCGCAGTGGTCCCGGAGGTGTTCGAGCGGTGGCTCGCGGGGCGGCCGTTGGCGGAGCGCTCGAGGCGGGAGTACGCGCGCAACGTGCGGGCCTACTGCGCGTGGCTCGCTGTGACGCCGGACCGGGATGGCTGGCAGGGCGATCCGTTGACCGACCCGCTTGCGCGTGATCATGCGGCGCGCGACTTCCGTCGCTACCTGCAGGTCGAGCGGCGCGCGGCGGCGTCGACGGTGAACCTGGCGTTGGCGTCGCTCGACGCGCTGTACCCCAACCCGTGCGCGGCGAGCTCGGCGGGCCCCCGTCCGGGCCGCGCCGCCAGCAACTTCCACGCGGCGGCGTGCAGGCGTGCGCGCTCGCCAGGGCCGAGGTCCTCATAGACGACGGTGCGCAGGACGGGATGCAGGAAGTCGAGCCCCGCCGCGGGCGCGAGCACGCCTGCCGCGGCCAGCGCATCGGCCGCCTCGGCTCCCGCGGCCTCGTCGAGTCCGGCCAGCGCCGCCGCGTCGGACAGCGTCACGCCGGCGCGCAGGACCGCCACGGCACGCGCGAGGGCCACGCACGCAGGCGACAGCCCACCCAGGCGCAGCAGGACGGTGTGGGCGATGGTGGACGGCGCGACAGCCTCCACCGCGGAGACCTGGTCGTCGCACGGAACCACCCCGTCGGCATCCAGCGTGCCGGCCAGCTCCCCGAGCAGGAAGGGGTTGCCGCCGGTCACGCGCTGACACGCCGCGGTGAAGGCGCGGTCCGGCGTGACTCCGAGCGCGTCGCGCAGCAGTACACCGCTGGCCTCATGGTCGAGCGGGGCCGGCCGCAGCACCGCGGTGGCGCCCGCGGTGAGCGCGCCGAGCAGCTGGTAGTCGGCGGCCGGGTCGGCGTCGCGCTGCCCGACGATCAGCGCGACGGAAAGATCCTCGAGCCGCGCGGCGAGGTGGGCCAGCACCCGCAGGGACGCAGGGTCCGCCCAGTGCGCGTCGTCGACGACGAGCACGAGCGGCTGCCGCGCCGCGAGGTTGGCCGTGAACCAGTAGAGCGAGTGGGCGACGGCGAAGGAGAGATCGCCGGCCGGTGCGCAGACCGCTCGCGGGTCCAGTGCGGCGGCGGCGGCGTCGGCGCCCGACAGCAGCTCGGCGCGCACGTCAGGCGCCGACTCGGCCAGCGGCAGCTCGAGCAGCTGACGCAGGACGCCGAGCGGGAACGTGCGTTCGAGCTCGAGGCCGCGGGCGTACCGGGGTCGCGCACCGAGACCGGTCGCGGCCTCGAGTGCGGTGCGCAGCAGCGCCGTCTTGCCGATGCCGGCAGGGCCGGTGACGACCACCAGGGAGCCGTGGCCAGCCGTGGCGTCGACGACGGCCTCACGCAGTCGGGCGACCTCGGCGTCTCGCCGCAGCAGTCTTCGAGATGGCGCGCGGACCTTCCCCATGCCTCCAGCATCCCGCGCGCCGGAGCCTTTCGCAAGCCCCGCGCCGTACGGCGCGTCAGGGCGCAGCGTGAACGTTCGCTCGCCGGCCCCGTCTGCCCCGGGAACGCCCCGAGCTCGCGGCGCTCCGCCGCTGACGGCCAGCCGGGCATCGCGCCAGCGCGACCAGCTGATCCAGCGTGCCTTGACGATGTCGAGCCCGTCGAGATGCGCGCCGGCGTCCAGCAGCTGCTCCAGCGCGTCTTCGAGGCCCAACTCACACCCGGGCGACCCGCACGTACCTGATCGCCTCGTGTGGTTTCACCACGAGCCAACATGGGAGATGATCGCCAACGGCCGCCTGCACTCGGGACTGCGCGAGTTCTCGCTGACCGTCCGCAACTCG
>Ga0136625_1000802_pt1 | contig 10536 bp, 11 predicted proteins | sample AntDrymUQ4832306_2_FD_104672 | JGI IMG/M metagenome (GOLD analysis project Ga0136625, IMG submission 104672) | Polar desert sand microbial communities from Dry Valleys, Antarctica - metaG UQ483 (23.06) | ecosystem: Environmental > Terrestrial > Soil > Desert | place: Antarctica: Dry Valley...
GCGGATCCTCGTCGGCCAGAACGTCACCTTCCGCTTCGTGATCCGGAACTTCGGTCCCCCCGGCGGGCAGCACCGTGTTGCGAATGAGCGCGTTGGCCGCCGGACTGGGACCGAAGTTCCGGATCACGAAGCGGAAGGTGACGTTCTGGCCGACGAGGATCCGCGAAGCGCTCCGGGTGGAGGTGAGCCCGAGGTCCGCGACGCACGGGGTCGCGCGCGCGGGGTCGATGTCGCACTGGTCCTGGGTCTCGTCCCCGTTGAGATCTCCGTCGCGGTCGCGCTCCACGATGGCCTGGACGTAGAGCTCCTGGCCGGGGACTGTCGACGTGGGGCTCGGTGTGGTGCCATCCGCCGGCGCCGGGATGAAAGCGTTCAGCGATGCGCCGGCGAAGGCGCGGAGGGCCACCGAGCCCCCGCCCGACACCTCGATGCCAATGTTGTCGGCGTCTGCGATCGGGATGTGCTGGTCGAGCACCGGCGTATTCGTGAACGGAGCGGCCGGGACGAAGCCGCTCGAGCGGACGAAGGCGGCCTGGCCGCCGACGGGTGTGATGACCCGCAGGCGGTACGAGCCGCCGGTCGCGCCCGGGCGTACCGTCCAGGAGGTGATGACGCCCGACGTCGAAGGGGTGGTCCGCAGGCCGGGAAGCGCGGTCTGCCCGTAGACGCAGTTGGGCCCCACGGGGCAGCTCTGCTGACCATCCGGAGGCTGGGAGATCGTGCTGCCGACCACGTCGGCGGCCGGCGCGGCGGTGGGCACAACCCAGGCCACCCCTGCCGCGAGCATGGCCAGAGCGACGCGCGAAGCCCGCATCGGCCGAAGGTAGCGGATCGCGGCGCTACCGGCGCTTCTTGCGCTTGCGCCTGCTCGCGGACGGCTGGTCCGACGAGCTCAGATCCGGCTCGGCCGCGTCGGGCTCGGTTGCTTGCCTCTTCGTTTCCTTCGCTCGCTCGCGCTGCTCGCGCAGTTGCTGCTGGGAAGGCCAGGGCTCGGCCCTGCCGCTCCCCCACGCGGGCGGCACGCCGCGGGGCCAGCGGCCGAGGAAGAGGTAGGCGAGCGCCCCGAGCCAGAAGGCCTGGACCACCGGGAGCGGCGAGAGGAGGGGTACCACGAGGAGGACGCCCACCAGGATCCCGAGGATGCCCATGAAGCGGGTGAGCAGCCCGGCGCGCATGGCGTTCAGCGAAACGAGCACGAGCGCGAAGCCCAGGGCCAGGGATCCGGCCAGACCGAGGTAGCGCATCGTCCCGATCGCTCCGCCCTCCAGCAGCTTCTTGGCCTCGAGGTATGTCTGGTCGCCGGTGGTGACGAAGGTGTGGGCGCGGTCGTTGAGGACGAGCTGCTGCCCGATCTGGGCGACGGCGAGCGCGAGCGGGCCGACGACCGACATGACGGCGGCCACCGGCGGCAGCTCGCGACGGCGAAACCGCGTGACCCGGTAGAGGTACAGAAGCGGCCCCGCGGTCACGAGCGCGCCGATCGCGAGCCCCACAGCGATGCCCAGCAGCTCGCCCGCATGGCTCTCGACGAAGAGCAACTGCGCGCCCTCCTCCGGCTGCACGTCGCGGGCGAGCACTCCGCCGGCGATCGCCCCGCCCAGCGGCAGGATCGCGGCCAGAGCTGCGGCGATCGCCGCGCGCGGCCCCCACTGGCGCTCCCACGCCAGCTCCGCCTCGATCTCCTCGCGCCCCGGGGGCGGCGCGGCCTGCCGGTCGGCCGCCACCTAGGGGTTGCGCTCCGGGCGCCTGGCGGCGCTGATCGCTCGCGATTGCGACCGAGCGGCCAGGTAGGGCTCGGGGCCGCCGCGGTGCACGAGCCGCGAGAGGCCATCGCCTGCGGCGAGCATCAGGTTGAGCCCTGGCTCGGCCAGGCGCAACAAGGACTCGATGCGCTCCCGGCGGCGGACCTGCTCGGGGGTCGGCGAAGCCATGGGGAGGCCAGTCTAGGCGAGGCCGGGTGGTGCCCGCCGAGCGCCACGCGGGCGGTATGCTCGCCCGCGTGCTGATCCGGGAGGTCATGAGGGAGTCGGTGGTCACCGCCCCACCCGAGTGCTCCGTCCAGCAGGTGGCGGAGATGATGCGCGAGCGCAACGTGGGCTCCGTCGTCCTGGTCGACGGGGAGGGCCGGCCGGTGGGCGTCCTCACCGATCGGGACCTGTGCATCTCCGTCCTGGCCGACGGGCGAGGCGGCTCCGATCTCGCGGGAGACCACGCGAGCACGCCGGTGGTCACCGGCGAGCCCGGCCTCGACGTCGAGCAGGCCGCCGAGTTGATGATCCAGCACGGGATCCGTCGCCTGCCGATCCTCGACGGAGACAGGCTCACCGGCATCGTCACCCTCGCCGACCTCGCCGTGCGCGCGGGCGACGTGGCGCTGGCAGCGGAGATGACCAGCCGGATCACCCGCGCGGCTCTTCCCGACTTCTACTTCCACCAGCGCGGCGGCTGACGTGGCAGGCCCGATCGCGGTGTACGGCGCGAGCGGGTACACGGGCCGGCTGGTGGCCCACGAGCTTGCTCGCAGGGGGTTCGAATTCGTGCTCAGCGGCCGCAACGCCGAGCGCCTGCGGAGGGTGGCCCACGAGGTCGGCCGCGACGTGCCGGTGCGGGCGGCGGAGATCGATGACCGCGACGGGCTGCGCCATGCGCTGGGCGACTGCGCGGCGGTGATCAACTGCGCGGGCCCGTTCGTCCGATTCGGCGAGCCGGTCGTCCGCGCCGCGGTCGAGACGGGCACCCACTACGTCGACACGACGGGGGAGCAGCCCTTCATGCAGCTCGTGGCGGAGCGCTACGACGACCCCGCCCGGGCGGCGGAGATCGCGGTGGTCTGCGCGATGGGGTTCGACTACGTGCCTGGAGACATGATCTCCGCGCTTGCGGGGCGGGGCCACGAGCCGCTGGACGAGCTGGTGGTGGCGTACTCGGTGAGGGGCTCCGGCGTCACGCGGGGCACCCTCCGCTCGACCCTCGAGGTCCTCAAGGGCGGCGACCTGACCTACGAGGAAGGCACGTGGCGTCCGGCCGGAAGGGGGCCGGTGCGCGCCAGCTTCCCGTTCCCGGAGCCCCTGGGCCGCCAGGCCGTCGTGAAGTACCCGTCCGGCGAGATCGTCACGGTGCCGCGCCACCTGCGGACGCGAAAGGTCACTTCCCTGATCACCGCCTCGACCGTCGCGCCGCTGCCCGGACTCGCGCCGCTTCTGCCGGTGACCATGCCGGCGATCTCTCTTTCGTTGCGGACACCGCTGCGCGCTGCGCTCTCCGTCGCCATCGGGCACCTCCCCGAGGGCCCGTCGGAGGAGGACCGGGAGCGCGCCGAGTTCACGATCGTCGCGGTTGCCTGCGGGGAGGACGGCACCACGGGCCGCGGTGTCGTGCGCGGCACGGACCTGTACGGGCTGACCGCAGTGTCCGCGGTGCACGGGGCCTCGCTCATGGCCGGCGAGGGGTATGACCGGATCGGCGCCCTTCCGCCGGCGGCGGCGTATGACCCCGTGCGATTCCTCAACTACCTGGGTGGCCACGGCGTCACCTACGAGCTGGACCTCGCGCCCGAGCGCGCGCCGGCGGTCTAGACGTCGGGCTCGCGGAGCTCCAGGCAGAAGATGCTCTCGAAGACCTCATCGCGCGTGCAGACGAGGCTCTGTACAGAGAACGCCGGCAGCAGTGACCCGCTGACGCTCGACCTCGCTTTCAACCGCTAGCTCGTCTGTAGAAGCTCGGAGACCAGGCCGGCCGGATCCTCCGCGCCCTCCCGCCGGGCGCCGGGGATCAGCTCGACCAGTGCGTCTCCCGCCGCTCGCACGTGCGGCAGCGCACGCTCGCCGTCGGCCACGGTGACCGGCACGGCGATTTCGCGGAGCTCGCGGCGGCGCACCGGCCAGGTCGCACCTCCTCCGTAGTCCGCGAAGAAGGCGCCGTGCGCCGCCCTGGCGGCCCGCGCCCGCTCCTCGTCCGCCGGCCTGGCCCCGGTCGCCAGGTACGCCGTCACCGCCTGCTGAGGGCCGTGCTCGCGCAGCGCCTCCTCCAGGACGACCCGCTCGGCCGCCAGTGCCTCGGCGGCCTCGGGCACGAACGCGAGCACGAGGGGGTCCACGAGCACGGCGCCCGCCACGAGCCCGGCATGGCGCTTGATGAGGTCCAGGCAGACGAGTGCCCCGAAGTCGGCCCCGCACAGCACTGCGGGCCCGGCGCCCAGGCCGCGAAGCAGCGCGGCCGCGTCCTCCGCCTGCTCCTGCACGGTCGTGCGCTCGTAGGGGTCCGGCGCCCCGCTGCCGCCGTAGCCACGGCGGTCATACGCGATCACGCGGGCCCGTGGCGCGAGCTCCTGCACGGCCTCGGTCCAGTGCCGTGCGTCGGCGGCCATGCCGTGGACGAGCAGGACGGCCCGCCCCTCCCCGTGCTCCTCGTAGGAGAGCGCCACGCCCGCACCCTCGGCCACCGGGGTCACGGGCCTCAGGGTACGATGGAGCAATGGAAGGTTTCGGAGGCCTCTTCGGCGATCCCGACGAGCTGCAGAAGAAGATGGCCGAGTTCGCCGAGCAGATGCAGGGCGCCCAGCGCCTGGCGTGGGCGGACAACGCCATCAAGCTCGCGGTGGACATGACGGTCGCCTCGATCAACCGGCTGAACGTGCAGGGCACGGCCGAGCAGCAGGCCGAGCAGATCCGCCAGGTGATCGCCCAGATCTTCCCCGAGGCGGTCACGCTCGTGCGCGAGGCGCGGGAAGGGCTGCAGTAGCTCCAGCACTCCGGCCCCTCCCCGATCAGCTCCGCGCCGCCGCCTCCGCCGCCCGCTCCGCCTTGCCGCGACGGATGACCTCCTTGAAGGAGCGCACGCGGAAGATCACCACGAGGGCGATGAAGCCCAGGGCGAACGAGAAGACGCCTATCGCCACCTGCTGGCCCACCGAGTAGGACGCCACCGTCGCCGTGGCCGCCGTCCCGGCGAAGACCTTGACGAGGAGGGCCTGCTGGACGCCGGCCCCACCGGGCGTGAACGGAACGGCGGCGGCGACCGCGTTCACTCCGAGGCAGAAGAGGACGTTCTGCACCGACCCGCCGATCTGGAACGCGTCCAGCAGCAACCAGAAGGCCGTGAAGCGAAAGCACCAGCCCGCCAGCTGCACGAGGAATACCTCTCGCAGATAGCGGCGCCGGTCACTCAGGATGACCACTCCCTGGCGTACGCGCGCCCAGAAGGCGCGCACCCTCCGGGAGAGCAGGGCGAACCCCACCAGCGCGGCCACCCCCAGGAAGGTCACGAGGAAGAGCGTGAAGCGCGGGTGCTCCGCCAGGAACGCGAGGACGGGATCGAGGTCGGGGAAGTCCGGCAGCTTCGGAAAGACGCCCTGCGAGACCGCGAAAAGGACCATGCACCCGCCCACCACCGCGTCGAAGATCAGCTCGACGGCAAAGCTCGAGCCGACCGCGGGATAGCTCGAGCCGGGGACCGAGTTCTTGACCAGGACGAGCTTGATGAGGTCGCCGCCGCGGGCGGGCACCACGTTGTTGAACCCGTAGGACGCGACGTACGCTCCCCAGATGCGGCGCCACTGGATGGTCTCGCCCGGGTAGGCCGCCCGCAGGACGTTGAAGTAGGCGCGCGAGCGCAGGGTGAGGTAGATCCCGAACGCAGCGAGCGCCACGAGCAGCGGAATCCACTCGACCTGGCCCAGGCTGTCGAAGAACCTGCCGGCGGCGTCGAAGAAGCCGCCGGCGCCCACGAACACCGGCGGCAACGACTCGTGCACCTGCACGGCAACCGGCGAAGGGGGCATCCGATCAACGGTACCCTGCGCAACTCCTGCAGACAGCGCGGGGCCGACGCCTCCGCAACCCTTTCGCTCCTGCCGGGTTTCGACCCCCAGCTAGCCCCCGACCTCGAGGATCTCGTGCGCATCCCGACTCACATCAAGACCATGCTGCTCCTGTCCCTCGTGGCTCTCGCCCTGGGCGCCCCCGCCGCCCAGGCCGCGCCCGGCATGGAGATCGGGCTGCAGGACGACGACGTGTTCGTCCACCGCAGCTACTTCACGCCGGAGAAGGGGTACGCGGCCGCCGAGCAGCTGGGGGTCTCGCGCCTGCGGATCAACGTCTACTGGGCGCGCGCGGTGGGAGCCTCCGGCCAGGATCCGTCCCAGCCGAATCCCATCCCCTACGACTGGGCGCCCTACGACCGGGCGATCAACGAGGCCGCGGCGCGTGGCATCCGGGTGCAGCTCACGCTGACCGGCCAGGCGCCGGCGTGGGCCACGGGCAATCGAAAGGCCTCCAACTTCCGCCCCAACGTCAAGAAGTTCCACCAGTTCGCCGCCGACGCCGCAGCCCACTTCAAGGGACGCGTGGACCGCTACTCGATCTGGAACGAGCCGAACTGGTCGAGCTGGCTGCTGCCGCACCGCTTCGCGGCCAAGACCTACCGCGATCTCTACACCGGGGCGTACGCCGCTATCAAGCGCAACGACCCCGCCGCCGCGGTCCTGATCGGGGAGCTCGCCCCGATCGGCCGCAGGGGGATCTCGGATCCGCCGCTCGCGTTCCTGCGCAACCTCGCCTGTGTGGGACCGGACTACAAGCGCGAGGGTGGCTGCGCGCCGCTCAAGGCTGACGGCTTCGCCCACCACCCCTACACGCTGGACTTCGGTCCCTACTTCCCGGGACTGGTGCAGGACGACGTGACCACCGGCTCGCTGGTGCGCCTGACCTCGGCACTGACCAAGGTCGCGCGCAGCAAAGCGCTCTCCACGCCGAGCGGTCAGCCGCTCGACCTCTTCCTGACCGAGTATGGCTTCTTCGCGCGTGGTAAGCGGTCGTTCCCCGACGCCGAGCGGGCGAGCAACCTGGTGCGCGGCTTCGCCATCGCCCAGCGCAATCCGCGCGTGAGGGAGATGGTCCAGTTCATGCTGGTGCAGTCCCCGCCGCAGTATCCCTGGGACACCAGCCTGATCTCCCAGGGCGGCATCCCCTCGCCGGCGTTCATGGCGCTGTCGGGCTGGTTGCAGCAGGCCGTCGCGGCAGGCCAGATCAAGGTCGCCGGTCCGCTGAACCTTCCCGAGTCTCCCGACGGCCCGCCGCCGCCTCCGCAGCCACCGGGCGCCAACCCCGGCACGCCGCCGCCCGCGCCGATCCCGCGGTAGGGACGATCTCCTAGCTCTCGGCGACGAACTCCTCGGCCAGCTCGCGGACGAGTCCGGGCAGTTGCCCGGAGCCCCGCGCTGCCTCGAGTTGCCGCGCCTGGCCGGGGCGCGCCAGCAGGCGCTCCACCTCCCCCAGCTCGGCCTCGCAGCCGAGGTCCTGCGCGTGCGGGCGGGCGGCGACGAGCAGGCGGGTGACCAGCTCGGGCACCGGCACCCGGCGCTGCTCCACGGGATCGACCAGCCTGCCCTCGACACCGTCGCGGGCCCCCAGGAAGCGGTTCTCGTCCAGGATCTCGGGCGCCTCTATCGCAGCCTCGGGGGCAAAGCCCTCCTCGCCCTCCAGGCGCGCCAGGCACTGGACGAGCGCGACGAGCGCGACGGTCTCGCGCACGCCTGCCTGGGCATCCATGATCCGCACCTCGACGGTGCCGAAGACAGGCTGCGGCCGGACGTCCCACCACAGGAAGGTCGGCTCGGGGAACGCGTCGCAGCGGATGAGCAGGTCCACCACCGACACGTATTCCTCGTAGGAGTGGAAGGCCCGTGGGATCCCCACCCGGGGAAAGGCCTGGAACAGCGGCGTCCGCGCCGAGGCCAGGCCCGTGTCGCGTCCCTGCCAGAAGGGGGAGTTGGCCGACAGGGCAAGGAGCAGGGGAAGGTGCACGCGAAGCCGGTCGGCGATACAGATCGCCCGGTCGGGGTCCGGGACGCCGACGTGCACGTGCAGGGCGAACGTCGGCTCCCTGCGCGCCAGCTCGCGCATCGAGCCGTAGACCGCCTGCTGGCGCTGACCGGAGGACACCACCGTCTCCTGCCAGACCGCGAACGGATGCGTGCCCGCGCCGGCCGCGCGCAGGCCGATGGCCTCGAGCTCGGTGCTCAGCCGCCGCCGGTGGTCGGCGAGCTCGCCGTGGATGGCCGCGGCCCCCTCGTGCACTCCGGTGGCGAGCTCGAGCGCCGACTTGTGCGTCTCGGCGGTGACGTGGCCGGCCAGGTCTTCGGGGAGGGCGTCCATCACGAGGTCGATCTGCTGGGCGAGCGACCAGTCTTCGGGATGGAGCAGCATCACCTCCTCCTCGACGCCCAGCGTGTACTCCGCGCCGGACGGGTGCGGAGTCCAGTCCCACCAATGCCCGACCATGGGAACCTCGGCTGTCACGCCGCGCGCGCCCCCACCGGCACGGCGCTCGCTGCCTGCACCAGGGCCTCGAACAGGCGAGCCTGCTCGGGGCGGTCGGCCAGGCACTCGGCATGCCACTGCACGCCGAGCACGAAGTCGCGGCGGGGCGCCTCGATCCCCTCGACCACGCCGTCGGGCGAGGTGGCCACGACGCTGAGACCCCGGCCCAGGCGGTCCACCGCCTGGTGGTGAAAGGAGTTGACCCGGAGGGTGCCGCCGCCCAGCACCCGCTCGAGCAGGCTGCCGGGAGCGACGTTCACCGCATGGGTCGGGCACTCCCCGGGCTCGCTCTGGCGGTGCTCGATGGTCACCCCCTGGCGCTCGGGGAGGTGCTGCACCAGCGTGCCGCCTCGGGCGACGTTGAGGGCCTGCGCTCCGCGGCAGATGGCCAGGAGCGGGACGCGACGCTTCCAGGCCAGCTTGGCCAGCGCGAGCTCGAAGCGGTCGACGTCCGGCTCGGTGGGCCCGAGCTCGGCGTGCTGCCTCTCCCCGTAGGCGGCCGGATCGAGGTCGGGCCCGCCGGAGAGGCAGAGGCCCGAGAGCCGGCCGAGCAGGGGCTCGATGGCGTCGGGGTCGAGAGGGGGAAGGGCGACCGGGAGGCCCCCGGCCGCCTCCACGGCCTTCAGGTACGGGAGGCCGAGCGCCATCTCGAGCTGGGGCGGCTCGCCGTGGGGAGTCGGGCGCACGGATTCACTCCGTCGCACCTCCGAGGTCGTGACGCCTATGAGCGGCCGAGCATCCACGTGTCCTTGCCTCCTCCGTTCATGCTCGAGTTCACGACGAGCGCCCCCGAGTCGAGTGCCACCCGGGTGAGCCCCCCGGGCATGGCCCGCGCTCCCGCGGGGGCGCAGAACACGAAGGCTCGCAGGTCCACGTGGCGCGGCGCGAGCGCGCCGTCGACGACCGTCGGATGGGTGGACAGGTTGATGGTCTCCTGCGCCACGCATTCCTCCGGCCGTGTTCGCACCAGCTCGGCGGCCCGCTCGCGGTCGGCGGGCGACGCGTGCGGGCACACGATCACTCCCCGGCCCCCGTGTCCGGTGCGCGGCTTGATCACGAGCTCGTCGATGCGGTCCAGGATGGACGCGCGCACCTCCGGCTCGCCGGGGTCGTAGGTGGTGACCGATCGGATGAGCGGGTCCTCATCGAGATAGAAGCGCGTCATCTCGTCTACGTAGGCGTGGACGAGCTTGTCGTCGGCCACGCCCGTACCGAACCCGTTGACGCACCCCACCGTCCCGTTGCGCAGGGGCTCGAGGAAGAGCTCCCCGAGCCAGGTGAGCCGGCCAGCCCGGTCGCGCAGCTGGCTTTCATCGGTTCGGCGGTAGACCACATCGACGGGGCGTCGCCGGGAGCCGCCGTTGCCGCGCGCCCAGAGCCGGCCGGAGCGGACCTCGAGGTCATCCGGGGAGACGATCGCGATCGCCAGCTCCCGAGCCAGGATGCGGTGCTCCCAGAAGGCACTGCTGCCGGGCCCATCGGAGAGAAGGACTGGCGCGGGCTCGTCGCAGCCGGCCGGAGCAGCGCCTCGGAGGGTCGCCGCCAGGCACTCTGCCAGGCCCAGCGGCCGCCGCGCCCGGGGGGCCTTCACGGGGAGGCGCGCGTCGAGGATCTCCCGGGCCTCCGCCGCGTAGGCGCCGCCGGAGGGAGTGCGCACGTTGTCCTCGAGCACGAGCAGCTCCCCGGTGTCATCGCGAACGATGTCGAAGCCGGTCACACCGGCAGGGAACTCGGGTGCCGGAAGCGAGGCCAGTTCGGGCTCGAGCGGGGCGGCGGAGTCCACCACGCGCTCGGGAATCCTGCCCGCACGAACCATCTTCCGCTCTCCGTAGACGTCGGCCAGGAACGCATTCAGCGTTCGCGCGCGCTGGACCAGGCCCCTCTCGAGCAGCTCCCACTCGTCCGCGTCGATTATCCGCGGCACGGGGTCGAGGTGGAAGGGCTCCTCGTCGTCCCCGAAGGTCATGCCTCGGTCAGCGGCGTCCTGCGACACCTTCTCGGAGAGTTTGCGCAGGTCGCAGCCCTCCAGCGCCTCGAGCACCTGCCGGTAGGGCTCGCGCACTTCGTCCGGTGCGCTGAAGGCTTCGTCGAAGTGGGGGTCGGGGTCGTAGCGCATGGCAGTGCGGCCCCCTCCCAACCCCACCGCCAGGCGGTGCGGCTCACGCAGTGCCACCCTAATGCCCACGCCGAGATCATGAGGGCGCGAGGAGAAAAACAC
>Ga0136625_1000805_pt1 | contig 10523 bp, 13 predicted proteins | sample AntDrymUQ4832306_2_FD_104672 | JGI IMG/M metagenome (GOLD analysis project Ga0136625, IMG submission 104672) | Polar desert sand microbial communities from Dry Valleys, Antarctica - metaG UQ483 (23.06) | ecosystem: Environmental > Terrestrial > Soil > Desert | place: Antarctica: Dry Valley...
CGGCCGCCGTGAGGGACGTCGTGAGCCGCCTGGAGCGGATCGAGGGCATCACCGAGATCGAGAGCCCGCTCGATCGCGCCACTCGCGTCAACACTGTCTCCAAGGACGGCCGCTCAGTCGTCGTGAACTTCACCATGCCCGGCACGGACGAGCACGTCGAAAAGCTCGTCGACCAGCCGCTCGCCGCTGTGGCCGCCATCCAGACCGCCCACCCCGGCGTGCGTGTCGAGCAGTTCGGCGACGCCTCGGCCACCAAGGAGATCGCCGCCCAGGACGCGAAGGACGGAAAGAAGTCGGAGTTCATCTCCTACGGCCTGATGCTGATCATCCTGCTGGTCGCGTTCGGCGCGGTCGTCGCCGCCGGCCTCCCGCTCGTGCTCGGCGCCACCGCCGTCGCGGGCACGATCGGCCTGCTCGGGCCGGTCAGCCAGGTCTACGCGCTCGCGCCCGACGTGGCCCAGCTCGTGGTGATCATCGGCCTCGCCGTCGGCGTGGACTACGCCATGTTCTACTCGCGCCGCATGATGGAGGAGCGCGACCGCGGCCACTCGCCCGAGGCCGCGGTGGAGATCGCCGCCGCCACGTCGGGCCGCGCGGTGCTCATCTCGGGCATGACCGTGCTGACCGCGATGGCCGGGCTGCTGTTCGCCGGCAACCCGATCTTCGCCGGCTTCGGCATCGGCACGATGCTCGTCGTCGCCGTTGCCATGCTCGGCTCGCTGACCTTCCTGCCCGCGATGCTCTCGTTCCTCAGCCAGAAGAACTGGCTGGAGAAGGGCCGCGTGCCCTACATCACCAAGCGCCGCCACAACGCCCAGGGCGAGTCGCGCGTCTGGAGCGCCGTCGTCAGCCGCGTCCTCAAGCGCCCGCTCGTGTCGACGCTGATCGCCGGCGGCCTGCTCGTCGCCCTCTGCGTCCCCGCGCTCGGCATCCAGTTCAAGGAGCCGGGCTTCGACGGCTACTCGCGCAGCCAGCCGGTCATCCAGACCTACGACCGGGTCCAGGCCGCCTTCCCCGGCGGCGCCGTTCCGGCCACGACCGTGATCACGGCCAAGGACGTCACGGCCGCGCCGGTCCAGGCCGCGATCGGGCAGCTGCACGACCAGGCGCTGGCCACCGGCGAGCTCTCCGAGCCCTCCGGCGTCGAGGTCAGCCCCGACAAGACCGTCGCCGTCGTCGCCCTCTCGGTCAAGGGCAGCGGCACCGACGCCGCTTCCGAGCGCTCGCTCGAGGTCCTGCGCTCAGAGGTCGTCCCGGCCACCGTCGCCAAGTTGGCCGACGCCGAAGTCGCCGTGAACGGCCTGACCGCGGGCTCAAAGGACTTCATCGACGTCATGACGTCGCACGTCCCGATCGTGTTCGCATTCGTGCTCAGCCTCACGTTCATCCTGCTGCTGGTCACGTTCCGCTCGATCGTGGTGCCGATCAAGGCGATCATCCTCAACCTGCTGTCGGTCGGCGCGGCCTACGGCGTCCTCGTACTCGTCTTCCAAGACGGCCACGGCGAGAAGCTGCTCGACTTCCAGTCGGTCGGCGGAATCGCCCCCTGGATCCCGCTGTTCCTGTTCGTGATCCTGTTCGGCCTCTCGATGGACTATCACGTGTTCATCCTCAGCCGTGTCCGCGAAGCCGTGGACCGCGGCATGAGCAACGACGACGCGGTCGCCCATGGCATCAAGAGCACCGCCGGTGTCGTTACCAGCGCGGCGCTCGTGATGGTCGCGGTCTTCGGCGCCTTCGCGCTCGGCAGCGACCAGGTGGCCAAGCAGATCGGCGTCGGTCTCGCCGCGGCGATCCTGATCGACGCGACGATCATCCGCGCCGTCCTGCTGCCGGCCAGCATGAAGCTGCTCGGCGAGCGTAACTGGTACCTGCCCAAGCGCCTGAGCTGGCTGCCGAAGTTCGAGCACGAGCCGCAGGCGGCGCCCGCCCCGGCCTGAACCTCAAAAACCAACCGCACCCGGCGCCCGCCCCTCGTGGCGGGCGCCTGTGCGTCAGGGCCATACCGACGGCGTCGGCGAGTCACTCGCGCGCGACAGAGCGCGTTGAAGCTCTGCACGAGCCGGCGCGGCGGCTCGACCTCGAGGTTCTCACCCGCCGCGATGTCGACGACGCCGGGGACCGCGGCCTTGTAGCTCGAGCCGGCCGTCCAGTCGGAGTGCGTTCGACTCCGAAGCTGCACCTGGCCCTCAGCTTGGGATCGGTGATCGCCTCCCAGAGGCGCTCCGGCGTCGTCTTGATGTAGATCTCGAACACCGCCATCGCGGGTCACATGTCAACGTCCGCCTTGCTTCTGCTCGCGATGAGCGGTCGTCCGCGCCACCGCCCGACAGCGCTCGCTCGGGGACGATCAGCGCGAGTGCAGGTTGAGAGCGCTGCTCTCGCAAGGGCGCATCTCGCGCAGTTGACGTGCTCGGGAAACCAACCAAGGCCCCGCTCAGCGGGCCTCGATCCACGTTCCGTGACACGGTGATGCCTCGCCTAGGACAACGACGCGACGGCTTACGATCACCTGTAGACCGTCATCTGATTGTCCCAACTCGGTCACGTCGTTGTCCACACCTTACGGCCGAGCGGGAGTCGCGCGGCCCCACAGCACGCAGGTCCGTTCGTCCTGTCTTAGCGCACGTCCGACCGCGCTAGAGACGGAGGCGCCGCTGCTTTCCAGCGAGAGCAGGTGCCCCTGACTCACTAGCATGAGCCTGTGAGCGGCCAGAAATTGCCCGGTGGGGTGGTGCATGAATTGCCCGCGGACCTGCGGAAGGCGCTGATCGCCAACGCCACGGCACTCGATGCCTGGAAGGACATCACGCCCTTGGCCCGCAACGAGTTCATCTGCTGGGTTGAGGACGCCAAGCAGGAGCCGACCCGAGAGCGCCGCATTCGGCGGACCCAGGAGGAGCTGGAGGAAGGCCAGCGCCGGCCCTGCTGCTGGCCGGGCTGCAAGCACCGCGACCGCACGGGCAGCTAGCTGCCCGCGTAGCCGGTCGTACCGATCCCGGGCGAGCCCTCGATCGCCAGCAGCCAACCGCCACGAGTCGAGGCGCCGATCAGCTCCTCGACCGCCCGAAGACCTCGGCGGCTCGAGCCGCGTATCACGCGTAAGGAGCAGCCGTTCGCGTCCCGGAGCTCACTACGACGGCCTCGGCGGCGCTGCCGCCCTCGGATGCACGCGCCAGCACGTCGAGCAGTTCGCGCTTGGCCGGCTCGCGACCGCACGCCTGCTCGACCGCGGCTCGCAATTCACCGCCGGTGATCTGCGCTCGCCCGTTCAGCGCTGCGACGACATCCTCAACGCGCGGCGCGCGCCCGAGGAGACCTTCACGTTCCGCGGCCTCACGCCGCCACAGCTCGTGCTCGGAGGATCTCCACGGGTGCCGGGGCCGTCCTCAGCGCCCCACACACGTGACCGAGCCGCTCAGGCCCACGTACATCGGGGACACCGACGTAACGAACCCCGATCCGGAGGCGGCCGAGAGCGGCTTCACCGTGCCGCCCGAGGGCAACGGCCATCAGGCGGAGTTCACGAAGGACGACGCCTACGTGATCGGCGCCGACGAGGACTTCGCGCCCTACGCGCTGCTCGCGCGCAACGTCGACGACGGGACCGACATCACGGCCAGCCAGGGCAGCGGCACCACCAAGCTCGAGCAGGGCGAGACGATCACCGGCGAGTCGAAGTTCGCCGGCCGCGCCTGCGACACCGATCCGGCGGTCCCCGAGGGCGACGGCAGCCAGATCGCGGTCGTGGAACGTGGCGTGTGCGACTTCACGGTCAAGGTCGCCAACGTGATCGACGCCGGCGGCTACGCCGCGGTGCTGATCTTCAACCGACCGCGAGGGGTCCGACGCGTGCAGGGAGACGCTGGGCATGAGCGTCGAGGGCGACATCCCGCCGCGCGATCAGGGCTTCGCCATCTTTCGACGCGGAGGGCCAGTACGACGACGCGGCCTGCCGCGCCGGCGACGGGACGACGCTCGCGCCGATCGCGGTCGGCACGACGGGTGACCAGCTCACCTTCTCGTCGTACTTCGACGGGTGGGGCTACGTGCACCTGTTCAAGAACACGGCCGGCAGGATGGCCGAGCTCGACACGTACGCGATAGACGAGGCGCACGACCCGGCGTTCGCCGACGGGTTCGGCGACCTGTCGGTGCACGAGGTCGCCACCTCCCAGAAGCTGGCGAAGCGCACCTACCTCTCGTACTACTCCGGCGGCCGATCGTTCCGCGGCAGGAGGGCGGTCCGGGCCGCCCTCCTCTGGCCTCGGGATCTTCACTGCTACGGCAGCGAGAACTCCTGCGTCTGCGGGTTCAGGTGGTCGAGGCGCAGCGCGCCGCCCGTCCCGCGCCCGCTGAAGTGGAACACGTTCAGGCCGCGCGTGATGTCCGATTCGTAGATCCGGCCGTCGTACCAGTACGACGACCACGCGCCGCCGAGCTGCGGCGGCGTCAGCGACGGCGGATCGGAGAACCCGAGCGTGTCGGCGCTCGCGGCGTCGGTGAAGTCCACGACCCACGCAGAGCTTCTTTCCCATGACGCCTCCCACAGCGTTCGGTAGCGCGCGAACCATAGCTCGGCGCGGACGAGGGACAAGCCGCCGAGCGCTCGGCGGCCGCGGGAGGGCGCCGGCTCGGCCTACCCCGGCGCCGTGGTGCCGCCGGGCGGGCCGGCCTCCTGGATGCAGTGGATCAGGAAGCCCGCGAGCCAGGCCCGCTTCGCGTCGACGCTCGGCCCGCCGTCGCGCCCGTCGTCCGCCGCGCGGACCGCCAGGTAGTGGCGCACGTGGCCGCCCGGCCCAGGGACCTTCCAGCTGACCGCTCGCTCGTCGCCCGGCTCGGGACGCTCGCGCGGCTCGGCCCCCGCGAGCTCGGCGGCCAGGGCGCTCGCCGCCTCGCTCCAGCCCACGCCGTCCCCCTGGTGGCGGCCGATCTGCTCGCGCAGCCACGGCATCGGGGCACGTGCCCGCTCGAAGCGCTCGACCTCGAGCGCCCGGGCGAGGTAGCCGGCCCGTGCGAGCCGGCGATCGCCGACCAGCTCGAGGGCGGCCTCGGCGTGCGCGGGGAGCGGCAGCGGCAGCCGGTCGGCGACCGCGTCCGCGAGCGACCCCACCAGGGTGTCGAGGACGACCTCGGTGCGTACCGAGATGAGCCCGGGCTCCTCCACGTCAGCAGATGCGCGGGAGCGGATCGCCGGCCAGCATGTCCACGACGCGCGTCCCGCCGAACGCCGTGTCGAGCACCACCATCCCGGGCGGCTCCTCGCGCACCTCGCCGATGACGGCGGCCGACGTCCCGAGCGGGTGCGAGCGCAGCGCCGTGAGCGCCGCCTGCTCGGCCTCGGGCGCCACCACGGCCAGCAGCTTGCCCTCGTTGGCCACGTACAGCGGGTCGATGCCGAGGATCTCGCACGCGCCGGTGACCTCCGGCCGGACGGGAACGGTCAGCTCGTCGATCACGATGCCGACCTCGGCCGCGAGCGCCAGCTCGTTGAGCACGGTGGCCACGCCGCCGCGCGTCGGGTCGCGCAGGCAGCGCACGTCGTCCGTCGCGGCGAGCAGCAGGGCGACCAGCTCGTGCAGCGGCGCAGTGTCGCTCTCGAGGTCGACCTCGAGAGCGAGGCCGCCGCGGGCGACCATGATCGCCATCCCGTGGTCGCCGATCGTGCCTGAGAGCAGCACGCGGTCGCCGGGGCGGATCCGTGCCGGCGAGAGCTCGAGCGAGTGCTCGACCGTGCCGATCCCCGCCGTCGCGATGTAGAGGCCGTCCGCCTTGCCGCGCTCGACGACCTTCGTGTCGCCGGTCGCCACCACGACGTCCGCCGCGCGCGCGGCGGCCGCCAGCGAGCGGGCGACCCGCTGCAGGTCGGCAGTCGGCAGGCCCTCCTCCAGGATGAAGCTCACCGAGAGGTAGCGCGGGCGCGCGCCGGCCATCGCCAGGTCGTTGACGGTCCCGTTGACCGCCAGCTCGCCGATGTCGCCGCCGGGGAAGAAGAGCGGGGCGACGACCGAGGCGTCGGTGGTGAACGCCAGCCGCGCGTCGCCCGTCGCGGGCAGCACCGCCTGGTCGGCCAGCGGCGCGAGCAGCGGGTTGGCGAGCTCGCGCAGGAACAGCGTCTCGATCAGCGTGTGCGACGACTTGCCGCCCGCGCCGTGCGAGAGCGTGATGTGCGCGTCCATGAGCTTCACGTGCCCGCGCCGCCGGCGCCGCTCGATCGCGGCGAGGACCTCCTCCTCGGTCCGCGCGCCCGCCATCACGCGGGCGCCGGCTCGCGCCCGCGCCGGCGCGTGAGGCGGCCGAAGTTGTAGTAGGCGGCGCAGGCGCCTTCGCTGGAGACCATGCAGGTCCCGATCGGGCGGTCCGGCGTGCACGCGGTGCCGAACACCTTGCACTGCCAGGGCTTGATGACGCCCTTGAGCACCTCGCCGCACTGGCACGCCTTCGGGTCGGCCACCCGGACGCCGGGCACCTCGTAGCGCACCTCGGCGTCCCACTCGGCGAACTCGGGCCGCAGCTTGAGCGCGCTCTGGGAGATGAAGCCGAGGCCGCGCCACTCGAACGTGCTCCGCAGCTCCATCGTCTCGCCGATCGCCTTCAGCGCGGCGAGGTTGCCCTCGTCGCGCACGACCCGCGTGTACTGGTTCTCGACCTCGCTGCGCCCCTCGCGGAGCTGCCGCAGGATCATGTAGACGCCCTGCAGGATGTCGAGTGGCTCGAAGCCCGAGACGACGACCGGCTTGCCGTGGTCCTGCGCGATCCAGCGATAGGGACGCACGCCGATCACCGTCGACACGTGGCCCGGGCCGATGAAGCCGTCGAGCCGCAGGTCGGGCGAGTCGAGGATCGCCTTGATCGCCGGGACGATCGTGACGTGGTTGGCGAAGACCGAGAAGTTGATGATGCCGGCGGCGCGGGCGCGGAGCAGGGTGATCGCCGTCGACGGCGTCGTGGTCTCGAAGCCGATCGCGAAGAAGACGACCTGCCGGTCGGGGTTCTCGCGGGCGATCCGCAGCGCGTCGAGCGGCGAGTAGACCATCCGCACGTCGGCGCCGAGCGCCTTGGCGTCGAGCAGCGAGCCGTGCGTGGCCGGCACGCGCATCATGTCGCCGAAGGTGGTGAAGATCACGTCGGGCCGCTCGGCGATCGCGATGGCGTCGTCCTGGCGGCCCATCGGGATGACGCAGACCGGGCAGCCCGGGCCGTGGACGAGCTCGACCTCGGGCGGCAGCAGGTCCTCGATACCGTGCTTGTAGATCGTGTGCGTGTGGCCGCCGCACACCTCCATGAGCTTGTAATGGCGGCCCGGCTCCACCAGGCCGGCGATCCGCTCGGCCAGCCGCTCGGCGTCCTCGGCGGACCGGTACTCGTCGACGTACTTCATCGCGGCTCGAGCCGGTCCAGCGCGACGCCCGCGTGGCACAGCAGCCGGTCGCCGGCCCGCACCTCGTCGATGAGGTCGACGGCGACGTCCTCCTGCTCGCCGCCGTGGCTGACCGTGGCGGTGGCGCCGGAGACGGCGACGACCTCGGCCTCGACGGCGACGTCGCCGCAGGTGATGCAGTGGTCCTCGCTCATTCGATCCGGCTCGCGCGCAGCTCGGCGAGCTCCTCCTGGTAGGGGTCGCCGAGCTCGACGAGGAACTCGAGCGTCGACTGAGCCTCCGCCTCGTCGATCTTCGACATGGCGAAGCCGACGTGGATCAGCACCCAGTCGCCCACGTCGACGGCGTCGGGGCCCTCGGCGAGCAGCGCCGCGTTGACGTTGCGCCGCACCCCCGAGACCTCGGCCTTGGCGATGTGATGCTCGGTGTCGACCCACTCGACGATCTGTCCGGGGATGCCAAGGCACATGTCGTGGTCCCCTACTCCGCCGGCGCGGCGACGGCGCCCGGGCGGCCGCCGGCCGGGGGCGCCGGCTTCGCGACGTCCTCGAGCGCGCCCGCCACCTGCTCCAGCGCCCCGTTGATCTCCCCGACCACCGGGCCGATCGGAGCCGTCTGCGTCTCGATCGCGCGCACACCGAAGGTGACCAGCCCGAGCGTCGCCGAGACCTTGCGCAGCGTGGCCGCGATCTTGATCAGGTAGGCGGCCAGCACGACGACGAGCAGTACGACCTCGGCGAGCGTGACGATGATCAGGACGGTGTTCACGTGTTCCCTCCCGCACGGTGGAGTTCGAGTTCCTCGGCGAGCTCGACGCCGCGCGCCTTGGTGGTCTGCAGCAGGTAGGTCGTGGACGTGTTCTGGGCGACCCGCTTGCCCATCGTCCACACGTCGCTCACGTCCCGGTCGACCGCGACCACGGAACGCCGCAGGCGCTCGAGCAGGACCCACACCACGACGGCGACGACGAGGCCGACCGCGAGCGTGATCCACCACAGCGTCTGGTTGGTCGACAGCGCGAGCAGGGTCATGCCAGGCCCGCCTTCTCGAGGTAGGCGACGGCGAGGCCGGGCACCGCGGTGGCGAGCTTGTGCGTCGTGACCAGGTCGTCGACGCCGTCGAGGTTCGTCGCGATGCCCACGCCCGCGTCGAGGATGTGCGAGGCGTAGCCGTCGATCTCGTCCACCGGGCGGCGGAGGCCCTCGAGCAGGACGAGCACGAGGACGGCGACCAGGAGCAGCAGCACGATGCCGATCCAGGCCAGGACCGCCTCGCCCGTGGTGACGGCGAGGAGGGTCACTCGGCACCCCCGGTGCGCACGCTGCGCAGCCCGCGCGTGATGCGGTCGATGGCGCTGTTGGTGCCCCGGACCGCGAACAGCGGCTCGGTGTGCTCGCGGGTCCCGTCCAGCGCGGACGTGATGTCCTGCGCCTGCGACGTGATCCGCTGCGCGAGCGCGGTGATCGCCAGCAGCAGGACGGCCACCAGCGCGATCACGACCACGCCGCCGACCCACCCGACGATCCACCAGCCCGACAGCGCGAGGGTCACTTCTGCGCCACCTTCGCGCCGTCGTCGCGGATCAGGCCGCGGGCGTAGTTGGCCAGCGTCGAGGACTGTGCGAGATCGACGCCGTGCGCCGTGCGGGCGTGCTCGACCGCCTTGCCGAGCACCTCCTCCTCCGTCTCGCCGGTGACCTCCGCCTTGCAGACGACCCCGGCATCGGCGCACGCAAACCGCTTCACAGCGTCCCCACCCTCGTTTGACCCCTGTAGTCTCGAGCCGCACAATAGGTGTACCAGACACACAGCGGTGCGTCTACGAGGGAGGAGCCGCCGGATGGGCGAGGGCGAGATGAAGCTGCAGACGGTCCCGCATGCGGGGGATGTCTTCGGCGAGCACGCGACGTACGGCCTCGGCGGCCTCGGCGGCAGCCTGGACGGCCCGCTCGAGGAGGTCCACGTCTTCTGGCTGGCCGGGATGAGCTGCGACGGCTGCTCGGTCGCGGTCACCGGGGCGACCAACCCGTCGGTCGAGGAGCTGCTGGCGGGCAGCATCCCCGGGCTCCCGCGCGCCGTGCTGCACCACCCGGTGCTCTCCGTCGCGGCCGGCGCGGGCTTCACGCGGGCGTTCGCCGACGCGGCCGACGGCAGCCTCGGCGCGCCGTACGTGATCGTCGTCGAGGGCTCGGTGCCCGACGACCAGGCGTTCGCGGAGGGCGAGGGCTACTACTCGGCGATGGGCGCCGGCGGCTTCGACCCCGACTCCGAGACCGACCAGCCCAACCGCATGACCGACTGGCTCGTGAAGCTGTCCCCCGGCGCGGCGGCCGTCGTGGCGATCGGGACGTGCGCGACCTGGGGCGGCATCCCGGCCGCGGCCGGCAACGTGACCGGCTCGATGAGCGTCGCGGACTTCGTAGGCGCCGACTACCGCTCGGTGCTGGGCGTTCCGGTCGTGAACATCCCCGGCTGCTCGCCGGTGGGCGACAACTTCACCGAGATCGTGGCCTCGCTGCTGATGTTCCTGCAGGGCCTCGGGCCGTTGCCCGAGTTCGACGAGCTCGGGCGGCCGGCCTGGCAGTTCAAGGAGACCGTCCACCGTCACTGCGTGCGCGCCGGCTACTACGAGGAGGGCACGTTCGCGAAGATGCCCGGCGACCAGGAGTGCCTGGTCGACATCGGCTGCTGGGGGCCCGTCGTGCAGTGCAACATCACCGAGCGCGGCGCGATCAACCACATGGGCGGCTGCATGGTCGCCGGCGGCGCGTGCATCGGCTGCACGATGCCGGGCTTCCCCGACAAGTTCGCGCCGTTCTACAAGGCGCCGCCGGGCTCGGCGGTCTCCGGAGGGATCTCGCGCACCACCGGCGCGGGCATCCGCCGCCTGCGGCGGATGAGCCAGAACAACCTCAACCGCACGCCGCTGTGGGACCGCGCCGGCGAGGTGCCGAGCGCCTTCTCGGTCGAGAGCAGCAGGCCGACGGTCGTCTCCAAGCTCGAGAGCTTCTTCTACAAGCGGCTGCAGTACCACGGGACCGTCGACATGGCCGAGCGCAACAAGCACCAGCCGCAGCCCAAGACCATGAACTACTTCGCCGGCGAGCACGAGCAGGACCTCGCGCGGTACACGCCCCCGGACC
>Ga0136625_1000806_pt1 | contig 10520 bp, 7 predicted proteins | sample AntDrymUQ4832306_2_FD_104672 | JGI IMG/M metagenome (GOLD analysis project Ga0136625, IMG submission 104672) | Polar desert sand microbial communities from Dry Valleys, Antarctica - metaG UQ483 (23.06) | ecosystem: Environmental > Terrestrial > Soil > Desert | place: Antarctica: Dry Valley...
GCACCTCGATGGCCCGTACGAGGCGCGGCGCGCCGAGTGCCTGGGCATGGGTCGTGACCGTGGCGAGGCGCTCGTTCGGGAGCTGCACCAGCTCTGGCGCCATCAGCGACAAGAACCCGTCGCGCAGGTGGTGGACGAGCCGGTCTGTGAGCGTCCTCGCCTCGTCGCCGAGGCTCATGGCCCTGGCGACGACGGTGAGCGCCTGGCCGGCGTCCTCGGCGGTGAGCGCCTCGACGAACTCGTCGAGCGACACCGCGCCGGGGTCGTCGTCGTCGCCGCTAGCGATGATCAACTCGAGAGCCGAGAGCGTGTCGCGAGCAGAGCCGCCGCCCTGTGTCAACGCCACGCCGATGGCGTGTTCGCTCACCTGCAGTCCGGCGTCATCGACGATCCAGCGAACGTGGTCGGCCAGCGTGTCGGCCGGGAGCAGATGGAATCGCAGGTGCTGGGTGCGGCTGCGGATCGTCTCGCTGACCTTCTGCGGATCAGTCGTGGCGAGGACGAAGACGACGTGATCGGGAGGCTCCTCCAACGTCTTGAGCAACGCCGCCTCAGCCGCCCGCGACAGCATGTGCACCTCGTCGAGGATGTACACCTTGTGCCGCCCGGGCGTGCCGAGCGACGCCCGCTCGATCAGGTCGCGCATGGCGTCGACCCCGTTGTTGCTGGCGGCGTCGAGCTCGTGAACGTCGTAGCTGGTGCCCTGTTCGACGGCAAGGCATGACTCGCACTCGCAACACGGCTCGCCGTCGATCGGGTTCTGGCAGTTGAGCACTTTGGCGAGGATCCGCGCCGACGATGTCTTGCCCGTGCCGCGAGGGCCCGAGAACAGGTACGCCTGACCTTCGCGTCCCGATCGCACGGCGTCTCGAAGGCCTCGCACGACGTGGTCCTGACCCTTCAGCTCGGCGAACCGGCGAGGGCGGTAGCGGCGGTAGAGGGAGGGAATAGCCATCTCCTCGCCGAGCCTACCGACAGGGTGTTACGGCCCGAGGCCGTGGTCACCGCCCCTACCAGCGGGTCTGGCTACCGTAGCTGCTCAGTGAACGCTCGAATCGGCGCCGGTCGCCTACGTCTCTTCGGCCAGGGCGTCGTGGTCAGGCCGGCGCTGATGTTCTTGCTGGCCGTGGTGGCGCTCGCAGTGGTGCTGGCGCCGCCGGGTGACCGGGCCGCGGCCCAGGGGGCAGACCTCGAGAGCTCCGACCCCGCCGACGGCTCCACCGTGAGCCGGTCGCCCGAGCAGCTGGTGCTGAACTTCACGGAGCCACTCGGGAGCACGAACAGCGTCGCAGTGGCGTGCAACTCCAACCCCGTGCCGTCGATCGGGCGGCCGGAGGTGTCCGACGACGAGCTCACGCTCACCGTCAGGGTCGTGCGGGCGCTGCCCATGGGGCCGTGCACGGTGAGCTGGCGGGTGAGCGAGCCCGACGGCAACCCAGGGGCCAACGGGAGCTTCACGTTCGAGGTCGAATCGGCACCGGTCACCACCGCATCCACCCCCGGCACTGGTGAGAACGGCGGCACGACTCCCGGGACCGGTACAGACGCCACGGCCGCCACCGCACCCGCCGACGACTCGGACGACAGCTCCTCGGCCACCGAGCTGGCTCCCATCGGGACGTTCGGTAGCGACTGGGGCCTGTGGCTCGGGCGGATGCTGTCGATCGGTGGCATCGCCGTGGCGTTCGGCGCACTGGTGCTGATCGCCGTGGCCTGGCCGGAGGGGCCCGAGTACATCATCGCTGTGCGGTTCATCCGTACGGCCTGGATCGTCGGTCTTGTCGGCACGGTGATCTACGTGGCAGCGGCGTCGGCCTCGTCCACGGGCGAGTCGCTCGCCAGCAGCCTGAACCCTGTCGATTGGAGCGACCTGCTCGACGCCGGCTGGCCAGGACGGGCGGTGCTCGCTCGACTGCTGCTCGTGGTGGCCATGGGCTGGGTGGCGTTCCTGCCCGAGCGCGTCGTGGAGTCGACGACCCAGATCGTCGGGCTCGGCATCCCGGCGCTCGCCGTGGCCACGATCGGTCTCACCCGGACGGGCGGTGACCTCGCCGCCCTCGGCATCGCGATGGCGGTCCTCCACGCTCTGGCTATGGCCGTGTGGCTCGGCGGCGCCGTGTTCGTGGCCCGCATCGTGCTCGCCGGATCGGGCGACGAGGACCTCGTGCACGCCGTGCGCGGCTTCAGCCGGTTGTCGCTGCCGGCGTTGCTGATCACGGTGATCACCGGACTCGTGCAGCTCTTCCGTCTCGACGGGGGTGAGCTGTTCTCCACCGGCCACGGACGGGTATTGCTGGGCAAGTCGGTCGTTGTCGCCGTTGTCCTGTTCGTCGCGGTCGCAGCACGACAGGCCGTGCTGATGCGCCTCGGGCGGGCTCGCGAGCTCGAAGCGCCGGCTGCCAACCGGTTGCGACGGGCCTACGGTGTCGACGCCCTGCTCGGCATCGTCGTGCTCGGACTCACGGGATGGATGCTGACGTATCCGCCGAGCAACATCGATGCCTTCGAGACCGGCGAGTACCAGATCGTCGAGACCGTGACCGATGAGGAGTTGGGTGTCGAAATCAGCGTCTCGTTGCGGCCAGGGCGGGTCGGCTCGAACGAGCTGCTCGTGGAGGTCCGCCAGCCAGCCGAGGGCCTGCGTGGCTTGGAGCTGACGTTCGTGCCGCCGGAGGGCTCGACGGTGTCCCAGATCTCCCAGGCCATCCCACTGACCGGGCGCGGCGTCGCCGTCTCGGCCCGGGGCGACGGGATCCCGCTCGGCGAGTCAGGTTCGTGGCGCCTGCAGATCAACGCCTCGACGGCGGAGGGCTCGCTGCGTGGTGCCAGCAACACGTTCGACTTGCGTGAGGCGGACGGTTCCCTGCCCGACAGCCAGATCGACTCAGGCACCACACCGCCGACCGCGGCTGGCGATGGCACGGATCCGGAACTGTGACGTGAGCGGGCGTTAACTGCGTCGAGAGCTCACACTTCGGGGCGGATGAGCGTGTCGAAGTCGACCTTCGTCGCGACGTCGAGCTGGTCGTACGTGCAGCTCGACGGATCACGATCGGGACGCCAGCGCACGAAGCGCACACCGTGGCGGAACCGTCCCGCCTCGAGCTGACCGAACGTCACCTCGATCACCCGCTCGCAGCGCAACGGCGTCCACGACAGATCCTTGCCACCAGTCCAGCGGCTCGGTCCGCCCGGCATGCGGCCGTCCACGTGCGCTGCCTCCTCGGCCCAGTGACGCCACGGGTGCTCGGCCATCGCCCTCTCCATCAGCGGCCGCACCTCGTCCACCAGTGCCTTGCGGAACGTCGCCGAGAACCCGGCGGCCACACCGACGTGGTGAAGCACGCCAGCACCGTCGAACAGTCCGAGGAGCAGGGAACCGACGCCCTCGCCGTCCTTGTGGGTACGGAACCCCGCCACGACGCACTCGGCCGTGCGCTCGTGTTTGACCTTGACGAGCGTTCGTTTGCCCGGCGTGTACGGGTCTTCACCGCGCTTGGCAACCACCCCGTCGAGACCGGCGCCCTCGAACGCCGTGAACCACTCTTGGGCCTTGGCATCGTCATCGCTGACCGGTGTCAGATGCACGGAATCGGTCGTCGTCAGCAGCTCTTCGAGCAGCCGGCGACGCTGGTTGAACGGATCGTCGACGTGCACGTCGTCGCCGACGGCCAGAACGTCGAAGGCCACGAACGACGCCGGCGTCTGTTCGGCCAGCAGATTCACCCGCGATGCCGCCGGGTGGATGCGTTGGCTCAACGAGTCGAAGTTCAACCCGCCGCCGGGGTCGGGCATCACGATCTCGCCGTCCACGATCACCCGCTGCGGAAGGGCGGCGGCCACAGCGTCGACGACATCTGGGAAGTACCGGTTGAACGGGCGACCGTTGCGGCTCTGCAAGTACACGGTGTCAACGTCGCGGAACACGACACAGCGGAACCCGTCCCACTTCGGCTCGTACCACCAGCCCTCTCCGAGCGGGACGGTACGGGCAAGCTTGGCCAACATCGGATCGACGGGCGGCGAGATCGGCAGACCCTCAGGCGGCGGCGTGTCGGTCACGAACGCAGTTTCTCAGGTTGTCGGGAACTGCGCCTCCCCGGGAGGCGTCGGACGAGATGGGAGGAGTCGAGGGCGACGTGTCCTGCGACCCACCGTGAACAGGGAGAACAATCGTGAACGTTCGAGACGATGAAGGCTCGATCCGATCGCCGGTCACGTTGGCGCTCGTCGCGCTCGCCGCAGCGGCCATGGCGACCTTTGCCACCGTGGCGCTCAGCGGGTCCGGGCGGGACACCAACGAGGTCCGCGCCCAGGGCGACGACGAACCCGTCAACGAGCAGGACGACGTGCGTACCATCCGCGTGCAGGGGCGGGCCACCGCCGATGTCGCACCAGACGTGGCCACCGTGACGATGGGCGCGCAACATACGGCACCAAAGGCCAAAGAAGCCCTCGACACCGTTTCGCAGAAGACCGACTCGATCATCAACATCCTGAAGGCCGCTGGCATCGACGAGGGCGACATCCAGACGTCGAACCTGTCGGTATGGCCGCAGTATGGAGTCGAGGGCGAGAAGATCACCGGCTACCAGGCGTCCAACACGGTGACGGTGCGTACCACCGACCTCGAAGGTCTCGGCGGTCTGCTCGACCAGGTTTCCGACGCCGCAGGCGACCAGTTCCGCCTCGACGGCATCGCCTTCTCGGTCGACGATCCTGACGCCGCTCTCGCCGACGTACGCGCCGACGCCGTCGCCAACGCCAGGACGAAGGCGGGCCAGTTCGTGGTCGGCGAGGACGTACAGATCGGTGAGATCCGCACCATGGTCGAGTCCGGCAGCGAACCGCCGATCCTGTTCGACGAGAGTCGGGCGGCGTCGGGCGACATGGCCGCCGCTGAGGTCCCGATCGAGCCCGGCTCCCAGGAGCTGGTCGTCGACGTCACGGTCGTGTTCGAGCTGACCTGAGCCTGATCACTGCGATCGTGGTCGGCACCGCCGACCGCGTGGAGGTCGGTCCGCCACGAGCTGCACGTTGGCGGACCGATCTCGTTTCCTTTTTTCCTGGTCTCGCTCGCTTCGCTCGCTCGACTGCTCCTCGTCGCTGGCGCTTTCCTCGTCGCCTAACCTGTCACGCTTTACATCCCGGGGGCCGAAGCTTTGCCAGTGCTCGCCTGACGGCTCGCTCGACTGCTCCTCGTCGCTGGCGCTTCCCTCGTCGCCTAACCCGCGAAGTGCGGCGACGAAGCTGACCCGGTCAGGGTCAACGTGGGCGTGGTCGGCAGGTTCCCACATCATGGTGCGGATCGCGTAGTGACAGCACAGATGCCCCAGATCTCCTGCAACACGAGCTCGGGGGACTCGGAGCGCAGCACACGGTGCTGGTTTGCGTCTGACTCCGCGCGACAGGATCCACTGGTTTTCAGACCACATCTGACAGGGTCGTTGCTGTCAAACGCCGAGGGCGCCGTCAGTATCTTGCGAAGCGAAGGGTGTCCTCATGAAGGGTCTCGATGATCTCCGCGGTGAGCGTCGGCCTGGTCCGCTGGAGCGCCCAGAGGAAATCGGCGGTCGTCGCCCGGGTCGTAGCCCCTTCGAAGAGTTCCCGCTCGAAGGCGCGCTGGGCGGCCTTGCGGGCTGCGAACTCGATGTCTGCGGGGGTGAAGAACTCGGACGCATCCACGAGCTCGCCGACATCTGTGACCTGATCGGTTATCTCGCCGATGTACCGCTGCCAGATCGCGCGGCGCGCTTCGGCGTCCGGCGGCCCCACCGGGAGCACGTAATCGAAGCGGCCCGGGCGCAAGAATGCCGAGTCGAGCCTTCCGATCCAGTTGGTGGCGCAGACCAACAGGTGATGGGGCACATCGCGGAAGCGGGGGATCTGCTTTAGGAACTCGTTGGCAACGCTCGGGGTGACCTTGCGGTCCTCGCCGCGCATCGAGGCGAGGTCCTCCACCTCGTCGACGAAGACGACTGCGCAGGGCAGTTCGAGGATGCGGTCGAAGGTTTCCGCGAGGAACTTCGCCTGTCGCTCGGGGCCCTCGCCGGCCAGCTCCGCAGGCTGGATCTCGATCGATGGCCACTCGAGACGGGAGGCGATGCCTTTGGCGAACGTCGTCTTCCCGGTTCCGGGAGGGCCGAACAGGACCACCGCACGCGGCGCAGCGACGCCATGACGGGCGACGAGCTGCGGCTGGGCCAGAGGAAGGATGACGCGGCGTTCGATGATCTCCTTGGCCTGATCCATGCCCCTGAGCTCAGCCCACAGGCCAGGGTCGATCATCCGCCCCCCGAGGTCGGCGAGCGTCGATGAGGCCACGACGGCGAGGGCGAGGTCCCGCTCGAGGTACACGCCAGCTTGGACTGCTTGGTAGCCACGACGGTCGAGGTACTCCCGGATCGGTCCGGCCTCCGGCCCGATCGTGACGACTTTGCGAACCCGGAGTTCGGCGAACTTCGACTCGACGTTGTCGAGCAGTCGCCCAACGGTCTCCGGCACCGAGGCCTCGTCCGGCAGCGCCACCAGCCGGCAGAGCCAGCCGACGACGCCGGCGACGACGCCGAGCGCCATCCCGACGACCCGCCCGTCGGTCTCCGCCAGCACCGTCATCGTCGCCTCGGACGCCATGAGATCGATCGCTTGATCGACGCTCAGGCCGTCGGGCCCGATGGGGATCGAATCGGTTCGTTCCCACAGGGTGAGCACGTGGCCGAGATCGGTTGGCTGGTACGCACGTACGGCGACCGTCACGGGACTCTTGCCGCGGCGCGGATGAGCTCGAGCAGTGGGCCGGGCGCGATGCCGAGCAGCAGCGTCACGGCGGCGGTCACGACCAGCGGCCCGACCACGAGAGCCGGACTCTCGGTGATCGACGGCTTCGGTAGCACGCTGGGATCGCCGCCGGAGCCGCCCGCGAGCAGCGGCGCCGGCGACTCGAGGAGAGCCACCCTCATCACGCGCAGGTAGTAGCCGCCGGACAGCACCGTCGAGACGGCCAGGACGGCGATGACGAGCCACTGGCCGGCGTCGGCGGCGCCGAGGAACAAGAAGTACTTGGCGATGAAACCGACTGTTGGTGGGAGCCCGACGATCGACAGGGCGCCGATGACGAAGGCGCCCATCGTCCAGCGCATCTGCCGGCCGATGCCGCGAAGCTCGCTGACCGCGGTGCGGCCGCTGGCGAGGTACACAGATCCGACGGCGAAGAACAGCGTGATCTTGGCGAAGGCGTGGCCCACCAGGTGCAGGACTCCACCGGTCCTTCCGGCATCGCTCAGCAGGGCCACGCCGAGGATCATGTAGGACAGCTGGCCAATCGTGGAGTAGGCGAGGATGGCTTTGAGGTTGTCGAGGCGCAGCGCGTACAACGACGTCATCAGAATCGTCACTGACGTCACGGCCAGGGTGACCGTGCCCAGGTGGAGCTCGCTGGCGAGGTCGGTGCCGAACACGTCGAGCACGACCCGGAAAACCGTGAAGACCCCCACGTTGACGACGGCGACGGCGTGCAGCAAGGCACTGACCGGCACCGGGGCCACCATGGCTGCTGGGAGCCAGGCGTGGACGGGCAGCAGCGCCGCCTTGGCGATGCCGGCCAGGAAGAGCACGTAGATGAGGACGAGCAGCGGGCCCCCGTCGTCTGCGTCGAATACCCCACCGGGGACGAAGTCGAACGTCCCGGACTGGGTGTAAGTGAGCACTATGGCCGGCAGCAGGAGGGCGACGCCGGTGCCGAGCTGGTAGGCGAGGTAACGCTTCCCGCCCTGAGCCGCCTCCGGTGTTCGGGTGTGGGTCACCAGCGGGTAGGTGATGATGGTCAGCGCCTCGTAGAAGAGATAGAGCGTCAGTAGGTTGACCGAGAAGGCGACGCCCATGGTGGCGGCGATGGTGAGGCCGAAGTAGCCGTGGAAGCGCGCCAGGGCACGATCGGGGCCTGTGCCGAGATAGCCCATCGAGTAGACGGTGGTGAGGATCCACAGCAGTGAGGACGTTCCAGCGAGCACGACGCCGAGCGCGTCGACCCGCAGCCCGATCGCGGCCTCGGGCAGGAACGTCGAGATGGTGAATGAGACGGTGCGACCGTCGAGCACCGTCGGGACCATGGTGACGATGATCCCGAGCTGCACCAGCCCGGCGGCGACGCCACACAGCTCGCGTGCGGGTGGACGGTCCCGCAGGGCCACTGTCCCGGCCGCCCCCAGCACGGGTGCCAGCAGCGCCAGGAGCGGTGCCACGGAGAAGCTGTCCATCGTCAGTCGCCTACGGCGCGCTCGCCGACGGGCCGGTCGAGTCGTTCGACGATCACGTCGACGGATCCCTTGCTCGTCTCGAGCACGGAGCCGGGAAAGAACCCGAAGGCGATAATGGCAAGTCCCGTGACCAGCGCGGCGACGGCCTCGCGCGGCCGCAGGTCGTTGACCGCGTCCACCACCGGGCTGGTGACCGGCCCATGGAAGGCACGCTCGTAGAACACCAGCACGTACGAGGCGGTGAGGATCACGGTGAGCACGGCGATGGAGGCCAGCCAGCTGTTGGCCCGGAAGGCGCCAAGCAGGACGAGGAACTCGCCGGGGAACCCGATCGTCCCCGGAAGCGCGATGGCGCTGAGGCAGGCGACGAGGGAGAAGACGGCGAGGCCGGGCGCCGGCTTGGCGAGCCCCCCGAGGGAGGCGATATCGGTGCTGCCCACGCGGTGATGGATGAAGCCAGCCGCCAGCAGCATCCCGCTCGAGGTCACGCCGAGGCTGATGATGAGGAACAGCGCCCCCTGCACGCCCTGGACGTCGAGGCTGGCGAGGCCGAGCATCGCCATGCCCACGTGGCTGACGCTGGCGAAGGCCAGCAACCTCCGAAGGTTGGGTTCGACGAGCGCCACCAGCGCCCCAAAGAGGATCGCCACCACCCCGAGGACCGCGATCAACCAGCTCCAGGTCGTGAACGCTTCGGGCACGAGTGGCAGCACGAAGCGCAAGAAGCCGTACACGCCCATCTTCAGGCCGGCCAGGAACACCGCCATGCCGATCGGACCGTCGAGCAACGCAGAGGGCATCCACGAGTGGAACGGGAACATCGGCGCCTTGAGAGCGAAGGCGAAGGCCAAGAGGAAGAACACGGTGGTCTGGGTGCCAGTCGGCACGGAGACGTCCATGAGCGCCAGCAGGTCGAACGACAGCTCGCCGTCCGAGCCCGGCGCGTCACGGTGGTTCACGCCGAGCAGGATGAAGCCGATGAGCAGCCCGGCCGAGCCCATCAGCATGTACAGCACGTACTTCAGGGCGGCGCGCGACCGGTCGGCCCCGGTGCCCCACACCTTGACCAGGATGAACGTCGGGATCAGCAGCAGCTCCCAGAAGACGAAGAACAAGATGAGGTCGACGGCGGCGAAGACGCCGATGACGACGGCCTCGAAACCGAGGACCGTCATCAGGTATGCCTTCGGCTGGTGGCGCACGGTCGACCACGAAGTGAGCATCACCAGAACCACGAGCAGTGCGGTCAGAGGCAGGAACAGGATGCTCACGCCGTCAACGGCGAGGTGGTAGCTCAATCCGATGGCGTCGATCCACGGAAGCTGCTCGGCGAACTGGAAGTCGGCTCCGCCGGTGCGGAAGCGGGCCACGAGTACCAGCGTCAGCGCCAGCTCGATGAGGGCTCCGGCGAGCGCCACCGGCCGCACGGTGCGCTGGTCGCGCAGGAACGCCAGCACGACCAACATCACCAGCGGCAGCACCACCAGCGCCGACAGGATGGGGAATCCGATCTGGTCGGCGGCCGTGATCTCGTTCATGGCGCGTCCCCGTGGGGGTTGCGCCCCCACACCCCATCGCTGGCGCTCGCGCGGCCGGCCAGCATTCGCTCGCTGCTCTCGTTCATGGCTGCGCCTCCTCGTCGGTCTCGATCGACCCGACCTCGACGTGCTCGGACAGCACGGTCAGCGACGGGCGCATCGTCTGGATGAACGGCCCGGTCCCGAGGCCGATCCAGAAGATGAGCGCGACGAGGACGACGACGATTCCCCTCTCGCTGGTGGTGAGGTCGTAGACACGGTCGACGACGGGTTGCTTGGCCTCGCCCATGAAGCCGCGAACGAAGTACGACAGCGAGTAGGCGGCGGTCAGGAACACGCCCAGCCCGGCGGCCAGCGCCATCAGCCAGTTGCGCTCGTAGGCCCCGAGCATGACCAAGTGCTCGCCGTTGAACCCGTTGGTGCCGGGCAACCCGATGCCGGCCAGGGCAATAATGAGGAATGTCCCCGTCAAGAGCGGCGCGTGGTGGACGAGGCCTCCGAGCTCACCGAGCTCGGGCGGGCCCACCCGGGTGGTGAGGAACCCAGCGACGAAGAACAGGCCAGCGCCGACGATGCCGAGGTTGACCATCTGCAGCACGCCGCCCTCGAAGCCGTCGAGGTTGAGCGAGAAGAGCCCGAGCATGACGACGCCCATGTGCGCCAGGCTGGCGAAGGCGAGCAGCCGGCGTAGGTTCGTCTGGCCCAGGGCGAGCAGGCTGCCGTACAC
>Ga0136625_1000807_pt1 | contig 10516 bp, 16 predicted proteins | sample AntDrymUQ4832306_2_FD_104672 | JGI IMG/M metagenome (GOLD analysis project Ga0136625, IMG submission 104672) | Polar desert sand microbial communities from Dry Valleys, Antarctica - metaG UQ483 (23.06) | ecosystem: Environmental > Terrestrial > Soil > Desert | place: Antarctica: Dry Valley...
CGCTCCGCCGAGCAGCGCGGCGAAGCAGGCGCCGGAGTCAAACCGCGGCAGGCAAAGCCAGTCGATCGAGCCATTGCGGCCGACCAGTGCCACCGTCTGCGTGTCGCCTATGAGGCCGTAATCTTCGATCTTCATTGCCGCGCTCAATCCTCCGCGTCGGCGACAGATGGCGCGCGCACCCTGCCCTTGGCAATGCGCGGTTCAATAAAGCCGACAAGCGAGAGAATCACCCAGGTTAAAATCACGCTCAGCAGCGCGAGTCCGATTCGTCCCAGTCCGGCCGCGACGCCGGCCGCAGCCGTCATCCAGATGCCCGCCGCCGTCGTCAGCCCCTCGATCTTGGGCTCTTCGCGCCGCTTGAGAATGGCGCCCGCGCCGATGAATCCAATGCCCGTGGCGAGACCCTGGATCACGCGCGACAAATCGCTCATCGCCATACCTGCCGCCGAGCCGCCGAGCACAAAAAGCGCGCTCCCCATGGCGACGAGCATGTGCGTGCGCAAGCCGGCGGATTTGCCTGCGCGCTCCCGCTGAAAGCCGATGATCGCGCCCAGCAACATCGCGGCGAGCAGCCGGATGACTACTCTTTCAAATTGCGTCCAATCGGGGAGCCCGCCTAGCAGTTCTTCAAGGAAGGTGTTCATCAGTTTATATATCAGAAGAGCCCCCGCTCACGCCGCACTACCGCTCCGGCGACCGGCGTGCTGGCAGCTCAGGCCGCTCCAGCAAGTGTGACTGCGTGAGCGCACCGAGGACGAACAAAATCGCGGCAACGATCAACTCTACGGATTGGCCCCAAGGCAGCGCGTCGGAGACAAGGATTGCCCCAGTTAGAGCGGAGAGAACGATCAGAGCCCAGTCGAAAAGGAGTGAAACCACAATGGCCGCGATGACCGCCCCGACGATAAACGAGATCCAAAGCGTCGACTCTCCCTGCCAGCCCCACGCGACGGCGAACCGAACCGCCAGATAGCCGCCGGCAAACCATCCGGCGACTGCAACAGCGACGCGTTGCAGCACAATCGCGAGAATCGCTCCGAGGATCCCGAGGCCCGCTGCAATTAGCAAGAGGATCAGCTCAGGTTGCCCTTGAGCCACGCGCGGGGCGATCTGCACTCCGGCCAGGAAGCCAAACACGCCGACGAAAACCCAAAAGAGCTTTCGCCCGAGGAACAACAACAGGAGGCCGAGCGCAACAGCGACCCATGAGGTGATCGCTGCGTTCTCCACCGTCCACATTGCGCTATCCTTTAGTCTTCAAGTCCGCGTCGTAAACCGTCACCGGTCCGAGCGGTTCGAGCTGAGGCCGAATCTGATCGGCGTCTCCGACCACAATGATGGCGACGTCTCTGGCCGGGATGTATTTGCGCGCCAATGACTGCGCTTCATTCGGGTCGACCTCGCGAATCCGTGAGACGAGCGTTTGATAATAATCGTTCGGCAAACCAAACAAGTCAATGTCTTGCACACGCTCCAGGTTGCGTCGGTCGCTCTCGAGGCTGAGCAGATAATTCCCGGCAACATATTGCTTTCGCAGATCGAGCTCCGGTTCGGGGATCGGCTCTTCCCTGATGCGCTTGAGCTCGTTCAGAATCTCAATCACGGCTTTGCCGGTTACCTCGTTGCGCACTTCCGCCGTGGCGGAGAACACGCCGCCGAGCTTGCGCTGGTCAAAGTTCGATGACGAGCCGTAAGTGAAACCGTTCCGCTCGCGCAGGTTTTGGAAGAGCCGCCCGGAAAAGCCGCCGCCCAGCACTGAATTTACAACACTCAATTCAGGAGTGTCATGGTTGTTCCGCGGAATTCCGTTAGCCGCGACAATGATGTTCGATTGCACGGACCCCGGCCGATCGACGAGGTGAATCTTCACGCCTTCCACCTTTGCACTCGGCGGCGAGACAGCCGGCGCCCTGCCGCGCTTCCAACTGCCAAACGTCTTCTTGATCTTCGGCAGCAGCTTTTCGCGATCGAACTCTCCCACGACAGCGAGGGAGGCATTGTTCGGCACGAAATATTTCTTGTGAAACTTGACCGCATCAGCACGCGTGATCTTCTGGATGGAATCGGCTGTGGCGTGCGCGCCGTAAGGATGATTGACAAACACCACCTGGTCGCGCAGCTTACCGGCGAGCGCCGCCGGCTCCTTCTTTTCTGCCTCGATGCGCGAGAGCGCCTTCACGCGTTCTTTTTCCAACTGTTCCGCCGGGAACAATGGATGCAGAATGCCTCACAAGAAGCAGAGGAAACGGCACAAGCAGTGGGCAAAGTACGAGCCTATCAGATCAGCCGTGACGAATTCAAGGCGCTGTTATTCCAGCATCCTCACCTATCGTGGTGGTTCATCGAAGTCTTATGCGCCCAAAGGCAGCGGGCCGAACGCAAACTTCAAAACATCCTAACGCAGACAGTCGAGATGCGCGTGCTTGGAACACTAAAAGAGTTGTCTGAGGTGTTCGGTGTGCGATGTGTGCACGGATATGCTTTGGAGGTCCGTTTGACCCAGCAGGATCTCGCAGACTTAGTGGGTGCCAGCCGCTCGGTCGTGAGCACTGTTATGAATGAGCTCAGACGCCGCGGTATGCTGGATTACACGCGAGACCTGATTTGCATTAATGATCGTGCATTATCGGAACCTTCGCACAGCGAGATAAAGCTCTAACTGTCTCCGCTGTCTTTGTGTTATCCAGATAACAGACATTGTTGTCTGCCGCGTATTAAACTGTCGCGGTGCCAATCGCTTAAAAGTCGGAGAGTAACGTGAAAATTCTCAACCCACGCACGCATGGCTATCTTGATTATGTTACTGTGATTCTATTTTTAGTCGCCCCGACGGTTCTCGGGTTGACCGGAATACCCGCGATGCTTGCCTACGCCTTGGCTATCATTCATCTTGTAATGACTCTTGTCACGGATTTTCCTTTGGGGGTTGTCCCGTTCATCCCCTTCACGATCCATGGTTGGGTAGAGCGTGTGGTAGGACCGTTGCTTATTATCGTGCCCTTTGTGCTCGGCTTTTCGACTGATTCGACGGCACGGAATTTTTATGTGGCGATCGGCGTTGTCATCGTTCTAGTCGGATTAGTTACTGATTATAAGGGTACGGAAACAGTAAAACGGGTCCCGTAGGCGTGACGTCCCTCATCCCAATGTTGGGCGACGGCCGCATGGCTCGAATACGCGCGCCGCGGCGCGCGCCGTGGAAGCGGTGCAAGAAGCAAGCAAACGCGTTGGGTACGTGATGCCCGCACCCGAACCGGATCCGTATTCCGCCCACAAGCAGCCGTCGGAACTGCAGGCCTTGCGTGATCGGGTAGAAGCCGTTGTACGCTATCTGGAGGAGCTGCGATTGTTCTCGCTTGCCGGGTATCTTGGCATCGATCTCGCCGACTACCTACGTTTCCACCAGGCTCCCGTCCTTCACCGATCGCTAGGAGAGGGGCAAGACGTCACAGTGCTACTGCAGAGCGCTTCGCACGACGAGGCACAACACGCAGTGGCGTTCGCGGTCGATTTCGCGTTGGCGGTAGAAACGCGCTTCGGCTCAGCTTGTCGTTCCCGATATCTGAGTAAGCGTCGGATCTCGTTTGGTGGAGGTCTTTCGGTGTATCTTGGAAAAGAGATCCTCGACACCGCTAAGCCATGCCCGAATGTCCACCCTTGTTCGTGCGTTCTTAATGCTCCTGACGACCTGTTTTTGCACTCGTGTATCGCTGCAGATCGAGAACACGATCCGCCGCCATCAGCTTAATGTGTATCAACGCCGTCAGTCCCGACCTAAGCTTCGTCCCATGGACCGCTTCCGCAATCCAAAACCGTCACCACCGCTTGATGTGTGGATCGCCTTCTCGCGATTATTCTCCTCGTTGGTCGGTGCCTCGGGTAAGGTTTAACGACAGTTGAGATTTCGCCACAAGGTCGTCGACACCATGAAGAAGATGACGAGAAACAGCAGTACGTCAATGAACGAGATGAGATTGATTTCAACGTCACCTCGGCGCATACGTTTCAGTTTCATCGCCCCATCCCCGGAGGGGCTAACATTAGGTATAGGGATGACCGAAGCGCTCGTCAAATTAATGACGAGAACGGTCAACGACCTCTACTATGGGTTGAACTACACCGCTTCGCGGAGCCTTTTCCAGGTAATTTAGATCGGCGCCTTTCCGATCGCCATGAATCACCTCGACGAGCTTCAATGCCTCTTGCTCCATGGTGACGACGAGCGCATCGACTCTCCCGCGCAAATACCGGTAAGCCATCAGTGCCGGGATCGCCACGATCAACCCGGCGGCGGTCGTGATCAACGCTTCGGCAATGCCACCGGAGACCACACCCGGATCGCTCACACCGTGTTCGCTGATGGCTGAAAACGCCCGGATCATACCGGTCACCGTGCCGAGCAAGCCGAGCAACGGGCTCACGGTGGCGATGGTGCCGAGCGTATTGAGATACCGTTCCAATTCATGCACGACATGACGGCCGACGTCTTCGATACTCTCCTTCATCACTTGCCGGTCATGGCGCAATTGCATGAGGCCCGCCGCCAGTATCCGGCCCAAGGGCGAATGGTGTTTTAAGGTTTGAATGCGCTTTGCATCCAAATGGCCGTGCTTAAACCACTGCCACACCTGCGCGACCAGGTTCGGTGGGGTCACGCGTCTTGTCTGCAAGGTCCATAGTCGCTCGGCCACGATCGCGAGCGCGACTACCGAGCATGCGATGATGGGCGCCATCATCCAGCCACCCGATGTGATCAACTCAAACACGTTACTCTTATCCCCCCGCTGAGTTCGGATATAATGCTACGAGGACAATATCAGAACTATGCGACTTTGGCCAAGTAGCCATCGGCCACTGAGAACATCGATGAGATCATCCTTGGCATGACTTGGGGTGAAGGGCCCGGGGGTATTTTGCCACATTGCCGATTGACGGGGAACAGCTTGAGGTAGTCGTACTTCTGCAGCGCGTAGACGAGCGGGCCCTTGCTGAGTTCCAGGCACACGGGGCCATGAAAGTGTTGTTTGAGCGAGCCCACGCCCTCGATGGCATCGGGGCGATGGGGGGGAGACACTTAACTCCCGGGATCATGCGCCAGGTATCGTCGGCTCCCAGGTCGCAGACCTGCCTGGCCCAGGGTAGACGTTCAATGAGATCCGCGCGATTGTTTTTGGGGCTGTTCACGCGCGTACTGATGGGATACGCCTCCAGGTGTTGATCGGGGTAGGGTTTTAGGACTGATTTGAGCGGCGCGGGATCGGTCAGCTCAGGATCCATCCAGTATCGTAGTTCTCAGGGGGGATGACCGGCATTATAGCTAAATAGTATCGTCACCCGCTTTCGAGTTTCGCAGTGTAGAACGACGGGGCGATGCACCGAAGGCGAGCCACGCAAGCCCGATAAGCGCGCTGGCGAGCGAGCCAAAGAGGATGCCGATCTTGGCCAGCTCCAGATGGTTGGGATTGTCAAAGGCGAGCTGACTGATGAACAGCGACATCGTGAAGCCGATGCCGCCCAGCCAAGCGGCACCAAGCAAGTGGCGCCACTCGACCTCGGGCGGCAGTCGGGCGACTCCCCACCGGATCGCAAGCCAACTAAATCCGCTGATGCCCGCGAACTTGCCGAGCAGGAGGCCGAGCGCAATGCCGAGAGTGATAGGATGACTCAGGTTGCTCACCAGATCGGCATTGCGAAAATCAATGCCCGCGTTCGCGAAAGCGAAGAGTGGCAGAACGACAAAGGTCACCCAGGGGCTCAGCCCGTGCTCCGTGCGATGCAGCGGGCTCTGGACGGCTTTCGAGTCGCGCTCCAGGTTGGCCGCAATCGTTGCCATATCGTGACTGGTCAGCGGATCGCTCGGCGTGCTGGGGTCCTCGGCATGCGCGCGGAATGCCGCCAGCAGCTGGGACACCCGCGCGTCGAACTGCTCGGGTGTGCGTGCCGGGCGCGCCGGGATCGTGAACGCCAATAGGATGCCGGCAATCGTCGCATGGACGCCCGAGCGCAGCATGAAATACCAAAGGATAACGCCAAGCACCCAATAGGGCAGCTGCTGGCGTATACCCCCCTGATTGAGTAGCACCAGGACAGCCCATGTGGCGGCCGCACTCACAAGGGCGCCGACATCCAAGTGATCCGTATAAAAGATTGCGATCACCAGCACCGCGCCAAGATCGTCGGCGATTGCCAGCGCCATCAAAAAGACGACTAGGCCGCGCGGCACACGCCAGGCGAGCAAGACGAGTATGCCAATCGCAAATGCAATATCGGTCGCCATGGGGATGCCCCAGCCGTGAGCCGCCGGGGACTCGGGATTTAACGCCAAGTAGATCGCGGCGGGCACAACCATTCCGCCGATGGCCGCGACGATCGGCAGAGCCGCATCCCGGAACGACGCCAGCTCGCCAACGAGCACCTCGCGCTTGAGCTCCAGCCCGACGACGAGGAAGAAAAGCGCCATGAGTCCGTCGTTGATCCAGTGATGGAGCGTTTGCTCGAGGGTCCATACGCCCATGCCAATGCTCATGGGCTGTTCCCAGAAATGCGCGAGCGACTCCCCGAGCGCGGAATTCGCGGCGATTAGCGTCAAGACCGTTGTTCCAATCAGCACAACGCCGCCCGCCGTCGCGCGACGCAGGAAGTCTTCAAGTGGGCTCAGAATACGGCCGAATAGTCGCTCCAGCGGATACTGGTCAAACACCTTCGTTGCCTCGCGAGGACGGACGTTCATTACCACAGGCGATCTGTTCCGCGTTGAATCGATCCTGCTATGCAGCCATTGGGTGATGCTGGTCTTTTCACCGTTGGCTCGCCAACTTGCGCGTGCTCGATATCGAGGAGGTCAAGTCGATTGCCTACGTCCCGGTTCCGCATCCATGCGTCGAAAAAACTGATCGGGACGATTCGGCGCGAGTATCTTGATCGGATGTTCTTTTGGAACGCGGTCGACCTGGCGCAGAAGCTGGACGAATTCCGCAGCAATTACAATGCCCATCGCGTGCACCGCTCGCTTGACGGTCCAACGCCAGCGCAACGCGCCGGAGCATCATCCCCTGCCGAAGCTGCGCTCGATCAATATGCCTGGCTACAGCATTGTCGCGGTCTCTTTTGGACGCCGGTGGCAACATGAGTGCGAATTTGAAAATCATCTAGCCGACTCACCAATCAAGCGGTACCGTCGAGGTTCCAAGCGAGAGGCACAGCTCAAAAGAGGAGAAGGCGGATGACACTTTATTGCGGAATAGACCTGCATTCAAATAACAGCGTAGTTGTCGTGACAAACGAAAGTGACCAAGTGGTCTTTCAGTCCCGGTTTCCGAACGATCTGGATCTTATTCGGCAGGCGCTACAGCCCTTTCAAGCGGAGCTTGCCGGTGTCGTTGTTGAGTCGACGTATAATTGGTATTGGTTAGTGGATGGATTGATGGACGCGGGCTTCTCGCTGCATCTGGCAACCCCCGCTGCGATCAAACACTACCAAGGGCTCAAGCACAGCGACGATCCTTCGGATGCGCGGTGGTTAGCCCACCTGCTACGTTTGGGAATCTTGCCAGAAGGTTATATCTACCCCAAAGCGGAACGACCCCTACGTGATCTCTTGCGCAAGCGTAGCCAGTTGGTGAGGCAGAAAGTGACTCATATTCTTAGCATCGAGAATCTTACTCTACGCAACGCCGGACACGCGCTCACTACCTATGATGGGGTAATGCGGAGGTCGATGCACGATTCCCCAACCCAGAACTCGGCCTGGCCATTAAAGCCAATCTTGCGGTACTGCGTTGCCTAGAGGAACAAATCGCGGTGCTCGAACGCACCGTGAAGCCACAGGTACAGGCAAAAGAAGGCTTCAAGTGGTTGCTCACTACCCCGGGCATTGGTCCTATTTTGGCGATGACGATTACCCTCGAGACGGGTGACATCCGTCGTTTCCGTCAGGTAGGACAATTTGCGTCCTATTGTCGTTGTGTCGACAGTAAAAAGATGAGTAACGGCAAGAAAAAGGGTGCGGGTAACGTCAAGAATGGTAACAAATACCTGGCGTGGGCCTTCGTTGAAGCCGCCCACTTTGCGATTCGCTATGAACCCAAGATCAAGCGGTTTTATCAGCGCAAGACAAAAACGAAGGGGGTGATCGCGATCAAGGCGGTCGCCCATAAAATGGCTCGAGCGTGTTATTTCTTGATGCGAGACCAGATACCCTTTGACGTGCACAAGGCGTTCGCATGACCGGATAGAGGAGCATGGGCTGGAACCGCGAGCCAGTGTGTGTGGTGGTTAGTAACCATGAATTCGAATGGCGGTGGTTCCATCCCTCTTCCAGACCTGCGAACGCAACATGTCTTTGAACCGATGCGCCTCTCGCGCGAGCCACTCAGGGGTTGGTACCCTCGGGTAGCCATTGATTTTGTCCTCTCTCACTTGGACACGCGAGGGTACCGACGGTTTTCTGGGGCAGCGGCGCTGCCAGAACGGTTGCTGACGATAATTGACCAAGCGGCGGCACGGGAGGGCGAAAGTCGCTCGGGCCTTTTGGCCCGTGCGGCGCTCGAGTACGTGGAGCGCCACGGTGAGTCCCGGTAGCGGGTGGAAAACTTGCTCCGCAAAAAAACGTCGAAACAAGCCGATACAAGGCGAAATAACGCGAAATTGAAGGAAATTGCGGAGCAGAAAATGAGCTATCTTGTTGATAATGAACGATTGTACCGATGACTCATAATCCCTTGGTCGTAGGTTCGAGTCCTACCGGGCCCACCATAAAAACAATCACTTACGCGCATATTCGGCCTCGCAGCAAAACCAATGCGGGACTTTTGCGGGACTCGGTCCCGCAAATTGCGTTGGCTGCCTCGATGAGATTCGATAGCTCGGCGGCCGAATAATGCGTTGTAATTCGTCCTGATTTATGACCGAGCAGGTCTTGTCGATCTTCGAAGCTCACCCCTGCTGCACGTAACCGTCGCCCGAACGTGTGCTTCAAATCGTGAACGCGGACATTGGGAAGCCCTGCACGTACCCGTGCCTCTTTCCACCCCGTGTTGTTGATACGCTCGATGGGACGTCCGCGAAAAGTAAACACATGTTCAGGATGTCCGCCTCGTACGGATTCAATAACGGAACGTGCGACACTGTTCACGACGACTAGCCGATCGGTACGATTCTTCACCGCATGGGCCGGGATGATGAAGACCCTGGTATCAAGCTCCGGCACTTCGACCTCCCAATCCCAGCGTAAGCGGCAGACCTCGGCATCACGACAACCGGTATGCACCTTGAATAGACACATCCGCGCCAAGTGGAGTGGCAGCGCACGAAACAGCCTTTCCTGTTCTTCCCACGACAACGGATAGGGCTTACGCAGATCGTGCTCGGCAAGGAATTTAATCTTCGGCGTACCCGAAAGCCATGTGAGGCCATACTCGTCCAGCCATTCATGGGCGGCAAGATTCAAGATATGGCGGACGACCTTCAAGGCGTGATTGATCGTCCTCGTCTTCACGCCCTCCGCTCACCGCGCCTCGATGAATCGGGCCAGCGTGCCCATATGAACCGAATCGAGGGCAAGATCCCCAATGAACGGATCCAACGGCCTGAGCCACGTGGCATCATCCGCAATCGTCGCTTTACGACATTCGTTCAAATGCTTCGTAGCCGCCTGCCTAAACATCCGTCGAGGTCGTACCCCATACACCTCCGCCTGCCGGATCTCCTCTAATCGGCGGACGAGGTATCTTTCCGCCTCTGCGCGGTCGCTCGTTCCAGTGCTTTCGCAAAGTCGGCGACCGCGGACCCACTTGTCGATATGCCACGCCTCGCCACGTTTGACGAGCCCTGGCGTTCTTTTTTGCTTTGACGACATGGCTTTTCTCCTTTCGCCCGTCGCCCGTTGCGGGTCTTATAATCGTCCGCCCAGGCGTCGAGGTCAACGCGCTCGAAGCTAATTCCCTGATCCCCAATCGGGATCTCCATCAGTTAGGGCCTGACTTCCACATTGAAGCGGTGCCTGTCCATGCCCAAATACGCAGGTGCGTCTCTGAGTCGCACAAACCTCGGCAAGATCGCGGGAATCGTCATGTGCTTTTATCCCGACCGTAATAAGGCAGGCAGCGCAGGGAGCATTTGCCACTCGGTCTCCCATGGTCCTCGGTTAGGAAGCGATATTGGGGCTGTACTTCGCTGCACTCTGGATAGCCGTCAACGTGAAATAGGCGTCGTGGTACACGAGGCTTAATACTACAGAGGTGTTTCTATGGTCAACACCTAAAGTCACGCATGGTCTTGATATGGTGTAGACCGTATTGGTATCTTCAGCACATGGACCTACGGACCTACTATTACGCGCTCGACACCGCAGAGCGTGAAGCCTTTGCTCGCCGCGCACAGACGACGGTCGGGGTACATCCAGTGCCACCTCATCACCCGCCGAAAAATTCCTCGTCCGAACTCCATGCGCAAACTGGCCGCGGCGAGCGAAAACCGCGTAACACTCGATGATCTCCTCGCCTATTTCTATAAGGCA
>Ga0136625_1000808_pt1 | contig 10514 bp, 4 predicted proteins | sample AntDrymUQ4832306_2_FD_104672 | JGI IMG/M metagenome (GOLD analysis project Ga0136625, IMG submission 104672) | Polar desert sand microbial communities from Dry Valleys, Antarctica - metaG UQ483 (23.06) | ecosystem: Environmental > Terrestrial > Soil > Desert | place: Antarctica: Dry Valley...
CGAGGAACTCGTCCTCACCTGCGAGCTGCAGGCCGGCTGGTACCGCTACATCAGTCAGTGGCGCCTTCACGCCGACGGCACGATTCGTCCGCGCTTTGGCTTCGGGGCGGTCGAGGACTCGTGCGTCTGCAGCGTCCACCACCACCACGTCTACTGGCGCTTTGACTTCGACGTCGCAGGCTTCGCCAACAACGCGGTGCGCGAGTTCAACGACCCGCCGGTCACCGGCACCGCGAAGTGGCACACCCTCCGCCATGAGGTCCGCCGGCCCCGCAGCACGACCCGCAAGCGTCGCTGGCGCGTGGTCAACCTCGCCACGCATGAGAGCTACACGCTCGTGCCCGGAGCGGGCGACGGCGTCGCCGACAGCTTCGGGGTGGGGGACATGTGGGCGCTTCGCCGCCGCGGCCGCCAGCTCGACGACGGCCAGGGCTTCACCACCGACCCCGCCGAGGCGCGCGCCCACCTCAACCGCTTCGTGAACGGCGAGTCGATCTACGGGGCCGACGTCGTCATGTGGTATGCGGCTCACTTCAGCCACGACGTGCACGAGGAGGTCGGCCAAGTGGTCGGACCGGAGCTTGTGCCCGCGGGCTGGTAGCTCGCAGCGAGCGCCGAGTCCGTCCGTTCGGGGCGCTCGGGCCAGTAAGGAGAGCGCGCCGTCGGGCCCCGGGTATGGCGAGGGCTCAGGCCGCAAACGAGCGCCACGGCACTCAACGCGAGTCGTGGACGCTGGAGGTCTCCGGTGGCGCGACCCCCCGAGCTCGCGCAAGGCCACATCTTCGGCTGGGTGGTGATGGCGTAGCTCTCCACGTCGTCGCCAGTTCGCGGAGCTGGCGCACGAGTAGCCTGCCCGCGCGTGGCGCGCACCTGGCTGCAGATCCAGGTCGAGCTCGAGGGAGGCGGCGGGATCGTCTGCGATCCGCCACCGGGCCGCGTGATGATGGTGCGGCCGGGGCACAGCTTCAAGGCGCTCGCCACGTCGATCGACGCGGCCTTCGCCCGCTGGGACCTCGCGCACCTGCACGTGTTCGAGCTCGCCGACGGGCGCCGGATCGGCTTCCCGGACGACGAGTTCGCCGAGCTCGAGTGGCTCGACCACGAGCGGCTCAAGGTCGCGCGCGAGCTCGGACCCGGCGACGAGTTCCGCTACGTCTTTGACCTCGGCGATAACTGGCGCCACCGCTGCGTCGTGCTCGAGGAGAAGGTCGATCCGCTCGAGGCCTACGGGATCGTGCCCGAGCAGCCGGTGGCGATCTGGGGCTGGGGGTGGATCCCCGACCAGTACGGGCGCCGGAGCGCCGACGACACGGGAGAGGAGTAGGGCGCCGGATCGGGAGGCCGTCCCCGCCGGAGCGAGACCGGTGGGTCGCTCCGCCGCCGGCCCTACAGCGCCAGCTCGTCGGCGTAGACCAGGCGCCGCTCGGTGGTCGGCGCCCCGGCCACGTCGACCGACAGGGGGGAGGGGTCACCCGGCAGGGGCTCCCACTCCTCGACGGTGACCCGCCAGTCGCGATTGCCTCCCGGTCGGGTGAGCGGGATGTCCGGCGCGCCGCCGGGCAGGGCGAGCGAGCCCACCCACGCCGCCTCGGTGCCCGTGGCGCCGGTGCCGCGCAGGAGAAGCGGGGTGACCGCCACCGTGTCCCACCCGAGGTCGGTGGGGATGGCGGGGTCGCGGCGCTGGAGGCGGGCGAAGAGGGAGCGGTTCTGCGAGAGGGCCTCGCTGAGCGCCTGGATGTCGGTGGGGAAGCGCTCGGTCGTGCGCACGCCGACGGGTCCGCTCACCACCACGCGCACATGGCGCGCGTCCGGCCGGCTCACGCTCGTGGTCCGCTCGGGAACGAGCTGCGTGAACGGGCAGCGGACCGGCGCCGAGAGGTGGCAGTCGGGGATGCTGTCGGGCTGGTAGCGGGCCACCGCGAGGCGCACGAAGGGCCAGAAGGCGCTGCCGGGATCGATGGCCACGTCCACGTACCACAGGCCCGCCGGGCCGCGCTCCGCGTTGAATGACGGACGGTACCCGAGCACCCCCACGGACGGGCGCCGGGGGAGACCGGCGAGGGGATGGATGCGAAGCGGGGTGACCGGGCCGGCGTCGGCGGGTCGGTCGTCGAGGCCCGTGACGTTGACGAGGTCGTCGAGCGCCACGCGATGGTCGAGCTCTCCGAGCATCGCCCGATTGCCCACCGTCGCGGAGAGCCATACCGGGTCGCCACCCCACTGACTGACCCACGGCTCGATGCCCAAGTCCACTCCGCGGGGCGCCACGAGCACGCCGAGCAGCTCGCCCTCGCCCGAGGACCACCACGGGCGCTCGAGGTAGATCCGCACGCCGGCACGCCGGCGCCGGCGCACGGCCACCGGCTGCTCGGGCTCCTCTCCCTCGTCCCAGCGAAACAGCGGCACCACCGAGTGCACGACCGGCGCGGCGGGCTGGGCGCTGCTCGGGACCGACACCCGCGTGGGGGGCCCGACCACGCTCTGGCCGTCGTCGGCGGGGACGGACGGATCGCTCGGCGGCGCAGCGGGGGCGAGCAGGGCCGGGTCGAAGTACTCGCGGAAGCGCGTGGCGGCGCGGAAGCGGTAGTCGATCCTGCGGTGGCGGGTGTCGCCCAGACGGTGTACGGCGGCATGGACGTGCACGGTGCCAAAGCCGGGGACGCTCGTCGAGGAGTCCACCTTGCCCAGGAGCGCCAGATCCTCGGTGTGGCGCACGGGCGTGGTGAAGGCCACGCCCCGCTGCGGGCGCTCCTCGGGCACCGGGAGGGTGAGGTCGTCGGCCGGCTCGATCCACGTCGCCTCGAGGGTGAGCGACTCGGTGCTCGGGCCGTGCACGTCGACGGCGCCGAGCAGGCGGGCCTCGGTCGAGCCGAGGTCGCGTTGCGGGCGCAGCACGACCGGCCGCGGCGCCTGCAGGGGGCGAGTGACCGCGTGCACGAGCGTGACCTCTTCGAAGGGCGTGAGGCCCCACAGCCACCCGTCGGCGGCCGCCTCGGCCACGTCCTCGTCCTCGTTCACCGACGGCGGGAGGCTTCGCCATGCGCCGAGGAGGTCGAGGTCGGGGCGATCGAGCGAGGAGGACAGGCGGAATCGCTGCACGTCGGCGGCCGGAAGCCTCAGCCGGAGCACGCTGCCCTCGAGCGTGCCGGCCAGCCGGTCGCCGCCCTCCAGCACCAGCCGGAAGGGCTCGCACTCGGGCCACTCGCCCCCGTAGCGGGCCGTCATGCCCTCGGTGCCGAACGGAAACGGCAGGCGGCGGTCGCGCCCCGCCTCCGAGAACACGAGCGAGACCCCGCGGGCGAGGGGGTCGGGCAGGTAGGGCACCCTGAGATCGTCGACGTCGTGGACGACGTACTGCCCGGTGGCCGGGGCCTCGCCCAGCGCCAGCGGCAGCGCCTTGAGCTCCGAGGCGGGGACGCCCGGGTCGCTCTCGAGCGCGACGCCCGGCTGGGCGTCGCGCCGGGAGGGATCGTCGAGGCGGGGCACCTCGAGGTCAAACAGCGTTCCGGAGTCGCGCAGCGCGACGGCGAGCAGGCGCCGGTGCTCGGCCGGGTCCGAGGAGCCGATGGCCTTGTCGAAGAGGCCGTGCAGCTCGGCCTGGGCCTGGCTCGTCTTCGGCGGCACGAGGTGGCGCTCGGCCGCGGCGCGGTAGCCGAGCTCGGGTCGTGTGGAGCCCACCTCCCGCGCGTAGGCGCCCGGCTCCGCGATCGTGATCGCGAGCGTGTCGGGATCCTGCTCGACGCCGGAGCGGACCACCACCTGGCGCAGCGACTCGCCGGCCGTGTAGCGGTGGCGCGGCACGATCGCGGGGTGCCCCACCGGGTCCCAGCGCAGGAAGGGCCGCAGCGGGGTGACGAGCTCGAGCGTGGAGGCCACCAGCTCGCCGACGTCCACCGCCGCGCGCTCCGCCGCCGAGACGATCGCCGCGAGCGGACCGGGCTCGCGCACCGCGGTGTCGACCACGAAGGGCTCGACGCCCTCGGCCAGCGCGGAGCGCATGACGCGCTCGACGACCGAGCCTCGGCCGGCACCGAGGGCCTCTCCGCCCGGGCCGGCCTGCCCGCGGCGCTCGCGCAGGCGGCCGAGCACCACCCGGTCGAGCGCCGCGTCGCCCACCAGCTCGAGCTGGTGGGGCTCGGCCGCGGCCACCTGGTCCCCCGAGGCGGTGAGCCGCGCGGTGGTCAGGGCGGCGTGCGTCTCGACGCGCAGCTCGGGCGCCAGGTGCGCCGCCACCGCCAGGGGAGCGGCATCGCCCCCCAGGGCGACCGCGACGGCGCCGGTGAGCCCCTCGCCATCCGGCCCCGCCGATCCGAGCTCGTGCGGGCGGCTGTTGCCGGCCAGGTCGACGTTCCACGCGCGGAAGGCGTAGGCGCGCCCGAAGCGAAGGCGCGGGAGCGTGCCCGGCGCAGCCCTCACGTCGATCACCACCGGCGTGACGGGATCGGGGTCGGCGTCGGGATCCTCCACCTTCTCCTCGCCGTCCTCGTGGCGCACGCGCTTTCCCGGTCGCGGCGCGCTCAGGCTCCAGCCCTCCCAGCCGAACACGGCCTCGTGCAGGTGCACCGGGGCGCTCGGCGTGTTCGGGGTCACGTGCGCCGCCGCACCCTGGACGAATCCCTCCTCGGCCAGCGCGGTGAGCACCTCGCCGTGGCCGTGGACCTCGACGTCCGCCAGCCGGGCGTGGAGGGTGTACCACCTCCTCTCGGTTCCGTCCCAGACCTCCACGCGAACGCCGCGACTCACGTCCTCCGTGGCGAGCAGCGGTAGCTCTCCCTGGTCGAGGAGGCTCCGCAGATCCTCCTGGCGGCCGAGGCGCTCGCGGCTTCGCGCCGCGCGCCGGTGACGGGCGAGGGTGAAGCCGGTGGATCGCAGCGCGGGCGGCGCCGCGTGCACCGGGTCGCCGTTCGCCTCGGCCGCCATCAGCCTCGGCAGCGTCCACAGGAAGCGGTCGAGCTTGAGCGCGGTGCCGTCGGCATCGAGCTCGAGCAGCGCGAACTGATCGGGGTCCCCCAGGCGCAGGCGCCCGTGGCGCCACTCGGGGCCGGCGGCGATGCTCACCAGGTCATCGCCCACCGCCTCGCACCGTGTCCGGCTGGCCAGGCAGGCCGCCTGGTCGCCCGCGGGGACGATCCGTGCCGAGAGCCACTCGCTGCGACGCAGACGGTCGGCATCCGCGACGCGCAGGTCGACCACGAGGCCGAGGCGGCGCATCAGCGCCGGGTGATCGCCGGCCAGCGCGCACCGCTCGTGGAAGTCCGGCTCGGGGCGGGGCGGGCGCTCGGCGACGGCGCTCGGATCGGGCCGCTCCCGGTAGTCGCCCTGGGACTCGGGCCGCTCGTAGTAGCGGCGCGCCCGGTGCACCTGGAGGGCGAGCCGGCGCAGCCAGTCCTCCTCGGAGTCGACCATGCGCTCGATGACCTCGAGCGACTCGCGGGACTCAACGATCTCGTCGAGCTGCGCGGTGATCACGGACTCGTCGTAGGTGCCGCGGCCGCGCGGAGGTATGTACGGACGCATCAGGCGGGCCAGCGGGTGCGCGCTCGGCCGGGGCGGAGATGCAGGGTCCGCGTACATGGCCGCGAGGTGGAGCAGCTTCCCGTAGTCGTGCACCTCGGCCGCCCGGAAGCTGCTCCAGGGCCGGTCCTCGAACGCCGGGCGCGCCGGGCCGCGCACCGGGGTCTCGGGCGGGAAGACCGCCTCCCACACGTCGGGCTCGAGCTCGTCGAGCAGGGGCGTGGCGGCGATCACGCCCTCCTGGTCGCGCAGCTCGAACGTCGCGTCCTCGGTCAGCAGCCGCGTCCAGCGCGGGAGGTGCGCGAAGTCGTCGAGGCATCCCTCGCCGCCGGGGTCGAGGCGGGGGCCGACGAACAGCGAGACGTGCAACGCTGCGGCGCTCGCGCACGAGAACGGCAGGGCGGTCAGCGTGAAGCGCTCGGAGGCCATGGCTCAGGCGAACGCCAGGCAGTACTCGGACCAGGGCACGGAGGTCCCGTCGGGCTTGACGTCCATCACCTCGCCGAGGGTGGGATCGCCGTTCGAGCCCGCGAAGCGCCGCTCGCACGAGATCTCGACACTTCCCGAGAACACGAAGACGTCGATCTGGACGGTGATCACCGCCTGGCCCACCATCTTGCCGGTGTCGAGGTCGTACTCGAGCTTGAGGTAGAGCTCGATCGACGCCGAGATCAGGCCCAGCACGTCGACCTCGCCTCGCAGCCGGAAGTAGCCCGCCAGCGAGCCCTTCTTGCCCTCGAGGCGCAGGTACACGCCGATCATCACGGAGACCGATCCCGACGCCACCCCGAAGTCGATGGCCAGCGTGGCGCCGGCCTCGAGCCCGAGCTCCAGCACGTCGAGCCCGTCCGGCGAGAGCCTGACCATGAACCACCCACCGCCGCCGATGAACGCCACGGCGAGGGTGAACGGGCGCTCGCGGGTGCAGAAGTGGAACCCGACCGTGACGGACTTCCCGAGGAACGGCACCTGCAGGTCGGCTCCGAGCGAGATGTTCGACAGCGAGAAGACCCCGATGGCCACGTTGGGCAGGGCGAGGGTGAAGCCCGCCTCGAGCCCCTCCGGCGCGACCTCCAGGTACGGGGGGTCGGAGAAGCCGTCGAAGGGGATCAGGTCCTTCAGCGTCTCGACGAAGCCGAGCAGGCCGACGAACTCGATCTCGCGGAGGACGACGTCGACCTCGGGCTTGCCCGAGCTGCCCGCCTTGAACGAGAGGTGCTCGAACGGGATCCGCACCAGGGGCTCCCCCGGGAGCAGGTGGAGGGTGAAGTCCCGCAGCTCGGCCAGGATCTCGACCCCCATCTGGCCCTTGCCCGATGCCCGCCCCTCGACCGTCAGGGCCAGGCTGTCCTCCTCCACTTCCAGGATGGGGGCGGTGATGCCGAGGAAGGGGTGCTCCGCCGAGGGCCACGAGGACAGCTTCGGCCGCCACTCGAACCGGAAGCGCGCCTGCACGCTGCTCGGGTCGAAGCCGTTCAGGAAGCGGTGGAGATCCTCGATCAGGTCGGCCGCGTCGAGGATCTGGCGTAGCACTCGGGCGAGCGACTGGAGCCGCGATCGCACCAGCGGGGGCATCCGGGGCGCGACCTGCTCCATCGTCGTGGCCGCCTGGCGAAGCGCCTCGAGCGGGTCCGCGAGCGCCAGATCGACCGCCTCCTGGGTGGCGTTGCCCAGCGCGGAGAGCACGCCGAGGAAGCCGTCGACCGCTGCGCCCACCCGATCCGCCAGCTGGTCGGCCGCCTCGAGCGCGTCCTGGGCCTGCTGGCGGAGCTCGGGTGGCTTCGGCTCGAGGTCCGCGGTGCCCTGAGCGCGTGCCACCAGGCGCTGCGCGTCGGCCACCGCCTCCTGAGCGGTGCGCTTGGCGTGATCGAGGTCCGCCAGCAGCGCCTCGATCCGGTCGAGCGCCTCGGAGATCACGTCCGGCGCCGCGGAGCCGGTCTTGGCGATCAGCTGGTGCAGCGGGATCAGGCCGAAGAGCTTGGGCAGGGCGCCGGCGAGGAAGGCCTGCGGGTCGAAGGTCTGCCTCGCCATGCCCGCGGGGTCGCCCACCACCCCGCTCAGACGGGAGAGGCCCCGCACCGGCAGGTCGGGCTGGAGGAAGCCCCCGGCCCTGTCGCTCGCCGACGGCTGCCCGGCGCCGAAGCTCATGTTCGGCCCGCCCGGCGCTTGCGCCCAGACCTCACCGGGGTTCGCCGAGCCGCCGAAGCCGGACGCCCTGTAGGTATCGGTGTAGGCGATCGTCAGCGCATTCACCGCCGAGAGCTGCTGGACGGCCGGCAGCACGACGGACGCCTCGGCCACCCGGGGACGCGACCCGCCCAGCCTGGCGTTGCCGAGGAAGGTGAGCGACGCCGCCTCGGCCATGCTGTCCCCGCCCTTGGCGGCCGGCGTGAAGCTGATCTTCTGGCCGAGCGCGCCCACCTTCCGGTCGGGGTCGCCCGCGTACGCGGCGTCCACGGTGGCGAGCCCCCGGAAGTGCTCGGCCACCCAGAGGAGGGGTGCTTGCAGGCGCACCGGGCGCCCCTCGTGGTCGACCGCGTCCAGCACGAAGCGGAAGCGCTGGCCTGCGACCCGCGGCCAGAAGAAGGTGTTCTGCGACTGACCGGACGCCTCGCCCAGCGGCTGGTCGAGGGTCGGGGTCACGAGCGGGCGCACGCCGACCTCTGTGAACGGCAGGTCGCGGTGCTCTTCGTGGCCGTAGCGGCGGAGCGGATCCCCGACCACGAGGAACATGCGCTGGTAGAGCGCCGCTAGCGAGGGCGAGGCGTCCTTCATCTTGCGTTCGGTGACCTTCACGAGGGTCGCCTGGTGGCCGAACGGATAGAGGTAGCCGGGGTAGACCACCCGCACGAACTGGTCGCGTCCGAGCGGCGCCACGTGGTCCCAGGTGAGGATCGACGCGATCCCCGCCTTGGAGTACGGGAGGGTCTCCCACTGGCCGTGCAGGTCGAGCCACGCCCCGAGCGCGGAGAGCCAGAGCGAGCGCGCGGCCACGGGCACCGGCGCGATCGGCGCACCGCCCGTCCCTGGCCAGCTCTCCGCCGTCTGACGCACCAGCATGTGGCGGTCCGCGCCGTCGAGCGACGTCCGGAACGGGTCGAAGGGCTCGCCGTCCTGCCCGTCGTGAGGCGCGACCTTGAGCGTCTCCCAGCTCGCGAGGCGCTCGCGGTCGCGGGCCCAGACGGCGCGGACGATGCGGCGCTCGTTCGCCCGCTCGTCGACCTCCACCCGCTCGGGCTCGACCCGTCGGGTGCCCAGGCGCGAGTGCCACAGCTCCACGCGGTCGGGCGCGTCCACGGCCCTCACCGGTGCCGAGGCGTGCGCCCACCCGGACTCGGCGCTCGGCGAGACCACCAGCCGGTAGGGAGCCTCGATCGCGGTCTCCATCTCGGTCGGCGGACGGCTGAGCCGGGCGCGGGGGCGTATCCGCGACAGCCTTCCCCCGACGCCTGCGAGTCCCCCCGGACCGAGCAGGGGGGGAAGCTCGAAGGCGCTCGGACCGACGTTGACCCGCGTGGCCTCGGTCGGCCCCGAGTCGATCGCTCGGCGGGTCGCGGTTCCCGCCTCGCGGGCCAGCACCGAGCGGGCGCGACGCAGGTCGCGAGCCGCGGTGCTCATGCCCGTGGCGGTCGTGACGTCGACGACCTCGCGGCGCGGGGCCCGGTCGATGACAATGCCACCGTGCTCGACGGTGCCGAGCAGCCCCCCGGGCAGCCGCAGTCGCGGGCCGCGGCCCGGCTGCCTCGGCGCCGGAGCGGCACCGGCGCGGGCCAGCGGATGCACGATGAGCGGTAGGCGACCCATGGCGTCGAGCAACCCCTCGCTCGAGAAGGGGATGCTCTCCCCTTCGGGGACCTCGAACACGAGCCGGCTGGCGCGCGCCGGCCGCGCGGGGATGGGCGGCACCGGTCGTTCGGTGTCGCCGTCCACCGGGGTCGGGTCGGCGACGGGCGGTGGGCCCGACCCGCCGGCCGGCGGTGGCGCGAGCTCGTCCGCCACCGGGGCGGGCGCCTCGTAGATCGCATCCTCGGCGAGGTGCTGGAACGGCAGGTGGGCGACGAGCCGCGCCTTCTCTCCCGGTCGGGGCCGCAGCAGCGGTGCCTCGCCGCCGCCGACGAGGTCGCAGCCGTGAGCCTCGACGGTCAGGGCCACGAGGTCGACAGCGCGTACGACGTCGACGCGGAGCGGCTCGGACTCGGGTAGGGGCTCCTCCGTGTCGATCTCCGGCGGATCGCCCCACGCCGACTCGTGCCCGGGGGCGAGCCGCCAGCCCGCCGCGAAGCGGCCGGCGGTGATCGTGACCACGTCGGAACGGCGTCGCCTCGGCTTCGGCGGCACCCGACCTTCCCTCCCTCGGATCGTTGGAGCGACCCTAACCGAAAGCCGCGGAGCGATCGGCGCCGGGCCCAGGTGCGCCGCGATGGGGGCGAAGATGCGCCGAACGTCACATGCCCGTGACGCTTGGGGCTACCACGTGACGGTCCGGCGCCGACCATCGTGCCCGTGAGGCGCGGCCGAGCCCTTCAGCGACAGACTCCGCTTCTCCGTCCGCTTCGGCGAGTCGCGCCGCTCGAGCGGCGAACGGGTCTCGCCCGGCGTGCGATCCGAGCCTCCGAGGCCCAACGTGCGAAGGTCGCCGGCCTCTCGTGCGTGGTGTGCGGCGCCGAGCGAGGGGTCGACCCGGCACACGTGGCGCCCCGCTCGCTCGGCGGTTGCGACCACCCTGATTGCGTCGCTCCGCTCTGCAGGCCGTGCCATCGTGCCTACGACTCGGGAATGCTCGATCTGCTGCCCCACCTCGAGCCGGCGTGGCGGACCGAGCTCGCCCACGCGCTCGGCCACCTCGGCCTGATCGGACTGCTCGAGCGCGTCACCGCGGAGCGGTGGCGACCGGAGGAGCGCGTCGATCCGGCGCAAACGAGCGCTCGACGCGGCCCGGACGACTAGCTCGTCGGGATGAATCCCCGCTGGCCGTCCCGGGCGATCTTCCCCTCCTCCTC
>Ga0136625_1000810_pt1 | contig 10497 bp, 10 predicted proteins | sample AntDrymUQ4832306_2_FD_104672 | JGI IMG/M metagenome (GOLD analysis project Ga0136625, IMG submission 104672) | Polar desert sand microbial communities from Dry Valleys, Antarctica - metaG UQ483 (23.06) | ecosystem: Environmental > Terrestrial > Soil > Desert | place: Antarctica: Dry Valley...
GAAGACTTGCAACTTCTTTACGATTCTACGACAGTTTCGTGGCACCGGGCAACGACCCCCGCGACATCGGCGGATGCGCCGTCGGCATGGCCGTCCTCGGAGCGCCGGAACGTCCCGGATCGACCGCCCGTCTTCTCCCATAGTGCCAGGTCACCGATGACCATCCCGCGGTCGGCTGACTTGCACATGTCGTAGATGGTGAGCGCTGCCATGGACGCTGCGTGGAGCGCCTCCATCTCGACGCCGGTGCGATCGACCGTGTCGACGTGGGCCTCGACGGCCACGAAGTCGTCACCGATCTCGAAGTTGATCGACACCGCGCCGACGAGCAACGGATGGCACAGCGGGATCAGGTCGGACGTCCGCTTTGCCGCCTGGATGCCCGCCACCCTGGCCACGGAGAGCACGTCACCCTTCGTGACCTCCCGGTTGGCGATCGCCACCGTCGTCTCGGGCCTCATGAACACCTTGCAGCGGGCGAGCGCCCGGCGGTGGGTTGGCTCCTTCGGCGTGACATCGACCATGCGTGCACGACCGAGGGGATCCAGATGGGTGAACGGAAGGTCACTCATGACGTCCCGAGGCTACTCAGCCGCCGATCTGGCTCATCGACCGGCGCGGCCGTAGGAAGTTGACCTGGTTGATCTGGTGGCCTGCCCACTTTGCTCCTACGGCTCGTTCGATCAGGCCGGCCATCTCGTCGTCGGTGTCGCCGCGCCTCAGCGCGGCGCGCAGATCGGTCTCGTCGATGGCGAACAGGCATGTGCGGAACTGCCCGTCGGCCGTGAGCCGCACCCGGTCACAGTCGCCGCAGAACGCCTTCGTCACCGTGGGGATCACGCCGATCAGCCCCTTGCCGTCGAGGTAACGCCAGCGATCAGCCGGCGCCGCGCCACGGGCCGTCACCCGCTCCAGGGGGAACACCGAGCCGATGGTGTCGACGATCTCGTCTTGGCTGACGACCTTCTGGCGTCCCCACTCGCCCTGGGCGTCGAGCGGCATGAACTCGATGAAGCGGATCTCGACCCCGCGCTGGCGTCCGAACACGGCCAGGTCGAGCAGCTCACCATCGTTCACGCCACGCTCGATGACGGCGTTGATCTTGACCGGGTCGAAACCCGCGTCGATGGCGGCGTCGATGCCGTCGAGCACCTTGGTCAGCTCGTCGCGGCGAGTCATCTCGCTGAACCGCTCCGTGTGCAACGTGTCGAGACTGACGTTGACGCGGCGCAGGCCGGCGTCACGCAGCGGTTGGGCGAGCATGCGCAGCGTCGTGCCGTTGGTCGTCATGGCCAGGTCGACACCGAGCGCTGCCAGCTTGGCCACGAGCGTGGTCACGTGGGCTCGCACCGTTGGTTCACCGCCCGTGAGGCGGATGCCGTTGATGCCATAACGATCCACGAGGATCCTGGCGATGCGCTCGATCTCCTCGAAGCTGAGCACCTCGTCGCGAGGCAACCAGTCGAGACCCTCCTCGGGCATGCAGTATGTACAGCGGAAGTTGCAGCGGTCGGTCACGGCGATCCGCAAGTCGCGCACGACACGACCGAAGGAATCCACGAGATCGACGGGCACGGGATCAGGATACGGGCGTTCGAGGTGCGACGTTCAGTCCCGCAACAAGAACACCGCAACCTCGTCCCCGGCGCCGAGCCCGTCACCGTCGGGCACCACGGCCAGTGCATCGGCCAGCGCCGTCGCCGCCAGCTGATGACTGCCCTGGGCACCCACGCTGCGCACGTGGTAGCGCCCGTCGTCGGCGAACGTGCCGTACACCCGATCGAAGTGCACCTTGCCGTCGGGACGGCGAACGATCGCCTCGTCGGTGATCGCCACGACGCTCGTCCTAGCCAGTTTCGAAAAGCCCATCATCCGGCGCAGGCACGGCCTCGCCATCAGCTCGAAGCTGACGAGGGCGCTCACGGGGTTGCCCGGCAACCCAAAGATCGGGACTCCGCCGAGGCGGCCGAAGGCGAACGGCTTGGCCGGCCGGATGGCGATCTGCATCCAGTCCATCTCGGCGATGCGCCCGAGCACAGCCTTGACCACGTCGTACTCGCCCATGCTGACCCCGCCACTCGTGATGATGGCATCGTTCCCGTCGACGGCGTCGTCCAACGCCGCTTCCACGGCGGTCTCGTCATCGCGGATCACGCCGAAGTTCATGACCTGGCACCCGGTGTCGATCAGGAGCGCTTCGAGCATCAGCAGGTTCGACTCCCGGATCTGGCCAGGACCGAGCTCACCACCGTCGCTGACCAGTTCGTCACCGGTCGACATGACGGCCACGCGCACGGCCGGGTACAGGTCGAGCCGCCGGGCGTTCACGCTCGCCAGCGTGCCGACCACGGCCGGAGTCACCACTGTGCCCGCCGGCGCCACGATGTCGCCGACCCGCACGTCGCTGCCGGCGCTACGCACAGCCGTGCCGGCAGCCAGCGGCGCGCCCGGCGGGTCCAGACGCACTGCCTCGTCACCGAGGATCTCGGAGTGTTCGATCATGACCACGGCGTCGGCGCCGTCGGGCATCGGGGCTCCGGTCATGATCCTGATCGCCTGGCCGGCCTCGAGACGGACCGACGACGCGGCGCCGGCCGCCACCTCGTCCACCACTCGCAATTCGGCTGGCGCGCTCGCTATGTCGGAGGACAGCACCGCGTATCCGTCGACGGCGGAGTTGTCGAACGGCGGCACGTCCTCGTCGGCCACGGCGTCGGCGGCCAGCACTCGCCCGACCGCATCGGCCAACGCCACCGAGACCGGCCGTAGCGGTGGGCACTGCGAGAGCACGGTCCGCTGGGCATCCTCGAGCGCGATCACGACCGCACCGTACCGCTGCGCTGTTTCGACCGCCCGTATCTCGGATGGGACAAGCCGGACACCGTCGCTCCGATTTCACGTCGTCCCGATTACGGACGTTCTCATCGCTGACGTCGTATGCCTGGTCGCCCAGCGCGCCGAGCGGGGGCGGCCGCAATCCATCAAGACAACGCCTACAACAGGTGTTGTCGGAGCGACGTGAAAGTCGCCGGTCGGCCGCCGCCACTGGGCGGGCCTCAAGCGCCTTCGGTGGGTGCTTCGACGCCGAGCAATCGCTCCAAGTGGTCGAGCCGCGCACGCAGTCCAACCACCTCGACCGCCAGCGATGCCGAGTCGTTCAACAGGCTGTCCTCGGTCGCCACGGCGCCACTGCTGTCGCCGGGCGGCATCGCCTGGTCGTGACCGGTCGGCATGTCGGGCACCTCGCCGGTCAGCAGATCGGCCCAGCGCTCGTCGCGCTCGCCGGGGCGACGCTGCAGTCGCACAGCCAGCGCCTCGGGGCTCCGGCTGGCAAGCATGTCGAGGATCTCGTCGACCTGGTTCGGGTTCTCGAAACGGTGCTGGCGGGACACTCGTGACCGCACCTCGTTGACGGTCTGGGGGCCGCGCAGCACGAGGACGCTCAGCACGGCCAGCTCGGCCGCCGACAGATGCCATCGCTCTCCCGCAACATGGCGGTACCGGATCGTGCGACCACCGTGTGACGGCAGCACGAACCGCACGAGCCCGATCGACTTCAGCGACAGCAGCGCCGCCTCGACGGTGCGGTCCTCGAAGGCCACGATGGGTGCCCGGTTGGTGGACTGGTTGCACGCCAGCCGCAGCGCGTTCAGGCTCATCGGGTAGCTGTCGGGGACCGTCGACTCCTTCTCCATCAGCGAGGCCAACACGCGGGCACCCTCGGAGCTCAACCCCATCTCAGAGCCCGTTGTCGGTTGTGCGAGCCGGCTTGCTCGCCGTGAACAGCCAGGCGTCGAAGAATGCCTCGAGGTCCTCACCGCTGATGCGCTCGGACAATCTGCGGAACTCCCTCGTCGAGCCGAGTCCGTCGGCGTTGTCGTGCACCCAGGCCCTGGCGATGGTGAAGAAGTCGCCGGTACCCACCCGGTTGCGAAGCGCCTGCAGCGTCATCGCACCCCGGTCGTAGACGGCGCGATCGAACAGGTTGTCCGGGCCAGGGTCGCCGATCCGCAAGTCCCAGAACGGGTCCCGGGCGCCGATGCCGTCGTAGAGCTCCATCAGCTGCTGTTGAGGCGTCGGGCCGCCGTACTGCACCGGCGTGTACAGCCATTCGGCGTAGGTGGCGAAGCCCTCGTTGAGCCAGATGTACTGCCATCGCCGCACGGCGATGGCGTCACCGAACCACTGGTGCGCCATCTCGTGGATCACGACACCTCGGTGGGGGCCTGTGGTGAAGAAGAGCGGGCTGTAGACCGGGCGCGTCTGGTTCTCGAGAGCGAACCCGAGCCCTTCTGCGGGTGCCACGCCGCCGATCCAGCGGAATGGGTACGGCCCGAACTGGCGCTCGAGGAACTCCGTGGCCTCGGCCGTGAAGCGCAGCGACCGACGCGCAGGCCTGGACACGGGCCCGAGATGTTCTGAGAAGGCGTACAGGTAAGGTCGGCCGCTCGCCGTCTCACCGCGCTCGATCTCATAGTCGCCGAACGCAGCGAACACCAGGTACGGAGCGGCTGGTTCGCTCAGGCGCCAGCGGAACGTCGACCAGCCGTTTGCCGTCGTCCGCCCCAGGTAGGCACCGTTGCTGATGGCCTGTTTGCCCGCAGGAACGCTGAGGACGATGTTGAACCTGGCCTTGTCGGACGGGTGGTCGTTGCTCGGGAACCACCAGGCGGCGATCTCGGGCTGGCCGACGGCCACTGCCCCATCGCCTGTCGTCACCCACGGCCGAACTCCGAGGTGCGAGACATCCTCGGGGACGCCGCCATACCTGACGCGCACCTTCACGATCGCCCCCTTGGCGATCGCAGTGGCCGGTCGGATGTGCATCTCGTGGCCACCCTGGATGAAGCGGGCGCTGCGGCCGTCTACGCTGACGGCCGAGGCCCGCAACACGAGGTCGAGGTTGAACACCGTGAGGCGCTGCGTGGCCCGGAACCGCACCGTGGTCGTGCCGGTGAGGCGCTCGTTGGCGGGGTTGAAGCGAGCGGCGATGTCGTACGACAGCACGTCGTAGCCACCGTTGCCGTGCTTGGGGAAGTACGGGTCGCCGATGCCCCCGTCGCCCGGGCTGCCGAGCATGCCGTACGCCGAGGCACTGGCGTCCGCCGGCGACGAGAGCGACAGGCACAGACCGATGGCGATGACTGAGCGAATGGCCCGGAGACGGGGAAGGTTCATGAGCTGTTCGCCTCCTGTGTCGCACGTGGACCCGAGCCCTAGGAGCATACGAGAACGCGTTGGCGAGGTCGTACGGCGCCGTCATACCCTCGCCACCGTGAGTGAGACGACGACTACGCCCGACGACCGCAGCAGCGGACACGACGACGTGACGTGGCGGCCGATGCGGCCCGAAGATGCAGCAGCCATCGCCGATCTGCTCAACGCTGCGGAGCCGCTCGACGACACCGGGGAGCACCTCGACGTCGATGACGTGACCGAGCAGTTCGTCAATGACCTGGTGGACCTCGAACGGGACACGAGGCTGGCCTGGATCGGCGACGAGCTCGCTGCCGCCGGTCAGGTATCGGTGTCGACCGCGGCGCGGGAGCAGGCGAGCGTGTGGTGTTTTGGCACCGTCCATCCCGATCATCGCCGACGGGGCATCGGACGGCAACTCATGACGTGGGAGCTGGAGCGCGGCGCCGAACTGCACCGCAATCGCCATCCCGATGTGCCGGCCAACGTGATGGTCAACGTGTCGGCCACGAACAGCGGCGCCCGGGCGCTGGCCGAGCGCCTCGAGCTGGAGCCGGTCCGTGACTGGTTCGAGATGTCATGCCAACTCGACGGGGTGGTGGGCGAGCTGGCGGCACCGACCGGCATCACACTGGCGCCTTACGAGGCGGGGCGCGACGACGAGGTGCGCCAAGCGCACAATCTGGCGTTCGCCGAGCATTTCGGGTCGACCGAGCGGTCACCCGACGAGTGGCGCCACTTCTTCACCGGGTCCCGCGGCTTTCGGCCCGAGCTCTCCGTGCTGGCCGTCGGCGACGACACCGGCAAACTGTGCGGGTACGCCCTGGGCTACGTGTACGACGCCGACGTCGAAGTGACGGGGCGCCGGCAGGTGTGGCTCGGTCAGATCGGAACGCTGCCCGACCACCGTGGCAAGGGCGTGGGGCGGGCACTGCTCGCCGCCGCACTGCGCACCTGGGTTGCCGCCGGCCACGAGGAGGCATGGCTCGGCGTCGACAGCGCCAACGGCACCGGCGCCCTCGGGCTCTACGAGCGGGCCGGATTCAGCGTGCAGCGACGCTCGACGAGCTGGGCGAGACGCCTGCCCGCCTGCTGAGAGCTTGAGGACGATGCCCGTCGCACCCGGTCAAGCGACTCACTGTGTCTTGGCGAACAATCCGTTGAGCTGCTGGCGCAGCTCGGCGCCGTAGCGGGGATCGTTGAGCGTCCACTCCACGGCCGCGGTCAGCAGACCTACAGGATTCCCGGTGTCGTGTCGCGACACGTTGGACAGCACGCCGTGGAACGGCGATCGCGACGCCTGGGCACGTAGAGCGTCGGTGAGCTGCAACTCTCCACCGGCGCCAGGCTGGAGGGCGGCGATCTCGTCGAACACGTCGGGTGTGAGCACATACCGTCCGATGATGATCAGGTTGGACGGCGCACCCTCGATCGTCGGCTTCTCGATCAGATCGGCGACGGGAACCACGCCGTCGGCGTTCAGGGTTCCTCTCGGCCGGATCACGCCATAGGCGCTGACGTCCTCGCGAGGCACCTCCTTCAAAGCCACGACGCTGCCGCCGGTGCTGATGCACACGCCGTTCATGTGAGCGAGCAGAGAGGAGTTGCCCATCAGCTCGTCTGGCAGCAGCACGGCGAAGGGCTCGTCGCCGATCGCCTCGCGGGCGCATCCAACGGCGTGACCGAGTCCCCGCGGCTCGTCCTGGTAGGCGATCGTGACACGCCAGTCCGACCCGATGCTACGAACGCGCTCCGCCAGCTCGGTGCGGCCGCTCGCCTCCAGCATCGCCACCACATCGGGCGACGGCTGGAAGTAGGCCTCGATCGCCGGCTTGGAACGACTCGTCACGATCACGAAGTGCTCGATGCCGGCGCCCAGCGCCTCGTCGATCACGAGCTGCAACGTAGGGGTGTCACCAATGGGGAGCAGCTCCTTCGGAACCGCCTTCGTGGTCGGCAGGAACCTCGTCCCGAGTCCGGCGGCGGGGATCACAGCGCTGCGAACCTGCATGCGAGCGACGATAGCCTCGCGCCTTCGATGCCCATCTACGTCTACCGATTCGTCGACACCGGCGAGACCGTCGAGGTTTCCCAGGCGTTCACTGATGACACGCTGACCGAGCACGAACACCCGGGCAGTGGGCAGGTGCTGCCCGTCAGGAAGGTGTTCACGCCTGTCGGCGTGACGTTCAAGGGCGGTGGTTTCTACAAGAACGACAGTCGCGCCGGGTCGAAGCGATCGTCGTCGTCGGACTCGTCCGGCTCCGAGTCGAAGGGTTCCGAGTCGAAGGGTTCCGATTCGGGGTCGTCGGGCAGTGACTCGTCGTCGAAATCGGACGCCTCGAAGGCGACGAAGACCGGCGGATCATCGTCGTCGACCGACAGCTCGTCTGCGGCGTCGACCAGCTCCAACTGACAGCGGCAGCTTCCCCCCATCGGGTCGAGCCGTCGGTACTATGGCGGCGCCGACTTCCTCCCGCCAGGCCCTGCCAGGAGGATCCATGCGCCTTGACCACCGCCGTGTGCGCCTACCGGCCAACCCCGGGGCGCGGCTGCGGCGAGCGCTCGTGCGGCGGCCCTGGCTGTACTGGATGCTCGTAATTGCCGTGGCGGCGGTCACTGGTTCGATCGCCTACGAGTCGGTGCGGGCCGTGGAGGCGGAGCGCCAGACGTGGGGATCGACGACCACCGTGCACGTGGCCATGAGACGGCTCAGCCCCGGTGACCCGCTCGATGGTGCGACGGCTCCGCGAGACGTACCGATGGCCGTGATGCCCGAAGACGCCATGAGTGCAGTACCCGACGGAGCAGTGGCGCGTCACGACATCGGCCCCGGTGAGATGCTGTCGGCCTACGACATCACGGGCGGCGAAGGCTCACGGGGACTCGTCCCGGACGGCTGGCGCACGGTCGCCATCGTGGAGCCGATCCCCACCGGCGCGCCGACGGGCGCCACCGTCGCGGTGGCCGCCGACGGAGCCGTGCTGGCCGGCGACGCCATCATGGTCGGCCTGCAGGGCGACGCCGTGCTGGTCGCCGTTCCAGAAGCCGACGCTCCGGCGGTCGCCGCCGCAGCCGTCGAATCCCGAGCGGCCTTGCTGGTCGGCCCGTGACGGCTGAGTCCTGGACCCGGTGTCAGCGCCAGCCGGCGGCGACGATCACGAGCACGGCTGTACCGAGGGCCACCCGGTAGACGACGAACGGCGTGAACGAGCGAGTGCGCACGAGGCGCAGCGTGCCCCACACGCCGATCCAGCCGGACACCGCCGACGTCAACACGCCGACGATCATCGGTGTCAGCAGCCCGTCGGGGATCCCGTCGGCGGCGAGCCCTGCCATCTTGAACACGACGGCGCCGGTCGTAACGGGGATCATCATCAGGAAGCTCAGGCGGGCCGCCGAATCACGGGTGAACCCGCGGAGCCGGGCCGCCGTGATGGTGATCCCTGATCGGGACGTGCCAGGGTTGAGGGCCAGCGCCTGAGCTGCACCGACGATCACGGCATCGCGGGCCGAGTACTCGGGCACGGTCCTGGTCCCAGCCAGGCGATCGACCACTGCCAGCACCAACCCGAACACGATCAACGACACGGCGATGATCGTCGGTGTGCCGAGGCGCTCGTCGATCTGACTCTCGAACAGCGCACCCACTGCGGCGGCCGGCACGGTCGACAGCACGAGCAGCCATGCGAGCCGCCCGTCAGGTGTCGTCGGTCGTTCCCGGTGGACCACGAGCGACAGTCCCTGGCGCACGTAGCGGCTGAGATCGTGACGGAAGTAGCCGATGGCAGCCGTGATGGTGCCGATGTGCAGCGCCACGTCGAACGCCTTCTCAATCGACTCGTTGTCGAAGTCGTTCCACCCGAACAGCCAGGGCACGAGCAGTAGGTGCCCGCTCGACGAGATGGGCAGGAACTCGGAGAGTCCCTGGACGATGCCCAGCACGATGGCGTGGGTGATCGGCACTCTCAGCCCTCGCCGTCGACCGGATCAGACGCCGGAGACGGTGACGTCGTGGATGACGAGGCTCACGCCGGCAGCGCTTCCTGGCAGCCACTCCACGTCCGAGCCGACTTCCGCGAGATCGAGCAGCATGCGCTGCAGTGTGGAAGCAATGGTGAACTCCCTCACCGGCGATCCCAGGGCCCCGCCGGCGATGAGCAGCCCGGAAGCCCCTGCCGAGAAGTCGCCGCTGATCGGGTTGACGCCGGAGTGCAGACCGGTCACGGATTGGATCAGCACGGCGCCGTCGAGATCGGCGATGAGCGCCTCCTGGTCCCGGGAGCCGGGCTCGAGCGCCAGCGCCATGGCACCGACGCCCGGCGTCGTGGCGAAGCTGCCCCGCACGGCGTTGCCGGTGGACACGGTGCCGGCCCGGCGGGCCGAGTAGCTGGAGTGCGTGAACTGCGACAGCACGCCGTGGTCGATCAACACGTTGCGCCGGGCAGCGAGGCCCTCGCCGTCGGTCTCTGTGGCGGCGAACGCCAGCGGGTTCGTGGGATCGTCGACGAGCGTCACCGCCGACGCGGCGATTGATTCGCCCAAGCGGTCACGGAACAGGCTGCGGCCCTTCACCACCGCTTCGCCATTCAGCGTGGAACCGATGATCGACAGGAAGCTGGCCGTCACCATCGGGTCGAGCACCACTGTGACCCGCCCGCTCGGAGGCTTCGTCGCCCCGAGCAGCCGTGTTGCCCGCTCGGCGGCCAGGCCCGACGCCCGATCGAGGTCGATCTCACCCGGTGTGCGCCCGACCGAGTAGCCGAACCCGGACTGCGTCTCGTCACCGTCGTCAGCCAGTGCCGCGACGGTGACGTAGCAGCCGTTCTCCCGGCTCGTCTCGCTGATGCCGGTCGTCGTGGCGGCGGCCGTGACGGCCCACGCGTCGGAATAGTTGGCATCGTCGATGCGCACCCTGGAGTCGAGGGCGAGCGTGAGCTGCTCCAGTTCGGTGGCGAGTGCGATCTTGCGCTCCGTCGGCAGCGCCACCAACTCGTCGCTCCACAGCTGCTGGGGTGACACTGCCACGCCGTCGGGCTCGGCGAGCCCGGCGAACTCATCGACCGTTCCGTACTGCACATTGTCACGGGCCTCGGCCAGCACCTCGTCGATCGCATCGGGCGTCAGCGCCCCTGCGTACGCGAAGCCGGTGCGCCCGTCGACGATCACGCGAACACCGATCCCCTCACTCTGCGCCGAGACGAAGTGCTCGACATCGCCCTGATAAACCCGCACGTCCGTCTCACCCCCCCGCAACACGAACGCCTCCACCTGCTCCCCCCTCACGGCCCGCCCCACAAC
>Ga0136625_1000814_pt1 | contig 10480 bp, 12 predicted proteins | sample AntDrymUQ4832306_2_FD_104672 | JGI IMG/M metagenome (GOLD analysis project Ga0136625, IMG submission 104672) | Polar desert sand microbial communities from Dry Valleys, Antarctica - metaG UQ483 (23.06) | ecosystem: Environmental > Terrestrial > Soil > Desert | place: Antarctica: Dry Valley...
CGGGCAGCACCGACTCCGGCAGCACCGACTCTGGTGACGACGCCTCGGGCAGCACCGACTCCGACTCCGGCAGCACCGATTCTGGCGACGACGACTCCGCCAGCGACTCCGGTGACGACGACTCCGGCAGCACCGACTCTGGCGACGACGAGCCATCGGGCTACGCCCCTCCGCCCCCTCCGTCACCACCCGAGTACGAGACGCCGAGTGGGCCGTCGTCGCTGGCGCAGGTCGCCATCAACGCCGCCATGTCCGAGATCGGGACGCCGTGGGTCTTCGCCATGGCGCAGCCTGGCGTCGGCTTCGACTGCTCTGGCCTCACCTCGTGGGCGTGGGCTCAGGCCGGCGTGAGCATGCCGCACCAGTCGGCGCAGCAGTACGCCTCGCTACCGCATGTGCCGGTGTCGTCAGCTCAGCCCGGCGACCTGCTGTTTTCCTACAGCCCCATCAGCCACGTCGGCATCTACCTCGGCAACGGCCAGCAGGTGCATTCGCCCAACAGCACGACCACCGTGAAGGTGGCCCCTGTGCGTTGGGAAAACGTGGTCGGAGCCGCCCGCCCCGGCTGACCGCCTGGCAGCGCGCCCCCGCCGTCCTCGGCATAGCCGGGCACGTCGCTAGGCTTCGCCGGTGCCTGTTCAGGTCCCGCCGGGCATCGATGCCACATCCGTGTCGAGCTGGCTGATCGGTCATGTCGAAGGCGCCGCAGGGCCGTTCCGATTCGTCCCGATCGTCGGGGGGCGGTCGAACTTGACGTACACCGTCACCGGCGGCGATGGGCGTCGCTTCGTGCTGCGCCGCCCGCCTCTCGGAAAAGTGCTGGCGACGGCCCACGACATGGCCCGCGAGCATCGGATCATCGCTGCTGTTCACCCGACCGGCGTGCCGGTGCCCCAGCCGCTGGGGTTGTGCACCGACGCCGGCATCAACGGGGCGCCCTTCTACGTGATGTCGTTCGTCGACGGTGAGGTGCTCGACACCCCCCAGAGCGTGCACGACATGCCCCACGTCCGCCGGCGACAGGTGGCGGAGGATCTGTTCGATGTGCTCGCCGACCTGCACGCCGTCGACGTCGACGCCTGCGGCCTCGGCGATCTTGCCAAGCGCGAAGGGTACGTCGAACGCCAGCTTCGGCGGTGGTCGAAGCAGTGGGCGGCGTCCAAGACACGTGAAGTGCCGGCCGTCGACGAGGTGGCGATCCGCCTCGGCGAGACGATCCCGGCACAGCAGGCGGTGTGCATCGCCCACGGTGACTACCGGTTCGGCAACTGCATCGTCGACGTCGAGGCGGGCCGGGTATCGGCTGTGCTCGACTGGGAGCTGTGCACGCTCGGCGACCCGCTGGCCGACGTCGGCTACCTCGGTGTGTACTGGGCGGATGACGCCGACGGCCGTTCGCGTCCCAACGACCCGTCCCGAGAGCCCGGTTTTCCGGCGTACGACGAGCTGGTGAAACGCTACGCGCGGCGCAGCGGTCGCGACGTCAGTGATGTCGAGTACTTCGTGGCGTTCTCAGCGTTCCGATTGGCCGTGATCAGCGAGGGCGTGCTCGCCCGGTACCAGGCAGGTGTCATGGGTGACCGTGTTGATCCGACGGTGGTGGAGCACTTCCGCACCAGCACGGTCGAGCTCGCCGAGTCAGCGCTGGCCGCCGTTCGCTCCTGGTCCAGCTGACGGTCGTCGCCTGCGAGGTGGCAGCTCTGCAACGCCAATGGCTCCAAGTCGGCGTCGGCGCGTCTAGCCCGAGGCGGGTGTGTCGACCGGCACCGCCAAGGTGGAGGTCGGCCGGGCCCGCAAGTTGCAATCCATGCCTGCCACAGCGCAGGCGCTGGCTGCTGGGACCATCTCGACCGACCATGTGGACCTGCTCGCCAAGGCGAACCGGCCATGGCGTGAAACCCGGTTCGATCAGCACGAACCGACACTCGTCGACCATTGCCGCAAGCTCGGTTTTCATCATGCTCGTAAGGCGGGCACGAGGTGCGATTACCGCCGAGACCTGACCTCCGGACCGTGACGTCGTTGGCGACGCGCGTTCCAGCGTGTTCGTAACAGGCACCGGTTTGCGGTTGCGGAGGATGAACCCGATGCGCCACGATGGTCTCATGCGCGCAACGTGGAACGGTCAGGTGATCGCCGAGAGCGACGAGACGATCGAGATCGAGGGCAACCAGTACTTCCCGCCCGACTCGGTCAAGCGGGAGCACTTCCAGGACTCCGACCAGCACACCGACTGCCCGTGGAAGGGCAGGGCGTCGTACTACACCGTCGACGTCGACGGCGAGCAGGTCGAGAACGGTGCCTGGTACTACCCAGAGCCCAAGGACGCCGTCGGCGAGATCAAGGACTATGTGGCCTTCTACCCGCAGGTGCAGGTGAACTAGATCGCCAGGGCGGCCCGCCGCCCTTCGAGGATCGCTTCGTACAGGGTCCGAGGAGCGACGCAATCACCGGCCCGGTTCGTCACGCCGTCGAGGGATGGTGTCGGGAGGCGGTAGCCGCAGTCGATGACTGCGACGCACCGAATCGTCCTGCGCTCTCCGGTGAAACGGTCCGACACCGTGACGCCGCTGGCCGTCACGACCCGAGGGATCGTGCGGCGTTCGATGCGCACGCCCGCCTGGGCGAGACGGGTGTTGGCCGCGGCCAGGTCGCCGCTGAGCGACAGCTGGTTGCCGGCGATGTGGTCCTGGGTGACGAGGATGGCGCGCCCTGCGAGTGATTCGGCGAGCGCCACGGCGATCGGCCCGCCGATCGGGTCGAGCAACGCCACGTCTCCGTCGTCGGGCAATGACACTGCTCCCCGGACGACATCGACGATGTCGAACAGACAGGCCCCGTTCTCGAGCTCGACGGCCGGCCGGCCGGGTTGCGAGCCCGTGCACTCGATGACGTCACTGCGATCGACCCCGAGCGTGTGAGCCTCGGTGACCGGGTCGCCGAGGCTCACGTCGACCCCGAGACGCGCGATCTCGGCAACCAGCCATTCGGCGAGCGGCCGACCCGGCCCGGCCAGCACTGCGAGACCGCCGACGGCGCGGGTCCGCTCGTGCACGGTGACGGCGTGGCCTCGGTGTGCGGCGACGCGCGCCGCCTCCAACCCGGCCGGTCCGGCTCCGATCACATGCACGGACCGAGGCCGGGCGGCAGGGGCGTACCAGTCAGGGTCCTCGGTCTCGTGGCCGGCGCTCGGCTCGGCGACGCAGCTCACGATCGGATTGCGGTTGTCGCGCACTTGGCAGGTCTGGTTGCACAGGATGCACGGTCGGATCCGTTCGGGGGTACCGGCGGCGAGCATGTGCACGAGGTCGGGGTCGGCGATCTGGGCCCTCGTCATCTCCACGCCGGCGCAGTGGGCGCCGCCGCCGCCCACGGCATCCTCGGCCATCGCCACGTCGACGACCGAACCCTGCAGGAACACCGGCACCGCAACGGCCGCCGCCACGGCCTGCGTCAACTCACGGTTGTGGCCGGGCGGGCTGTGGAAGTCGGACCTGGTGGCGTGGGTGGAGAAGATCGAGCCCCGCACGACGACCAGGTAGTCGACGCCGTGGGCGGTGAGCGCGGCGGCCAGGTTCGGCGCCATCTCGGGCGTGATTCCGGCCCACGGGGCCAGCTCGTCGCAGCTGAGACGCAGGCCGAGCACCACGCCTGGCGCGGCGCGCCGCACGGCCTGGAGCACGTCGATGGCAAAACGCAGTCGGTCCCCGCCCCACTCGTCGTTGCGGTGGTTCGTGAGCCCGGAGAGGAACTGGCGCACCAGGCTGTGCTGCCCTGCGTTGATCTCCACGCCGTCGCAGCCGGCGTCGACGGCATTCGCAGCAGCAGCGGCGAAACCGCCGACAACCGCTTCGATGTCTTCGAGTTCCATCGACTTGGGAACCTCGCGAGTGTTGACCTCTGGCACGTTCGATGGCGCCCACAGCTCGCGCTGGTGAAAGGCGGAGGAACCCTGGCCACCCGCATGATCGAGCGAAGCGATCACGAGCGATCCGTAGGGCGCGCAGGCCTCGACGATCGATGCCCAACCTGCGGTGGCTCCGTCCGCCAGCGGAGCGCGTTCGTACGGCCAGTCGGAGGCATCGATGCTGGCGCCCTCTACGACGATCGTCCCGCAGCCCCCACGGGCTCGGCGCTCGTAGTAGGCGACGTGGCGATCGGTGAATCTCCGGTCGTCGTCGCCCAGGTTCGTGACGTGCGGCCCGAACATGACTCGATTTCGGGCGGACCGAGGTCCGAGTTCGACGGGGGTGAGCAGCACCACGGATCAGACGCGTCCCTGCTGCCGTTGCATCTGCAACTCTTTGCGATGCCACAGCCGGCGCAGGTTGGCGACGTGGCGGATCATCACCAACAGCCCGATGGCGATGGTGGCCACCACCTCCCACGCCGGGCGACCCCTGAGGGCGACGCCGGCTGGGAGAACCGTGACGATGATCAGCGATGCGACGGCCGCCTTGCCGCTGAAGCGCGAGATCAGGAACCAGGCGACTCCGAGAATAGCCGAGACCAGCGGGTGCAGCACGAGCATCACGCCTGCTCCGGAGGCGACGCCCTTGCCGCCCCGGAAACGGCGCGTGACCGGCAAGACGTGCCCGAGGATGGCCGCAGCGCCGAACGAGTACGAGGCGGGACGGTCGGCGATGAGGAGGCCTGCCCCTGCGGCGATCGCTCCTTTCGCGGTGTCGAGTACGAGCACCAGCACGCCTTTGCGCCATCCGAGCACTCTCGTCACGTTGGACGCTCCCGGATTGCCAGATCCCGCCCTCGTGATGTCGACGCCGCTGGCGCTGGCAACCAACTGTGCGCTGGGGAAGCATCCCAGCAGGTAGGCCGCCGGGAGCAGAAGCGTCCACATCACCACTACCGCCGCGACAGGAGGATGGGTACGGCACGCGAGTGATCCACGGCCATGATCGGGTGCGGCCCGGCCACCTTCAGCGCCGGTTCGCCGTGGCCGTTCACGCATTCGGGATCCGGACCGTCGAGCGGCAGGCCGGTGAAGTACTTGGCCGCCATGCATCCGCCCTGACAGGCATCGAACTGTCCGCACGAGGCACAGGCGCCGGCACTCTGTGGGCGGCGCAGCTCCCGGAACGTATGGCTGTTGCGCCACACGCCCGAGAATCCGCCTGCGTCGCGCACCGAACCGGCCTTGAACTCGTCATGGATCACGAACGGGCAGGCGTACACGTCGCCGATGGGATCGATCAGGCAGACAACTCGGCCGGCCCCGCACATGTTGAGTCCTGGCAGCGGTTGCTCGCCGAGCGCGTTGAGATGGAAGAACGAGTCGCCGGTGAGCACGTCAGCTCCGTGCTCGAGCAGCCACCGGTAGATCTCGCGCTGCTGGACGCTGGTCGGGTGCAACTCGTGCCATGAGTCGGCGCCACGGCCCGACGGGCGCAGCCGGGTCACCCGCAGCGTGGCGCCATATCTGTCGGCAAGCGCCTTGAACCCATCGAGCTGGCCGACGTTGTGCCGGGTGACGACGATCGAGATCTTGAACGGCCCAAAGCCGGCGTCGGCCAGGTTGTCCATGGCCCGGCGGGCGATTGCGTAGGAGCCCTTGCCGCGCACGGGGTCGTTGGTGGCGGCGTCGAGACCGTCGAGGCTGATCTGCACGTCGAGGTACGGCGTGGCGGCAAGACGCTGCGCCCGTTCGGGCGTGAGGTAGGCGCCGTTTGTTGAGAACTTGACGCCTATGCCTCGTTCGACGGCATGGTCGACGATGTCGAAGAAGTCCTTGCGGATCATTGGTTCACCGCCACCGATGTTGACGTAGAAGACCTGCATCGACGCCAGCTCGTCGAGGACGCCGAACGCTTCGGCGGATGTCAGCTCATCGGGGTCGCGCCGGCCCGAGGACGACAGGCAGTGCACACACTGGAGGTTGCAGGCATACGTCAGCTCCCATGTCAGACAGATCGGAGCGTCGAGCCCCGACTTGAGGTCGTCAACGAGTGAGGGCTGGTTCACCGAGCATCTCCGAATCGAGCAGGGATTGCAGGGCGGCCAAGAACGACGGGCGCCGTGAGGACGCAACTCCTGCGACGTCGAGCGCCTCGGCGACCGTGCGCCGGCCGTCGAGCGACTGGACCACCGTCAGCAGGTCGGGATGGCGCAGGAAGATCAACTTGCGGTTGTCGTAGTGGTAGGCGAGGGCTCCGAATGGCTCAGGGCGCAGCGCCACCTGCGGATGCCGCGTCAGGACCCGGTCGAGCACGATCGTTCGGGCCTCAGTAGACGCCGCACATGCCGTCGATCGAGATCTCCTCGACCAGCAGCTCTTCGATCAGTTCGTCCTCGTCGTCGCTCGTGGCCGCGATGGCCGCGATGGACTCGCTGGACGCCGTAGGTTCCTCCATCGCCCCGAGTGTAGGCGCCCACCCGCCACGCGCGATTGCGTCAGCCGAGGGCGCCGATGAGCAACGGTTCGTTCGTGGACGACACGACTCCGCTCGCCCGCTCCTTCGTGATGACGAAGGCGTCGATGTCACCCCTGGCCGTGAACGGTTCGATGCCCGGCCGCTCGCCGACGATGCCGAGCGAGATGATGTCACCGTCGCCAAAAACACCCCACAGTTGGTACGTCTCGCTGCGGTCGAGTGGCGGGAGCGCCCCTGCGGAGACGAAGCCGCGCCCGTCGGGCAGGATGACGGCTTCTGCGTTCATCGTGCCGTCCGGTGACGCGAGCGCTGCGCGCCGGCCCTCGGGATCGGCCCAGGCCTCACCGTACGCCTGCTCGATGGCGCTGTTCGGATCGCGGGAATCCGGGGAATCGTCCGTGACTGCGAGTGTGATGGCCACGGCGCCAATGGCCGCGGCAGCGACTGCTCCGGCGGACAAGAGCCATACGCGGCGTCGAGGACGGGATCCGTCGCTCATGACTCTCGAGAGCGCTGGGCCAGGTGCCGGAACCCCACTGTCGAGCTCGGCGGCGATGCGATCCCAGACGTCTGACGGCGGTGACGCACCCCCGAACGCCAGGTGGGCCGCAACCTCGCGGTACGACTCGACCTCGGCCCGAGCCCTTGGATTGCGCTCGAGGTATTCCGCCACCTGGCGGCGCTCGTCGTCGCTGACGGCGTCGAGCGCGTAGACGGCGAGCAGTCCTTCGATCTCATGATTCGCCATCAGTGGTCCTCCGTCGTGAGCCCGGCGTCGGACAGCGCCGAGCGCAGTCGCCGCAAGCCGGCTCGAATCCGGGTCTTCACCGTGCCTTCGGCCTCGCCGAGCAGCGCCGCCACCTCTCGGTACGTGTAGCCACCGAAGTAGGCCAGGTTGATCGCCCGCCGCTCGCTCGCCGGCAACACCTCGAGCGAGCGCCGCACCTGATCGGACGTGGCGAGGTCCCAGACCTCCAGCTCGAGGTCGTAGTCCGACTCGGCCGTTGCGCTCGCCTGGCGCTGCTCGCGGGCCCGCCGGGCCGTGTTGGAGCGGAGCAGATCGACGGACCGACCGTGGGTCTGGGTGAGTAGGTAGCTGCGCATCGTGCCCCGCCCTGGATCGAAGCGGGTCGGGTCGTTCCAGAGGCGTAGGAAGACCTCCTGCACGACGTCCTCGGCCAGCGATTGCTCGATCAGCAGACGGTGGGCAAGCGAGTACACAGCTCCGGCGTGGCGCTTGTACGTCTCCGCCAGCGCGCCGTGCTCGTAGCGGGCGATCGCCATCGCCAGCATGGAGTCGGAAACGTCCGCAAATCGTTCCGTCACAGGAACAGTTCGTAGCCGACGGTCCCTTCGGATGTCGAACGATCGTGGGCGACCTGCCTCATGACGTCATCGAACCGTCGGCGGCGACGAGCGCGACGGTGGGCGACCAGGTAGCGAGTTCCAGCGCTGCCACAGTCCCGATGACGATCACGGCCGGTGATTCGACGCGGGTGCCGGCGAGTTGATCGAGGCGGCACCGCACCACATCCTGTCTCTCGGTGGTGCCCAGGCGCACGGCGGCCACCGGCGTGTCGGTGGCAAGGCCACCGGCGATCAGCTCGTCGGCGATCATCGAACGGTTGGCGACGCCCATCAGTACGACGATCGTGCCTCTGACCTTGGCGAGCGATTTCCAGTCGAGGGGCTGGGCGCCGGCATGGCGATGGCCGGTGACGATGGTGACTGCGCCCGACACGTTGCGGTGCGTGACCGGGATCCCCGCCGCCGCCGGAGCAGCGAATGCCGACGTGACGCCGGGGATCACCTCGTAGGACACGTCCGCTAGGTCGAGCGCCAGGGCCTCCTCGCCGCCGCGTCCGAACACGAACGGATCTCCGCCCTTGAGTCGCACGACCCGCTTGCCCTGCCGGGCCAGATGCACGAGCAGCGCATTGATCAGCTCCTGGGGTGTCGGGCGTCCAGGGCGCTTGCCGACGTCGATCAGCTCAGCCGTCACGGGAGCCAGCGCCAGCACGCCGGCTCCAACGAGTGCGTCGTGCACCACCACGTCGGCCGTGTCGAGCAAGCGGACTGCACGCAGGGTGAGCAGCTCCGGGTCACCAGGACCGGCGCCGATCAGAGCAACGTGGCCGCTCATCGCGCGGTCATCTCCGGTTCACGTTGGCGGGCCTCGCCACGCATGCGCACCGTCGGTTCGGGCAGCCAGGATGTCAGTTCGGCGATGCCGATGCCGGCGCACCACTCTCCGAAGCGCTGCGTCGATCCGGAGCGCCGAGCGGCGGCGAAGCGCTCCACGACGGGGCCGAGGACGCTGTCCAATTCGTCAAGGGTCATGTCGCTGCGGACCTCGACGCCGAGGCGCGTACCGGCCGCCGTGCCGCCCAGGTACAGGTCGTAGGTCTTCTTCGTGCGACCCGAGATGCCGATCTCCGACGTGTAGGGGCGGGCACAACCGTTCGGGCAGCCCGTCATGTTCACCCGGATCGGCTCATCGGCGACCCCGTGCGTGGCGAGCAGCGCCTCGATCGTGTCCACCACGTCGGGCAGCACCCGCTCGGCCTCGCCGAGCGCCTGACCGCACGTCGGCAGTGCAGGGCAGGCGATCGACAGCCGGCGCACAGGGCTCACGTCGGCGGGCAGGGCCACACCGTGGTCGCGCAGCACGTCGGCGATCCGACTCTGGCGCGGCGCGTCAACACCGACGAACAGCAGATCCTGGCGCGGCGTGACGCGGATGTCGTCGATCAGGCGGTCGGTGGCGAGTCGGCGTAGCGCCGTGCGCAGCTGCACTCGTTCGTGGTCGGCGATACGTCCCGAGGGCACGGGCAGGCCCATGGTGTCGTCGGTACTGCCGTGGTGGTCGCCCGGGTGCCACTCGGCCAGTGACACAGGCGGGGGCAGCGTCCTGCCGAGCTTCGTCTCCACCTGCGACCGCAACCACTCGATGCCCCGTTCGTCGATGAGGTACTTGAGCCGGGCCCGTTTGCGGTCTTCGCGGTTGCCGTGATCGCGTTGCGTGGTGACGACATGCTCGACGACGTCGACGACCTCGCCTGGTGCTACCCAGGCCAACGGCGTGCCGAGACGCGGGTAGGTGTCGTCCCGGTTGACGCTGCGGCCGAGCCCTCCGCCGACGAGCACCACGTAGCCGGTGATGTCTGCCGACTCCCCGTTGGCCAGCGTCGGCACGATGCCCACGTCGTTGCTGAACACGTCGATGCAGTTGTCACCTGGCCAGGCCACCCCGATCTTGAACTTCCGCGGCAGGTACGTCTCGCCGTACACCGGCTCAGACTCCTCTTCGAGGCTTGCGGCCTTCTCGCCGTCGATGAACAGTTCCCAGTAGGCGGCCGTCGCCGGACGGAACCGGGACACGAGCTCCTGCACGACCGGATCGAGGGCGTGGTCGTGGCGCGGGTCGGGGCATGCCATGACGTTGCGCACCACGTCACCGCAGGCGGCGAGCGTGCTGAGCCCGGCTTTGTTGATGTCGTGCACGATCTGGCGCAGATCGGGCTTGCGCACGAAGTGCAACTGCACGCCCTGGCGCGTCGTGAGGCGCAGCGTGCCGTCGGTGCGCTCTGCCAGCCGATCGAGGGCCAGCCAGCGCTCGGCCGTCAGGCGTCCCCTTGGCACGGCGGCGCGCACCATGCAGGAGTAGTCGAGTGGCAGCTTCTTTGCCGTGCGAGCGCGCCGGACATCGCGGTCGTCCTGCTGATAGATGCCGTGGAACTTGAGCAGGGTCGTGGCGTCACCGGTGAAGGAGTTCTCGGACCCGCCGAGCTCACCGTCCAGTGTGCCGCGCAGATGGCGGCTCTCGGCCTTGACGTCCTCGGCGCTCGCACGCCCGGTGCGCTCGCTTCGCTCGGTGCGCTCGCTCATCGGCCCGCTCCGATTCGGACAGGTTGCACGTGGTCGACGGGGGAGACGTGCAAGCCGCATTCGGTCTTGGAGCGGTGACGCCAACGCCCGGCTCGCTCGTCCTCACCGTCACCGACTGGCCACGTGCATGGCCAGCAGCCGATGGAGGCGTAGCCGCGATCAGCCAGAGGGTGCTCTGGCAGGCTGTAGGCGTCGCGATGGGC
>Ga0136625_1000815_pt1 | contig 10480 bp, 9 predicted proteins | sample AntDrymUQ4832306_2_FD_104672 | JGI IMG/M metagenome (GOLD analysis project Ga0136625, IMG submission 104672) | Polar desert sand microbial communities from Dry Valleys, Antarctica - metaG UQ483 (23.06) | ecosystem: Environmental > Terrestrial > Soil > Desert | place: Antarctica: Dry Valley...
CCACCTCATGCGCCTCGGCGCCGACGAGAGACACGCTCGGCTCGGTCAAGAGCTCATGGTAGGGCATCCAGGGACGTGGGGACTCGAAATGCCCGCGCACGCCCCGGCGCTTCCAGATCGCCAGCTCCTCGAGGACATAGGTTTCCGCGCGCTTGGGCATGAGGCCGAGGGAGTGGCCGCAGAGATAGACCTCCTCCCGGCCATCCACCCGCCTCGGGATATGAAACTCATCACGGAAGCGCGCCAGCGGATCCGCTCGGTCCTGGGACCGGGCGTGTTCGAGGCCCGCAGGTTCGCTTCTGTGATCCGGTGACACGCGCCGATCATCCGCCTCCGCACCGCGGCGGTCCACCCCGCCGCGATCGCCTGTTTCAGCCGCCCGGGGCCAGTCGTACGAGCGGATAGATCACAGGCCGGCAGGGTGCCGCGTCGGACAGGAACGCCGGGACCGCGATGTCGAGGAGATAGAGCCCGTCCGGGATGCCATCGGGCACCAAGATCATCTCGGTCACGGTCTTTCGGGACCCGGTTTTTCCGCTCAGGGTACGGCTCCCTGGCGGCACGTTCCAGAACAGGCGGTGATTGCTCAACGTTCCCTGGTCGCGCATGCGGTCGATGGATGGAAAATCGACCAGGAGATGCTCGACGCCGACATCAATGAGATAGCCGATCGCTTCGGTCGAGAAGAACGGCGGCGGATCGGTGTCGCCATAGACACGGCCGGCTTTGGATGCATCGTTCGGCAGGGTACGGACGATCAAGGCCTGCGATTCCTCGCGGGGCACCGCGTGCAGGGCCGCTTCGAGCGCCGAGCGCGTGAGCAGTCGATCGCCGGCGTCCAGTGTCGGGCCATAGCCCTCCGCACTGTCCCGGGCGAGGCTCGGGGCGATGGTGACGAGCCGCCCCGAGAAGAGGCTCGCGCCCACGACATGGGCGAGCGGCACCGGATCGTTCACGATATGCCCCACGGTCTCGATATGGGTGCCGTTGCAGTGTGGGATCAGGCGCAACTCGGCGACGTTGCAACTCCCGCCCTCATGCGTGGCGCCGACGAAATCCGGGAGCCTGAGCGGCGCGGCCGAGGCGCGCGGCACGCCGAAAAAGCTCGGTTGGTAGCCGGCGAAATCGAGCGGGATGGCGAGCGAGCGGGCGGCATCCAGCCGCACCCGGTACTCGCGGCCGGCGATCACGACCCGCATTTCCATCACGCGAATGCCGTATGCGGGAGGCCGAGCCACTCCAACGCGGTGCCGTGGAGGAGGCGTGCCATGGTCGGCGCATCGAGTCCGCCGACTCGATGCGCCGGCCCGGATGTGGCTCCCCGAGCGGGAACGGATAATCCGAGCCCAGCGCGATGCGCTCGGGGCCCATGATGTCTAACTAATAGATAGCGCAGCATGCGCGGTTCGTGCACCAGCGCATCCAGATAGAGATGCGTGAGGGAGTCGCGCGGGGCCGCCCGGCAATCGACGGCGAACAGGTCCGGGCGCACCCGGAAGCCAACCCGGTCCGTATTGTTCGAGCTGGACGAATCCCCCGTAGCCATAGCGAGCCCGGAGGTCCGGCCAGGCGGGGGCAGGACGTGGGTATGGATGTCTGATCTTCCGCATCGCCCCCCCCCCTTTATCATCGAACACCATCATCGACACCATCATTGGGTGAGGGGATCGCTCTAATCAATCGTGGCGATGCACTTCAGCTCGATGGCGATCGGCGTCGGCAATCGATTGACCCCGACCGTCGTGCGGCACGGCCGTATTTCGCCGAAATACTCCGCGTACACACGATTATAGACCGCGAAGTCGCGTTCGATGTCGGTCAGGAACACGGTGACGTCGACGAGCCTGTCCCAGCCGGACCCCGCCTCTTCGAGCACCAACCGCACGTTCTCGAAGACGGCCCGACACTGTAGCTCGATATCGTGGGCGACGACCCGGCCCGCGGCGTCGAGCGTGACACCCGGGATCTCGCGGCTGCCCCGCCGCCGCGGCCCGAGCCCGGACAGGAACAAGAGCCCGCCCGCGCGCCGCGCGTGCGGATAGGCCCCGACCGGCTCGGGGGCCTGCCGCGAAACCGTCACGCCCTCGGTGTCCGACATAGACCGGCCATCATGAATCGCCTCTTTTGATCCCCTCTCCCTCCGACGTTCCGCGCCTCGAGGCGGGAGGCTACCCGGTAGCCACATCGCTGTCGAGCCGCGGCGCGGTCCGAGGGCGGCGGCGCATCCTGCCCGGGCTAGCCGGTGGGCGGGTGAGAGCCTCCCACAGAATATGGGGTTGCGATCGTAAGGTAAACGCAATATATTGTGTTTTCGTCGGCCGCCTTGGGGTGCCCCCTACTGGTGGGGCCAGACGCCCTAATCCCGGTACCTTGCCCTCCCCCTGCTTGGGGGAGGGCACCTCGGCAGGCGCGGCCGACCGGCGACGAGCCGGGCGCAAGGCCCAACCAGACGCGGTTCCATGGGGAGGAGTGATGAGAAAAACCTCGATGAAGCTCGTTTCGAAGGACGCCCTGGAGGTGCCGTATCAGCCGGCGTCGCTGGACGTGTGGGACAAGAAATACCGCCTGAAGAAGAAGGACGGGGCGCCCATCGATGTGAGCATCGATGACACCTACCAGCGCGTCGCCCGCTCGCTCGCCGAGGTCGAGGCCACGGAGGCCCTGCGCGAGCACTGGTACGCGGAGTTCCTGTGGGCGCTGCGGCACGGGGCGATCCCGGCCGGGCGCATCGTCTCGAACGCCGGGGCCCGGCAATACAAGCCCGCCACCTCGACCATCAACTGCACCGTGTCGGGGACCATCCGCGATTCCATGAACGACATCCTCGGCAAGGTCCACGAGGCCGGGTTGACCCTCAAGGCCGGCTGCGGGATCGGCTACGACTTCTCGACCCTGCGCCCCAAGGGGGCCTATGTCTCGGGGGCCGGGGCCTACACCTCGGGACCGCTATCCTTCATGGACATCTACGACAAGATGTGCTTCACGGTGTCCTCGGCCGGCGGGCGGCGCGGGGCGCAGATGGCCACCTTCGATGTCGGCCACCCCGACGTCAAGGACTTCATCCGCGCCAAGCGCGAGGACGGGAGGCTCCGTCAGTTCAACCTCTCGTTGCTCATCACCGACGAGTTCATGCGCGCCGTCAAAGACGACGGGATGTGGCCGCTCGCCTTCCCCCTGGACCCGGCGGAGGCCGACGGCGCCATCGACCTCAATGATCCGGCGGTGCTCGTGTGGCGGGGCTGGCCGACCCGCGAAGGCTACCTCGTCAACGCCCAGGGCCAGGTCGCCTGCAAGGTCTACAAGACACTGCGCGCGCGGCACCTGTGGGACCTGATCATGGCCTCGACCTATGACTATGCCGAGCCCGGATTCATCTTGATCGACCGCGTCAACGAGTGGAACAACAACTGGTTCTGCGAGGACATCCGGGCGACCAACCCGTGCGTCACGGCCGATACCTGGGTGCACACCGCGGAGGGTCCGAGGCGGGTATCCGATCTACAGGGACGAGCCTTCTTCGTGCGGGTGGATGGTGTAGACCACGCGACCACCTCGGAAGGATTCTTCATGACGGCCACCAGGCCCGTCGTGGTCGTGCAGACGGAAGAAGGCCATCGCGTGCGCCTGACGCCCGACCATCGCGTGCGCCGCGTCAATCATCTCACGCGCTGGCGCTTGGAGACCGAGTGGTGTGCCGCCGGAGCGCTCCTGCCCGGAGACCGGATCCTGCTCCAGGATCACAGCGATAACACCGAGTGGACCGGTGCCGTGAGCTTCGAGTCGGGCTACTTGCTGGGCCTCTTGGTCGGGGACGGGACGATCGAGGAGGACACGGCGGTGCTCTCGGTCTTCGGCCGGGCGGCGGCCGCTAATGGCGAACCGATCGGTTTATCGGACGGGGCCCGGGCGGTGATGCGGGAGGCGCATCGCTGTGCCGGGACGCTAGTACATCGCGCCGATTTCTCGGGGTGGGTGGCCGTGAGCGGCCGTGCCGAATGGCGCCTGAAATCCGCTGCGTTGCGCGATATGGCTTATTCCTTGGGCATCACGCCCCAGAGCAAGGTGATCTCGGCGGCCCTCGAGCGCGCATCGAGCGCCGGGTATCGGGGATTTCTGCGCGGCTTGTTCGACAGCGATGGCTCGGTGCAGGGCAGCCAGTCCAAAGGCGTTTCGATCCGGCTCGCCCAGTCGGACATCGCGAATCTCGAGGCCGTACAGAGGATGCTGTTACGCCTGGGCATCCCCTCCGCGATCTACCGCGACCGCCGCCCGGCGGGCCGGACGCTATTGCCCAACGGGCGTGGCGGGCGACGCGAGTACCCGACCAGGGCGCAACACGAGCTTGCGGTAACGAGCGAGGGCTTGCGGGGCTATGCCGAGCTGATCGGGTTTGCGGACAGTGATAAGGCCATACGGCTTACCGCGGCACTGAGCCGCTATCGGCGCCGACTCAACCGGGAACGCTTCGTGGCCACGGTCGCGGCCGTCACCGCGGACGGTGTCGAGGACGTCTACGACGTAGCGGTGCCCGGCGTCAACGCCTTTGACGCCAACGGCTTCCATGCGCACAACTGCGGCGAGCAGCCACTGCCCCCCTATGGCTCCTGTCTCCTCGGCTCCGTCAACCTCACCCGCTTCGTGCGCGATCCCTTCGGCGAGCACGCCCGTTTCGATTGGGAGGAGTACCGCAGGGTCGTCCAGGTGTTCACCCGGATGCTCGACAACGTGGTCGAGGTCCACGGGCTCCCGCTCGCCTTGCACGGCGAGGAGATCCGCCGCAAGCGCCGCCATGGGATGGGCTATCTGGGTCTCGGATCTGCGCTCACGATGCTGGGCCTGCGCTACGGCGGGCCCGGATCGGTGGCCTTCACCGAGCGCGTCACCCGCGAGTTGGCCCTCGCCGGTTGGGAGACGGCGCTCGATCTGGCGCGCGAGAAGGGCCCGGCGCCCCTAATGGAAGAGGACTTCACGGTCACGGCCGAGATGCTCGAGCGCCGGCCGGAGATGGCGCGCGATGGGTATCGGGTGGGCGATGTGCTCAAGGGCAAGGTCCTGCACGCGCGCTACAGCCGTTACATGCAGCGCATCGCGGAGGCGGCGCCGGACTTGGTGGAGGCGCTCGCCGAGATCGGCGCGCGTTTCACGCACCATAGCTCCATCGCGCCGACCGGCACCATCTCGCTGTCGCTCGCGAACAACGCCAGCAACGGCATCGAGCCGAGCTTCGCCCACCACTATTCCCGTAACCTGATCCGCGAGGGCAGGAAGACCAAGGAGAAGGTCGAGGTCGATTCCTACGAGTTGCTCGCCTATCGGGCGCTCTGCGATCCCGAGGCGGTGCCGGATGCCCTCGGCGAAGAAGGGCGGCTGCCCGAGTATTTCGTGACGGCCGAGGACATCACACCCGCGGCACACGTGGATATCCAGGCGGCGGCGCAGAAATGGATCGACTCCTCGATCTCGAAGACCGCGAATGTCCCCACCGACTTCCCGTTCGAGGATTTCAAAGACATCTACCGCTATGCCCACGAGCAGGGCCTCAAGGGCTGCACCACCTTCCGCTTCAATCCCGAGGCCTTCCAGGGCGTCTTGGTGAAGGAGCAGGACCTGGCGAACACGATCTACCGCTTCGTACTGGAGGACGGCGAGGTGGTCGAGGCCCGGGGCAACGAAGAGATCGAGTACGACGGCGAGGCACACACCGCGGCCAATCTCTTCGACGCGCTCAAGGAAGGCTATTACGGCAGGCTCTAGAGGAGGGCGGCATGAGCAAGAACATCCAGAAACGCATCGTCGGATATAGCGTCGTGAAACATGATTGCCCGGCCGGCGAGGCCGCCGCGGCGCGGGCGGGCGCCGATGTCGTGCAGATGCACGAGAAGGTGGAACGGCCAGAGAGGCTGCTGGGCTCGACCTACAAGCTCAAGACGCCGCTCTCGGAGCATGCCCTGTACGTCACCATCAACGATATCGTGTTGAACGAAGGCACCGAGCACGAGATGCGGCGGCCCTTCGAGATCTTCATCAATTCGAAGAACATGGATCATTTTCAGTGGATCGTGGCGCTGACGCGGATCATGTCGGCGGTGTTCCGCAAGGGCGGTGATGTGACCTTTCTGGTCGAGGAGTTGCGTTCGGTGTTCGACCCCAAGGGGGGGTACTTCAAGAAAGGCGGGCGCTTCATGCCCTCGCTGGTCGGTGAGATCGGCGACGTGCTCGAGAGCCATCTGCGGAGCATTGGTCTCATGCAGGACGAGCCCCTGGATGCGCACCGGAGGCGCATGGTCGATGAAAAGCGCGCCGAATACGCGAGCCGGAACGGGACGGTGGCGACGGACGAGCTCCCGGGCGGCGCGGTGCTGTGTCCGAAGTGCTATACCAAGGCCATGGTCCAGATGGCTGGCTGTCTGACCTGCTTGAACTGTGGTGAGTCCAAGTGCGGGTGAGGGCTCAGGCGGCGGCACTGTGAAATTACGCGGTTTTGTAGCCATCCCCCCGGCGGTGCTGTCGGTGCAGGCCGCCCTCATCGTGAGGGTGGGGACGGCGGCTCACGGTGACGGCACCTCGCTGCCGCCCGCCCATTTGGAAGAGCGCTCCAGCGTTGCGGGGCCAGGCAAGGACTGCTGTAGTAGCGTGGATCCGGTGGAGCTTGAGAACACCCATTGGAAGCTCACGCGCCTGGGTGGGCGAGCGGTAGTGGTCGGCGAAGGGCAGGGCGAAGCCCACTTGGTCCTGCGGCCCGAGAGGCATCAGGCCAACGGCTCGGGTGGGTGCAACCGGCTGTTCGGCGGCTATCGGCTCGAAGGCGGGCGTATCAGCTTCTCAGGGATAGCGACGACTCGGATGTCCTGCCCGGCGGGTATGGAGATCGAGGGTGCGTTTCTCCACGCGCTCGCGGAGATCGAGACGTGGAAGATCTCAGGGTCGGCGCTCGATCTCTTCGACGCGACCGGCGCGACAGTGGCGCGCTTCGAGGCGCCATCTCCGGAGTGCGTGAGGTAGCAATCCGTATCCGATCAGGATTGAACCTCGATCTGAACGCGGGCCAGCCCTGCATCCTTCATCCCGAGTCGTATGGCGGCGGCACGCGAGAGATCGATGACCCGGCTGTTCACGTAGGGCCCACGATCGTTTATCTTGACCTCGACCGACTTTCGATTCGTGACGTTGGTCACTTCGACCGTGGTCCCCAAGGGCAGGGTCCGATGCGCTGCAGTCAGCTTGTTTTGGTTGAAGACCTCACCGTTTGCGGTCTTCTTGCCGTGGAATCGCGGCCCGTACCACGAAGCGGTGCCGACCTGCTCGAAGGAGCCTTGTGAGCCCTGGCGTTGCTGACCGCCGCCCATCCCAGGCTCAACAACACTAGCACAGCCAGCACCCTTGGAAGTGAGCGATTGCAAGCTTGTAGTTCCGGCATACCTTCGTGCTCCTCGCGGGTCTCTGCCCCGTAGACGCCACAAAGCCTGTGCCACACCCGGATCCAGCACACATCCCACTGATGTAAAGGTTTAATTCTGGGACACGGGGCGCCACTTCGACAGCCGGATGCGGGCCATCGGCAAGGATTACCTGCTGCCCAGTAATCATTACCTGGGCAGATCGAAAGACAAAACAACTATCCCAATGTCAAGAGACACGGGGTGAACCGGAGACAACGCGGCTTACTTAAGCAGCTTTTCTAGCACTGGGGACCGCGCTCATCGGCTTAGCACTGGAGCCCTCGGTCACGGGCTGATTCGCGGGTTGGACTTTTTTTTCCACCCAGGCGGTGAGCTCGACTTTGCCCGCTTTGCGGCGGTGAGGAAACTTCTACGGGTACAGCTTCTTTATGTTTACCCCGAATTGGGTAACGGGTTTCCTGATACCCCAAAGATCTTGAGTTTGTAGAGCTTTCCCACTTCCATTGGTAGCGACGTGAGGGCGACGCGGAGCAGCACGGACGCGTCCACGTAGGCAATCACCGATGGCCCTGGCGTTCTTCGAGAAGGAGCTGCACAACATCCACCGGCAGCTTCGCGGGTTCGGGCAGCGGGACACGACTAGGCGCCGGCGTGCCTGGGGCCGGCTTCCGGACCCGTAACGCCGATCGGTCACGGACAGGCACAATTTGGGCAACCGGCGTCTCACGGTCGAGGACCGCGATCGTCTCGCCGCGTCGAACAACGCGAAGATTTTCGCTCAGTCGTGCCTTCAGCTCGGCGATGCGGACTTGCTTCATAGTCATAGTATGACTAGAATTAGCCACTTTCGCAACGACGCGCGGGTGCATGATCCGCGTCGGCTGCCGCTCGAATGGTGCGGTTGCGACCGCCCAAGAGCCGGCACCGGTACCAAACAACACCTCATATGGGAATGTACTCGGTCGACGAATACGCGCAGATCCTCGCCGCGCCTCAGGGCGATGATTGACCTGGTCAAAGGAAACCGCCAACCCTATTCTTAACCTTATCGTACTCGCGCGTCATTCCCGTCATGGAGACCACACGACTCACCAGCAAAGGGCAAGTGGTGATCCCGAAGGTCATTCGGGACCGGCTCAAGGTCGCACCGAGCTTACGGTGACCCTGGAAGGCGGTCGTATCGTGTTGAACCCCGTGCGCGTCAAGTCGCAGCGGCTGTCGGAATGGCCGGGCTTCGAACGGCGCGTGCCGGCATTGTCGGATGAGGAGGCGTTCGCCCCGGTGGACCTGCAAGATGCGCCGTGATTGCCTTCGACACCAGCCTCCTTGTCCGCATCGCGGTTGGCGATGACCCCGAGCAAAAGGCCGCTGCGCTGGCGTTGGCGGAACAACATCGGGTCCTGATCCCAAAGACCGTCGTGCTGGAAACCGAATGGGTATTGCGCTCACGATACGGCCTGAGGCCGACGGAGATCCTGGGGTTCCTGTACTTTCTCGTGGGATCGGAGGCGTGGTGATGGAGGACGAGCCGGCCATTCGGCGGGCGCTTGCATACTACCAGCACGGTGCGGACTTCGCAGATGCGTTACATCTCGCGACCGTCGGGGACACGCCTCTGTATACGCTCGACAAGGCAGTTTGCAAGCCGGCCATCCGCAAAGGCCTTGCGCCAAAGGTCGTGATAGTGCCAACAAGGGCAAAGAAACGGTAGCGGGGACGGCCCTCAGCTCCGCGAGCGGGGCATTCACAACGTCAATCTTGCCGGCCGGGTGACTTTCGGCATCAGGGCAGCGGCCACAGTCCCGATCGAACGTCTTGCGTAACCAGGAGCACAACCGCCATACTCAAACGGGGAGCGTAGCGGTTCTGGTAGTGGACGTTGCTGCTACCGTCCTTGGTACAGCGCAACCGCCACATTCAATGCCAAGTTCACCGCCGCGGACGAGGACGCAGTTGGCGAAATTCGGGCGACTCCGTGGCCATGAGTGGCGACACGGCGGTGGCGGGCAGCGGCGACCAATGCTCGGCCTATGTCTTCGTGAAGCCGTCCGGGGGCTGGGCGGGAGCGCTAACGGAGTCCGCCAAGCTCACTGCCTCAGACAGGTGGGCTGTGACCTCTTCGGCCCATTCGTGGCCGTGAACGGTGACACAGTGGTGGTGGGGGCATTCACTGCCGGGCCCAACGGCGCGGACCTACGTGTTCGTGAAACCGGCTGGGGGCTGGGCCGGGCCACTTAAATGAGTCCGCCAAGCTCGCTGCCTCGGACGGGGCGCAAGGTAACTTCTTCGGCATCTCCGTGGCCGTGAGTGGTGACACGGTGGTGGCCGGGGCGCCGTTGACTGACATCGGCAGCAACGACAACCAAGGCGCGGCCTTTGTGTTTGTCGAGTTGGAGGTCACGGCCGATGCCACGCGGATCGCTTGCAAGACCGCCTCCTCTGCAACCTCTCGCCGCATCAGGGAACTCGGTGTAGGAATCGGATCAACCTCTTCGCGTTTGTTCGCGGCGTTGCCGGCCGGTTGAGCGAGGACACGTCGGCGAGGGCGCGAAGGAGGATCAAGTTCGCCTTCGGCATTTCGAACATCCCGCCGCGCGAGACCAAGAATGTGCGGCTCAGGCTCACGCCGAGGGGTAGGCAAATCGGGGACCGATCATAATCACAGTCTATGGCTTTACACAGGCGTGCGAAACTGCCCTTCCTGGGTTTCAGGAAGGGATCGCTTTTCGATGGATAAGGCGGTGAGCCTTTGGGTTTAATGAAGCGTGCCCGAGGGCGGGAAGCCGAGGAGCGTCAACCAATCTCCCACGGCTTCGCCGGTGAGGCACTGGTGCGCTGAGGTCCCTTTAAGACGTCCCCAGCGCCGAGTTCTCAGATTGTAGTAAGCTCGGAAGAGATCCAGGAACCCTTGGGTGACGCCCTTATGGACATAGAGGAAAGGTCGCAGGGCGGCATTGAATCCTTCGATGGCGCTGGAGGCTCGATGTCGCTGGTCTAGAAGGGCCTTGACGGCATCCAAGAGCGCCTCGTGTCGGAGGCCCGGCAGGTGCCCCAGGCGTGCAAAGGCCCCGAGGAGTTGC
>Ga0136625_1000818_pt1 | contig 10476 bp, 9 predicted proteins | sample AntDrymUQ4832306_2_FD_104672 | JGI IMG/M metagenome (GOLD analysis project Ga0136625, IMG submission 104672) | Polar desert sand microbial communities from Dry Valleys, Antarctica - metaG UQ483 (23.06) | ecosystem: Environmental > Terrestrial > Soil > Desert | place: Antarctica: Dry Valley...
GACCCCGACGGCGGCGAACGCACGCAGGCCCAGGTGCTGCGCGTCGACGACCAGGGCGTCACGAGCTTCGAGACCAGTGCCGAAGATCTGGGCCTGATGCGCAACTTGCAGGCGCTGCCGGCCGACCTGACGCCGCGGCAGCTGATGAACCCCTCGGACAACACGCGCGAAGACCCGGCCGCCACCGCCACTGCGCAGGCGCGGCGCAACGGCTACGTCTACAAGCTGGCGAGCCACGTGATCCCGGGCTGTTATGCCGGCGTGCTCGCGCCCTACCAGAAGGTGCGGGTCGATGTCGGCGCGACGCCCTACAGCGGCGACTACCTGATCACCAAGGTGGTCCACCGCATCACCCCGTCGCTGTACACGCAGAAGCTCGAAGCCAAGACCGACTCGGCGACCGAGATCTCCGGCGCCGCCGTCGCCGAGGCGCTGGGCGGCGGACTGCAGCCGTCCGTTTCCGCCAGCGTGGGGATCTTCTGATGGCCGACCTGATGGAACAAACCGTCGAGCGGCTCATCGAGCGGGTCGGGTCCAGCTATTTCGGCAAGTACCGCGGCACCGACGTCGACGACCCGAACAACCAGTGCCGCATCCGCGCCACCGTGCCCGCCGTTCTGGGCGAGCACCCTTGCGGCTGGGCCATGCCGGCCATGCCGTTTGCCGGCGATGGCCACGGCATGGTCATGCTGCCCGCGGTCGGCTCGGGCGTCTGGATCGAATTCGAGGCCGGGCGGCTGGATAACCCGATCTGGTCGGGGGCCTGGTGGGCCAGCGGCCAACGGCCCGATCCGCAAGGACCCAAGGTGCGCGTCATCGTCTTCCAGAACGGTCACCAGGTGATTCTCGATGACGACAGCGACGAAGTAAGAGTCGTCCACGGCAGTGGCCCCGAGATCAAGCTCACCGCCACGGAAATCGTGCTGAGCTGTGGCGCCTGCGAAATCAAGATCAGCAACGAGAACATCTCGTTGAACCAGGGCCAGATCAAGTTCGGCCTGGCCGGCGTAAGCCTGGTCAACGGCGCCATGTCCGTCGGGGTCCCGCCATGATCCCGATCCTCACCACCACCAGCACGGTGATGTGCCCGCGCCGGCCAAGCAGTGCTGACCACGACCAACACCGAGGCCCTGGTCGACGGGGCGCCGGCGCTGCTGCAGACCGACGTGCATCCGATCGCCGGCTGCACCTTCACCCCGGCCTCCTATTCGCCGTGCGTCACGATCCGCTGGTTGTCGGGTGCGACGCAGACGAAAGTGCGTGATGTGCCCGTGTTGCTGCAAAACAGCGTCGGGCTGTGTCTGAACGTCGCGCAGGTACCGCAGGGCACGGCGATCGTGATGCAGGTCCAGCAGCGCGCCAAGGGGAGTTAACGATGAGCTTGTCCAACGGCCGCCACCTCGCCTTCCCGTTCCGCATCGGTAGCGACGGGCGCACCGCGGCACCGGGATCGGATGCCGAACACGTGCGCGACGAGCTCTTGCAGCTCTTGCTCACCAGCCCCGGCGAACGACTGTTCCTGCCCGAGCTCGGCGGCGGCGTGCGCAAGCTGGTGTTTGAACCGTCTTCCGACGCACTGCGCGGCGTCGCCAAGGCCCGGATCACGAATGCGCTATCGCGCTGGCTCGGTCACCGCCTGACGGTCGAGCTCATCGACGTCATCTGGGATGACCCCGTTGCGCTGATGGAAGTGACGGTCAAGTATCGCCCTGCCGGCAGCGCGGATTCGCGGGTGGTCAAGCTCCAGCGGAGCGGGCAATGAGCGCGGTGATCTTCCAGGACTACGCCGACGACCGGGCGGATATCCTTGCGTCCAGCCACAGCTTGAACGGCCTGCGGCTGGCGCTGGTGAAGCTGCCCGCGGAGCACAACCCCGACCACGCCGATGTCGATCTATTCTTATTCAACGATCTGCACCTACTGGCGATCTTCAAGGAGATCAACCCGGGGGATCCGCCGCGCGCCGATCCGGTGCGCGCCGGACAGATCTTCCGCGTGCGTGGTGGCACCCGCATCCCGGCCGGAAGTGCCACCGGCCAAGTCCGGGTGAACCGCGGTCGACCTGATTGCAGACGATAACACCGGATTATCGCTGACCATCGAGCCGGTAGGCGACTACTCCACGTACACGCTCGAGCTGGTATGGGATGGGCACTGCATCGATCCCTTCTTCAGCACGCTCGGCTTCAAATTCAGGCCCGGCTGTTTCACCAACGACTGTGCGCCGAGCTTGCCGGGTCGCCCGCCGGCGCCGGGCCCGGTCATCGACTATCTCGCCAAAGACTACGACTCCTTCCGCCACTTGCTGATGACCGCCATGGCCGAGCGCGTGCCGGGCTGGCAGACCACCAGCGAGGCCGATCACGACCAGGTGCTGATCGACCTGTTCGCCGCCGCCGCCGATGAGCTGAGCGACTTCCAGGACCGCGTGATGGCCGAGGCCTACCTCTCGACGACGCGCAAGCGCGTCTCGCGCCACGCCCGCCTCGTCGACTACCACCTGCACGAAGGCAACCAGGCCAGCACCTGGCTCGCGGTCGACGTGGTGGCCAGCCAGGCGCCGTTCACGCTGGACGACCAGGAACTGGTGGTCTGGACCGGCGCCGATCCGGCGGAGGACGGCGCCGTGTTCTTCGCGAGCCGCCAGCGCCGGCTCGATCCTGCACAACGCCAGCGGCTGGACCCGCTGCTCAACCGGCTGCGCCTGCACACCTGGCGCAACGCGCAGCCGGCCCTGCGCGCGGGCAGCACCAGCGCCAATTTAGTACCGAGTACCGGCCTCGCAACGAAAACCGACGCCGACGCGCTGCGCGATCTCGTCCGTCACGGAACGTGGCGTGAGGTCCTGATCGCCGAGCTGCTGAACCCGCTGACCGGTACCGAGCCCGGCCGGCAGCGCGCGAAGCGCCAGTTGCTGTGGCTGCTCGCCGGCGACGACCCCGATCGCGGAGCGGCCGAGTCACTCTTCGACCCGGTCACCCTCACCTGGCTGGTCCGCGTGCATTGGCGCGAGGAAGACGCGCTGCGCTTCGACTACAGCTTCACGACCTTCTGCCCCGGCCCACCGCCGACCACTGTGGAAGACGTATCGACCTTCTACGGCAACCTCGTGACCGTGCACGAGGGCCGGCCGCTGGAGGTGCACTTCCACGAACCGGCCAGCCCGCTGCCGACCGAAACCGACAGCGTCAAGCAGCGCCATTTCGCGCGCATGGACCGTTTCGGCAACGCCCGCGACTGGGTGCTCGCCGAGCTGCCCGACGAAGGACCGCTGGCCTACCTGCCGCCGAGCTCGGGCGCGGCGCCCACCGGCGAAGAGCCGGCGCGCTCGACGCTGCATGTCGAGATCGAGCCGCCGGGCGCACTGAGGGATCCGTGGGACGAAGTCGAGAGTCTGGTGCACAGCGACGATCCCGCGGAAAACGGCGACCACTATATGGTCGAGACCGACGAGCACGGCCACAGCGTGCTCCGCTTCGGCAATGGCACCAACGGCCGGCTGCTGCCGACCGGCGCCGTCGTCGCCGCCTGGAACCCGTTCGATGTCACCGACGGCCGCGATCCCGAACCGGCCGAAAGCGTCCGCCGTAACGCGCCTGAGGCCTATCGCGCACGGCAGTTGCGGGCCGTGACACTCGCCGATTACGTCCAGCGCGCCGAAGAGGTGGCCGGTGTCGCACGCGCGGTTGCCCACTATGCCTGGACCGGTAGCTGGCGCACCGTGCGGGTGGTCATCGATCCGGAGGGAACGACCGAGCTCGCGGACGCGCTGCGTACCGAGGTAGCGGCCCACCTCGAAGCGGTGCGATTGATCGGCGAAGATCTCGAACTGCGGCCGCCGCGTTATGTGCCGTTGGAGATCCACATCGTGATCTGCGCCGATCCTGCCTACTGGCGCGAGGATCTGCGTTTCGTGCTCGAACAAGAGTTTTCGGACAGCTGGACCGCCGATGGACGCCGCGGTTTCTTTCACCCCGACGAGTTGAGCTTTGGCCAATCCCTGCATCGCAGCGCGATCGAAGGCCGTATCCACCAGGTAGCCGGCATCGAGCATGTCGTCAGGATCACCATGAAGCGCTTCAACGCGCCGACACCGGGTGTCCCCAATGCGGAGGTGTTGGAAATGGGCTTCAATGAGGTGGTGCTGCTCGCCAACGATCCCGACCATCTCGAACGCGGGCTGATCCGCTTCGACGTGCAGGGCGGCCGCCAATAGGAAATCACGATGGCCTGCAATCCGCTCATCACCGATCCCTTCGAGTTTCCGCGCCGGCCACACAACCGGCCCGGTTTGCCGCGCATCGCCTACCGCATCGGGCGCTACGCCGACTTCGTCGAAGCGATGACGCGCGGCATCGACGCGGCGCCTGCGCTTGCGGCGTGGACCCACCGCGATCCCGACGACCCCGGCATCGCCTTGCTCGAAGGCGCGGCGATCCTCGGCGATATCCTCACCTTCTACCAGGAGCATTACGCCAACGAAGCGTTCCTGCGCACTGCGGCCTGGCGCGAGAGTGTGGCCGAGTTGGTGCGGCTCACCGGTTACCGCCTGGCGCCGGGCATTGGCGGGCGGGCGACGCTGGCCTTCGAAGCGCGTGGCACTGCGCCGGTAGTGATCCGGCAGGGTTTCCCGGTCAAGGTAGATCTCGCAGATATTCCTACACCCGCCGATTTCCAGACCGATGCCGAGTTGACGGCGTGGCCGCACCTGGGGCGTTTCAACCTCTTTCGGCGACGCCACTACGGCCCCGTGATCCCCGACGGGCAAGCACAATTCGAGCTGTCCTCAGCCGACGGCGCCACCGACTCGATAGCGCTGGAGGCGGTGGAATTGAAGAAGAGCGATCGCTTGTTGCTGCTTCCCGAGGATAATCGGGCAGAAGAGATCGTTATTGTCGATAAGATCGAGCGATCACGGGGCCGGGTGATGATCACGCTCGCCGGCAATCTGACCCATAGCTGGCCGAGTCCGTGCCGCGCGTACCGGCTCGGCCGCAGCTTCCGCCATTTTGGCGCCGCGGCACCACCGCAGTTTGTGGAAACCGACACCGGGACCGACCCGCCGACCACTACCGCAACGGACACGGAGTTCCTGCGCGACCTGCGCAACACCACCGCCCCCGCCCCCGGTGCGGCCGACATCTCGATCGCGCCGCAGGTGTTTCCGCTGGATCAGGATGCCAGTGATCTCGCGGCCGGAGCAACGTCATTGCCACCGGCATCATTACCAATTTGGATAGCCGACGTGCTGCCTTTCGCAGTATCACGCCGCGTAACTGCGGTGCAGAGTACCGGCCTGAGCTGGGGTAACCTGAGCTCGCCCGCCACCTCCGTGCATCTAGGCGAGGTGCTAGCGCCAAGTTGGACAACGGGTGTCGCGGCACAAGCCGACATTCGCACGCTGCGTCTCCACGAAACTAAGGGCCCGGAGCTGACATTACAGCCGGTATCCGATCCCGGTAATGCCGTTTTCACCAGCGGCACCAGTGCGCTCTACTTCTACGGCACCGCGCTGCAGGCCCAAGCGCTGGCCGGTCGGCGGCTGTACCTCTCGCATGCCGACGGCCGCAGCGTCGAGCTCGTCTGCGCCAATGCCGTTGCCGACTTCGCGCCGCCGACGCCTGACGCACCGCGGATGTGGCCGCTGTCCTTCGACCGTGCGCCGACACCCTTCACACGCGCCGACTTCGACGAGAATACGCCGACGGTCACCGTGTTCGGCAACCTGGCCGATGCCTCCCAGGGCAAGTCGGAGCGCGAGGCGGTGCTCGGCAACGGCGACAACCGGCAGCGCTTCCAGACCTTCCCGCTACCGAAAGCCCCGCTCACCTACTTCCTGTCCGTCGGGGCGATCCCGCCTCAAACTCCGGAGCTCGAGATCTGGGTCAACGGCCGCTTGTGGACCCGCGTCGATACCTTTTTCGGACATGGACCCAAAGAGGAGATCTACATCGTGCGCGAGGACGCCGAGGGCCGTAGCTTCGTGCAGTTCGGCGACGGCGAGACCGGCGCTCGGTTACCCTCCGGTGTGAAGAACGTAAAGGCGATCTATCGCACCGGCACCGGCGCGCGTGGGCCTATCAAACCCGGCGCCACGCCGACAGGGAGCGAACGGCCGCCGGGATTCGACAAGGTGACACTGGCCGGCATCGTCTCCGGTGGCGCCGATCCCGAAGACCAAGAGCGGGCCCGCGAAGCGGCGCCGGGCAAGGTGCAAAGCCTGGGACGGCTGGTCAGTCCGCGACTACGAGACCGAAACCCTCGCGATCCCGGGGGTGGTCACCGCCACCGCCATCTGGGACCTGCACGCGGGCGTACCCGCAGTGGTCCTGCGCGTGCTGCTCGAAGCCGGCCGCGAGGCGGAGTTCAGCGAGGTGCGGGCAGCCATTGCCCATGCACAACGCTGCCGCGGTCCCGATCGCTTTGCCTTGGTCGTCGAGCAAGCGCTGCTGCGCTACGCCTTCGCCGATGTGACCTACGCCCGTGATCCGACTTACCAGCAATCCGATGTCGAAGCCGCGTTGCGTGCCGCGCTCGGTCTGGTCGGCGACGCCGCCAATGAACGCACGGGCGTATTCGGTCTGCACGCCCGTCGGCTCGGTGAGCGCGAGTATGCGAGCCGCATCGAAGGCCGGCTGCAGAACGTGGCCGGCGTCGTGTGGTGCAAGGTGTCGGCGCTCGGGCTATTTCCGGCACCCGCCCCCGACGCCCCGCCGCTCACCGATCCGGCCACCTTGGTGCTGCCGCCCACGCCGCGGACGCTGGCGGGCACGCTGGATTGCAGCGCGCATGAGCTGCTGCAACTCGCCGACCTGCACCTGACGCTGACCGCGATCGCCGAACTCACCGGAGAATGTATATGAGCGTCCCGCTGGTTCCGCTCTTCGATCGCCTACCCGAGATCTACCGGACGCGTGACGCCGAGCAGTCGCCGCCGGATCAACTGCGCGCCTACCTGGCCGCGATCGAGGAGAGCTTCGGCGCGCTGCACGAGAACATCGCGCAGCTTTACGAAGATCTCTTCATCGATACCTGCGACGATTGGGTCATCCCGTATCTGGCGGATCTGCTCGGCACCACCCATCTGAAGGGCGAGCCGCGCACACTGCGCGCCGATGTCGCCGACACCATCGCGCTGCGCCGGCGCAAGGGTACGCTTGGCGCGATCGAACGGCTCGCCGTCAACCTCACCGGCTGGGCTTGCCGCGGAGTCGAGCTGCGCGAGAACCTCGGCTGGTCGCAGCACCTGAACCACCAGCGGCCGGACGCCGGCGGGGTGCCACCCTACGGCGCCGACCACATCACGCGCTTCGACGTACCGCGCGGCGGCACTGCGCCCATCCGCGACCCGGCCGCGCTGGCGCTGCTGGGCACGCCGTTCGACAACTTCGCCTACACCGCCGACGTTAAACCTGCGATCGACGACGCACGCCATATCAATCTGCCCAACCTAGCGGTATTTCTGTGGCGGCTGGCGGCCTACCGGCTGCCCCTGGTGCAACCACTCGCCAAGGGCGTCACCGATCTCGGACCGCCGGCAACGGGATTGGCTCGCTTCGCGGTCCGCTTTGATCTGCACCCACTCGATATGCCGGTGCGCTTATTCAATACCAGCCCCGGTTTTCTGCGGCCCGGTACCTCGGGCGGCGTGGTCGCGCCGCTGACCGAAGCCGACGCCGTACCCGGCCCCATGCTCGACGCCCGCCTGACCAGCGGCTCGCCGGCCGGCCATCCCGAAGCCTATGTCCAGGTCGACTTCTTCAACGCCGCCGCCACCCCACCCGTGGGCTTCGACCGCGATGTCGGTCTGCATCTATTCTTCCCGGAGGCATTAGAGCCGCTGCTCATACCCCCAAAACCGAAAACCGCATGGCAATGGCGTTTCCGTGGCGACAATCTATGCGCGTGGGAAACCGGATTGCGCAGACCGCTGCGCTACGGCGAGATCATCATCGACCCCGACATCGGGCGCGTGTTGATCGGCATGGACAATAGCGCGCAAGTGGACGAGCTGATCACGCCCCAGGACTCGGGCTCCGAGCCGCGCATTTTCGTCAGCTTCACCTACGGCGCAGTCGGGCCGGTGGGCGCCCATCCGGTGACACGCGCGCCGGGGCCGGTCGACCTGCGCGCGGTTCCCAGTGACAGTTCCTTGCAGACCGCGCTCGGCGGTTTGGATACCGCGACCCTACCGGTGGTCATCGAGATCAACGACAGCTTGGTGCACCGGATCGACTTGTCGGCGCTAGCAGGAACCAACATCGATGACGGCACCTCGCTGCGGCTGGCACAGTCGCTGACGATCCGCGCCGCCGGTGAGCAGCGGCCCATCGTGCTGCTGGCCCAGCCCCTTGCCTTCCGCCCGGTGGCAGCGGCTGCGGCGACCACGGAGGCCCCATTGGTGCGACTCGAAGGTTTGTATTTAGCGCCCGATCCGGCAACGTTCCCACCGGCACTGATCACACGCGCCGCCGTGGCGCGTTTGGAGATCATCGGCTGCACCCTGGCGCCCGGGGGCCACGCACTACGCGACGGTACGCGCGCGCCGCTGACGACACCCGGCCTGCGGCTCGAAAACGGCTACGGCTTCGTCGATCCGGATGACATCCGGGACTTTGTACCGACACCCGACATCATCATTCAGCGCTCGATCACCGGCGCACTCGCGATCGATGACCGCTACCGGCTCGATATTAAGGAGAGCATCATTGAGGAGAGCATCGCCGATGTTGGGTTGGGCGTCGGCGATCCGCCCACCGGCAGTTTCGCGATCGCGGCGGCCACCAACCCGGGCACCGACTGGGGCGCACCGCTAAACTTCGATGGCCTGACTTGCTTCGGCCCGGTGCGCGTTACCCGGGTCGGTGGCGTGGGCGCCATCTTCACCCAGCGCTTCGAGGTGCTGGACAACCAGCACGGCTGCATCAAATGGAGCTGGTTCTCGGGCAATCGCGATCGGCTGCCACCGCACCATTTCTGCGTACATGCGCCGGATGCGCGGCTGGTCTTTACCTCCGAGTGGTTCAACGATCCGGGCTACGGGCAGATCGCGCGCGAATCGGACCCGCGTATTCGCACACTCGGACCGGACGACGACGCGATGGGTGCCTTCGGCTTCCTGCTCGAAGCGCACAAGTGGACCAATCTGCAGGTGCGGCTGCGCGAGTTCATGCCGGTCGGCGTGCGCCCGCTGGTCGTGCCGATCACCTAGACACGAAAGGGGATCTCCCATGAAAGGCGACTTCTCCAACCTCCATTTCGACCCCCACGAGCACGACCGCGGGGTGAGCCCGGCGAGCCACGGCCTACTGCGGAATATCAGTGGCGTACTGCACCAGCAGGGCCGTGTGATGAGCGATACCGACCTCACCGAGGGTGAGTTGATCGAGCTCGGCTGGGAGGCCCAGGCCGGACGCGACATCATCGGCGCGGGGATCTGCGCCGTGCCAAGCTTGCAGCCCGACAGTTTTCGCATCGAGTCAGCCTTCGTCAGCAACGCCGAGGTACACGTCACCGTCCGGCCGGGCCGAGCGTGGATCGATGGTATTCTGACACGACTCGCCGGCACGCTAGCGGATCCTTTGGCCACCGTAGAGCGGCTTGCCAGCTACTTTGGCCCGCCGATCGCCGATCCGCAACCAGCGCCGACCACCATCGATGACGGTATACGCGATGCCGTGATCCTCGATATGTCCGAAGAGGCGCTGCACGGTTTCCAGTACCCCGAACGGCTGATCGAGCCGGCGCTGGGCGGCCCGGATACCGCCGAGCGCGCGTTCGTCAACTTCCGCTTCCGGCTGCTGCGCTTAGACGAAGGCGAGGACTGCAACACGATCCTCGGTCGCTTGCGCGACGATCCGGCGAGCAAAGGCCGGCTCAGCGTCACGCTGGCGCCGGTGGTGGCCATCGCCGGCGACTGCCCGGTGGTGGGCGGCGGCGGTTACACCGGATTCGAGCACCACCTGTATCGCATCGAGATCGCCGATACCGCGCCGACGGCCCCGCCGAGTTTCAAATGGTCGCAGTGGAACGGCGGCCTGGCCGGACGCGGTCGCTTCGATTCGACACCCGACCCGGACCGCGTGATCATCGACGCCGGCCGCGCGCCGATCGTCAACTCCGGGCTCACCGAGTTCTACCTCGAGGCGCTGCAATACGACGAGCTGATCGGCGCCTGGACCATCGTCTACGGCACGACCGCCACGCTTAACACCGACCATGACCTGGAACTGGCCGCGCCGGCCAGCTTCGGCACCATGCCGTCGATCACCGACTCGGTGTTCTTCCGGCTGTGGAACGGCATCGAATACATCGCGGCATTCACCAATGTCGCCAACCCGGTCGAATTGCGCGACGGCATCCGGCTCGCGTTCGACGCGCCCACGGCGGGCAATTAGCATCCTAGTAGAAATAACTTGAACAATATCACGTAACGGTCTATTCTTTATGTGTGGACAAGAGCCTGCGCAAAGCCAC
>Ga0136625_1000821_pt1 | contig 10464 bp, 13 predicted proteins | sample AntDrymUQ4832306_2_FD_104672 | JGI IMG/M metagenome (GOLD analysis project Ga0136625, IMG submission 104672) | Polar desert sand microbial communities from Dry Valleys, Antarctica - metaG UQ483 (23.06) | ecosystem: Environmental > Terrestrial > Soil > Desert | place: Antarctica: Dry Valley...
GCGGCGGCGGCCCGTGATCGGCTTCGTCTCCGCGTGGAGTTGCGATACTTGACCAGCCCGTGCCACCCGCTCGCAAACGCAGGATCCGCCTCGTCGTCGCGCTGTCCGCCGCCGTCCTGCTGGCCTGCGCGCTCGTCTACACGAGCCTGCTGAGCTCGAGCGAGTCGGTCACGCCGAGCGATCTCACGGCGGCCAAGGCAGGAACGTCCTACACGCTGACCGGCAAGGTCGTCGACGGCTCGGTCCGGAGTACGGATGGCGGGGTCGACTTCCGCGTGCGCGATCGCGAGGGACGCACCTCGGTGCCGGTCAGCTACAACGGCGCCGTACCGGACCCCTTCCGCGAGGGCCGCGAGGTCATCATCACGGTTCGCAAGCAGGGCACGACGTTCGTCGGCGAGCGCGATTCGCTCGTGACGAAGTGCCCGTCGAAGTTCACCGAAGACGCCACGCAGCGCGCGTCGTCCTGAGGTCGGAGACCCACTAGATGGCCATCGTCGGCCGCGCGCTGCTCATCCTCGCCCTCGTCGTCGCCCTGTACGGCATCGCGGTCTCGCTGTACGGAGCCGTGCGCCGCCGCGAGGAGTGGATCGTCTCCGGCCGGCGCTCGGTCTACGCGATCGCCGGCCTGGTGACGGGCGCCTTTGCGATCCTCGAGTACGCCTTCCTGACCTCCGACTTTGCGTTTGCCACCGTCGCGAGCCATTCGTCGACGACGACGCCGACCTTCTATCAGGCGGCCGCGGCGTGGTCCTCGCAGGAGGGGTCGCTGCTGCTCTGGCTGTGGCTGCTGTCGCTGTGGTCGACCCTCGTGCTGTTCGGCACGCGTCGCCAGCTGCGCATCGTCGCGCCGTGGGCGACCGCCGTCCTGCTCGGCTTCGCGGCGTTCTTCGCGGCGCTGCTCGTGTTCAAGGAGACCCCGTTCGCGCTGCTCGCCGTGGCCCCCGCGGAGGGCGCGGGCCTGAACCCGCTGCTGCGCCACCCGAGCATGATGATCCACCCCCCGATGCTCTACTCGGGGTACACGCTGTTCACGATCCCGTTCGCCTTCGCCGTCGGCGCGCTGATCACGCGCCAGGTCGGCGCGGCCGACTGGATCCGCGCGACGCGCCGCTTCGCGCTCGCCGCCTGGCTGTTTCTCGGCATCGGGATCCTGCTCGGCGCGCGCTGGTCGTACTCCGAGCTGGGCTGGGGCGGCTACTGGGCCTGGGATCCCGTCGAGAACGCGTCGCTGCTGCCGTGGCTGACCGGCACCGCGTTCATCCACTCGATCATGATCCAGGAGAAGCGCGGGATGCTGAAGATCTGGAACGTGTCGCTCGTGCTTGCCACCGGCACGCTGGCGATCCTCGGCACCTTCCTCGTGCGCTCCGGGATCCTGGACTCGATCCACGCCTTCGGCGCCTCGACGCTCGGCGTCCCATTCGTGATCCTCATCGGGATCATGATCGGCGGCTCGATCGGGCTCGTCGTGTGGCGCCGTGAGGCCCTGCGCTCGGAGAATCGCCTCGACTCGCTGCTCTCGCGCGAGGCGATCTTCCTGCTCAACAACCTCGTCCTCGTGGCGATGGCGTTCGTCGTCTTCTGGGGCACGTTCTGGCCGCTCATCGCCGAGGCGCTGACGGGCACCCGCCGCTCGCTCGGCCCGCCCTGGTTTGACACGTACACGGTGCCGCTGGCGATTGTGCTCGTCCTGCTCAGCGGCATCGGGCCGGTGATCGCCTGGCGCAAGGCGACCCCCGCCAATGCGCGGCGCAACTTCCTGCTGCCCGCCGTGGCGGCGCTCGGCCTCGGCGGCGTGCTGGCCGCCTTCGGCGCCGCGTCTCGCCCGGCCGCTCTGGCGATGTTCGTCTGCGGCGCGTTCGTCGTCGCGAGCGTCGGCCAGGAGTTCTGGCGCGGCGTCGGCGTGCGGCGCGCGATGACGGGCGAGGGGCCGCTGCGCGCGCTGCGCTCGCTCGTCGCGCGCAACCGCCGACGCTACGGCGGCTACCTCGTGCACGTCGGCATGGCGCTGCTGTTCGTCGGCGTCGCCGCGTCGTCGGCGTTCAACAACGCGCGCGACGTGCGGCTGACGCCCGGGCAGACGACGCGCGCCGGTGGCTACGAGTTCACGTACGCCAAGGCGACCTCGCGCGTCTCGACGACGAAGGCCGGTGAGCTGGAGAAGATCTCCTTCGGCGCGGTCGTCGACGTCCGCCGCGACGGCGAGAAGATCGTGACCCTGCGCCCCGAGCGCGGCTTCTTCCCGTCGCGCGACATCCGCGGGCTGGGGCCGGTCGGGCGCTTCTTCGAGGGCGAGGCGACGAGCGAGGTCGGCCTGCAGGCGGGCATCCGCCGCGACGTCTGGACCGCCATGACGCCCGACATCCGCAATCTGATGCCGACGATCGAGGAGGGCGACCGCGTTTTCGCCGCCGCCGCCGGCAAGCTCCCGCCCGAGCTCGAGGGCCAGGCGCTGGGCCAGGCGCTCAGCGGGATCGTGCGCCAGTACATCGCCTCGAAGCCGGCCGCGACGTTCCGCGTCATCACATCGCCGCTCGTGACCTGGATCTGGCTCGGCGCGATCGTCGTCTTCCTCGGCGGCCTGATCGCGCTGTGGCCCGGGCCGGACGCGCCGGGGCGCCGGGTCTCGGCGCGGTACGCGGCACGCGTCGCCGAAGAGCTCGGCCGCGCGTAAGCGCTGCAGCGCGCCAGACTCTGCCCGTGGACATCCTCGCCCTGCTCGTGATCGTCATGGTGCTCGTGGCCGTGCTGGCGATCGTCGCCTCGCCGCTGCGCGGCGACACCCGCGAGCGCGTGCGCGGCGAGGCCGCCGACGAGATCGCCGAGCTCGAGGCGCGCAAGGAGGCCAAGTACCGCGAGATCCGCGACGCCGAGATGGACCTGCGCACCGGCAAGCTCTCGCCAGAGGACCATCGCGAGCTCGATCGCGCGCTGCGCGCCGAGGCCGTCGTCATCCTCAAGGCGCTCGACGAGGCCGGCGGCTGAGGTACTCTGAGCCCATGGAGAACATCCTGTCGGCCGTCCAGGTCCTGCTGTCGATCATCGTGATCTTCCTCGTGCTCATGCACTCCGGGAAGGACGCGGGCCTGTCGGGCGCCTTCGGCGTCGGCTCGGGCTCCGGCCCGTTCGGCGGTGGTTCGCTCGTGGAGCGCAACCTCAACCGCTGGACCATCGCGTTCTCGATCGCGTTCGTGCTGAACACGGTCGTCCTGCTGAAGATCTAGCGTTCGACTCGCCTCTCGCGCGTTCGCCGCTGGTGAACGCGCTCGAGTTCGATCCGGCGACGCGGGACTTCCTGCTCAGTTGGAACCCTCTGGGACCGGCCCTCGACACTGCCGCGTCAATAGGCCGCGGCGTACAGCGCGCGCAGCTCGTCGCGGTCGGGCCGCGGCGGGATGTTGTCGAGGTCGGGACGCTCGGACGCGATGTCGGCGCAGGTGTCGAGCGTGGCCTCGTCGACGCCGAGGTCGCGCAGGCGGGATGCCTGCGCCCGGCGGGCGAGGTCCGTGGCGAGGTCGACGAGCTCGCCCGCGGCGGGGGCCCCGCGGCGCTCGAGCGCGACGAGCGTATGGGGCAGCATCACCGCATTGGATGGGCCGTGGCCGACGCCGGCGAAGCGCGCGAGGGTCTGCGAGAGCACGTGATGCAGGCCGTAGCCGGCGCTGTCGATCGTGTAGCCCGACAGCAGCGCGGCGAGCGCCAGCGCATCGCGGTCGGGCTCGGCGTTCGCATCCGAGTCCACGCCCGCGTAGGCGGCGCCGATCAGGCGGGCGGCCTCGGCGCCGGCGAGCGCTGGGACCGGGCTCGCGCGCCGCGTCGCCGGCCCCTCGGCGGCGTGGCCCAATGCGTTGGCGGCGCTCGCGGCCAGCCCGGCGGGCGGCTGGGACGCGCTCAGGGCCGAGTCGTTGACGACGATCGCGGGCCGCACGCCGGGCAGCGTGGAATCGGCGCCGGCGGCACGGCGGTGGCCCCCGGTCATCTCCGCGGCGCTCAGCGTCGTCGGGATCGCCGCGACGCGTGGACGCTCGCAACCGGGCGGACGCGCCGCGGCGAGCGCCTTGGCCGTGTCGATGATGCGGCCGCCGCCGAGCGCGACGATCAGCGCACCCGGGTCGACGGCGTCGAGCAGCTCGCCCGCGAGTACGTCCACGCGTCCCCGTGCGACCTCGTGCACGGCGCCGGCGCGTTCGGCGACGGCAGGGGCCATCGCCGACGCGCGCGGCGTCGTCAGCAGCGCGTAGCCGCCGGGCAGCGAGGCGAGGACGCCGGCGAGCACGTCGCGCCCGAAGTGGATCGTGCGCTCGCCGTCTGTCCAGGTGAACCTCGCCGGTGCGATGCGGCCTATCTCATCATGTGCAGCGCGCCGCCGTGCGCGCGCGCCACGGGGGGATGGCGCGGCGCAGGCGGGAGCGGCCGGGAGGCGCGCGCAGCGGCTCGCCCGACGGTGGATCGGGCGCCATCGGGTGGCGCGGCGGCCGCGGCGGGCCTGCGGCGGCGTCGGTCCGCCACGTGGCGAACGCCTCGAACGTGGCCTTATGCACGGACGGAGACCGGTCGCATGAGCGAGGCGACGCGGCCACGCAGCGAGCCGTGGCCGGCGCGGGCGGCGGTGCGCGTGGAGTGCGCGTGCAGGCGCAGCAGCTCGACGAGCTCGGCCGTGGGGGCGAATGGGTCGGCGGCGACACTGCCGTCGTGCAGGTCCAGCGCCGCGCGAGCGACGCCGTCGACCTCGGCGATCAGCGCGGGGCCGGTGAGGGGCTCGCGGCTGTCGAGGGTCGCGAGGTCCGCGAGGGCGCAGATGTCGGCATCGGTGGCGTGTCGTATGACGATCGCGCCGGCGTGAGGGGTGGTCATGCGTTGCTCCTCTCGAGCGGTTGGTGATTCAACGCGACCTACCTTTCCAGCGTGAGGCCATGAGCACAAATGACATTTGCCTGGCTTGTGGATAAGCTGCGCTAATGCTCGACGTCAAGCGGTTGCGGGTCCTCCGCGAGGTCTCGATGCGCGGGTCGTTCTCCGCCGCCGCCGAGTCGCTCGCCTACACGCAGTCGGCGGTCTCCCAGCAGATCGCCGCACTGGAGCGCGAGGCGGGCACCGTCCTCGTCGAGCGCCGCGCGCGCGGCGTGCACCTGACGGAGGCCGGCCGGGCGCTCGTCGCCCACGCCGACGTGATCCTCTCGCGGCTCGCCGACGCCGAGGCCGAGCTCGAGGCGATCGCCGGCATGCGCGGCGGGCGGCTGCGGATGGTCTCGTTCCCGACGGCGGGCGCGACGATCGCGCCGCTGGCGATCGCGCGCTTTCGCGAGCGCCATCCCGGCGTCGAGGTGACGCTCGGCCCGCGCGAGCCCGACGAGGGCCTGGAGTGCCTGAAGGCGGGGGAGTGCGACATCGCGCTGACCGTCGAGGCCGGCTTCGCGCCGATCTCCGACCCGGCGATCGAGCGCCACCAGCTCCTCGTCGACCCGATGTACCTCTGCGTGTCCGCGTGTCATCGCGTGGCGAGGAAGACGCGGATCCGCCTGGCCGACCTCGCCGAGGAGAACTGGATCCTCGGCACCACCGGCCGCTGCCCGGACGGGGTCGTGCTCGAGCGTGCCTGCCAGGCGGCGGGCTTCGAGCCGCGCGTCGCCTTCCAGTCCAACGACTACAACGCGATCCAGGGCTTCGTCGCCGCCGCTGTCGGCGTCTGCCTCATCCCGGACCTCGCGCTCGTCGCGGTGCGCGAGGACGTCGTGATCCGCTGCCTGGAAGGGCGCGCGCCGGTGCGCCACGTGCTCGCGGCGACCCTGGCCGGTGGCTACCTGTCGCCGGCGGCCGCGGCGATGCTGGAGATCCTCCGGGAGGTCGGGGCGGAGTGGGCCGCGCAGCAGGGGTCGCTCGCGCAGGCGAGCTGACCCATCGCACGATGGCGCGCGCGCGTTGATCCGAACGGCGAGACGGCGCGAAATCGTGACAACGGACGCCGAGCCCCTGGCGCTCCGCACGCGCAGACCGCGTGGCCGCCCTTCTCCCTGCCGGGCGGCCGCGCGACTGCACTGCCCGCCGGTCAGTCGCGCGGCGGGCGCGCCTTCCTGGCCGGCTTGACCGTCACGAGGTCGGTGTAGCGGTCGAGGAACACGCCCAGCAGCTCGTTGGTCAGCCGCAGCGCGGCGACCGACTCGTGCAGGGTCTGGAGGCCCTCACGCGTGAGCCCGTACATGCGCCGGTCCGGACCGCTGGAGGACTTCTCCCACACCGATCGCACGAGGCCGTCGTTCTCCAGCGCGCGCAGGGCGCGATACAGGCGGCCCGGGTCGTCGCGGTTGAAGCCCAGGGGCCGCAGCCGCTCGAGCAGGTCATAGCCGTGCGCGGGCTGCTCGCGCAGCAGTAGCAGCAGGCACGGGCGCAGGAAGTTCTTCGGCAGAACCTGGGTGGGCTTCGGGTCAGGGGGCATGGCTGTCGCGCTCCTCATGGAGGCGCTGGGCAGCCGCCTCCGGGAGATCATCCCCGAAGCCGGCCTCGCTCACCCGTGGACAATGGGCCCGCACCGTGCGGGCCCTCCGTCGTTCTGGCCGTGCCGAAGCGGCCGCCGGTCGCGACCGGCGGCCAACCCCTGGACGGTCTGCGTCGCCCGCTCCGGAGGAGGCGCTGGGATACCGCCTGGTCGAATCAGCCGTGCGCGCCGCCGTGCTCGGTTGTGGTGGTGCCGGCCTCGCCGATGTGCTCGCGCATCTCACCGATCTCGCGCTGCTGAGCGGTGATGATGTCGCCGGCGAGCGCCTTGAGCTCGGAGTCCTTGCCCTTTGACAGCTCGGCCTTGGCCATGGCGACGGCACCCTCGTGGTGGGGGATCATCATCCGTATGAAGGCACGGTCGAACGGTGTCGCCGTCTTCAGGCTCGCCGGGTCGTCGTCCATGCCCATCATGTGCTCGGGCACGCCGAGCGAGCCTGCCTTCACGCCCGCGTTCTTCAGCCGTCGGTCGGCTGCGCGCATCGTCGAGATCTCGGCGTTCTGCGTCTTGGAGATGTCGTCGGCGAGCTCCTTGACGAACTCGCTCGAGCCACGCTGCTGCGCGATCTGCGCCATCTGAACGGCGGACTCGTGATGAGGAATCATGTCCGCGACGAACGCGCGGTCGACGGGATTGCCGCCGGTCGCCGGCGAGGCGCTGTCGTCTGAGCTGTCGCCGCAGCCTGCGCTGAACAGCGCACCGGCGACGGCGAGCGCCGGAAGGATCCTGCGAGAGAACGTCATGAGGTGTCTCCTCGGGAGTCGGGGGTGATCGGATCGGCCAGGTGGGAGCGGGAGCGCGAGGCGCCCGCTGTCGACTACCTAAAGATCAGCGCCGGCTGACGCACAGGACCGACACCGCGGCCGGCCCGTGGCGAGCTCTCGCGACCGGCACTCGCGGCACCGTCAGCGTTCCACCGGCGAGGCGCCTGAGCGCAGGTCGCCACTGCCGGAGCCTGAGGACCACGCACCCGAGCGCGACGCCGGTGGCGATGGCCGTGAATACCGCGAGACACATCTGGACCGCGGCGCTCATGTCGTCGTCGTGCTGCAGGTCCATGAAGGGGCCGCCGTGATGTGCGGCGGTGAGGCCGCCGAGCACGAGTACGGCGGCCATCAGCGCCAGGTGGCGTTGGTGGCGTCGCAACTGCCGGCGAATCGCGATCGAGCTCACGCAGCCCACGCTAGCAATCACGACACCACTGGGCGGCAGCGCAGATACGCATCGACACCGATCTGAGACGTGGACTCGACATACCCCTCGGGGGTATATGTACAATACCCCCGACGGGTATGGGAAACACCGCCAACCACCACCGAAGGAATGACATCCATGGCCACCACCCACGCCGTGCAGCAGCACCACCACGAGATGCCGACCTCCGGTGGGCCACTGACACGTGTCGCCCTCAGCGCCACGCTGCACTGCCTGACCGGCTGCGCGATCGGCGAGGTGCTGGGGATGATCATCGGCACCGCGCTGGGCTTCTCGGATGTTGGCACCATCGCGCTCGCGGTCGCGCTGGCCTTCCTGTTCGGCTACGCGCTGACGAGCCTGCCGCTGCTCCGAGCCGGCTTTGCGCTGGGCGCCGTGATCCCGATCGCCCTGGCGTCCGACACGCTCAGCATCGCGGTCATGGAGATCGTCGACAACGCGATCATGCTCCTCGTGCCCGGCGCGATGGAGGCGGGGCTGGACAACGTCCTGTTCTGGGGAGCGCTGTCGTTCGCGCTCGTGATCGCCGGAGCCGTCGCGCTACCGGTCAATCGCTGGCTCATCGCCCGCGGCAAGGGCCACGCGGTCGTCCATGCGACGGGCGTGCACGGCGGGCTGCCGCCACGCGTCGTCGGGATCGCCGCCGTCATCGCGTTCGTCTTCGGCACAAGCGTCCTGGCCGCTGAGATCTTCGACACCGAAGAGCCCGCACACGACGGCGGCCACAGCGCCCTCGTGGTGCCGACGACCGCCAGGAGCGCCGCCGCATGAGCACGCTCTACCTCGCCTGGGCCGCGGCGGTGGGCGCCGCCGGCTGCGAGCGATGTGCGAACGCCGTCTAGCGCCCTGACCGGCGTGTGACGGCGACCGGCCGTCGCTTCGAGCCCGGCCTCGTTCCGCACCCGTTCATCTCTCTGTCGAGTCGTCATCGGGCGACTCAGAAAGGCGCATCATGCAGACCGCACATCCGCGACGCTGGGCGGCGCTTGCCGTCATCGCACTCGCACAGTTCATGGTGATCATGGACACCTCGATCATCGGCGTCGCGCTGCCGGAGATCCAGTCAGACCTCGGCTTTGACCCCGAAAACCTCTCGTGGGTGTTCAACGCCTACGTCGTCGCCTTCGGCGGCCTGCTGCTGCTCGGCGGCCGGCTGTCTGACCTGTTCGGCGCAAGGCGCCTGTTCGCCTTCGGCTGGGCGATCCTTGCCGCCGGTTCACTGGCAGCCGGGCTGGCCGACTCAACCGGCGTGGAAATCGCAGCGCGCGCCGTCCAGGGCATCGGTGCCGCGTTCATCGCCCCGTCGGCGCTGACGCTGCTGATCATGCTCTTCGGCTCTGACCCCAAGGAGCTGATGAAGGCTTTTGCGATCTACGGCGCTGCCGCCCCGGCGGGCGGCACCGCCGGGGTCTTCCTCGGCGGAGTGATCACCGAGTGGATCTCTGGCCGTGGATCTTCTACATCAACATCCCGATCGCGCTGCTCGTCCTGACCGTCATCCCGGCGCTGATGCCAGCTGCCCCGGCACGGCGCGGCTCGATCGATCTCGCAGGAGCGCTGACCGCGACGGTCGGTCTGGCACTGACGGTGTTCGGCATCGTCCGCGCGCCCGACGAGGGCTGGGGCAGCTCGGTGACACTGCTGACGATCGCGGGCGGCGTCGTTGCCCTCGCCGTCTTCGTCGCGATCCAGGCGCGTCACCGCGCACCGCTCATGCGCCTCTCGATCCTCCGCACGCCGAACCTCGCCGCGGCCAACCTCGCGCAGCTGCTGCTGGGCGCGGCGTGGATCCCGATGTGGTTCTTCCTGAACCTCTACCTCCAGCAGGTGCTCGGCTACGGCGCGTTCGAAGGTGGCGCGGCGCTGCTGCCGATGACCGCGGCGATCATGATCCTGATGGTTCTCGTGGCGCCGCGAGTGGTCAACCGCTTCGGCTTCAAGACACCGATCGTCGCAGGCATGCTGCTGCTCGCCGCGGGCATGGCGGTCATGTCGCTCGTGCGCCCAGACGGCAGCTTCGTGGCCGACGTGCTGCCCGCATCGCTGATCGCCGCCGCTGGCATGAGCCTCGCGTTCATCCCGTCGCTGGGAACCGCGATCAGCTCGGCCAAGCCCGAAGAGGGCGGTCTCGCGGCCGGGATCGTGAACACCAGCTACCAGGTCGGCTCCGCGCTCGGCCTGGCGGCGATGACCGCCGTCGCCGCCTCGCAGGGAGCGGGCCGGCTCGGTGATCTCAGCGCGCTGACCGACGGCTATTCGGCGGCCTTCCTCGGTGCTGCCGCGATCGCCGCCGTCGGGGCTCTGCTGGCAGCGCTGCTGCTGCGCACGCCGCCGCCGCCGGGGACGGCCGCCACACCCTCCGATACCCCGGTCGACGATCGCCAGCCGGTCGCGGCCTGACACGCGTCCAACGCCTGCTCGGCGGCGCCACCATGTCGCCGCCGAGCGGTCTATGCCGCCGTTGCTCGCGACGAGCGGCGGCAAGGCGGAGGCCCGCCTCGCGACCGACCGCTTCTCGCTCGCCGCTCTGCGTGACGCGGACGGCAGCGCCGTCATGGTCCACGCCCTCGCCGATAACCACGCCAACATTCCGACGGACCGTTAGGAGGAGGGAGATCTCGCGCGTCGGACGTGCTGCTTGCGCTGCCCGTAGCGGGTCATGCCCGATGGCTTGTACACGGACAACGTCGCCGCCACGAGCAGCAGCACCAGGGCGCCGCCGGCGTGAAGCAGCGGTGACGAACTGCGTAAGC
>Ga0136625_1000823_pt1 | contig 10443 bp, 13 predicted proteins | sample AntDrymUQ4832306_2_FD_104672 | JGI IMG/M metagenome (GOLD analysis project Ga0136625, IMG submission 104672) | Polar desert sand microbial communities from Dry Valleys, Antarctica - metaG UQ483 (23.06) | ecosystem: Environmental > Terrestrial > Soil > Desert | place: Antarctica: Dry Valley...
GCCGTCGAGCGTCTCGACGCGGGCGCCCATGCGCCGGAGCGGCTCGGCCACCCGCTCCATCGGGCGACTCGACAACGACTCGTCGCCGACGAGCTCGAACCGCCCGTCCTGTCCCGCGACGACACCTGCAAGGAGCCGCATCAGCGTTCCTGCGTTTCCGCACTCGATGGACGCCGCGGGTTCTGCGAGCCCTCGCAGACCCACGCCGTGGACCGTCAGGGTGTCGACGTCGTGCTCGTCAACTCGAACGCCGAGAGCCCGGACGGCGGCGAGCGTCGACTCGGTGTCCGCGGAGCGTCCGAAACCGGCGATCCGCGTCTCGCCCTCGCAGAGAGCGCCCACGAGCACCGCGCGGTGCGAGATCGACTTGTCGCCCGGCACGGCGACGTGCCCGACCAGCGCCGCAACAGGCTCGAATCTCACGGGTCCTCGAGAACCGGGAAAACCAGAGCGGCGTAGCCCTGCGCCTCCAGGAGCTCGGTGGCCCGGCGTGCCTCGCGCTCGCCCGCAACGAGGAGCGTGAGCGTCCCGCCGCGTTCCGGCGACAGATGCTGAAGCTCGAAGTCTTCGAGGTTGATGCGCTCTGCGGAGAGAGCCTGGGTGATTCCAGCGAGAACGCCCGGTCGGTCGGGAACGTGGACGCGAATCCGCTGGAGCACACCCGGGTCGGGATACGCCTGCTCGAGCATCCGGCGGCGATTGCGAGCAGCGTCGCCGACCCAGCGGGCGAGAAATCCCGCGTCCCCGGCGGCGAGCGCGTGCTCGAGCTGCTCGATCCGACGTCGGTGCTCGGCAAGCGCCTCGGACAAGGGCTCGGCGTTCTCGAGCAAGATGTCGACCCAGATCCGCGGGTTTGCCCCGGCCACGCGGGTCATGTCCCGCAACGATCCACCTGCGAGTGACAAGGGTTCGTGACCGTCGATCCGCGACGAAGCCGCCTGGTTGACGAGCACGTTCGCGAGCGCATGGGGCAGATGGCTCGTCAGCGCGACGAGCCGGTCGTGCGCGAGTGGGTCGATCGCAACCGGGGTGGCGCCTAGCTGCGTGACGAAGCTGTGGACGAGCCGGTAGCGGGCCGGGTCGGTTTCCGCGGCCGGAGTCAGCAGCCAGGAGGCGCCTTCGAACAGGCCCGCGCTGGCGTGCTCGGGCCCCCGGGTCTCAGACCCCGTGAGCGGGTGACCGCCGACGAACCGGGACGAGGGCGCAGCCGCTCTGCAGACGGCCGCCTTGGTCGAGCCGACGTCCGTGACGGTGCATCCGTCGGAGCTGGCCTCGAGCATCGCGCGTACCGTCGGCGCAAGCTCAGCGACCGGGACTGCCGCAACCGCGAGCTCGGCCCCTGCGAGGGCCTCCTCGAGCGACCCCGCCGCGACGTCGATGGCGCCACGTTCCGCGGCGATGGTGAGCGCGCGTTCGTCTCTATCGTAGGCGACGACGCTCCCGCCGCCGCGGCCCTTCGTCGCCAGCGCGATGGAGGCGCCGATCAGCCCGGCGCCGACGATGGCCAGCCGCTCGATCAACCTTCGTCCTCTACCGGCGACTAACCGACCGTCTTACCCATGAGGGTGACGAGCGTGGCTATCTGAGCCGCAAACGCGGCGAACTCGGACGTTGGAATCTGTTGAGGGCCGTCGGAAAGCGCCTCGTCCGGACGCGGGTGCGTTTCCACGATGATCCCATCGGCTCCGACCGCGACGGCGGCACGGGCAAGTGGCAACACGAGCTCACGACGCCCAGCCGCATGCGAGGGATCGACGATCACCGGGAGATGCGTCTCCTGCTTCAGCACCGCTACGGAGCCGAGGTCCAACGTGTAGCGCGTCGTTCGCTCGAAGGTCCTGATGCCACGTTCGCAGAGCATGATCTGCTCATTCCCTTCCTTCGCGACGTACTCGGCAGCCATGAGCAGCTCCTCGACCGACGCCGATGGTCCGCGCTTCAGCAAAACCGGCTTGTGCGCCCGGCCGACCTCCTCGAGAAGAACGAAGTTCTGCATGTTGCGCGCGCCGATCTGAATCACGTCGGCCGCGTCGAGCACCTCCTCGACGTGACGGGGATCCACCAGCTCGGTGACGATCGGAAGCCCGGTTTCCTCCCGCGCCTCCTGGAGAACGGCAAGTCCTTCGCTGCCGAGGCCCTGGAAGGAGTACGGCGAGGTTCGGGGCTTGTACGCGCCACCTCGCAGCATCGTCGCTCCTGCGTCGGCGACGGCACGCGCCGTCTGGAGCGTTTGCTCCCGATTCTCGACGGCGCACGGCCCCGCGATGAGACCGAAGAACGAGTCGCCGATCCGCCGTCCGTTGACGTCGATCACCGTCGGGTCGGGCGTGAGCTCCCGTGCGACCAGCTTGTAAGGCTTCAAGATCGGCAAGACGAGCTCGACTCCCGGATAGCCCTCGAGCGGCAGCAATGCGAGCAGCTCCCGGTCGCCGATAGCGCCGATCACCGTCGCATCCCGACCTCGCGAGACGCGCGTTTGGACACCTGACTCCTCGAGGCGCTCCACGACATGGCCCACGTGCGCCGAGGTGGCGCTTGCGCCCATCACGATCAGGAGCTCGGGAGCACCGACAACCGCCATAACTGCAAGTGTAGAGACACGCTTGCGCTCCCCCTGCCGTGCTTCGGGCATCCTACGGCGCATGCCCGATCCGAACGCCGACCCGGTCATTCGCAGCTTCCGAGAGCAGCTCTCGGACAACGATCGCGCGATCCTCGAGGCGATCAACACCCGGCTCAAGCTCGTCGCACGCTTGAAGGCGCACAAGGAGGCGCGCGGCCTCGACTTCGTCGATCCCGCCCGCGAGGAGTGGGTTCTTCGCTACCTCGCGCGCGCGAACCGCGGCCCGCTCTCCGGGGAGGGTCTACGCGAGATCTACGCAGAGATCTTCGACCTGACAAAACGTGAGGTCACACGGGCCGAGCACGCCGCGTCCGAGTCTCCCCCGGAAGACTGACCCGACGTCCGCGCTCGGCGGCTCACGCGTCGCTGGGATAATCGCGAGATGCGGATCTTCTCCGGCATCAGGGCCTCGGGCGACAAGACCCTTGGCAACTACAGCGGCGGCTACCGCCAGTACGCGCAGACGCAGGAGCAGGGCGACGCGGTCTTCTGCATCGTCGATCTGCACTCGATCACCACCGCGTACGAGCCGGAGGGGCTGCACGAGGCGACCCTGTCCGGCGCCGCGATGCTCTTCGCGACCGGCATCGACCCTGAGCGCTCGATCGTCTTCTGCCAGAGCCATGTCAAGGCGCACGCGGAAGCCGCCTGGCTCCTCAGCTCGGCGACGAGCTTCGGCGAGCTTCGACGAATGACGCAGTTCAAGGACAAGTCGGCGGACCAGGACTTCGTGTCGGCAGGGCTCTTCACGTACCCGGTGCTGATGGCCGGCGACATCCTCCTCTACCAGACCGACATCGTCCCGGTCGGCGACGACCAGCGGCAGCACGTGGAGCTGACCCGGGACATCGCCGAACGCTTCAACGGTCGTTACGGCGAGACGTTCACGGTGCCGAAAGGCGTCTATCCGGAGGAAGGCGCTCGGATCAAGAACCTGCAGGAGCCGGAACGGCTGATGTCGACCTCGGCCGGGAATCCGCAGGGTGTCGTCCGGATCGTCGACGAGCCCGACGTGATCAGGAAGAAGTTCAAGTCCGCTGTGACCGATTCGGGACGGGAGGTGCGCCACGATCCCGAGACGAAGCCTGGTATCTCCAACCTCATCGAGATCATGTCTGTCGTCGCCGTCGAGCCGCCGGCCGCGATCGAAGCCCGCTACGACGGCTCGGGGTACGGGCCCTTCAAGGAAGATGTAGGCGAGGCGGTCGTCACGCTGTTTGCCCCGATCCAGGAACGGTATCGCGAGCTGCGAGCCGACGAGGACGGTCTCAGGCGCCTGCTCGCCGCCGGCGCCGAGAAGGCGCGCGAGGCGTCTGCATCCACGCTGGAGGCGATGTACCAGCGCATGGGGTTCGTGCGGCCGTAACGTCTGTGGACGAGGGCCGGGCATGCCCGGCCCTTACACCTCACCGACCGCCGAACTCAGCGACGCGACTTCCGCACGACTCAGCTCACGCCATTCTCCCGGCTCGACGCCATCCAGGTCGAGTCCCGCGTACCGGGGACGGTGGAGACGCCGAACCGGGTGGCCGACGGCTTCGCACATCCGCTTCACCTGATGCTTGCGCCCCTCGTGGAGCGTCAGCTCGAGGACGGAGGAACGGGAGCTTCGCTCGAGCATCCGTGCACCCGCTGGAGCCGTCCTGCCGTCTTCCAGAACGACTCCCTCGCGCAGCGCGCGTAGCGTCTCGTCCGCCGGCACGCCCTCGACCTCGACCTCGTACACCTTCTCGATGCCGTACCGGGGATGGGCGAGCCGGTGCGCGAGCGGCCCGTCGTTCGTGAGCAGGAGCGCGCCCGTCGTGTCTGCATCGAGGCGACCCACCGGAACGACACGGGGCGTGTGCGGCACGAGCTCGACGACAGTCCTCCTCCCCTGCGGGTCCCTCGCGGTCGTGACCACGCCGGCCGGCTTATGCAGCAGGACGTAAGCGAGCGGCTGCGCTGCGACGCGCTCGCCGTCGACCTCGACGACGTCTCGCTTCCCGACGAGCGTGTTGAGCTGGCCTCTCTCGCCGTTGACCCGAACGCGGCCTGCCGAGATCAACTCGTCCGCCCGCCGTCGCGAGGCGACACCGGCGCGGGCTAGGAATGCGTTCAGTCGCACCTGCTCATTCTCGCCCGGTGAACCGACGTTTGACAGTGCTGTCCCGGCGCGAAGCGCCGGCTTCAGGGATTTCGCGCGAACGGAATCCGCGCTCGCGAATTCCGTTCTGCGCCAACTCGATAGGCTGACGCCCGCCGTGAGTCAGATCGAAGCGTGGATGGAGAAACTGGCCGAGCTCGCCGTCTTCGGGGCCAACGTGCAGCCGGGACAGCTCGTCGCCGTCACGAGCTTCGTCGGCAAAGAGGACGTCGCACGGAGAATCGCCCGCGTTGCGTACGAGCGAGGAGCGAAGTACGTCGACGTCGTCACCTTCGACCAGTGGGTCAAGCGAGAGCGAATCGCGCATGCCGCGGAGGAGACTCTCGACTACGCCCCGCCCTGGATGGCGCAGCGACTCCTCTACCTCTCCGATGAGCACGCCGCGCGGATCACGCTCTCAGGCCCGCACGCGCCGCGCGCGATGGAGGATCTCGACCCCGCCCGAGCGGGACGCGATCTGCTTCCGTACCTGCCGGAGACGGGCGCTGTCGTCAACCGGCGGACGACGAACTGGACGATCGTCCCGGTCCCGACGCACGATTGGGCCGAGGCGGTCTACCCGGACCTCCCTCGCGAGGAGGCGTACGAACGGCTCTGGGAAGCGGTCGCGCACGTCTGTCGGCTCGACACCGACGATACCGAAGTGGCGTGGACGGAGCGCGTGGCGACTCTGAAGGCAAGCGCCGACCGCCTGACGGAGCAACGCTTCGACGCTCTCCGGCTGCACGGCCCGGGCACCGACCTCACGATCGGGCTCCTACCTTCGTCGGCCTGGCAGGCCGGTGACTTCGTCACGGTCGACGGTTTGCGCCATCTTCCGAACCTCCCCACCGAGGAGACGTTCACAACCCCGGACCCGGACCGGGTCGACGGTTATGCGAGCGCGACGATGCCGCTCGAGCTCGCCGGCTCGGTTGTGTCCGGCATCCGCGTCGAGTTCAAGAACGGACGCGCGGTCGGGATCGACGCGGATCAGGGGGCCGAGGCCCTGCGCGCCGCCGCCTCGTCCGACCACGGAGCCTCCCGCCTGGGTGAGATAGCCCTTGTCGACGGGCAGGGTCGCATCGGCGCGCTCGAGACGACCTTCTTCGACACGCTGATCGACGAGAACGCTGCGTCACACATCGCCCTCGGGAACGCGTACGACCATCCAGTCGAGGATCCCGAGGACAAGAAGCGGATCAACCTGAGCCGCGTCCACATCGACTTCATGATCGGAAGCTCGACGCTTGCAGTGGACGGCATGACGCAGAATGGGGACGTCGTACCGGTTCTCCGCGACGGCGCCTGGCAGATCTGAAGACCGAGGTCTGGCTGAAGGGCCAGACCCCCGACTCTACGAGGCGCGCGCCGACGCGACCTCGAGCAGCCGCTCTCGGATCTGCTCACTGTCGGCGCCGAGGTCGTCGAGCCGCGGGAGCGCGGCGAGGCTCTCGAGCCCGAAGACTCGCTCGAAGAGCGGGGTCGTGCGATAGCGGACGGCGCCGCCTGGGCCGCTCTCGCGGCCGGCCTCGGAGATCAACCCGCGCTCGACCAGGCTCGCAACAGCGGAGTCGGCCGCAACGCCGCGGATGCGAGCGACCTCGGGCCGGGAACAGGGTCCGAGGTACGCCACCACGGCGAGCGTCTCGAGCGCGGCCTGTGAGAGTCCTCGCTCGATTGGGCGCTCGAAGAGACGCGCGCAGGCCGCGGACGCCTCGCGGCTCGCTCGAAACGCAAATCCGCTGGCGACCTCCTCGAGCACGATGCCGCTCCTGCGCTCGCTGAAGCGCTCTCGGAGGAGCCCGAGGGCGGTCTCGACGCGCTCAGGATCGTCCTCCGTGGCCTCCGTGAGCTCGGCCACCGAGAGGGGCGAGGAGGCAACGACGAGAAGCGCCTCGACGGTCCGCGCGAGGTGATCAAGGGGGTTGGTCGCGATCAGGCGGAGCGTGCTGTCCACGTGGTGGTCCTTTCGTCGTCGATTCGAGAGATCCTTATCGGAGCGAATGGCGCGCCCTGGCTCAACGCGATCTCCCCGCCCTTGCGGAGCTCGAGGAGCGCGAGAAACGCGACCGCCTGCTCGACGCGGGAGAGACCGGCGACCTCGCCGTCGAAGTCGAAGACACGCCGTCGCGAGAGCAGCGCGCGGAACCGCTCGAGGAACTGCGACACCGGTGGGAAGCGCAAGGCCATGTGGCTCAGCGAGACCGCAGGCGGTGGAACCGCGAGAGCGCGGAGCGCCGTGACCAGCGCATTCGGATCCTGCGGAGCGAGCCGGCGTTCGGGCTGTAGCGCGAGGGGAGCAGGGCCGAGCCGGAACCAGCGGTCACGCTCCCCGGCTAGCCGCTCGGCAAGCCACACCGCCGCCTCCTTCATCCGCCGGTACTCGGCGAGGCGGCGCGCGAGCTCCTCGGCAGCCTCCTCCGGCTCGAGCGCATCGAGCTCCGCCGCCTCGTCCGGGAACAGCAGACGTGCCTTCAACTCGAGCAATGCGGACACGAGGACTAGGAACTCGCCGCAGGCCTCGAGATCGATCTCGTCCCGTTCGGCCAGGCGCTCGACGAAGGCGAGGACGATCGCCGCGATGTCGATCTCACCCGGCTCGAGCTCCTCTCTGAGCAACAACGTGAGGAGCAGGTCGAACGGGCCCTCGAACGCCTCGAGATCGAGGTCGAGCTCTCGCACCGGAGTCTGAGGCACTGTGCGGAGGCTAGCCACGCGGCCGGATGGGTCGGGTGGGTAGCGACCTGACCGAGACCAGGGCCTTCTACCACGACCAGCTCGGGCTCGAGATCATGGACGAGAACGAAGCTGCGATCAGCTTCCGCTGCGGCGGAGAGAGTGTGATCGCGGTGACCATGAGCACTGTGGGGACGGCTGACGAGCAAACACAGGCCGGGTGGTTCGTACCCGACCTTTCAGCGGAGATCACAGAGCTGCGCTCGAGAGGGGTCGAGATCCAGGAGTACAACACGCCCGATCTCAGGACTGTCGACGGCGTCGCCGACCTCGGCTTCGCGCTCGCAGCGTGGATCGTCGATCCGCACGGGAACGCGCTCGGGATTCTGCAGCTGAAGGACTGACCTACCGGAGCGATCCTGCGAACTGGAGCGCCTCGTCGAGGTTGAGATCTCCTTCGAGCCGGTAGCCGACGCCTCCGCGCTCCCAGATCAAGACATCGCGGGCGAGGCGGGCGCTCTCCTCCACGATGTCGCCGTTTCGGTCGAGCAGGAGCACGAAGTGGGTCTCACCGCTCAGGAAGATGCCCGGTGAACCGTGCACGTTGACGCGCTCGACCTGCGTCTTCGGGGCGACGAGCTTCTTCAGGAGAATTTCCTGAACGGGCGGAACAAGCGACGACTGCGCAACCAGAAGCCGCGCTCGTTCCAGCGTTCCGTAGAGGAACCAGACCGTGCCTTGACCACCGATGTACACGCGGTCCGGGGGAACCTCGAGCTCCCGGAGCGCGAACATGCTCCTCTGTCTCGCCTCCTCCAACGTGACCCGTTCGCCGAGCGCGAGCTCGAGGTCGTCCTGAACCGAGATCTCGGGGAGCTCGTCGACGAGCTCGATGCGCTCGCCGCCGATCGAGAGCAGGCGGAAGAGCGCCGCCCGCGCGTCCGGAATCGCCAGCGTTGCCGCGAGCGCGGCGAGCACGACGACCGCGACGACCGCGACGGCGACGATCCAGCGGCCACGCTCTAGGTGGCGCGGCGTTCGCGGCTCGAGCTGCGCGAGCACGACCGGCGCCAGATCCGGAGCCTCCGGAACGTCGAGCTCCCGTGCCAGAACGCCCAGGGCCCGCTCGAGCTCGCTCATAGGTCGGTCTCCGGCCTATGAGAGTGGAGGGGTGTGGGGAACCGGGAGGTTCCCCACGTTCTCAGGAAGAAGGGGGCACGCGGGGGAAACATGGTTTCCCCCGCGAACGCGAGCCGAAGGCGAGTGTTCATCGCTCTACCTCCATCCGAAGGCGGGCAAGCGCCCGTGCAGTGCGGGACTTGACCGTCCCGCGGCGGACGTCGAGGACGGTCGCGGTCTCCTCTTCGGAGAGCTCGAGCAGGTAGCGGCAGGTCAGGACGTCGCGATCGCGCTCGTCCAGTCGCTGCACGGCTGCGACCAGGGACTCTCGCTGCTCGCGTCCGAGCGTGGCGCCCTCGGGAGACGGGGCCGCGTCCCCCGAGGGCTCTGTCACGGTTGCGCGCAACCGCAATGCGTACGCCCGGCCGGCCGATCGGCGCCGGTTGTACGCCTCGTTCGCCACGATGCGCAGGAGCCAGGGCCGAAACGGCGACCCGGCGCGAAAGCGAGGCAGCGCGCGCCACGCTTTGACAAAGCCGGTCTGCGCGGCGTCCTCCGCGTCCTCTGCCGACCCGGTCAGCAGGTACGCGGTTCGGAAGGCGATGCCCTGATACATGCGCACGAGCTCCTCGAAGGCGCGCTCGTCTCCGCGCCTTGCGCGCTCTGCGAGTCGAGCGTCGTCGGGCGGCCGGCCCTCCACCAGCCTGTTCTACACCGAACAGGCGGTGGAGGTTCCCGGCGAGCCCGAAAACGACGCCTAGCTCGCCGGCGTCAGCCTCCGCTGACGGAGAACACCGAAGGTCGCTGCCGCGAGGAGAGCGAGTCCCGCCACGATCGCGATTCCGACCGGGAGCGCGGGGAACGAGCTCGGCTCGTCGCCCGGCGCCGATCCGATGGTCACCGGTCCGTAGGTCACAGTGCTCTCACCGAAGCCGCTGTCGATGACGATTCGCCAGTCACCGTCCTCCGGGAAGACGACGCTCGCCTCGTACACACCGACCTCGGAGGTCTCGGTCGCCGTGAAGGTTTCTGCGCCTCCGTCTTCAGTGATCGTCACGACGGGACTGAGGCCGCCGAGCGGCGTCTGGCCGTGCTGGAGCACGGTGATCGTCGGCTTCCACGTCTCTCCCGCCGACGTCCCGTCGGGAAGCGGCGCAAATCCGACGGTCGCCCAGCCGCCCGCGGTAGCAGTCGCCGACGCGGCAAGCGCCACGGTGAGCGCCGCAAGAATGATGAGGTAACGCATGACTCCTCCTTTTGGTCGTCTGCGGGAAATACACCGCTAGAGGAGAGAAAGGTCCCTAGCGCTCTCGCGGAACGGCCATCGTCTCGACCTTGCGAGGCGGCGGGCCGGCGCCTCGGTTCCACGTCCGCTGCCAGAAGACGAAGAACGCGGCGGAGAGAACGATCGCCAGCATTGCCACGTAGACGTTCAGGCGCACGCCCCCCAGCTCATGGGAGGGGTCGACCCTGAGCATCTCGATCCAGATCCGTCCGACGCTGTAGATGAGCACGTAGAGAGCGAACAGGTTTCCGGGACGCAAGCGGAAACGCCGCTCGACCAAGAGCAGCACGCCCGCCGCGCTGAAGCTCCAGAGCGCCTCATAGAGGAAGGTCGGATGGAACGTCTCCTGCTCGACGTCCTCGATCGGCCGGTTGGCGGGAGAGATCTCGAGCCCCCAGGGAAGGTCGGTCGGGCCACCGAAGAGCTCCTGGTTCCACCAATTCCCGAAGCGTCCGATGCCCTGTGCGACAAGCAGGCCCGGAGCGACGCAGTCCATGAGCCTCGGGACATCCGCTCCGGAGCGCCTGGCGACGATCGCGCCACGATCACCCCGAGCCCGATCCCACCCCAAACCCCGAGCCCGCCCTTCCAGATCGCGAACGGACCCCACCA
>Ga0136625_1000824_pt1 | contig 10434 bp, 8 predicted proteins | sample AntDrymUQ4832306_2_FD_104672 | JGI IMG/M metagenome (GOLD analysis project Ga0136625, IMG submission 104672) | Polar desert sand microbial communities from Dry Valleys, Antarctica - metaG UQ483 (23.06) | ecosystem: Environmental > Terrestrial > Soil > Desert | place: Antarctica: Dry Valley...
CGTCGGCGCCGACTTCCGGCGCGGTGGTCTGGGCGCCCTCGACGGACGCCCAGACGGGCCGGCGCGGCAGGGCGAGGCCCCCTCCCGTGGTCACCGTCGAGCCCGCGGACGAGATGATCATCTCCGGCGCCGGAAGCGGCCGGCGAGACTGGGCCAGCTCGGCCAGGTAGGCGCCCCAGTCGCGGCCAGCGCCCGATCGGCGGTAGGGCAGCAAGCTCAGCGCGAGGGAGTCGGCGCAGTCGTCGTGACCGCGCGAGGCTTCGACGCGCTCCACGCCGGAGGGCGCCAGGTCTACCCGCAGCAGCAGCAGCTCGCGGCGCAGCTCCTCGGCCGAGGCCGGGATCAGCAGCCGCTCTTGGCCGATCAGCAGCCTCAGTGCGGAGTAGGTGGCGGCCTTCATCTCGGCGGTCACGTGGGCCGCGACCTTGCGCGTGACGAACCGCTCCGTGGGGCGCTCGACGGGTCCTCGCGTGGAGCGCTCGGGACGCCGGGCTGGGCGCTGCCCCGACTCCTCGATCATGACCACCCGCTGGCGCACGCCTCCTCCTGACTCGGGGGGCCGAGCGGCGAAGCGGCGCCACAGCAGGCCGGAGCGCTGGTTGGCCAGCGGCTGGCCCATGCCATTTGCCTCGGCCACGATCCAGGCGAAGTGGCCTGGCGAGGCGGCGATCTCCTCGACCACGCGGTCCGCCGGGTACTCCGCCGCCCAGCGCTCGACGCACACCACGCCGAAGCGCGGATCGCCGGCCACCGGCAGGCGCCCGACGGCCGTGAAGACGCTGCGGTCGTGGACCGATCCCCAGTCGATCCCCGCCGCCAGGCGCGCGGGGCCGCGGAGCTGAGCCATCGGGGTCTGCACGTAGTCGGCCGTGACCCTGTCGAGCGTCGCGGGCGAGAACAGCGCATCGTGACCTGATGAGAACTCGGCCAGGTACTCGGCCCTGAACCTCGTCTCTGACATCGACTCTCTGGCGGCCTCGATCACGGAAGCCTGAATCCACGGCGCGTCCTGTTCGCCACCGGCCAGCCGGGCGACCCACCGGAAGGCGCGCACGTGCTCGGAGCCGACCTCGCCCGCCCGAGCCAGGTCGTAGAAGGCGCCGCTCGCCCTCGCCGCCGAGGAGGCCATGACGACCCTCGAGCCGGGCCTCGCGGCGACCACCGGCATGGCGGCAGTCACCAGCTCGTCGGGGATGAGCGACGTCTCGTCGAGCAAGAGCAGGGACGCGCTCCAGCCGCGCACGCTGCGCTCCGAAGCGCTGAGCGCGCGCACCGACGAGCCGTTCGTCAGCGTCACGAGCCCGGCCTGCTCGTCGACCAGGCTTCCCCCGAGCAACTCGGAGCCGCCGACCACGCCACGCACGGTGCGCAGCAGCCGCCTCGCTCCATCTTCCGATGCGCTGAGAATCAGCACATGCTGCTCGGGCGACTTGAACGCCCACCAAGTCGCCGCGATCGCCAGCGTGTGCGACTTACCAAGCTGGCGCCCGGCAATAATCACTGTCGTGAACGCCTCCAGGCGGAGCGCTTCGGCCTGCCACGGCGCCAGCGGCTGGCGCACCTCGGCGGCGAAGTAGGCCACGTCCTCTCGCAGTCGCCGTAGCTCAGACATCATCGCGTCCCTGCTCGAGCTGCTGCTCCGCGCGGTAGTCGGCCGCCATCTCGCGGGCCAGGTCGCGGCCGCGCTGGACGTTCGCTCCCGTCCGCGCCCGCGCCGTGATGGTCATCGCCATCCGGTCGAGCGCACGCTGGTAGCGCTCGTTCACGCGGCTCAGTTGCTCGACCTCGCCGCGCAGGTTGCCGCGGCCGTCCGTCTCGCCATGCTGCGCCAGGTAGCGCGAGCAGCGGATCACCTGGAGCTTGGCGACGGCGAGGCTGAAGAGCATCTCGCGGTTCCACACCGGCACGTCGCCGTCGGCGTCCCGGTCGGGCACCTTCGTCTCAAGGTCGCGCTCGACCTGGTCCAGCACCGGGTCGATCACGTCGGCGGACGGGTGGCGCGAGCGGAGGCCGTGCTTGAGGTTGGGCGAGGAGCCCGGCTTCCACGCCCCCGCCGGGGCCTCGCCGCGCAGGTTGGGGAGGTTGGCCATCTGCTTCGCGCGCTTGGCCGGGTCCTCGCTCGTGGGGGTCACGATCGGTCCTGAATGAAGCGCGAGTGAAGTGGGCGCCGCGACGGCCGGCCCATCGGCTCGCCTGCTCGGCGTCCGGGCCGATAGGACCGCCTCGCCGGGGCGGATCGGGGTGCGAACCGGGTCAGCAAACCCCGTGTCATCGGTCGCCCTCCAACAGCCGCTCGGCGTTGTCGGCAGCCCACCGGTCCAGGTCCTCGACGCGGTACAGCAGGACCGATCCGCAGCGCACGATCGGCACGTGCGGCTTCACGTACTTGTGGAACGTGTCCTGGGAGATGCCGAGCACGTCGGGCATCTCCTCGGCCCGAACCAGAAGGCGCGGCAAGTTCGTAGTAAGGGCGCCCGAACGGCCACCGCGGTGGCCACCGCGGTGGCAAGGTTGCGCAGCGGCGTCAGAGCCCACGCTCGAGGGATCCACGGCACTCACGCGGACCGCCTGCGGTGTAGGCGGTGTAGGCGGTGTAGGGCTCCCCAGCTTTTCTCCCACACGAGTACGAAATGACGAAAGTCCCGTGAAAGCCCTACACCGCCTACACCCGTGGCAACACACACCCCGTGATCCCGCTCGTGCAGCGGGATAGAGCCGGTGTAGGACCTACACCGCCGATGTAGCCCGGTGTAGGACCTACACCGCCGATGTAGCCCGGTGTAGAAAAGAGTCGTGGATCGGGCCGTCATCGGGCCGCGCCGATCCCGACCCAGCGCAGGCCGTGCTTGTCGCGCCGCTGGACGATCCCGCGCGCCTGGAGGGCGGCCTTGAACTGAGGCCGGGCTAGCGGCTCGAGCCCCTCCTCGGTGCAGTGGGACGAGTAGGCCTCGTACAGCTCCGCCGCCGCGATGCTCGCCTCGCCGTGCAACTGACAGCACGCTTCGATGAACTGCCCCACCGTGTCCTGTGAAGTGCGGTAATCCTGCGTGGCCACGCGCACCGCATCAGGGAGGGGAAGGCCGTCGGCGTACCAGCGCTTGCAGCCCGCGAGTGCCCAGTTGAGGATGCCCGGCAACTCGGCGCGCAGCTTCTCGGGCAGCCGCTTGTCGGGCTTGGTGATCTTCACCGTGAAGGGCACCTCGCGGATGCGACGCCAGATCGCGTGATCGGTTCCCCGGATCTCCGGCCTGCTGTTCGCCCCGATCCAGATGGTGAACTGGGGCTGGAACTCGAACTCGTCCTTGTACAGCGGCCTGGCCACGAGCGTGTCTCCGCCCGTCGCCTGCTTGACGAACACCTCCGCGAAGCGGGCCCCCTGCTCGACCTCCGCCGCGTGGACGTAACGGGCACCGCGCAGGCGTGCGAGGTCGGGGCGTGCGCTGCCCGCCTGCGCCGACCGTGCCATGAACGTCGACGAATCGGCCTTGTCGGCGTAGTCGCCGGCCATCGCGCCGACCACTTCGAGGAACGTGGACTTGCCGTTGGCGCCGTCGCCCGTGAGCAGCATCATGCACTGCTCGCTCGTGTGGCCGGTGAGGGTGTAGCCGACCGCCGTCTGCAGGAACTCGATCAGCTCCGCCTCGCCCGCGAGGACCGTCTGCAGGAACTCGTCCCAGCGCGGGCATCGCGCTCCGTCATCGAACGTGACCGGGGCGAGCTTCGTCAGCAGGTCGGCGCGATCGTGGGGGCGCAGCTCGCCCGTGCGCAGGTCCAGCGTGCCGTTCTGGACGTTGAACAGGTTCGGGTCGGCGTCGAGCGCTGCGGACTCGACGACCATCCCCAGCTCGGACTCGGCGAGCTTGATCGTGGCCTCCAGCCCCCTGCGCGACTGCGACGCGATCGCGTGGCCGAACACCTTCTTGGCCAGGTCGGGATCCTCCAGTGCTTTGGCCTCCTCGCGGATACCCCTGACCGTGCCCTTCGCGGCGCGCATCACCGCACCCTCGGTATCGGTTGCCCAGCGCCGGCCGTCCCATGCGTGCCACCTCGGCCCGGGCACGTAGCGCACGGCGTCGGCGTGGTCGGCGGCGAAGCGCACGGCGTTGCCCATGTCTGTCAGCTCCGCCCGCGGCTTGCCGGTCAGCGAGCAGAGGGCGGCGGCACCCCCCGTCAGCAGCAGCGCGTCCTCTGCCTCTGACCGCTGCCCTGCGTACTCCTCGATGTAGACGTCCGGGTCCAGCGGCTCCAGCTTGTTGAGCGCCTTGAGGATCCTCTCGGCGGCAGCGCGCAGGGTCTCGTCGTCCCGCGGCTTGCCGTTGGACCCGAGCGCGCTGCGCATCAGCTCGTCGCTCTCGTGGACCTCGTCCTCCAACTCCTGGACGCTGAGCGCGCTCATGAGCGCGCCCTCACTGTCCAGCCCGCGTCGGCCTCTATCAGCCGCTCATCACAGCCATCCGCGAAGGCACGGCAGAAGGTGAGCGGGTGGTATCCGCGGCGCTCGAACTCTGTCACCAACGCCTCGAAGGAAAGCGGGCCTTTGCGCGCCACGTAGGCGGCGATCGCCCTCGGCCGGTTGGCCTTCCGCGCCCGGGCGCGCGGATGCTCGCGCCGGCTCACGCCGCCGCCGCCCCTCTCGCTCCGGCCCCAGCTAAGTGGGGCGCGTCAGACTCTCCTAAGTCGGGAGGCCCGGCGCGCGTCGAGCCGCGCCGGGTGCGCCGCTGCCCCCCTGGCCGGCGAGCCGCTGCCCGCGGGGCCGGGGTCCTGCGGGCGCGTTGACCACACGTGGGGCGGCGCACGAGCGCGAGCCGGAAGCAAGCGTCCGCGTGGCGGGCGCGGAAGTACTTTGGGTCGCCGCCGCGGCCCTCGACCTCACGGGCGTTCTCCTCGCTCATCGCGGCGTACATCTCCATCTCGTCCTCGGTGGAGGGCCGCGCACTGCGGAGCCAGCCGGGTATCTCAGGCACGCTCGGCTCCCGTCGTCGATCGAGCGTCTGACTCTTCGAGCCCGCGGCCGGTCAGGGCCTCGCGCCGCAGGTGCTCGTGCATGGCTATGCGCAGCTCGGCCGAGAAGGCCCGCTCGTTGCGTTCGCTCAGTAGCGCGAAGGCCGCGACCAAGTCGGCGGGGGCACGCGCGACGATCTGTGTGCTCGTCATTGCAGGTGTAGTACAGCATGTCGCTCGGCCTTACGCGACCCGTGAGCCCAGACTTCATTCGGCGCTTCATTCGGCGCCTCCCAGAACGAGAAAACCCCGCGATTTGCGGGGCTTTCGTAGGTACCGCCACGGGGATTCGAACCCCGGTTTCCGCCGTGAGAGGGCGGCGTCCTAGTCCCCTGGACGATGGCGGCCTGAGAGGGCGCGATGATAGCGGCCTTAGGCCGTTTTTCGGGGTGACTGCCACGCTTCGGTGGTGAACAGAGGGGCCATTCTCCTGCTCGCTGCCGCGGGCGCCTGCGCGGCGCTGTTCGGCGCCCTGCTCCTGGCGGCCTACGGGTCGTCCGCGGCCCGATACGTCGACGCCACTTCCCTGCTGGGCTTCGTGGCCGTCGAGCCCAAGGGAGGCTCGCTTGCCGGGCGGATCGGGCACCTGGGTGACCCGCCGCAGGTGGCCCTGATCGGCGCGCTGCTCGCCGGGGTCGCTCTGCTGCGGGGGCGCCCGCGCGTCGCCGCCGCGGTGGTGGTCCTCATCGGTGTGACCAGCGTCTCGAGCCAGGCGCTCAAGGTCCTGCTCGGCTATCCGCGCTACGAGGGCACCATCGCCGGCGCCCACGTGTCGCCCGAGGCCTTCCCCAGCGGCCACTCGACCGCCGCGATGGCGCTGGCCCTCAGCCTGGTGCTGGTCAGCCCCTCCCGGCTTCGCCCACTGGCCGCCCTGGTGGGCACGGGCTTCGCCCTCAGCGTGGCCTTCTCGGTCATCGCGCTCGGGTGGCATTTCCCCAGCGACGCCGTGGGCGGCTTCCTGCTGGCCTCGGGCTGGGCGCTGGTGTTGATGGCCGCCCTCGCCGTGCTCGACGAGAGGCTGCCGGCGCGCACCGCCCGCACCAAGGTGGCCGCTTCGGTCCGGATCGCGGTCGACCGCGTGGCGGCGGTCGGACTGCTCGCGGCGGCCGGGGCCGGGGTGCTGACGCTCGCCCTGGCCGCGCTGGTCCTCGCCAGGGGGCCGGGCGGGTTGATGGGCGTCGCCGAGCGCCACACCGGGCTGGTGGTGGTGGCGCCCTCGGTGGCGCTCGCGGCGGTGGCGCTGCTCGGCGGCGTGGCCCTGCTCAGCCGCCGGCGTTAGCTCCGCCTCGCCTGGATCGGGGTATGCTGGCCCCGTTCATAACGGTCGGTGGCCAGGGAAGTCCGGTGAGAGTCCGGGGCGGTCCCGCCACTGTGACCGGGTGAGGAAGGCGCCGCACGACCGCGGTCAGCCACTGGGGGCCACCGGCCCCCGGGAAGGCGCGGCGCCAGAGCCCGGGAGCCAGGAGACCTACCTCCGGCCGCGTCAAGCAGTCCCTCGGAGAAAGGGAAGACCATGTCCGATAGCCCCACTCGTCCCCGGCGCGTTGCGCTGGCTCTGGCGCTCGGCGTCACTGCGCTGGCCGGTGGCGCCGCGCCCGCCGCACACGCCGCCCCGGTGTCCGTCAAGCTGCGCGTGGAGGGCAAGGGCAGCACGATCTACGAGAAGTCGGTCACGACCGATGGCCACAACGTGACGACGCAGTCCGGCGGTACGCACAAGTGCGACGGGACCAACGGCGGGGCGAACCCCTCGCCCGGTGCCACCTCCACCGCCACCCTCGACGACGGCGCCAGGCAAGGTGGCTTCACCTTCAACGGCACTTACAGCCCGGGCTTCGAGGACTTCCTCATCGATCGGATCGGTTCGGACTCGAACAGCGCGTCCGAGTTCTGGGGCCACTTCCAGAACTTCGAGCTGTCGCAGGTGGGCGGCTGCCAGCAGCGCGTGACCACCGGCGACGAAGTGCTGTGGACCTACGATGCCTTCTCCAAGCAGCATGCCCTCCAGCTCGCCGGGCCCGCCTCCGCACGCACGGGGCAGGCCTTCCAGGTGCGGGTGACCGACGGCGCAAGCGGTGCGCCGCTGGCCGGCGCGGCGGTGGCCGGCAAGCTCACCGACGCCGGCGGGAGGGTGACCATCAGCTACGCCAAGCCGGGCGTCTACCGCCTCAAGGCGACACGCGCCGACTCGGTGCGCTCGCCGCTGCTCACTGTCTGCGTGGACCCGATCGGCGCGCCGTCCTGCACGTCGGGCGACAAGCGCTCACCCGAGGTCGAGTTGCTCTCCTCCGGGGGCAGCGGCGGATACGCCAGCGATCGCTTCACCTCGCGGACTGTGGAGCTCTCGTGGCAGGGCGACGACGGGACCGGCAGCGGCGTCGCGGCCTACGACGTCGACGCACGCGAGACGGGAGCCGCTGCGTCGAGCGCCGCGAGCCCGTGGAGATCGCTGCTGCGCGCCACCAAGAAGGTGAGCACCCGCTTCCGCGGGGCGTCGGGGCGCCGCTACGAGTTTCGGGTGACCGCGATCGACCGTGCCGGGAACCGGCGCTCGGCCACCGGCAGGGACCTCCTCATCCCGGTGGACGACCGCGACCGCAGCCTCATCCGCTTCTCGCGCGGCTGGAAGCGCCTGCAGCGACAGGGCGCCTGGGGCCGCTTCGTGGTGCGCTCTACCCGGCGCGGCGCTTCGGCCCGGCTGCGCTTTCGCGGCCGGCGCCTGGCCTTGATCGGCCGCCGGCTGCCGCAGGGCGGCAAGCTGCGGGTGACGATCGACGGCGGCTCGCGGACCATCCGTTTGCGGGGCGTCGCGCGCCATCGCCGCGTGCTGTTCACCTCCAAGCGCCTGGGCTCGGGGCTTCATCGCGTGCGGCTGGTCGCCGCGGGCGGCGGACCGGTCGAACTCGACGCCGTTGCGGTGCAGCCCCGGTGAGGCGCCTCCCGGCCCTCGCGGTGGCCGGCGCCGGGCTGGTCGCGGCCGGCGCAGCCGCCGATTCGCCGGCCTGGGATGCGGGTGCCGCCAGGCGAAGTGCTGCCCCGGTGGTCGAGCACATGGTGGTCTTCCGTGACGGCAGCAGTCGCGCGCGGCGGACGAGCACCCGAGGGGTGACCGTGAGGGTGGGCCGCCGGCGCTGCGCGTCGGCCACCGGCACGCCGCTCGCGGCGCTCCTGCGGGCGCGGCCCTCGCGACGTATCGGCGTGCGCGACTTCGGGTCGTGCTCGCGACGCGCGCGCGACGGCGCCGGGCTGTTCGTGCGCCGGATAGGCCCTGACGCAAACCGCGGCAACGACGGCTGGGTCTACAAGGTGGGCCGCAAGGTGGCCACCGCCGGTGCAGCCGACCCGAGCGGACCGCTTGGGCGCGGGAGGCTGCGGCGGGGCCAGCGCGTGACCTGGTTCTACGGCCTCGCCGACTCCGAGGGGACCTTCCAGCGCACGCTGGAGCTGCGCGCCTCGGCGAGTGGTGGGGGCAGGCTCTCGGTGCGCGTGATCGCATACGACGACGAGGGGAAGGGCGTCCCCGCCGCGGGCGCTGAAGTCCGTCTCGGTGCTCTCACGGCGACCGCGAACGCCGAGGGGCTCGCCTCGTTCACCGCCCCGCCCGGCCGCTACGGGATACGGGCCACGCGCGCGGGCACCGTTCGGACCTACCCGCAGCGGGTCACGGTGCGCTGATGCGCAGGGCGCTCGCCCTGTTGGCGCTAGGCCTCGGCCTGGCCGGCTGTGGGCTTGGGGCGGGGGAGGAGCTGCCTGGTGGCGTCGAGCTGCGCATCACACGCGACTTCGGAGAGCGGCTCGTCGGCTCCACGCGTCGGGACGGGGTGCGCGAGGGCGACACCGTGCTGCGCCTGCTTCGCTCCTCTCAACGTGAGGTGCAGACGCGCTACGGCGGGCGCTTCGTGCAGTCGATCGGCGGGCTGAGCGGCCGGGGCCCCGATGGGCGGCGCGACTGGTTCTTCTTCGTCAACGGGCTCGAGTCCGAGCTGGGAGCCGCCGAGTACGGCCTCAACGACGGCGACCGCGTCCAGTGGGACTACCGCGATTGGAGGGCGACGATGACGGTGCCCGCGATCGTCGGCGCCTTTCCCGAGCCGCTGCTGCACGGCACGAAGGGCAAGCGCTTTCCGGTGCGGATGGAGTGCGAGGACGAGGGCGGAGCGCCCTGCCGGGAGGTCAAGCGGCGCTTGGCCGACGCCGGTGTCAAGACCAGCTCGTCGGCCTTCGGCGCCGACGCCACGCAGAACGTCCTGCGGGTGATCGTCGCGCGCTGGACGAAGGCGCGCACGGTGCAGGCGGTCGGCCGCCTGACGGGCAAGCCCGACGAGAGCGGGGTGTTCGCCCGCTTCGAGGGAGACCGGCTGCAGCTCGTCGGCGAGGACGGCGAAACCATGCGCGAGGCGGCCCCCGGCACCGGCCTCGTGGCGGCGCTGGCGCCGGGGCCGAAGGAGATCCTGTGGGTGGTGACCGCGTCTGACCAGCCCGGGCTTCAGCGCGCCGCGCAGTCTCTCTCCGAGGGCTCGCTGCGCGATGCGTTCGCGCTGGCCGCGACGCCCGAAGGCCCGCGCAAGCTGCCGCTGCGAGGCGGGCGGTGAGGGTCATCCCGGTCTACCGGCCGCGCCCCAGCGCGCTTCACGCGGCGCGGGCCGGCGCGGCGGCGGGGCTGTGCGCCGCCCTCGCGCTGGCGGGCGCGCTGTTCGAGCACCCTCTCATCACCGCGGCGGTGATCGTGGCCGCCTACGCCGCCGGCGCGGCGGCGCAGGTGGGACGGGAGATGAGCCGTGTCGCCCTGCTGGCGCTTCCGCTGGCGGCGCTGGTGGCGGTGATCAACCCGCTGGTCTACTCCGAGGGCGAGACGCTGCTGGTGCGCGGCGGCGAGTTCCTCGGCCGCCGTTGGGACGTGACGCTCGAGGCGGTGGCGGCCGGGGGGCTGGCCGGGCTGCGCGTGGCCGCGGTGGTGATGGCGCTCGGCTTGCTGTCGGCGGCCGTGGACCCCGACGCGCTGCTGAGGCTGTTTCGGCGCGTCTCCTACCGCTCGGCTCTCAGCGCGGCGCTGGCCGTGCGACTGGTGCCCGTGCTGGCTCGCGACGCCGGGCGGATGGGTGAGGCCGCGCGCTGTCGCGCAGAGGCGCCCGAGCGGCTGCTCGTGGCCCGCGCCGCCCTGTCGGGAGCGCTCGACCGCGCCGTGGACGTGGCCGCTGCGCTGGAGGTGCGCGGGTACGCCACCGCTACGCCGCCGCCGCGGGCGCGCCGGCTGTGGTCGCGCCACGATCTCGCGGTAGGCGCTGCGGCGCTTGCGGTGGCCGCGGGTGCGATCGCTGCGAGGGCCGTGGGGGTGGGCTCGGTCGAGGCCTATCCCACCCTCGAGCTGGCACTCGGGCCGGCCGAGCTCCTGCTCGCGTGCGGACTGGTCGTGGCGGCCACCGCCCCGCTTGC
>Ga0136625_1000826_pt1 | contig 10420 bp, 10 predicted proteins | sample AntDrymUQ4832306_2_FD_104672 | JGI IMG/M metagenome (GOLD analysis project Ga0136625, IMG submission 104672) | Polar desert sand microbial communities from Dry Valleys, Antarctica - metaG UQ483 (23.06) | ecosystem: Environmental > Terrestrial > Soil > Desert | place: Antarctica: Dry Valley...
GGCACCTGCGCCGCGGCGTGCGCCACGTCGAGCTCGATGTCGAGATCGCGGCGCATGGTCGCGAGCACCTTCGACATGCGCGCGTTGTCGGCGTGGTCGACCAGGTTCTGCTTGCGCTTGGCGCCCGTGATCTCGTCGACCGCGCCGAGCACCCCCTCGAGGTCGCCGAAGCGCTGCAGCAGCTGGGCCGCGGTCTTGTCGCCGATCCCCGGGACGCCCGGGATGTTGTCGCTCGTGTCCCCCTTCAGCCCGTAGAAGTCCGGGATCAGCTCGGGTGCGATGCCGTAACGATCGACCACCGCCGAGTGGTCATAGAGCTTCGTGTCGGTGATCCCGCGCGAGGTCGCCATGACGCTGACCAGGCCCTCGGGGTCGATGAGCTGGAAGGCGTCGCGGTCGCCGGTGACGATCACGGTCGGGATGCCCTGCTCGCGGGCGCGCTCGGCGAGCGTGGCGATGACGTCGTCGGCCTCGAAGCCCGCCAGGCGCGTGTTCTTGTAGCCGAAGGCCTCCACGAGCGGCTCGAAGTGCGGCCACTGCTCCTTGAGCAGATCCGGTCGCGTGCTGCGCGTGCCCTTGTACTCCGCGTAGACCTCCTTGCGCCCGCTCGAGCCGGCGTCCCAGACGACCACCGTCGGCTTGGTCCCGTGCTCGGTGAGGATCTTGACGAGCATCGATGCGAAGCCGAAGATCGCGTTCGTCGGAAAGCCCGTCGACGTGGCGATCGACTCGGGCAGCGCGAAGAACGCCCGGTAGACGAGCGAGTTGCCGTCGATGAGGTACAGCTCGTCGGGGCGGTCGGCCATCGCCGGAGCACTTTACGCAGACCGTCTGGACACCCTTCGATCCCAGCTGAGTCACCGGTCCGTATGCTCGTGTGAATGAACGTCACAGTCAGCGGAGCGACGGGCCGGGTCGGCCGGCACCTCGTCGCGGCGCTGAAGGCGCGCGGTGACGATGTCGTCGCGCTCTCGCGCGACCCCGACAAGGCGGGCGAGCAGCTCGGCGTCAAGGCCTACGCCTGGGATCTGAAGAACGAGGCCGTGCCGAAGGAGGCGCTGCTGGCCCGCGACGCGGTCGTGCACCTCGCCGGCGAGGACGTCGGCCAGCGCTGGAACAAGGAGATCAAGGCCGAGATCCTCGACAGCCGCGAGAAGGGCACCCGCAACATGGTGCACTCCATCTTCGAGACCAAGCCGCGTCCGAAGACGTTCGTCTGCGCGTCGGCGGCGGGCTACTACGGCGACCGCGGCAGCGAGGTCGTCGACGAGGCCGAGCCCTCCGGCAGCGACTGGCTCTCGGAGGTCGTCGCGCGCTGGGAGCGCCAGGCCGAGACGGCGAAGGTCGGCACGCGCCTGGTGATCGTGCGCACCGGCATCGTGCTCGATGCCGACGGGGGCGCGCTCGCGAAGATGCTGCCGCCGTTCAAGGCCGGCGTCGGCGGGCCGATCGGCAGCGGCAAGCAGTACATGCCGTGGATCCACCTCGACGACCTCATCGGCATCTACCTGGCGGCGATCGACAACCAGGACTTCCACGGGCCGATCAACGCGTCCGCCCCCGAGCCGGCCACCAACAAGGGCTTCGCCAAGGCGCTCGGGCACGCGATCAAGCGGCCTGCCCTCGCGCCCGTGCCGGGCATCGCGATCAAGGCCATGTACGGCGAGATGAGCCAGATCGTGCTCAAGGGCGTGCGCATGGTGCCCGGCCGCGCCGCGGAGCTCGGCTACGAGTTCCAGCACCCCGATCTCGGCGAGGCGCTGCGCAGCACGCTCGGGTAGCTTGCGCCAGAGGCCCCCGCCCCGCCGCCTTCAGTCCTCGGCGCGCTGCCAGGGAAACGGCCCGACGACGCGCCAGTCCGAGCCCGCCTTGGCCGGGATCGCGAGCCACGCGATCGCTCCGACGACGCTGAGCAGCAGACCTGACGCCAGGCCGGCCTTCTCGCCGTAGCCCTTGCGCGCGGACATGTAGGAGCCGAGGATCGCGGACGCCAGCCAGATGAACAGCAGGTAGAGCGCGAGCACGCCGACGTTGGCGATGGGCAGGATGAAGGTCATGCGCCGAGGTAGGCCTTCATGACGTCGGGGTTCGTGCGCAGCGCGTCGGACGCGTCGGTCAGCGCGACCTTGCCCGTCTCCAGGACGTAGCCGCGCCTGGAGACGCCGAGCGCGTAGTTGGCGTTCTGCTCGACGAGCAGGATCGTCGTGCCCTGGCGGTTGATCTCGCTGATCGTCTCGTAGATGCGGTCGACGAGGATCGGAGCGATGCCCATCGAGGGCTCGTCGAGCAGCAGGAGCTTGGGCTTGGCCATCAGCGCCCGCCCGATCGCGAGCATCTGCTGCTCGCCGCCGGACATCGTCCCCGACTTCTGGCGCTCGCGTTCCTTCAGCCGCGGGAACAGGTCGAAGATCCGCTCAAGGTCGGAGTCGATGTCCTTGTCGCGGCGCAGGTAGGCGCCCATGTCGAGGTTCTCGCGGACGCTCATGCGCTGAAAGCAGCGCCGCGCCTCCGGCGACTGCGAGATGCCGTAACGCACGATGTCCTGCGGCGGCGTGCGCGAGATCTCCTTGCCGTCGAAGCGGATCGAGCCGCTGCGCGGCGGCGTCAAGCCGGAGATCGACCGCAGCGTCGTCGACTTGCCCGCGCCGTTGGAGCCGATCAGCGTGACGATCTCGCCCTCGTCGACGGTCAGCGAGACGCCCTTGAGCGCCTCGATGTTGCCGTAGTAGGTGTGCAGGTCGTCGATCTCCAGGAGGGCCATCAGCCGATCACTATCCCTGCTTGCCGAGGTAGGCCTCGACGACGATCGGGTTGGCGCGCACCTCGTGCGGGTCGCCCTCGGCGATCTTCTCGCCGTGGTCGAGCACCGTGATGCGCTCCGAGACGCCCATGACGACCTTCATGTCGTGCTCGATGAGCAGGATCGTGAGGTTGCGCTCCTCGCGCACCTGGCGCATGAACGCCGTCAGCACGTCGGATTCCTGCGGGTTCATGCCGGCCGTCGGCTCGTCGAGCAGCAGGAGGCGGGGCTCGGAGGCGAGCGCCCGCGCGATCTCGACGCGGCGCTGGTCGCCGTAGGCGAGGTTGATCGCCAGCTCGTCGTGGATCTTCTCGGGCAGGCCGACATAGGTGAGCATCTCGCGCGCCTTGTCGCGCACGTCGCGCTCCTCGCGGCGCACCCGCGGCGGGCGCAGGATCGAGCCGATCAGTCCCGCGCCCATCCGCGCGTGCTGGCCGACCATGACGTTCTCGACGGCGCTCATCGTCGCGAACAGGCGGATGTTCTGAAATGTCCGGGCGATCCCGAGCGTCGTGATCCGGTCAGGCCGCGTGCGCGAGATGTCCTCGCCGTCGAACAGGATGCGCCCGATCGACGGCTTGTACAGGCCGGTCAGCATGTTGAAGAACGTCGTCTTGCCGGCGCCGTTGGGGCCGATGATCGAGACGATCGAGCGCTCGGGAATCTCAAACGACACGTCGTCGACCGCGACGAGGCCGCCGAAGATCTTCGACACCGACTCAGTCGCGAGCAGCGTCTTCGCGCCGCCCGCGCCCGCCGTGGCAGGGGCCGATGCGGGAGTGCTCATGGCTGGCGCCCCGCGTCGACGCTGGTCTCCGGCTCCGAGCCGATCGCGTCTCCGGCGCCGATGCCCTCGGTCAGCTCCATCGCCCGTCTTCGCTCGGGCAGCAGCCCCTGCGGGCGCAGCACCATGACGAGCAGGATGAGGAAGCCGAAGATGCCGAAGTTCAGGACGGTGAGGTCGAAGTCCAGGCCCAGTGAGCGCGGCACGCTGTTGAACACCTCGGGGATGAAGTACGTGTTGATGAACGACAGCAGCACCGCGCCGAGCACGACGCCCCAGATCGAGCCCAGGCCGCCGAGGATGATCATTGCCAGCAGGAAGATCGAGAAGCCGAACTTGAACTGGTCGGCCTGCACGGAGGCCTGGTAGGAGGCCAGGAACGCGCCCGACATGCCGCCGAACGCCGCGCCGGTCGCGTAGGCCAGCAGCTTCGTCTTGACGAGCGGCACGCCCATCGAGGCCGCCGCCACCTCGTCCTCGCGCATCGCGATCCAGGCCCGCCCCAGGCGCGAGTCGCGCAACCGGAAGTTCACGAGCAGCACGAGCGCCACGAGCACGAGCACGAGCCAGAAGTACGGTCTGAGGTTGAACGCCGAGTCCAACGGGGCGAAGCCCGGCAGGTCGATCGTGTCCACCGGCGCGATCGCCTGGCGCCCGTTGGTGAGCTTGTAGCCCTCGGCGATGTTGATCTGGTCGCCGTTGACGGCGAAGCGGTAGATGATCTCGCCGAAGGCGAGCGTCACGATCGCGATGTAGTCCCCGCGCAGGCGCAGGGTCGGCAACCCGATCAGCATCCCGGCGATCCCGACGATGATCACCGCGACCACGAGGATCATGAGGAAGTTCAGGTGGATGCCGGGCAGGCTGCCGGCGAACTCGCCGGCCAGCACGTGGATGCCCTTCTCGCCGTTGACCGAGGAGAAGTGGTCGGAGGCGAACCAGCCCATCGTGTAGGCGCCGATCGCGTAGAACGCGACGTAGCCGAGGTCCAGCAGGCCCGCGAAGCCGACGACGATGTTCAGGCCCAGCGCCATCACGACGTACGCGCCGGCGGTGATGAAGTTGTCGGTGATGCTCGACAGCGGGTCGAAGAACAGCGGCAGGATCGCCGCCACGCCCAGGCACAGCGCCGCGAGGACGAAGTTCTTGTTGTTGCCGAGCTTGTCGAGGATGCTGCTCATCCGGCTTCCCTCGTCGCCTCGCCGATGAGCCCCTGCGGGCGGAACACCATGATCAGCACGAGGTAGGCGAACACGACCGCGGTCGTCCACTCGGCGCCGATCCGGTTGTCGGAGATCTGCTGGATGCACCCGATGATCAGGCCCCCGAGGACGGCGCCCTTGAGGTTGCCGATGCCGCCCATGACAGCGGCGGTGAACGCGATCAGGCCGGCGGTGAAGCCCTGGAAGTACCAGACGCTCGTCTGGTAGAGGAGGTTCGTCAGGCCCGCGGCGCCGGCCAGCATGCCACCGAGCAGGAAGGTCAGCGAGATCGTCGTGTTGACGTTGATGCCCATCAGCCGCGCGGCGTCGGGGTCCTGCGCGGTGGCACGCATCGCCTTGCCGAGGCGGCTGCGCGAGATGAAGCTCGTGAGCACGAAGACGAGCGGCGCCGTCACGGCGACCGCGAGCAGGTCGCCGTTACGGATCTTCACGCCGCCGATGTCGAGCACGACGTGGGACTGGTCGATGAGGTCCGGCACGGAGATCGGCGAGGAGCCGAGCCACAGTACGCCCACGTTCTGCAGGATGAAGGAGAAGCCGATCGCGGTGATCAACGGCGCGAGCCTGGGCGCGCTGCGCAGCGGCTTGTAGGCGACCCGCTCGATCATAACGTTGAGCGTGCCGCACACGAGCATCGCCACGAGCATCGCCACGAGCAGCCCGGCGACGAGTCCGCCGGCGCCTGTGGTCTCGGTGAGCCCGAAGTTGCCCCACAGGCCGAACGCCACGAAGGAGCCGATCATGAAGACGTCGCCGTGGGCGAAGTTGATCAGCTCGATGATGCCGTAGACGAGCGTGTAGCCCAGCGCGATCAGGGCGAAGATCGCGCCGTTGGACACGCCGAGGACCAGGCTGTTGCCCAGGTCCGTCAGGCTGCCGTCCGACGCGAGGTCGGTGATCGCGAGATAGACCGGCAGGGCGAGCAGAACCGTGATGAGGCCGTACTTGCTGGCCGCCTCGCGCACCGTGTCCGACAGTCGCCCCGACGGGCGGGGAGTGGCTGTGTCGACGCTCATCCGTGAGTTCTCGTGCCCGGCGCGGACTCAGAGGCGGCGAGACGGGCGCAGTGCGTGCGCCCGTCCCGGCCTCCTACAGCGTCCGCGTGGCGACTACTCGACAGCCGTCTCGATCTTCTTGGAGTACGTCGGGACGCCATCCTCGATCGTGTACAGGCCGTAGTCCGTCAGCGACGTGTCGCCGTTGGCATCGATCGAGTAGGTCCCCAGCACGCTCTCGCGGTCCTTCGTGGCGAACAGCTGCTTGACGACCTCGGCGCGGTCGTTGGCCTTGGCACCGGCGCGCTTGAGCACGTCGAGGGCCAGCGCCATCGTCTCGTAGCCGTAGATCGCGTACGGGTCGACCGTCTGCGTGTTGTACTTCTGCTTGAACTTCTCGAGCGTCGGGCCCGCGGCGGGCAGGTCCTCGACGCCGAGCGTCGCGACCGTGGTCTTCGTGCGCTTGCCGACGGCGGCGGGGATGCCGCCCTTCGTCGGGTTCGAGAACGCCTCCTCGGTCACACCATCGGGACCGTAGAGCTTGGCGTCCGGTGCCGCCGAGGCGACGTCCTTGTAGACCTGCACGCCGTTCTCGCCGGTGACGCCCGCCCACAGGAAGCAGTCGGACTTGATCTTCGACGCGATCGAGCGGTAGTTGGGCGAGTTCTTGTCGGTGCCCTCCTCGTTCTCGATCGTCAGCTGGGCCTCTTCGGCAGACTGCTTGACGTTGCGGGCCAGGCCGGCGCCGTAGGTCGACTTGTCGTTCCACAGCGTGACGGTCTTGCAGCCGTCCTCCTTCATGACCGTGACCAGCGCGGCGCCCTGGATCTTGTCGCGCGGCACGACGCGGGCATACGTGCGGTTGCCGGTCGGGTAGTACTTGCCGGGCTCGCCGGGCTCGGAGCCGGGCTCGTCGGTGGTCAGGCCGATGTACGTGTTCGACGGGCTGATCTGCGGAATGCCGGCCTTATTGAGGATCGGCAGCGACACCTTGCTGCCACCCGAGTTGAACTCGCCGAGGTAGAAGATGGTGGACTTGTCGCGGATCGCCTGGCGGGCGTTCTGCGCGGTCTTGCCCTCATCGGCCGTGCCCGGGTTCTGCGCGGTCGAATCGTCGAGCGAGACGTACTTGATCGTGAAGTCGCCGACCTTCGAGCCAACTTCCTCCAGCGCGAGCTTCTCGCCGTTGATGACGGCTTCGGACTGCCCGCGCGAGGTGCCCTGCAGGGGCAGCGAGGAGTAGATCGTCAGGTTCGTGGCTCCCGACGAGGCGGTACCGCCCCCCGAGTCGGACTTCTCGTCATCGCCGCAGGCGGCCACACCGACGGCCAATGCGGGGACCAGCAACCAGGCCGCGGTCGCTCCTTTGAAACGCAAGATGGATTCCCTCCTCGGTGGTGCTGAACACTGCAAGCCGGCCGATCGTACACGGGTCGCAGGAGAGATTGTGCGGTTTGGTCGCTGGCGTGCAGGCGCTCGTGGCACGCCTGGTCGGGCGGGCGAGCGATCTGACCGGCCGCGGGTGGCGTTCCGTCAGCGACGGACTTCGAGCAGCCTGTCGAGCACGAACTTGGAGCCACTGATCCGATTTCCCGCATATCGCGACAGGCTCGTGTCGCCGAAGCGGTCGATCGAGTACCGGCCGAGCACGGAATCGCGATTGCGGATCGCGAAGAACGCCTTCGTGACCGCGCGGCGATCGTTGCCCTTCTCGCCGGCCGCCCGGATCGAGTGCAGGACGGCGCTCGCCGCCTCGTAGGCCTGCAGCGCCTCGGGGTCGGGCGCGTGGCCGAACGTCGTGCGGAAGCGGTCGCGAAACTCGCGCGCGGCGGGCGGCAGCAGCCGCGGCGGCAGCGCCGAGGTCGTGACGTGCATCCGGCGCTGGACGGCGGCAGGGAGCGCGTCGACGAACGACTGATCGGCGACCGCGGCCGGGCCGAAGAGCTGCATGGCCGGCGCGGCGGCGGCGACCGCCTTGAAGATCCTGGCCGCGCCGGTGTCGGTCGTGCCGGCGAAGAGGAACGCGTCGGCGCCGGTCTCGGCCACCTTGCGCGCCGGACCCGAGAGATCGTCCTTCGACGCATCGATGTGCCCGCGGTCGTAGACCGTGATGTTCTGGCGCGCGGCGGCCTTCTCGATCTCGTCGGCCAGGCCGCCGCCGTAGATCTCGCGGTCGGCGAGCAGCGCGACGCTGCGCGCGCCGCGGACCTTCATGTAGCCCAGCAGCGCCGACGCCTGCACGTGGTCGGCGGGCACGACCCGGCCGAACGTGCGCTTGCCGGAGGGGTAGAAGCGCTCCGGCTCGCCCTGGCGGCGGCTCTCGCGCGTGAGGCCGTCGTACGTGCTCGAGGGGCTGACCTGCAGGATGTCGCCCTCGTTGGTCAGCGGCACCGACAGCGCGGTGGCGGCCGAGTCACGGTCGCCGATGTAGGCGATCGTGTTGAGGTCGCGGACCGCCTGACGCGCGTTGTCGAGCACCTTGTCGCCGGTCCACGTCCGCGCACCGGGCTTGGCGGAGTCCAGCGAGACATACGAGATGGTCAGCGGGCCGACCTTGCCACCGGTCTCCTTGAGAGCAAGCTTGATGGCGCGGACCATGTCGCGCGACCGCGCCCGGTCGGGTCCCTGCAGCGGCAGGCTGGAGTACAGCGTCAGCGTGTCCGGGCCCTTCTCGACGGCACTGCGCCTCCCGTCGTCGCCGCAGCCGGTCAGGCCGCCGGCGAACGCGAGCCCACCGAGGACGCAGGCGATGGCCGCGCGGAGTCCGCGGGGCATCGGCATCCAGGCTTTAGTGGTCCGTCTCGGGACGGCCGGGCAGAAACGGGGTGAGGAGCTTGACGGTGGCGCCCAGCGTGATGATCACGATCGTGATCAGGAAGGCGTCCAGCGCGTTCCAGCCGACGGCCCACAGGACGATCCAGGCGCAGAACGCGACGGTGACGGCGACGGTGAGACCCATTGCGGCGCCAGACTAACCGATGAGCCCGGCGGCGAGCTTCGCTACGAGCTCGCCGGTCGCTTCGACCGGGTCGTCGGCCTCTGCCGCGGCGCGCACGAGACGGGTTCCGACGATCACGCCGTCGGCCCCCGCGCGGGCCGCCTCGGCGGCGTGCTCGGGCGTCGCGATGCCGAAGCCCAGCGCGACGGGCACCTCCGTACGGCGCTTCACGCGGGCGAGCAGCTCGCCGAACGCGGCCTCGCGGCTGCCGCGCTCGCCGGTCGTCCCGGTGACCGAGACGGTGTAGAGGAAGCCGCGGGCGCGGGCCCCGATCAGCGCGAGGCGCTCGTCGGTCGTCGTCGGCGCCACCAGCGGCACGAGCGCGACCCCGTGCTCGGCGCAGGCGTCGGTGATCGCGGGCTCCTCCCCCATCGGCAGGTCGGGCACGATCAGGCCGCTGATCCCGGCGTCGCGCAGGCGCCGCACGAACACGTCGGCGCCGGGCGCGAGAACGAGGTTGACGTAGCACATGAGCACGACCGGAACGCGCCGCGCGAGCGCCTCGCCGACCTCGAGCACGCCGCCGATCGTCGCACCGGCGCGCAGCGCCGTGGTCCCCGCGGCATGGATCGTCGGCCCGTCGGCGAGCGGGTCTGAGTACGGCACGCCGAGCTCGACGAGGTCGGCGCCGTTGGCCGCGTAGGCCTCGCCGATCGCGCGCGAGGTCGCCATGTCGGGAAAGCCGCCCATCAGGTAGGGCATCAGCGCGGCGCTGCCGCGGCGCAGGGCGAAGGCCGCGGCGATGCGGTCCTCCCCGGTCTGCGGCACGGCCGGCACGCGGTCGCGGGCCGGCTTACCCATCGGGCTGAGCGATGACCTCGGCGAGGTCCTTGTCGCCGCGGCCCGACAGGCAGACGAGGTCGAGCGTCGATCCGTCGCCGTCCTCGCGGATCGCGTAGTGCAGCGCGTGCGACGTCTCCAGGGCCGGGATGATCCCCTCCAGGCGGGTCACCTCGCGAAACGCGCGCAGCGCGTCGGCGTCCGCAACGGCGACGTAGCGCGCGCGGCCGGAGTCGCGCAGGTAGGCGTGCTCGGGGCCCGAGCCCGGATAGTCCAGCCCGGCGGAGATCGAGTGCGCCTCGGTGACCTGGCCGTCGTCGTCCTGCATCACGGCCGACAGCGAGCCGTGCAGGACGCCGGCACGGCCGCCCAGCGTGAGCGGTGCGCCGTGGCGGCCGCTGTCGAGCCCCTCCCCGGCGGCCTCGACGCCGATGAGCGCCACGCCGGCGTCGCCCACGAACGGGGTGAAGATGCCGATCGAGTTCGAGCCCCCGCCGACGCAGGCGATGACGCGGTCGGGCAGGCGGCCGGCGCGCGCGAGCAGCTCGCGCCGCGCCTCGTCGCCGATCACGCGCTGCAGGTCGCGCACGATCGCCGGATACGGCGCCGGGCCGACGGCCGAGCCGATGATGTAGTGCGTCGTGGCGACCGAGGAGACCCAGTCGCGGATCGCCTCGCTGACGGCCTCCTTCAGCGTGCGCGCGCCGGCCTCGACGCTGACGACGTCGGCGCCGAGCAGCTTCATGCGCTGGACGTTGGGCGCCTGGCGGCGAATGTCCTCGGCGCCCATGTAGACGACGCACTCCAGGCCGAGCAGCGCGCACGCGGTCGCGCTGGCGA
>Ga0136625_1000829_pt1 | contig 10415 bp, 10 predicted proteins | sample AntDrymUQ4832306_2_FD_104672 | JGI IMG/M metagenome (GOLD analysis project Ga0136625, IMG submission 104672) | Polar desert sand microbial communities from Dry Valleys, Antarctica - metaG UQ483 (23.06) | ecosystem: Environmental > Terrestrial > Soil > Desert | place: Antarctica: Dry Valley...
ATTTGACCCCCTTGTGGGGCGGTGCCGGGGGCGGAGCGGGCGCAACTCTGTGGCTGCGACCACGCGACCACCTGTGGGGAGGTTGGGGGCGCAAAGGTTCGGAGGGAGCCGAGGGCCGAGGACCTCAGGGGAGGCCGACGGCGCCGGGACGGCCGTGGCACTGCTTGAACTTCTTGCCGCTGCCGCAAGGGCAGGGGGCGTTGCGCGGCACTTTGGAGGAGACCGCCTGCCCAGTATCTCCCTCCGCCTCCGGAGGCGGGCCGGCCGCCTCAGCGGGGGCTTGCATGCCCGCCATGGGGATCTGGCGTCTCTCCTGGCGCATCTGCTTCGGCTCGGCCCGGCGCGGTTCTTGCTCCTGCACCGCTTCCACATGAAACATGTAACGAGCGAAGTCCTCCTTGATGACATCCTGCATTCGCAAGAACATGTCGAAGCCCTCACGCTGATATTCGACCAACGGGTCACGCTGGCCCATCGCCCGCAAGCCGATTCCCTCCTGCAAGTAGTCCATCTCATAGAGGTGCTCTCGCCAGCGGTTATCGATAACTGCGAGCAGCACCGCCCGCTCGATCGCACGCGCCTGCTCGACCCCCAGAGTCTGCTCCCGCGCTTCGTACACGTCGAGCCCATCCTTGACGAATGCATCGACGACTTCCTCATAGGCCACCGAGGACTTGTCGAAGTCATCGGGCTTCAAGGTCGTGGGATAGAACTCGCGCATGTGGACGAAGAGCTGGTCCCAGTCCCATTCTTCCGGGAAGGCCTCGGCGTCAACGGTCTGGCCCACCGCCGACGCGAGCACGTCGGTGACGATCTCGATCGCCTGATCACGAAAGTCCTGTCCTTCGAGGATCTGATGGCGCTCGCCGTAGATGATCTGACGCTGCTTGTCCATTACCTCGTCGTACTTCAGGACGTTCTTGCGGATCTCGAAGTTCATGGACTCGACCTGAGTCTGCGCTCTTTCGATAGCCTTCGAGACGAGCTTGGCTTCGATGGGGATGTCGTCGGGGATCTTCATGCGGCTCATCAGGCCGGCGATACGGTCCGAAGCGAACAGACGCATGAGGTCGTCTTCCAAGGACAAGTAGAAGCGGCTCTCTCCGGGATCGCCCTGCCTCCCCGAGCGGCCGCGCAGCTGGTTGTCGATCCGCCGTGACTCATGGCGTTCAGTTCCCAAGACATAGAGCCCGCCCGCCTCTACAACCTCGTCACGCTCGGCGGCGCATTGCTTGGTGAAGCGCTCGAGCAGCGGGGCGAACTCGTCTTCATAGGCACGCCGCTCCTCTGCGGGATACTGGTCGAGAAGGTAGGCGTCGTTGTCCCATCCCGCAGCCGTCATCTCGGAACGGGCCATTCCTTCGGCATTGCCGCCGAGAACGATGTCCACGCCGCGACCGGCCATGTTCGTAGCCACCGTGACCGCCCCCGTACGACCTGCCTGCGCCACGATCCCAGCTTCCTTCTCGTGCTGCTTGGCGTTGAGGACCGTATGAGGCACACCGCGCTTGCGGAGCACGTTCGAGAGATGCTCCGACTTTTCGATCGACACGGTGCCCACGAGCACGGGTTGTCCCCTATCCACGCGGCCCGCGATGTCGTCGGCCACCGCGTTCCACTTGGCATCCGCAGTCTTGTAGATAAGGTCCTGCTCGTCGGCCCGGATCATAGGTTTGTTGGTCAGCACCTCAGCAACATCGAGCTTGTAGATGTGGCCGAACTCGGATGCTTCCGTGCGAGCCGTTCCCGTCATGCCGGCAAGCTTGTCGTACATCCTGAAGTAGTTCTGCAGCGTGATCGTCGCAAGCGTCTGATTCTCGTCTTTGACGCGCACGTTCTCCTTGGCCTCGATGGCCTGATGAAGCCCCTCGGAGTAACGGCGGCCGGCCAGCAAGCGGCCGGTGAACTCGTCGACGATCTTGACCTCGCCTTCTTGAACGACGTACTCGACGTCCTTCTTGTAGAGCTCTTTCGCCTTCAGCGAGACCTCTAGCTGATGAACCATGTCGACGTTGACGTGATCGTAGAGGTTGTCCACGCCGAGAAGCTCCTCGACGCGGGAGACGCCCTCCTCGCTGATGGCTATGGTTCGCTTCTTCTCATCCACTTCATAATGAACGTCACGCTGAAGGCGGGGTGCGATGCGTGCAAAGTGTTGGTACAAGCGAGTGGACTCTTGAGCAGCACCTGAAATGATCAGCGGGGTACGCGCCTCGTCGATCAGAATGGAGTCGACCTCGTCGACGATCCCGTAGTGATAGCCACGCTGAACCAAGCTCTCCAGCTCCGAAACCATATTGTCACGCAAATAGTCGAACCCGAACTCGTTGTTTGTCCCATAAGTAACGTCGGCCGCATACGCAGGGAGGCGCTGCTCGGGCGCCATGTTGCTTTGTATCAGTCCGACCTCGAGTCCGAGGGATCGGTAGATGCGCCCCATCCATTCCGAGTCTCGCTTGGCCAGGTAATCGTTCACAGTTACGACGTGTACACCCTCGCCGAGAAGCGCATTGAGGTAAACGGCTAGAGTCGCGGTCAGGGTCTTGCCTTCACCCGTTTTCATTTCCGCGATCCATCCGTAGTGAAGGGCGGCGCCCCCCATGAGCTGGACGTCGAAGTGACGCTGACCGATGACCCGGCGCGCCGCCTCCCGGACCGCAGCGAACGCCTCCGGCATGAGCTCGTCGAGCACGATCGTGCGGGCATCGCCTTCCGCCGCGTCGAGCCGGCTCTTGAACTCCGCCGTCCTGGCGCGCAGCGAGTCGTCGGCGAGCGCGCGCGTTTCATCCTCCAGCGAGTTCACGACTGGAACTACCGCTTCCAGCATCTTGAGCTTCTTGCCCTCACCGGCGGTGAGGATCCTCTTGAAAATAGCCATATCCCTCTGATTTTGTTTGTGAGCCGGCTTCTCCAGCCGCTTAGCCCAACCTATCGCAGACCCCGGCTAAGTAGCCGCGACGAAAAGGGTCCCGACCGGCTATCTGATGTCGAGCAGCTTCTCCCGAACGGCGTAGACGACGGCCTCCATTCGGGAGTGAAGGTGGAGCTTGTCGAGGATGTTGCGGACGTGGTTCTTCACTGTGTTCTCGGAGATGAACAGGTCAGCTCCGATGTCACGGTTGTTCTTTCCGCGTGCCACCAGCTTGAGCACCTGCAGCTCCCGCTCGGTGAGCCGCGGCGCCGGAACGGACATGCGTTCCTCCCGGCCCCGGACCATCGAGGCGAACTCGGTGATCAGCTTGGACGCCATTGCCGGCGAGATCATCGACTGGCCCTGGTGCACGTTGCGGACCGCGCCGGCCACCTCTTCTATCGAGATCTCCTTGAGCAGGTATCCGGAGGCGCCGGCCTTGATCGCCTCGTACAAATCGGTTTCCTCATCGGAAATCGTCAGCATGATGATCCGCGTCGAAGGCATCGTGTCCTTGAGAACGCCGGTAGCCTCGATCCCCGAGAGCCGCGGCATCCGCACGTCCATGAGGACGACGTCGGGCGTGGTTTGCTCGGCTTGCTCCAAGGCTTCGTGGCCATCGGAGGCCTCGCCCACCACCTCGATGTCGGGCTCACTCTCCAGGACCATCTGAAGACCCCGTCGGAAGAGGGCGTGGTCGTCGACGATCAGGACCCGGATGGGCTCGGAGTCGGTGCGAGAGTCGGTGATCAAGGGTGATTTACACCTTTCTGGGGGTATTGCTAGTGGATTGTAGCCAGTTCGAGCTACTTCGTTCGCTAAGCAGGCGGGGCCCGGGGCGAGGTTTGGTACAAAACGCGGGCTATGGGCGCGTTTCGTACCAAGGTTGGCCCGGGTCGCGCAGGCCTGGCCACCGACGGGCGGCGGTTCAGACGCTGCACACGGCGGCCACCTCGACCCGCTCGGCCCCCGCCCGACGCAGCGACATGGTGCAGGCGCGAGCGGTGGCTCCCGTGGTGACCAAGTCGTCGATCAACAGGATCGCGCCGCTGAGTGCCGCCTGATCCGGCCTGTAGCCACGGCGCCTCAACAACGTCCGGGCGTCCAGACCGAGGGTTTCGGCCACGCCCCTGCCCAGCAGCTCGGCGTGGTTGAAGCCTCGTGCGCGCGTGTCCCGGCGCCGCCCCGGCACCCAGGTCACAACCTCCGCAGACGTGCCCGCTCTGAGGATTGCTCGAGCCAGGGCCACAATCATCGGCGCCGCCGCGGCCCGGCGCCCGGTCAGCTTGAGATCCAGAACCAAGGTCCGGGCCGCCCCCGCGTACTGCCATGCGGCGACGGCCGACGAAGAGCCATCCACCGAGGGCAGGGGCGGGGCGGGGAGCAAATTGCGCTCGCAGCGGGGGCAGAGCGTGGCTCCGCCGGCTCCGCAGCCCGTGCAGATCGATCTCGCTACCAAACTCACTGCCGCCGAAACGAGCTCCATTAGATCCACGCTAGGAGGAGGCTGCGACGATTTAGACGCAAACATGACCACCGGCGGATTTGGGGTATAAGAGATGGCAAGGCTCGTACATCCGGCCCGTTCCTGTTTCGGAACCATTTCGTCACCTCAATAAAGCAAGGAGATCTGCAATATGGAATTACTCGCGGCCCCCGACTGGCTCTCCACCGTCCCAGGCTGGTTCGAAAACCCGATCGTTGTGGGCTCGTTGAGGATCGTCGGCTTGATCGCAGCGGCCTTCGTCCTGACCCGCCTTCTGCGGCGGCTGGTGACGAAGGTGGAGGGCAAGGTGTCGGCCGACAGCACGCCTATCAGGGCGCTGCAGCGCACCCAGACAATCACCAAGGTGCTGTCCTCGGCCGGTGTCGTGGTGATTTGGTCGCTGGCCCTGTTCCAAACGCTGTCCGAGCTCGGCTTCCAGCTCGGCCCCCTTCTGGCTGGAATCGGCATCGCCGGGCTCGCGGTCGGTTTCGGCGCCCAGAACCTCGTCCGTGACGTGATCTCGGGCTTCTTCATCCTCTTCGAGGACCAGTACGGAGTCGGCGACGTCATCGAGGTCAACGAAGTCGCCACCGGCAAGGTCGAGCAGCTCACGCTTCGGATCACGGGGATGAGGGATCTCGACGGCACCCTTCACTTTGTCGCAAACGGCGGCATCACCCACGTTGCCAACCGCTCCAAGGACTGGGCCCGGGCCGTGGTCGACGTCAGCGTCCCCTACCGGGAGGACCCCGCCCACGTGCGTGAGGTGCTCGAGCGGGTCGCACGAGAGGCCAAGGACGACCACGAGCTGGGGCGCAACCTCTACTCCTGTCCGGAGGTTCTGGGGGTCGAGACGCTCGGCGACATCGACATCACCTGGCGAATGATCGCCGACACGAAGCCCGGCCGCCAGTTCGAGATCGGCCGCAAGCTCCGTGAGCGGGTGAAGATCACCTTCGATGAGGAGGGCATCGAGAGCCCCACCCCGCAGCCCCTGGTGGTCGCGGGCCCGACCCAGGACGGGGCCTGACCGGTCTCGCGAGCCGCCCCTGACTCGGTCTTGTGCCAGGAAACGTGCGGAATCCGCCCCCCGACTAGGCTTTGTGCCAGGAAGCGTGCGGAATCCGCCCCCGACTAGGCTTTGTGCCAGGAAGCGTGCGGAATCCGCCCCTGATTCGGCACCGAGCCAGCTCGGGGACAGGCTCAGATTAGCTCTGTGCCGCTCGGGGGCGGGCTCAGATTAGCTCTGTGCGTTACAAGCTCGCCTCCGGGGCCCCCTAGCGAGAGGCGAGCTCGTTCTTGAGCGCCGTGATCACCTCGACCGGGCCTGGGTCCTCCCCGTAGGAGAGCGCCAGGTAGATGGAGGCGAGCTGCGTCACGAGAATCAGTGACAGCAGACGGGCGAGGGGGCCCTCCCCCTCGGCGGTCACCTCACAGAAAGAGGGCAGCGCCTCGGAGATGAGGGCCCTGGTGATCTCGAATCGCAGCGCGACCCTGGGATGCTCCTTGGGATCGATAAGCAGCACGTTGATGAAGTTCTCGGAGGTCAGCTCCGAAAGCCGCCTCCAGCCGACTATCTCGTTGTGGTCGAGCTCAGGCAGCACGCCGGCGAACGCCGGTGTCTTTGCGTACTCGTTGAGGTCGCACTTGAAGCGGTAGGCGGCCACCGACCCCAGCCCGTAACCCCCATAAACGATCGGGACCCTTCCCTTCAGCTTCTCGGCCAGTGCTTTCGCAGGATTGTCCGGCGCCCCGTGCTTGCGGTGACAACGGGAGGCGATGTCGCTCAGCACGGCCACGGCATCGTCGACATCCTCCTGCATGTCGGGAACGAGCCCGACCTTCGCAAGGGCCGCCAGCAGCGGCATCGTGAGATAGCCCAACGATGCCCGGGGCTGATGGCCTTGCGGGATCTCAACGTGAGCGAATCCCTCCGGCGAGGCCCGGTCGGCCAGCGGGCCACCCGAGGACACGGCCACGATCCTGCAGCCACGGGAGCGCGCCTCATCGAGGCCTGCCACAGTTTCCTCGGTGCTTCCGGAGTAGGACACGGCGAACACGAGGGAGTTGCGCCCCACCCACTCCGGCAGCGGGCCGTAGCTCTTGATCGTTCGCAGCGGCACCTGCAGGCGAGGCTCGACCACGGCCTGGAGGACGTCGCCCGAGACTCCCGAGCCCCCCATGCCGAGCACGACCACCGACTCGACGCCCGTAGCGTCGGGAAGGCCTTCGGCGGCCAGCCCGATCTCCCAGCCCTCGCGGCACTGGTCTGCGAAGCGCTCGACGGCTCCCAAGACATCTTCTGAGTCGAGCTGCTGAATCGCGTTGAGATCGTCGAGGTTCGCCGGGGTGGTCACGGCTTCTCCGCTTCGTCGATCAGCATGACGGGAATGTCGTCGCGCACGGGGTAGCGATAGCGGCACTCGCCTTGGCACTCGATGATGCTCTTCTGCTCGTGGTAGACGACCTCGCCGTGACAGTTGGGGCAGATGAGGATCTCCAGCAGTCTCTCGCTAACGGCCATTGCTACCCCTTTCCGTTTTCTCTGATGAGGCTCAGCACCTCGTCGCGCTTCGTTTTCATGAGCTCTTTGGTACGTGCTTCGAGGTTGAGGCGAAGCAGCGGCTCGGTGTTCGAGGGACGGCAGTTGAACCACCAGTCCTCGAGCTCGACGGTGAGGCCATCCGTGCGATCGAGCTTGCCTTCCTTATAGGCGTCCGCGAGTGCCTCGAGACGTTCCTTCTGGTCCTCGACCTCGGAGTTGATCTCCCCGGAGGCGGAGTAGCGGTTGAAGGGCTCGAGCAGCTCGGACAGCGGCTGCTCTGCCAGCGACAACGCCTCGAGCACGAGCAAGGCGGCGATCATTCCGGAGTCGGCCCGGAAGTTGTCCCGGAAGTAGTAGTGGCCGGAGTGCTCGCCCCCAAAGGCCGCCCCCGTCTTGGCCATGATGTCCTTGATGAAGGAATGGCCCACGCGGGTCCTGATGGGCTCGCCCCCGTTCTCTTTGATGACCTCGGGCACGGCCCAAGAGCAGATGAGGTTGTAGATGATGCGCTCCCCCGGATGCTTCTTGAGGACCCTTTCCGCCACCAGGGCGGTGGTGGTGGAACCCGACACGGGGTTGGAGCGCTCGTCGACGAGGAACATGCGGTCCGCGTCGCCGTCGAAAGCGATACCGAGGTCTGAGCCCGTCTCTTGGACGACGCGCCGAAGGTCGACGAGGTTCTCTGGCTCGATGGGGCTCGCGGGGTGGTTCGGGAAGGTCCCGTCGAGCTCGAAATAGAGAGGAACAAGCCGGAAGGGAAGGTTTTCGAACACGACCGGCACTGTGAGGCCGGCCATGCCGTTGCCGGCGTCTACGACCACCTTCAGAGGCCTGAGCGCCCCGATTTCGACGAAGGAGAGGCAGTGAGCGGAATAGTCGCCGATGATGTCGAGCTGCTCGCCCACGTCTGAATCCGGGCCGTCGGAGACTTCTGCGACGCCCTCGCCCTTTTCCGCCAGCGCCTGGATGTCCTTCAGCCCCGACTCGGACCCGATTGGCGACGCTCCCGCCCTGCACGGCTTGAATCCGTTGTAGCGACCCGGATTGTGGGACGCGGTCACCATGCAGGCGGGCACGTCGAGTTTCCCGGAGGCGAAGTAGAGCCCATCGGTTGACACCAGGCCGAGGTCCAGGACCTCTGCTCCCACGGAGGAGGCCCCCCGGGCGAACGCCCGCGCCAGAGACTCGGATGAGGTGCGCATGTCACGTCCCACGGCAAGCCGGGACGCGTCACAGAAACGGGCCAGGGCGGCGCCGATCCGTCTGGCGGCGTCCTCGTCGATCTCATCCGGGTAGGTACCACGGACGTCGTAAGCCTTGAAGATGGCGCTCAGGTCCCTATGCACCGGCGCATCCTATTGCGATGCCTGTACACTTCCCAAACAATTTTCCGTGCGCGTATTGACTAGGACCGCAATGCCTGGAAGCATCGAAACATGCGCGAGACGATGCTTCACGATGTCACTTCGGAAACCGAGTGGCGAGAGCAGGCGGGATGCCGCAAGTATCCGCCCATCCTTTTCTTCGGGGCCGACGACAGCGAGCCCCAAGCGGAGCGGCGCATCCGAGAGGACGAGGCCAAGCAGGTCTGTGCCGACTGCCTCGTGCGCCAGGAGTGTCTCGACTATTCGCTGTCGACCCGAGAGGCCTACGGGATCTGGGGCGGTCTAACCGAGGTCGAACGCCGCGTCTACCTGCGTAAGCGCATCTAACCAGCCCCCGTGCGCCCCGACGGCCCCCCCTCGGCCGCCGAGGCCACGCTCAAGCTCGCCGCTCGCCTGCGCCATCGCGGCGTCTCTGAAGTAGCCCAGCTGGGCTGGGGGCGAGTGCGAGAGCTGATCTCGTCCTCGGAGACGCTGGTATTTCTGTCCCAGAGGCCCGACCATGCCGAGCCGGGCAGGCGAGCGGACGGCGGCCTGCGGGTGCGCCGGGCCGACTACTCGGATGCCCCTCGCTACACACGCGATATCGGCACGGATTCGAGCTCCAGCTTTCGCCACCGGCTAACCCGGACGACCGCGTGCTTCGTTGCCGAGCTCGACGGGCGCATAGTCCACTCCAGCTGGGTCACCACCTCGGGCGCGTGGACGAGGGAGCTACAGCACTACGTGGTCCCGCCTCGGGGCGAGAGTCGCACGAACGCGGGGGGCGAGGCCTACGTGTACGAGTCCTTCACGCGCCCCGAGGTGCGCGGCAGAGGCGCCTATCCTCTCGTTCTGCGATACATCTCGGTGTGGGCGGCCGTGGCCGGCCTGACCCGTGTGTGGGTTGCGGTCGAGAGAGGCAACACGGCGTCGCTCAAGGCCATAACCAAGGCCGGCTTCAGCCCCGGTTTCGAGCTCTCTTTCGGCCGCCGCCTCGGCCGTCTGAGGAGATCCGAGCCGGTGGGACCTGCGGCTGCAGTGGGACGGAGGATGCTCTCGCCCCACCTTCACTAGATTTTTCTGAGAGAAGCGATAATAATGAAAGCCCACCAAGCTAGAGGAGGTTTGCGGGCGCTCGAACAACCTCGGATCACGTCACCGCACCTGCGCGCGAGATAGCCTCTCGTGTCCCGGGAGCGCACCGGCACGACCCCCTCAACTGACACCTATCGGCCGGAACGACGGAACCAGAGGTTTCGAGCGCCCGCAATTACACTCCTCACCTGCTAGCCGTCCCCCTCTCCGCGACCCAAGCCAACTTTGGCCAACTTTGGGACAAAACGCGCCTACCGCCCTCCGTTTCGTACCACTCTGCAGAATGAGTGCCGCCCGGCGGGCCCGGCCCCCGGATCTAGCGCAAGTTGCCGTCGCCGGCGAGGGTGAGGACCTCGTCCAGGGCAACCGTGTCGCCCTGGTGCTCCCACCACTTCGTCTCGCACAACCGGCAGGAATAGAACTGGACCGAGTCGTCGCCGCTGAGGCGGATCTCGATGTGAATGCAGTCTTGTCCGTCGCACTGCGAGCACCGCATGTGCGCCTCCCTTCGCGCTTGCGCCCGCCGAAGGGGAAGAAATTGGGCATAGAAAAGGCCCGTCCCTTCGGGACGGGCCCTGTCCCTTGTTTTACCGGCGGCAGCATAGCAAACTTTTCGCGCTTTGCGCACGTGCCGCCTCCGGCTGCGGAGACTCGAGTCGCTAGGCTTGTCCCCTCGCCCGAGCGCTCTTGTCTGTGTCGTCGACCACGGCGGGTCGGTCGGCGGTGGCGGGCTGAGTTCCGTCGACCTCATCCCAGATGCGGATGTGGTGGGTCTCCTTCAGCGTGAAGAAGCCGACCACCACGGTCATAAGGGCGATGACGATTGGATAGGAAAGGCCTTGGAGGTCGACGACATCCGGCCCACCGCCAAGCTCCTTCACCAGGAAAGTAGCGATGAGCGGCACGCCGCCCCCGAACCATCCGTTCCCAAGGTGGTAGGGGATCGACAGCGAGGTGTAGCGCACGTTCCCGGGGAACAGCTCGACAAGGTAGGCGGCGATGGGCCCGTAGACC
>Ga0136625_1000831_pt1 | contig 10407 bp, 8 predicted proteins | sample AntDrymUQ4832306_2_FD_104672 | JGI IMG/M metagenome (GOLD analysis project Ga0136625, IMG submission 104672) | Polar desert sand microbial communities from Dry Valleys, Antarctica - metaG UQ483 (23.06) | ecosystem: Environmental > Terrestrial > Soil > Desert | place: Antarctica: Dry Valley...
GCCCTGGCCTGCGGGGAGGTGTCGGCCAGCAGCGGGCTGACCAGCTCGACGCCGAAATCGCGCAGCGCCCCGGCGACCAGCGCCACCGAGGGGTACCCCGAATCGAGGTAGTGCTCGGCGGGCAACAGTTCCCGCTGCACCAGTGCCTGGTGGATCGGGGTGGTCATCGCCGAGTCCGGCACGGCCGCATGCGTGGTCGCCACGTTGGTGATGACGTCGGGTAGCGGCGGCTGTGGCCGTGCGCCGCCGGGATCACCGCCAGGATCGGAGCCGTGCCCGCCGTCGCAGGTCTCGGAGAGGTGCACCTTAGTAGCCATTCCAGAACAGGTCCTCGCCCTTGGCGGCCCAGCGGGCATCGAGGTCATACGGGGAGCTCACCCGCACTCTGCCCGGCGGGAGACCGTCCTGTGCCTCCCGCCGCCTGTGCACCTCCCGCCCGTCGCTGGTGACGTCGATAAGGTAATTCTGGATCAGCACCGTGCGCAGCACCGCCACGGCGGGCAGCTCGCGCAGCGCGCACTCGAGGAGTTCCGCGCCCTCTACACGGATCCAGTACCGGTCAACGGCCGCCCCCTGCACGCCGCCGACCTCCTGGCCAGAGCTCGGTCGTTGCACCGTGCGCTAGACGACGTGCACCCGGAGCCGCTGCGTCGGATCGACGCCGAAGGCACCATTGTGATCGTGTTCCGGATGCACGGCCGGCACACCGGTCCACTGGCCACCCCCCTCGGCGAGATCGCGCCGACTGGCCGCCCGGTGGAGATCCGCACCATCGACGTCCTCACGGTCACCGAGGGTCGAATCAGCGAGGTCTGGGTGGTGGCCGACGAGCTCAGCATGCTCACCGGACTGGGAGCTGTCACCCTCGCCTAATACCCACGCTGGTTCATGAGCTGGACGTCGAAGTGCGACCGACGAACGCCTTTATCATGTCCGTGGTCACGGTTCCGCCAGGCCGATGCCATCGCGAGCAAGCGTTGGACCCAAGCAGGGTTCGCCAAGGGTTCCAGAAGGTCCACCAAACTGCCATAATGCGAACCAATCCCGACGAGATCATCGTCGGGGTTTTTCATTCTCCCACCATGCTCACCATCTGCGGAAGTTCGGACCGTGGACGAGCCGATCGCAATCGAGAGGTGAGTGTGATGAACGCGACGCGCCCCGAGGCGGTGCTGTGGGGTTGCCGCGCACCAGACGCCCGCGGCACACGGTGTGATCACTGTGCCGACCAAGTGTGAGTTGTTACGGAAGCAGCTGATTGGTGGTCAGTGCCGCCGCCCAGATCAGTCGTTCAGCCCCCGACACGTCTACTTGCACCGCGAAAGCATCGGGGCACGTACCATTGGCCGCAGTGCTCAACAAGCCAGTGGCGCGCCGGCTCTTATTTGATCCACCAGCGAAGAGCTTCCATCGGCGGCCAACGATAGGAGAGGAAAGAGCTTCCCTTCGGCATCACCGCAAGCGGACATTGATATTTCACCACTCGCCGCCCGGATAGCGTCAACGCCTTGGACTTGATATAGGAGCTGTATCACTGCACTCGTACTTACCTCTGCCGCACCGCCGCTGCTGTTCAGCTCGCCGGCCCGACGAATCCCTGTTACGGCCAGCACGAGGGCGTCATGGCCCATAATTGCCGCGCCGTCATCGAGGCGATCATTGGGAAAGAGTCGCGCGAAACAACAATCTGTATCCTCGAAGTAGGCGAGCGCCGCTGCACTGTAGCTTGAACGGCTTTCGTTAGTGCCCCACATTCCAGGATGAGCAAGTCCGGTGTAGAATACTTTGACATTGGTGGCTAGCGCCGCCCTAACTCCGACATCGCCATTCTGGGCCCTGTCACGAACCCCCGCGATATCGTCACCCGTGAAGATCGTAATCGGCGAATCTTGACACGAGCGGTTGCTAAGCACGTCGACCAAATCCGCCAATGCCTCGCCGCGACCAGCAAAATAGATCGAGTCTGGCGGGTTGTCGCATATATCTCGGGTGATACTGCCAAAGGCACCCCTCACGGCGTCCTTGCTACTATCATATGTTTTCTCCCGCATCGGAAGAAAAGCCGTTCGAAATGCCTCACCTAACGTTCGAGAGTACACATCATCGGTCTTTGTGTCTCGAATCAGAAGCGGTTGGACAAATCCGTTTTTCCGCATGTACGAGGACGCGGCAACCGCCTCATCTGTGTTTGTTGGAGTTACTCGAAAGAAGCCGTCGACGAACCGATCCGATGGGTCCCGGCTAAGGGTATCAGCTGTCGCGCGCGACCCTACTACAGCAATGGGCGGCGTACCTGGTGAAGGTCCAGTTAAGGCCTCAATGGCTTCCTGGGTAGACTCTAGGCTGTTTCCAAGTCCGGCGACGGCTCGGAGTCGATCCGGCCCGTCAGTCATCTCCTGGAACTTCGGCACAACGGCACTCCAGTGCTCGTTTTCAACGCCAGCATTTCCAACGAACACCTGAACGGGAAACCCGCCACCCTCGATTTCCGCGGATTCGTTGGTTCGAACCTGGGCCAGGTAAACGCCTTGCAGCTCGTGCCGAAGTTCGGCGGAAAACGAGGTGCGGGCCTCTGGTGGTTCAAGGGGGACGAGATATCCTATGCTGTAGTGAGCTCCAGTCACCTTACTATTCGCAGCTGCGATTTTGGTCATCACATCGGCCAGCAATGGATCACCAAAGTCACTTACATCCGACACGCCTACGCACTCCGGGCCCTCCTCTTGTAGTCCAGGGTCGCATCGTGGGGGTGGCGGTGGCGGATCCCGGAGGAGTATCAGAATATACCAAGCCGTAATCCCAACCAAGATGAGGCCCGTCAATGTGACTGCGACGGCTCTTGGGCCCGGAATTGTAGCCATGAGCTAGATTTCCTTTATCAAGTAAGAGGTGTGTAAAACTGTTGGTCAGAATAATGCTTGCGGTAGCTGTCTGCGCGTTTGACCAGGCTCCTAGAGAGCGGACGATTGGACACGTGGTCGGCAAGTGTCTCAAGCGCGTGCGCGATCCGTTGATATTCTTCAAGGTCGTGCGCGCCCATGTAGTTCTGACTAAGCCAGAGAGATCCTACAATCTTCACAATTTGCCGCTCGGGAGTTTGCAGTTGATCCCCGTTAGAAACACCTTCGGCGGTCTTGAGGCGAGAATCGAAGGCGCTGACACCCTCGCCATTACCCTCATTGTGAGCAGTCGTGGAATTATGTCGCCGCGGTGCTGCGGCTACATAGTCGATATCGTCCAGCCAGTTTCGTGCGGCATCGGGTTGTTGAAGTCGCCGCGTCAGATATATGACGACGTCACCACCGGCGTTTCCGGAGGCGGCCAGTCTATAATGGTAGTGCCACGGCGAAGACTTATCATGCGTATCAGCGAGGCGGTCGAAGAACTCAAACCATTCCGATGGTGACATTGCATTGGATAGTTCAGTTAGCAGCAACCGACGAAAGAACGGATGCAGAGAGCCTGACATCGGGTCGGCCCAGAGCTTTCGCGCGATAAACTCGGTCGCACGCGTTCGTCTCCGCGTGGCACTGCCTGATCTAACACCATCATACGCCAGTATCCTTTCAAACGTATCTTCTATCTTCGGGTCGAGTGGATGAATCGCCGCAAGTAGCGTCAGATCCCTACGGAGTTCGCTTGTCTGACGTTTGAGCGCAACCGTCACTACCTCGTTCGAGACGTTGGACGAAATCAGATTATCAAGGTTCAGTTCATCCAATGAATTCAGTCTTCCACCTACCGTCAGGAGATGCTCGAATCCCCAGCGATGCCCCCTGGAAATTGCTCTGCACCATCGATCTTGGGTGTCGGCTTGGGGCGTTGGCGGTGGAAGATTCGTGGACAAGTCGACGACATAAATCGGTGCTGTAGCGTGAGTCGGGTATGGGCGGAGATCGACATCGTCCGGGCTTGATGGACCAATGATGTTTCGGCCGAATGGAAACTTGTCTAAGCCATTGCTCGAACAGGTTCCGGATGATGCGATTACCAGTATCGGGTCCCCGACCTCTTCCGTATGAATGCGGTGGTCACCCGCCCGCCCGGAATTGCTTAAGGTGGCTTGATCGCTAGCTTCGTGGCGTCGCCGCTCGCTGCGTTGTGTTCGTTCAGCGAGAAGATCGGCGACGAATCTCAGCTTTGCAAGCTCGTTGCCAACGCTTCCGGCGTCGGCGTCGTCGATTAGCACTAGAACGTGCCGCGTCAGGCGGTCCTTGTTCCACCAGCTTCTGAATCCATGTCGGAGATCCTCAAGGAAGGCCTGAAGAAGAACTCGATCGACCTCATGATCGACGTTGGCTCGGTGCCAGCGATTAAGCTGCACTAGACCGGAAATGCCATCGTTAGCGGCAGTTGCGGTGGCGAACCAGCGGTAGGTTGGTTGACGTTTCCGTACCCACCACGTGATTGGTGCCACGGCTTCAAGTCCATGGCTCGCCCTAGACGCGCCTTCGTCAGGAACCACAACTGGGATGACACGTCGGGCCGAGGAGACGGTGTTTTGTACGGTCTGTATTACTTGGTCTCGCTGTCGCAAGTGCGCTGCAAGCTCGGCAATGGCGGCGTTCGGATCCTGGGAGAGAGTCGGCGTTAATGCGGCGATGCCCAGGAACAGCCTAGCGAACAACCGTTTCGGAACCCTTGCCCGACGAACCAGCTCGTCAGCGATGGATACGGCAACTCTATAGGTGCGCTCGTCTGGGGCCACCGAGCCCATCGCTAGCCTGACGACAGGTGCCCGTCTTCGCCACTGATCATCGAGATCTTTTAGGCAGGTAGTCTTTCCGACTCTCATCGGACCCTGAATGAGAATTAGTGGAAGCTCGACGATCTCGCGAAAGCTCTCCCTTCTTAGGAGGCTTGAAACCGAAGAATCGAGAGCCAACGGAGGTCCTTTGGTCGGGAGTCGGTGATGCACGTCCGTTCAGGTTAGACCTCGCGAACGCAGACTTGTGCCCATATGATCGCAGCGAGACCGCGCTGTGTTACCCCCAGTGCCCCGGCAAAGTCGGCCAGGGACGGCTGAAGGCGGCCTGAACTGCCGGGGTTGATCACGACTTGGGCACGGGACGGCGTGTCACCAGCATGGATGCCACGAAGCTCCACTAAGACGGGCGCTCCTCCAAGATCGTTCGTCCTCGGGAGCTTCGTTGCACACGTATCCTGTCACGTTCGGGACGTCCACTGCCGATCGGCAGTCGGAGGATCCGATCGGGTCGCCGTTTAGCGACCCCGGGCCGGCCGAGGGCAGCTGCCGTGACCTGCTCGAACAGCTTCGCGCGGTAGTCGATCCGCGCAAGCGCCGGGGGGATCCGCCACCAGCTGGTGTCGATCCTGGCACTGGCCGCGGCCGCAGTCGTCAGTGGCGCAGTGGTCCGCGCACGCCCCCGAGCGGGTACTCGCCGCGCTCGAGGTCCGGATCCATCCGCACATCGGGCAGTACGTGGTGCCGCACGAGGCGACCATTCGACGCGTCCTGCATGCCTGCAACGGCGACCTGCTTCGACGCGGTCCTCGGTGCCTGGCTCTACCCCGCCTGCCCGCCGGCCAGCCCATCGTGGACGACCGGCATGCTGCGCGCCGGGGCACCGTTGGCGCAGGTCGGGCAGGTGCTGCGCATCGTCGGGCGCTGACCACCGCGGCCTACGCCGAGGTTGACCGCGACGCGCTGCGCGAGCTGGCCCTGGCCGGGAGGTGCGGCATGACCGGTCTCGACGCGATTGATCTTGACGGTCGGCTCGAGGAGTACCTGAGGATCCGCCGCAGCCTGGGCTTCAAACTCGAATGCGACGGCAAGCTCCTCACCCAGTTCATCGGCTACCTGCACGAACACATGCTGCCGGGGGAGAGCGGCGACATGATCCAGCCGCTGGTTCGTGATGATGTTGAGCTAGCGGACTTGGTGCTGGTCAAGCCACCCACGCCCGACCTCGACACAGCGATCTAGCGTCTCCTCCCGGGTTGGTCGAGCAGGCTCAACAGTCTCTTCATCTGCGGTGAAGGGTTGGAAAGGGCCCAGCGCAGGTCTACTCAATAAGTGCAGGTCAGAGGCCGGACTGCCGATCTTGGAGTCCGGCCTCTGACTCGTTTGACCGTGGTTTGACCGTGGGACGGGACGTCATGTAAGGGTCGTGACCGGGCCTGGTGGGTCTTCCGGTGACGCTCGTCACCACCTGGTCTGTGTCTCCGTGCACCGAGCCCTCCGCGCGGTCGGGGCTTGCGCGTGTCGGTGTCGGGGTTCAAGCGGCCCTACGGGATACTTGAACTCGCACATAAGTTCGATCATGAGGAGTCGCTTTGGTGGCGCTGGAGGACGGCGCGGATCGTTGGCCGACGTTCGAGCTGACCCCGGTCGAGTATGAGCGTGCTGTCGCTGCCCTGATCCAAGCCGCGGGCCACGAGATCACGGACTGGCAGGTCACGCACCTCGATCCTGTGCAGGGCGTGGACGGCACATACATCATCGATGTGACGGCCCGGTTTACGCTGCTTAGCGCCGAGTTCCTGATGCTCTTCGAGTGCAAGCGGCACGCGTCTGCGGTGAAGCGCGAAGACGTGCAAGTGCTCAAGGACAAGCTACGATCAACTGGTGCGCACAAGGGTGTTGTGGTGGCGGCAAGCGGCTTCCAGCGCGGGGCACTTGAGTACGCCCGGACACACCGGATCGCATGCGTCCGCTTGGTAGACGGAGCTTGGACGTACGAATCCCGGGAAATGACTCCCGCTGCCCCTCAGCCGACCGGGAGCTACGTCGCGTACGCCCGTCAACTCACGGCTGCTGGTTACAGCAACACGCTACTGAGTGAGCAGCCGCACTATGTGCAAGAGCTGTTGTTTGAGCGTCCCGAAGTCGACCTGCCCTCCGCTGTAGGTATCGCGTAGGTATCGCGCAGACATGAAGTTTCACGGCACCTTCATCGGTATTGACCGCTACCAGTCACCAGACATTGCATTTCTTTCGTCGGCCGTGCGTGATGCGACTGCCCTGCATGCGTTGTTCGCTGATGGCTTCGGAGACGAACCCGTGCTGCTGACCGATGCTGACGCCACCAAGAACAAGATCGTGGCTGAGCTGCAGAGACTGGAAAACGTCAGCCGCGACGAAGACTTGGTAGTCGTCACCTTCTCCGGCCATGGCAGCACCACGCACGAGTTGGTGCCCTACGACGCGGATCGGTCCCGATTAGAAGAGACAGCATTGCCATTGGAGGCGGTAGCGAAACTCCTGAACCAGATCCCGGCCGCCACACTCATCTGTGTCCTTGACTGCTGTTTCTCGGGAGGATTCGGGGCCAAGGTCCTCGTGGCGCCAGTCCAGGCCCGCGACCTTGAGTCCGAGTCGGAGTTATTGGAACAGATCGCTGGCAAGGGGCGGATCGTTCTTGCCGCGTCGGCCCCCCATGAGCAAGCCTACGAGGACGTGGGGCTGGGGCATGGGTTACTGACCTACCAGCTGTTGGCGGCATTGCAGGGCGCCCCCGAGGTCCTGAGTGCTGGGAAGATCGACCTCTACAAACTCCTTGGACATGTCACCCGCCGGGTGATCGATGCCTCGGCTGCTCTGCGTAGAGAACAGCACCCGGCGTTCCGAGGTAGCGTCGATGGCATCGCGTCGTGGCCGGTCCTTCGACCCAGCGCCCGGTACGCCGCCGCGTTTCCCGAGCACGTGCGGCAGCCAGCCACCAGCGACGTGCACAGCTTGGAAACATTCGGTCTCCCGTCGGTCCTGCTCGACACGTGGGCGCAGGCCATATCTGGTCTGAACGCTCTCCAACTCGCTGCCATCAACGACTACGGGGTACTCGACGGCAAGAATCTTCTTGTTACCGCACCAACGTCGTCCGGTAAGACCATGGTGGGCGAGCTGGCGGCGTTGCGTCGGGTAGTCGATCGCAAGCGCGCATTATTTCTGCTTCCGATGCGGGCTCTGGTCAATGACAAGTTCGCGGAGTTCACGCGCAAGTACGACGGTCTAGGCATCATCACTATCCGCTCGACCGGCGAGATCAGTGATGACAACGCCGCCCTGATGAATGACCGGTACGACATCTGTCTAATGACCTATGAAAAGTTCGGCGCGATGGTGCTTGCCAACCCGCACCTGCTGCGTCAGGTCGGCACTATCGTGGTCGATGAAGTCCAAATGCTGGTCGACCCTAGTCGCGGTGCGAACCTTGAGTTCGTCCTGACCCTACTCCAGAGCCGCCGTACTGACGGAATCGCGCCTCAGATCATCTGCCTGTCCGCTGTCATCGGTGATACGGGTGGCCTGGAGCGCTGGCTCGACGGTCGACAGCTGCGCCACGAAGACAGGCCGGTTCCGCTGATTGAGGGTGTGCTCAGCGGTGCCGGGCAGTTCCGATACCTCGATGAAGACGGCACGGTGAAGGTCGAAAATGTCCTCACGCCGGAGTGGAGTGGTAAGAACAGCAGCCAGGATCTCGTCATCCCGTTGGTGACGAAGCTCGTCGGAGAAGACAAGCAGGTCATCGTCTTCCGTGAGATCAAGGGAGAAACTGTCGGCTGTGCCGGGTACCTGTCAGCTCGCCTTGGCCTTCCGCCGGCGCAGCAAGCGCTAGACGCCCTACCGTCTGGTGACCCGTCGACATCGTCCGACCGCCTGCGGGGCGCACTCGCCGGTGGTGTCGCCTTCCACAACGCCGACCTCACGCGCGGGGAACGGCAGATCTTGGAAGAAGAGTTCCGGCGCAAGGACACCACACTTCGCGTTCTCGTTGCCACAACCACGCTCGCCATGGGCGTGAACACGCCTGCATCCGCTGTCGTGATCGTCGGGTTGGACCATCCGTTCAGCGGGCCGTACACGGTCGCCGAGTACAAGAACATGGTCGGGAGGGCTGGCCGCCTCGGATATGCTGAGCGCGGTGAGTCCTACGTCATCGGCTCTCGTGGCCTTGACGACTATCGGATCTGGTCGCATTACGTCACCGGCAAGCCCGAAGATGTCAAGTCTGTCTTCTTGAGCCAGGCCACAGATCATCGCACCCAAGTGCTCCGCACACTGGCCGCGCTGCAACAAGGTGCTGACGGCGGCGTCGAGGCTGAGCTGCTCGTTTCCTTCCTGGAGAGCAGCTTCGGTGCCTTTCAACAGCGACAGATCAATCCCGCGTGGAACTGGGGACGAGACAGCATTCTGGCAACACTGCAGGAACTGCTCCGGCACCAGCTCATCGAAACAATCAACGGTGATGGGTACCGCTTGACTGACCTGGGGCGGTTCGCAGGTGAGGGTGGCGTGTTCGTCGACTCGATCATCCGATTAGTAGCGCTATTACGCCCGGTCGGTACCGCGCTCAACTCGACGACTCTGATCACCGCTTCCCAAGTGACGCGCGAACTAGACGACGTCTATTTGCCTTTCGCGAAGAAAGCTAAGAATACCGAACACCGGCGATGGCCCCAGGAATTGGCATACCAGCACGTCGCCCCGCAGGTGCAGAACATGCTCAGCATCGGCGGGACTGACCACCTGGCCGGGCCGGTGCGGGCGAAGAAAGCCATGGCGTGCTTGCTCTATGCCAGTAGCACACCGCTCTCTGATATCGAGCGGCACCTTATGCAACATCAACTTGGCGAGGGGGCCGCAGGTGCGGTCCGCGCGTTGGCCGACCGCACACGTGACCTGATCCCAGCTGTCACTCGCGTCTTTTTCTTTCTGCACCCAGACGTTGCAATCGGTGACGTTGCTGAGCGGACAATGGTGCGTCTTGAGTTGGGCCTTCCTGTCGAGCTTGTCGAGCTGGGCCTGATATTTGGCGCGGCGCTCACGCGGGCGCAGTACCTACGACTGCTTGAGCGCGGCATCACCGCGCCCGAGCAGTTTAAGGTTACCGAAAGCACGGTTCTGATCGAGGACCTCGGTATCGCCGAAGCGCAGATCGCTGAGCTCCACACATTGCTCCAGACGTATAGGAGCCAACAGAACGACACGATTACTCCGCTACTGCCGGCACCTACAGAATGAGTGAGTGTGCCACTTGCCGGCGGCCCAGCGAGCCTTGCCTACCACCTCGCCTGGACTACGACTGAAGTCCGAAACCGTAGGACAGGCATATACCAACCTTGTCCAACAGGTCCGCATAACAGCGGGCGCCGCCATGCAGGAGGCATGGAAAGCTCCGCCCGTCACGATGAACATCACACCCAGCGTCATCGACCTAGTAGCCTACGGCCGAGGGGGAGTAGCCGGTGTTGACACAGAGAGGCGCGCCATCCCCAGCAGCCGCCTGACCTCTGGTGAGGGGTGTGAAAGCCGCCCACCAAGGTGCACGACTCAGACCGTGAGGTCCTTGCGGAGCTTGGCGACGTGACCGGTGGCGCGCACGTTGTACAGCGCACGCTCGATGCGGCCCTGCGCATCGAGCACGAACGTCGAGCGGATGACCC
>Ga0136625_1000833_pt1 | contig 10399 bp, 13 predicted proteins | sample AntDrymUQ4832306_2_FD_104672 | JGI IMG/M metagenome (GOLD analysis project Ga0136625, IMG submission 104672) | Polar desert sand microbial communities from Dry Valleys, Antarctica - metaG UQ483 (23.06) | ecosystem: Environmental > Terrestrial > Soil > Desert | place: Antarctica: Dry Valley...
GACAGAGGACATTGGTGGCGTCGTACTGAGCTGGCCGACGTTCTCGTACGCCGCTCGGGAAGCCGGCGAGTCGCGGCTGTACGGCGGCATCCACTTCTGGGAGGGCAACGCGGCGGGCCTTGATCTGGGCATGAAGGTTGGGAACAAAGCGTTCGCCGCCGCCCTGGCAAAGGCAAAGCGACTCGGAGCCGAGTCGGTTCCCTAGAAGTACTCGCCCGTCCGGTGTTGAGCACAAGAGGGGGCTCATTCGACCCCGAAGTGCTCCATTCGTCAAGGCGCTCATCCCGCCCGTTGTCGACGACCATCCTCGGCTGCCCACCGGCCCCGCTGCGGGGACCGGGACTGCTTCGAGGTGGTGCTCGTGCGTTGGCGACGGGATGTTCGTGGGAGACCGGAGCCTGTCAAGTCGTTTGAGACGCTTCGGTTCAGGCTTTAGCCTACCCGCCGTCCTCGTTAGCGCTACAGCGCTATTGTTGCGCTATGGCGACGATCCAGATTCGGGAGATCCCTGAGAGCGCCTACGAGGTCCTCCGCCGGCGAGCCCGCGGACGTGGCCAGTCGATACAGTCGTACATGCGCGAGCAGGTCCTGGCAATGGCCAGCCGGCCGACCAAGGAAGAGGCGCTCGAGTCGGTCGAGGCGACGCTGGATCGCCAGGCAGGCGGCCGTGTCATGACCCCTGAGTCGATCGTTGCTGACCTTGCGGCGGACCGTCGCTGAGCGCTCAAGGTGTCCTGCGTCCTCGATGCCTCAGCGCTCGTCTACGCCATCCGATCGACAGAGCCGCCCGCCGCGATCCTCCGACGGCGTCTCGTCGAGGAGACTTCGCACGCCCCGCATCTGATCGATGCCGAGGTCGGCAACGTCCTGCGGCGTCAGGTCCTGGCCGCCGAGCTGTCGCCGTCGGACGCCAGGTTGCTGCTGTCTGATGCTGCCACGCTGGTTGACCTGCGTCATGAGACCTCGGAGGCGATCCGTGGCGCGGCCTGGGCGCTGCGCGACAACCTGTCGTTTTATGACGCACTGTATGTCGCTTTGGCGCAGGCGCTCGAGCTTTCGCTGCTGACCGCCGACGCCAGGCTCATGAGAGCGCCGAAGCTGCCGTGTGCAGTCGAGCTGGTGACGTCAGCGTGAGTGCTGAGCGATCGGGTCGTCGCAGCGCTACGGACGCACGAACGTGTCCGGATCGGGGCCGATCCGCTCGCCGCGGTCGAGGTCGGCGATCTGCTCCATCTCGCGCGCGGAGAGGTGGAAGTCGAGGACGTCGATGTTCTCCTCGATCCGCTGCGGCGTGACGGACTTCGGGAAGACGACGTTGCCGAGTTGCAGGTGCCAGCGCAGGACGATCTGCGCGGCGGTCTTGCCGTGCTCCCGCGCGAGCGTCGTGAGCACCGGATCCTCGAGCACGCCGCCTTGGGCGAGCGGGCTCCAGGCCTCCGTCACGATCTCGCGCTCCTCGTGCTCACGGCGCAGTCCCGGCTGCTGGTGGTAGGGATGCAGCTCGACCTGGTTGACGGCGGGCGTCTCGCCGGTCTCCTCGACGATGCGTCGCAGATGGGCGGGCTGGAAGTTCGACACGCCGATCGCGCGGACCAGGCCCTCGTCGCGCAGCTCGATGAACGCTCGCCATGTCTCGACGTAGCGGTCGTGGGCGGGCACGGGCCAGTGGATCAGGTAGAGGTCGATGTGGTCGAGCTCCAGGCGCTCGAGGCTGTCCTTGAAGGCGTTTCGTGCCTGCTGGCGGCCGTGGTCGTCGTTGAAGCACTTGGTCGTCACGAAGACGTCCTCGCGGGAAAGCCCGGACGCGCGGATCGCCTGTCCGACCTGCGCCTCGTTGCCGTAGGCGGCGGCGGTGTCGATGTGGCGGTAGCCGGCCTGCAGCGCGCGCAAGACGACCTCGATCGTGTCGTCGGGTAGGACCTGAAAGACGCCGAAGCCGAGCTGCGGGATGTCGACGCCGCCGCGCAGGGCGACCGTGGGCATCTGGGTGATGGAAGTGCTCATGCACTTCGGATTCCCTCCGTCGCGACTCGCAAACCGCAGTTGCGAGTGTCGCCGCTTGCCCCGCCTTCTTTCCGCAACGAGCGCGCTGCGCCGGCCTCGCGATCCCGATCTGTCGTCCGCGGCCTCTACCCTGCGCCATATGGCATCGGGCAAGGGCAGACGGCGCCCCGGCGGCCACCCCGCCAAGGTCGCGCACCGCCGCGAGCGTGAGCGCGCACGATCCCAGGAGAGCCCGCTGCGGCGCACGGCCCGTGCAGCCTGTCGGGAGGCCGCGACGCTGCAGGACGCTCTCGACGCGGAGCTGTGGGCATCGGCGCTGCTGGGCAGCTGGTGGCCTCCGCCATTCGGTCTGCAAGCCGGCGACGCCGACCTCGAGGTCGGCGGGCCGGTCGTCGAGGAGATGGCCCGCATGGGAGGGGCGGGCGCCCTCGCCGGCCTGATCGCGATCGGCGAGCTGAGCGAGACGCGGCTCGGGTCCATCGCCAACGAGCACGCCAAGCACCTGCGCGGTCGCGGGGTCGCCGCTCCGCGCTGGGCTCGGGCGATCGTCGAGGCCGAGATCCTGCGCACTGCCGTGATGCGCGAGGAGGTCTTCGATGACGGCCGCACGATTTTCATCGAGGCGGTGCATGCCGGTGGGGAGCGCCACGCGATCGGCGTCTACATCGACAACAACCTCGGCGTGATGGCCAAGGACATCCTGCTCGTGGACTCGATCGACAAGGTGCAGGAGCTGATCGCCTCCAATCCGCAGCCGGGTGGAGCGCTGATGATCGAGCCGATCGACCCAGCCGAGGCGGGCGCGCGCATCCGCGACGCGATGGAGCTGACCGATATGACCCTCGGCGCGCCGGTCGGCGAGGACTACGCGGCGCTGCGGTCGCTGGCGATCCTTCGTGCCGACGAGCTGCCCTTCTCCGACATCGACGTGTCGGTCGCCGAGATGCCGATCGAGGAACGCGACGAGCTCCTCTCCACCTTCTTGAAATCGCCGGAGGGCGCCGGCATCGAGGCCGGCGGCGACGAGGCCCACCTGGCGTCGCTGGCGATCGACTACTGCGCAGGCTATGTCGACGGCCGGCCGCTGCGCTGGAGCCCGGTCGTCGTCGAGCTGTTCATGACCGACTGGCTGCCGCGCAAGTTGATCGCCGACCGCACGATGTTCGAGGCGCTTCCCGCGGTGCTGGAGGCATGGGTGCGCTTCGCCGGCCGCACGCGCGAGATCCCCGACTGGGCGATCGAGTTGACCGTCGATTCGATCCCGCGGTGGACCGAGGAGATGCTCGAGCGAGCCGATGATCCCGCCGGCGGAGGACCCGGCAAGCAGCTCGTGCTCGCCGCGCAGCAGGCGGGCGTCGATCTCGGCGACGAGCAGGCCGTCGCGAGCTTCCTCGCTGGTTGGAACGCGGGCTGCGACGCTGACTGATCCCGGACGATTGTCCGGCTGGCCGATCGCGACAGCGCCTTTGAAGCGTTACTGAAGTACCGCCTCTATGTGGTTCACCGGCCCGGTAAGCGAAGCCGTGGGCGTAAGCTCCTCGGCGTGTCCGCCGAGGAAGAGCATCGCCGGCTGATGATGGTCGCGATCGCCGCCGAGGGCGAGGCGCACACCGCGCTGCTCGCCGGTGACCACGACGCGGCGTGCGCCGCCTACGGCCGGGCGGTCGAGCAGTACCGCGCGTCCTGGGAGCTGGCGCCGCCCAAGAGCTATGGGCGGATCGTCGGGCTGGTCAAGGCCGGCGTCCTGGGCGGGCAGGCCGCGGCCGTCGCGACGGAGGTCCGCGACGCGCTGCGCGACGACGAGAACGCGGACGGCTCGCCGGTCGCTTCCTACGCGCTGGCCGTCGCGGCGCTGATCGCCGGCGAAGACGAGGACGTCGTCGTCAGGGCCGCGCGTATGGAGCCACGCGGCGAGGCGTTCGAACGCACGGCGGCGGCGCTCAAGGCGCTCGCCCTTCGCGATGCCGACGCCTACACCGCCGCGCTCGCGGCGATCGAGGCGGACTTCGCCGGGCGCAGCGACCACCTCACCGGCGTGGCGATCGCGGACACCGCCGTGATGCTCGAGCTGCTCGCGGCGCAGCGGGATATGGCGGTCCGGCCGCCGAGCCCGCTCGTTCCGGTTGCCGGACCTGATTGACCGGTCAGACGCCGAGGGTCACGCACTCGCCGTCCGAACGCCTAGCGGGACGGGGGTTCGACGACTGGCGCATGAAGCCAGTGACCTCAAGGGGTCAATGCACCACCCTGACGTCGGCGGGCGGTCGCAGGAGGACGTCCAGCTCGTCGAGGCCCGGCACGCGGGTGTCCTGGATCGCGCGCCGTTCGTGAAGCGCGCGTGGCAGGCCCGCGAGCCCGGCGGCCCGGCCGAGGAGCTCGACGCCGACCAGCCGCCGCGGGCGGTTCGTGCGCAGCTCCAGCAGCCAGCGGCGCGTGAGGCGCAGCGGACCCGTCTCCGGCAGGCAGCGCACGGCGCACCAGACGCTGTTGCGCGCGACGTAGAAGCGCCCCTTTGCGTAGGAGCGCGTCGTGGCGCCGAGCTGGTGCACGACGCGCGCTCCCGGCACGAGCAGTGCGTGAAAGCCCGCCAGCACGGCGCGGAAGGCGAGGTCGACGTCCTCGTAGTAGAGGAAGAAGCGCTCCTCGTAACCGCCGAGGCGGTCGAAGACGTCGCGGCGGAAGACCGGCGCGGCGCCGGGCGCGGCGAAGACCGGGTAGGGCTCGGACGGCAGCTCGGACAGCGGCCGGTCGCGCAGCAGCTTGTAGGCGTAGCCCTCGGGTGAATACTGGTCGCCGGCGCTCTCGATGCGTCCCGTCTTCGCGCTGACGAGCACGCTGCCAAGCGCCCATGTCTTCTGCTCGCGCGGCGCGGCCATCAGCAACTCCAGCCAGTCCGGCGCCGGCGTCGCGTCGGAGTTCAGGACGCAGACCCAAGGCGCTTGTGTTGCCGCGACGCCCCGGTTTGCGCCCCCGGCGAAGCCGTGGTTGTGCCCGAGCCTGAGTGTGCGGACGTGGGGGTGATGGGCTCCCAGCAGCGCCAGCGATCCGTCGCGCGAGCCGTTGTCGGCGACGACGATCTCCGCGGGCGCGAGCGTCTGTGCGGCCAGCGCGGCGAGGCACGCGGGCAGCAGCCGCTCGCCGTCGTAGTTGACGATGACGACCGCGACGTCGGAGGCACTCATCCTCCGGGGCCGGGATCGTGGGCGGCGATGAACGCGTCGATCTCCGTGCTGTTCAGCGATCCGACGCGCTCCCTGACCGTCTCCGTCGGCCACTCCCACCAGGCGATCCGCAGCAGCGCGGCGACCTGTTCGTCGCTGAAGCGCCGCCCGATCTGGCGGGCGGGCACGCCGCCGGCGATCGCGTACGGCGCCACGTCGCGCGTGACGACGGCGCGCGCCGCCACGACCGCGCCGGGGCCGATCGTCACGCCGGACATCACGACGGCGCCGTGCGCCAGCCACGCGTCGCCGCCGATGTGGATGTCGCCGTGGCCGTGCACCGAGCCGTCCTCGTAGGCGCCGGGCATGTCGAGCATGCCGCGGATCGGATATTGCGAGACCCAGTCGGTGCGGTGCATGCCGCCGCAGTAGACCTCGACGCCGCGGGCGATCGAGACGAAGTTGCCGACGAAGATGCGCCCGGTGTCGCCCTGAAACCAGCGCACGACCGGCGCGACGTAGCTCTCGCGGCCCATCACCAGGCGACCCTGGGCGATGTGGCGCTGCGCATCGTCGTCGAGTTCGATCAGCCCCTCGGCGTTGCTCATCTGCAGCGACCGCCGGGCGAGCGCGATCGCGTCGGCGCGAGCGCGCACGCGCTGGGCTCGCGCCACGGCGCCGCGCAGCAGGTCGATCGCGCGTCGGCGCTGGCTGGACATCGGTGCGGAGTCTAGGCGCGCCCGCGCGCGCCGCTACGCTCGCGGTCGTGGTAGCCGATCCCGCGCTGGCGGAGCTCTACGAGGCCAAGGCGCAGACGTACGCCGCCTTCGGCAACGGCGTGATCGCCGATCACGCCCAGCGGCTGCTGCCCGAGGGCGGACGGGTGCTGGACCTTGGCTGCGCATCCGGCGGGCTGCTGGCGCTGCTGCGCCCGCGTGCGTCTCATCTCGCGGGCCTGGAGCTGTCGGCCACCGCGGCGCGCGCGGCGTCGCAGGTGGCCGACACCGTCGTGCACGGCGCGCTGGAGGATCCCGACCTGCCCTTCGACGCGGATGGCTTCGATCTCGTCGTGCTCGCCGACGTGCTCGAGCACCTCGCTGACCCGATCGCCGCGCTGCGGCGCGCCGCGGGCTGGGCGCGCCCGGGTGGCTCGCTCCTGCTCAGCGTGCCGAACGTCGCGCACTGGCAGGCGCGGCTGACGCTCGCCCGCGGGCGCTGGCCGGCGACCGAGAGCGGCACCTTCGATGCCAGCCACCTGCGCTGGTTCACCCGCGAGACGGTCGCCAAGCTGATCGCCGACGCGGGCCTTGAGTGCGTGCTGCTCGATGTGATCGTCCCGGCGCTGCGCAACCATCTCCCGCTCCCCGGGCGCGTCGATCGCCGGGTGCAGCCGCTGTGGCAGGCGCTCGGACGCCGCGCCCCGGGACTGCTCGGCTATCAGGTCGTCGGGATCGCGCGCCGCCCAGGCTAAGCCTGGATCCAGGCTAAGTCATATGCTCGCCACCGCCCATGGGTCTGAGAACCGTCCGCTACGACATGAATCACGGCGCCGCCCGGCGCATCCTGCAGCCGCCGCTGAAGGCGTGGGCCGCGGCTCGCGCGCCTGACGACGAGGTGCTCGAGGTCGGCGCCGGTCACTACGACCACCGGCCGCTGTTCGCCTGCAAGCTGACGAAGTTCGACGCCGACGAGGGCCAGCACCCCGACATCGTCGGCGACGCGCACGCGATGCCGATGAAAGACGACCGCTTCGACGCCGCCCTGGCGATCTCCGTGCTCGAGCACGTCGAGGACCCCTATCAGGTCGTGCGTGAGATGTTCCGCGTGCTCAAGCCCGGTGCGCCGGTCTTCGCATGGATCCCGTTCACCTTCGGCGTGCACGGCTTCCCGGAGGACGTCAGTCGCTTCACGACGTTCGGGATGCGCCGCCTGTTCGAGCGCGCGGGCTTCGAGATCGTTCGCATCGACGAGAAGCCCTACTCCGGCGCCTTCCTGCAGCTCTCCAACCTCGTGCACTTCGTCCTGCCGCGCACCGACCACCGTCGCTGGATGCGCCCGCTGAACAAGGTCCTGTTCCTGATCGCCCGCATGGGCTATCCGCTGGATCAGCGCTTCGGCAAGCTGCAGCTCAAGTCGCTCTACACGGGTGCGGAGATCGAGGCGCGCAAGCCGGACACGGCCGCGTAGGGCGCGCAGGAGACGCAGGGGCAGATCCGTGATGCGCCCCTACAGGGGGCCATCGATGACGGCGAGCACCGGCGCGTCTGGAAAGAGTTCGGCGAGCGTGTCCCTCAGGGCCACGAAGTCGGCGCGGTTCTGCGTCGCGACATCCAAGCCCGCGGCGAACGCGGTCGCGGCAATCTGGATGTCCAGCAGCCAGGAGGCCTGGCGCATGGTTTTCGAACGACGATCGCGTTTGGCTGATGGATGGGGGAGCACGCCGCGCAGGCGGCCCGCGACGAGCGCGGCGCGTCCGTCGAGCGCGACGACCGAGAACGCGTCACTGGCGAGCACGCGAGTGAACCATGCGAGCAGCTCGCGGTAGCCGATCACGACGGCGGTGGCTGACCGTCGACGGATGACAGCAGCTCGGACACGGTGACGAACGACAGGCCCCGGCGGCGCAGCTCGGGCAGCGCGAGCGTCAGCGTCGCGATCGCGCGTCCGGCGCCGTTGGGGGCGTCATGGGCGAGCAGGATCGACCCCGGCTTCACCTGCTCGAGCAGCATCCGCGCGGCGAGCTTCGGGTCGCGGCCGAGCGCGAGGCGGTCGATCGCAACGTCCCAGCCGACCATGCGCAGCCCGGTGGCCGCGACGACGGAGCTGACGCGCGGATCGAAGAAGCCGTGCGGCGGGCGGAAGTAGCGCGGTGTGCGCCCGCTGACGCGCCGCAGCGAGCGCGCGCCGCGCACGATGTCGTCGCGGATCTCCGGGGTGCTGCGCGGTGGCAGCAGCTCGTGCGACCACGTGTGCGTCTGCACCTCGTGCCCGGCGCTCAGCTCCTCGCGGATGAGCTCGGGGTGGCGCTCCAGGCGTCGGCCGACGACGAAGAACGTCGCGCGGATGGCGTTGCGACGCAGGAACGCGAGGACGCGTCCGGTCGCGGCAGGCAGCGGGCCGTCGTCGAAGGTCAGGGCGATCCGGTCCGGTCCGCCGCGCACGGCGACGATCGCGTTGTTCGGGTCGCCGGCATGCGTCGGTGAGACCTGCAGGCGCGGGCCGGCGATCGGGGCGTCCGCCGAGGTCGCGGACTCGATCACCACCCCGGAGCCGACCAGCAGGACAAGCCCGACGACTACCCGCCTCCGGCGCCCCAGCGCTCGCAGCGCGGCGCGCGCGCTCACCTCAATCCGACGTGGCGGTGGGGCGGCGCCGGCGCGCGGCGCGCAGCAGCGTCAGCGTCACCCCGCCAACGAGGACGATCGCGAGGACGATCGCCAGGTTACGGGGATAATCGAGGGGCAGCAGCGACGGGTTGTTCGGATCGCGGCCGACCGCCTTGAGCACCGGGTAGCTCATGACCACGAGCACGGCGCAGACAGCGAGCGTCGCCTGGATGCCGCCGCGGATCGCGGCCGGCAACAGTCGCGCCAGCAGGAAGGAGATGGCGACCACGGCCGGGGCGACGATCGCATCATGGGCGATCAGCCCGCCGAGCACCCACTTGACCATGTTGCCGGGGCGCGTCTGCGCGCTGTTGGTCATCAGCCCGATGAGCCCGAACGCCAGGACCGCACCGCCGACGATCAGGCCGAGCCACCATGCCGGTCCCGACGGCGTCTCGGAGTCGTGTGACAGCAGACGGTCCTCCTGCGCGCTCATGTGCGCACCTCGAGCGTCGTGACCCACTTGGTCTGCATGACGCCGGGGCGGTTGGGCGCGATCAGCCGGCACGGGAAGCCGTGGTCGATGTGCAGCGGCTCGCCGTTGATGTCCAGCGCCAGCAGCGTGTCGTCGGCACGCGCGAAGATCGTGTTGAGTTCTGAGGTGCGAAAGCTCTTCTCCATCTGCAGCGATCGTACGACGACTTCGGCGCCAAGCGGTGCGCCCGCGCGCTCGAGCAGGTCGTTGACGCGCACGCCGCTCCAGCGTGCCGAAGCGCTCCAGCCCTCCACGCAGGTGATCGCGAGCTCCTCCTCGTGCTGGGGCATCGCGCGCAGGTCGGCGATCGTCAGCTCGAGCGGGGTCTGCACATCGCCCTTGACGCGCAGCCGGAACGCGTCGTCGCGGGCGGTCTCGGTGACGCCGGCGGAGATCGCGGTTCGGTTGACCGGAAGGCCCTGCGGACCAATGTCGGGCACGCGCGGCGCCAGCGCGGCGAGATCCTTCAGTGGCCGGAAGGTCTGGCCGACCGTCGTCAGCGTCACGGCGCCGACCGCGGCGGCCGCCGCTCCAAGCATCCCGCGCCGACTCAGCTTGCCGGCGGGTTCGGCGGCTTCGCCGTCCTGCGTCGCCTGCACCGGCGTGCGCAGCGCGCGACGGGTCTGGCGCAGCTTCGCGCCGATGTGGATCATCAGGACGCCGATCAGCATCCACGACGCCCAGAAGTGCGTGACGACGAAGTTGAACTGCCAGGGGTACCAGCGCGTCGTGTTGACCAGACCGCTGAAGAGCTGGAACACGGCGAGCGCCACGAGCGCCCCGACGAACAGCCGCTCGGTGGCGTGGACGACGTTCTTCGCCGGCGGCCAGGCGAACAGCAGCGGGTAGACCGTCCACAGCTTGAACAACAACAACGGGATCGCGGCGATGCCGGTGGCGACGTGGACGCCCTGCGTGAGGCGGAACAGCCAGCCCGGGGACACGGGCGTCGAAAGGAACCCGATGTCCAGCGGGTTCTGGGCGAAGTGCGAGACCAGGCCGGTCGCAAAGCAGGTGAAGAACGCGATGCCCAGCGCGATGCCCAGGCGTGCGGCGATGCCCTCGTCGTGCAGGCGGCTCGTGAACGCGCCCTCCTGAAACGGCCCCGGCGGGCGGTGGGCCTCCAGTCGCTGCGCGACGAACGCGACGGGGTCCCTGCCGGGCTTCAGCGGTGGCTGGTGACGGCGGGACATCGCGCCTCCCGGCGGGTCATCGGCTTGCCCTCGGACATGTGCGCAGTTTAGGTATGGCCCATTACGTGGCGCGAAACGCCTCGTCAATCGGACTTGGTCGCGCGGATGGCCTGTCAGCATCGATGCCCTGTGTCGAGTCCATCGCTGCGCCTACGAGGGCTGACCAAGACGGTCGGCAGC
>Ga0136625_1000834_pt1 | contig 10397 bp, 11 predicted proteins | sample AntDrymUQ4832306_2_FD_104672 | JGI IMG/M metagenome (GOLD analysis project Ga0136625, IMG submission 104672) | Polar desert sand microbial communities from Dry Valleys, Antarctica - metaG UQ483 (23.06) | ecosystem: Environmental > Terrestrial > Soil > Desert | place: Antarctica: Dry Valley...
CACCGTCTGCGGCGTGGGCGGCTCGGCCGTGGGCTCGGACCTGGCGGCAGCGGCCATCGGGCGCCGCGCAACGCGACCGCTGCGCACCGTGCGCGCCTACGCGCCCGACCCGTGGCTCACACCCGACACGCTCGTTCTGTGCTCCAGCTACTCGGGCAACACCGAGGAGACGCTCGCGTGCTTCCAGGCCGCCGGCGAGGCCGGTGCCCCGCGCGTGGCGCTCACCACGGGCGGAAAGCTCGCGGAGCGCGCCCGGGAGGAGGGCGTGCCGGTGATCGGCGTGCCGTCGGGCATGCGGCCCCGGGCGTCGGTGATCTACATGACCGTGGGCGCGCTGGAGTGCGCCGCCGCGTGCGGCGCCGCGCCATCGTTGCGGGAGGAGGTGGAGGGCGCAGCGGAGGTGCTCACCGCGCTGGCGTCCGATCCGTCCGAGGCGAGCGAGATCGCGGCGGCACTGGAGGGCACCCTGCCTGTGGTGCACGGAGCCGAGTCCACGGCGGCAGTCGCGCGGCGCTGGAAGGGTCAGCTGAACGAGAACGCCGAGATGGCGGCCTTCGCGAGCGAGCTGCCGGAGGCCAACCACAACGAGATCGAGGGGTGGGCCCGCAGTCGCGAGGTGGCGCCGCTGTCCGGCGTGTTTCTGCGGGCGCCAGGCCAGCATGAGCGCGTGCAGCGGAGGATCGACATGACCGCAGAAGTGCTCGGCGACCTGGGTGCTCCCGTGGTTCAGGTGCAGGCGCGTGGTGAGACGGCGGTGGCTCAGGTGCTCTCGCTGGTGATGCTGGGCGATCTGATGAGCATCGACCTGGCCGACCGCACAGGCGTCGACGCCGCCGCGATGGAGGCCATCGAGGGCTTCAAGCGCGAGCTGGGCTAGCGGTCGGGTCGCGCCGGGTCGACGCGGAGGAACACCCCCCGCGACGGCGGATCGGGCTCCACGAGACGCCAGATCTCCTGAGACTCGACATGTCGGTACCAGCGCTCGATCTGGCTCGTCACCCCACCGCGGTGAACCCCCACTTCGACGGCTTCGGCCTGTCCTCGAGAGACCCGGTCGGCGATCCACCGCTGGAATCGCGAATATTCACCGGGGGACCTGAAGCCATTGATCGGCGCCCAGCCACTTGGCCCGGGAGGGTTCGGACTGGGGTCGGTGAGGCGACCAAGCCGGCGGCAGAGTTCGTCTCGTTTGTCGTACGCCTCGCGCTGGGTGAGCCGGGACCCCGGCGGCGGGTTCAGCGAGACGTCCGAGATCGAGCCCATACCGGCCAGGGCATGGCGCACGGCTTGGAAATCCCGGTCGTCGCGGGCTCGGCGGATCCACGCCGCCTGCTCCAGCATGTTGCACTTTCGGAGCAGCTCATCGAGTTCGTCGAGTGCGGCGACCAGCTCATCGAAACGACCGGTCAGGTCCGCCGGTAGTTGGGCCTCGACGCCGGTCAGCCGCTCGCCCTGGTGAAACGACGCGCGAAAGTCCAAGTCCGCACGGCCGGCGGCGTCCGCGAGGATGGCGAGCACTCCCAGAATGGCCGTGCGGTCCTGGCCAGGGTCGCGGGCCGCGAGAAGTGCCGCCGTCAGGCCACGCACGAGGACCGGCTGCGAGGCCGTCTGCACGGTCAGGGTTGCCATCCGCTGGGCGAACACGCGAAGAGCCTGTGCGTGAGGCTGCCAGAGAGCGCGGCGGAGGTCGCGCCGCTGGGAGGCGGCTGAGCGGGCGAGGTGATCGAGGAGCGAGGCGATCCTGTCGTCGGTGTCGTTGGCTAGCGGCTCGCGCAGGTAGCCGATGGTGTCCATGGTCGCGATGAGATCGAGCGTTTCTCGAACGTCCGCCGGCAGCCTGAGGAGCTCCAGGTGCCTGATCTGCTGGTACAGCAGGCCGCCATCGTCATCGCGCTCAACGAAGTGGAAGGCGGCAAGTCCGCGATCTCGGGGCTTGCGGCGGGGAAAGTCGCGCAGTGCTCGCGGTGTGTCGGGGCCGGCAAGGGCTGCGGCCCGCTCGAACTCGTCTTCGGGATCGACGCCCAGCCGCTCCGCGCTGCGCTGGAGGGGGGCGATGCTGACCAGCACGTCCCGGAGATCCTCTTGCGGGCAGTTACCGCGCAGCATTGCGGCAAGTAATCCTCGGGCGAGCAGATCGACCGAGCGCTCGCGAACAGCGAGCGTCGCCATCCGCTCCCCGTAGGCGCCCAGAGTTTGGGCGTGGTCGAGATGGATGGCTGTTCGGACTGCAGCCCTCGTGGCGTCGTCGGCGAGGCGGTAGCCCCCGAGGAAATGGTCCACGACCCGATCGATACGATCCGGGAAAGGCCGCTGCAGATAGCCGGGCACTCGGTCCTCGCGGATGGTGTTCAGCGTGGCGAGAAGGTCAGATCCAGGAGACCCGCCGTCCTCTCGGCCCACGGTAAGGGCTACCTGCCTGGGGTCAGGGCGTCTCGCACGAGGCCGGCCCAGACCGCGAGGTCTGAGATGGGTATGGCGAGGTCCCGGTTGCTCGGGTCCATTGACAGCCGCAGCACGAGACCCTGGACCATCGAACGGAGCAGTTGCTCGGAGGGGCGCAGGTCATCGTCGCCGGCGTCGATCGATCGACGGTTCCGGTCGACGCTGCGCCCGCAGACGGCGAACCTGGCAAGCAGTACGCGGGCGCGGGCCTCACCCTCCGTCCCGAGCACGTCGCCGGCATCGTTCAGGCTGCTGAAGAAGGTGGCACCTTCCGAGGTCACCTGGAACAGGCCGGTGACGGGATCGGCCGCCGTTTCGGCTTCCCCGCTCTGCGCCACCGCCCCAGCGTCCCAATTGCCTCCGGCAAGCACCTCGAGTCTTGCGATCGCCTGATCGACCGAAAGCAGCGTGTGCTGGGCACCCTCCGGCCCGAGGAGGGCCAACACGAGCGAATCCTGTACCGCGCCGAGAAGGTCGAGCACCGGTTCGGCCTCGAGGTCGGCAACCATCCGCGGATCCGTGGCCCCGGCCCGTTCAGCCTCTCGCCACCCGACGGCAATGTTCTCCACCAGCGTGCCGGCCGATCGACGCGCATCGTCATCGAGCTCGCCGGCAGCAGGGTCGAGCTTTACGTACTCCGTGGTCGCGTCGCCGGTAAAGCCCGCCAGCCGGACGCTTGCCTGGACCACGCCATCGACGAAGGCCTGGGCCTCGGCGGAGAGGGGGTTACGGGCCACCCGGCATCTCCGGCAGCCCTGCGATCGACTGCAGCTGCTCGGGGGTAACCCTGATGTTGCCAGCTCCCATGTGGATCCTCCCGTCGAAGGTTGGACTCCGATTGTGCCCTCTTGCGGGCGCAAAGCAAACCCGTTCTGGACACATCGCCGGGACCTCGGCAGGATGACAGCGGTGGGTAGTGTTAGTCCGCTTCGTCGTCCCACCATCGATGCCAGTAGGACAGGCCGTCTCGCGGCGGTTCCAGCCGCTCCCATTCGAAAGCGTCCAGGCTCCGGCTCTCCGGGTGTCGCTGCCGAAAACGCTTGAGGTAAGACGGTGCGTCGGGGCCTGCGAGCTCCGCAGCGCGGTCGAACAGATCCTCTGGATCGACCGCCAGCAACTCCGCGCTGTCGTGGAGAGGAGCAATCTTGATCAGGACCTCACGCGGATCTTCAGCCTCGCACTGCGCCGCGAGCATCGTCGCGGTGACGCCCTTCAGCAGCGCCGCAGGTGACTGGTCCCGAAGCGCCGTCGAGGCCATGCGCACGCCGTAGTCCTCGAGGGCTACGGCCGCGGTCAGACCGATGGCCTGGCGAAAGGCCGCCCTGAATGCCTCATCGCCGCTGATATAGCGGTCCACCAGCCAATCCAGCTGCTCGTCGAGGGGGTCGATCAGAGGCCGCTTCGGATACCCGACGAGCCTCCCATCCTCGAGCGCCCGTAGCTGGTCCGTGACCTCGGGGGGCAATCCGCTCACGGTCCCTGCCAGATCGTTGAGCTCATCCAGATTGGGTCCACCTGAGCGCTGAGATGTTCGCGAAGCGGGTTTTCAAGGGCCACCACATCAAGTTGTTGACCTGCCGGCAACCGGGCACAGATGGCCGCTGCCACCGTTGGGGCTGCGGCCTCCGGCGCGAGCTCCAGCCCGACGGTGTACGAGCGTCGTCCGGTGGCGATCGTGCTCTCGAGCGGGTAGGCGCGCACGACATCGGTGCAGCCCTCAAGCGCCCGACGCACACCTTCGATCAGCCCGGAGGGAAACCCGGTTGACGGCCGCAACTCGTATCCCGCATCTCCGCGAACGGCCATGCTCGTTAGCCCGGATCCCGGGTCGACCGCGTGTACGTCGAACCCCTCGGTGTCCGCGAGCGCTCTGACCTCCGCGGTGTTCAGCTCGCCCCCGAACGGACCCGCCGGATTCAACGCGAGACACTGGGCGCCGCTTTCAACCGCTACCGCCGCGAGGTCTCGCCCGCGCACGGCTGCCCATCGGATCGGGCCCTCGGCCCAGCTGCGTAGCGCGTCCGCGTCGGTGAACGCGAACACGAACACTCGGCCATCGGGTAGCCGCGCCGCACGGGCTTCTGGCTCGGCGCCTTGGCCATAACGGATCGGGACGATCACCGCACCCTCGCTGAGCGCCTCGTAGATCCTGTCCCTGTCGCGGGGATCGCCGCTCTCCGTGGCCTTCCGCATCGCAGAGAGCAGCCGATCGTTCGACGGGGGTCAACCTGCACGACAGGAGGGCCCTCTTCGGTTACCACACGCGGTGGGTCGAAATCAGCTGGATCCATGGTCGCTGAGGGGCTCGACCAGTTCGGCGGCCTGCCGGCGCTGTTCTTCGGAAAGGAGCAGGATGTCTGTCGGCTGGTCGGACGGGAGACATTGCCGCAGCCCTTCGAACGCCTCCGAGGCAACGACGTCAGGATCGGCACCTTCGTCGATGACGATTCCCAGCACGAGGTGCCTCTTGGCCGGACCGGTTTCGGCCTCCAGTGGGTAAACGGCCTCGAGTCCCGAAACCTGATTTGTGACAGTCGCCAGCTTCGTCGCGATGCCGGGGTCGAGTGGGTGCCGCGGCGCCCGCAGCGCGTCGAAGTCGGGCCGACGGGAGCGACGGCTCAAGCGCGCAAGCTCTTCGCGATCCATCATCCCGTCCATCGGCCCGGTTGGGTTGGTGAGCAGCCGTTGTCCTCCGGCGGCCAGCGCGTAGTCCACGAGCTCGCGGCCTGGTATCTCCATCCACACAGGATGGTCGGCATTCCACGCACCGGCGGCCTGGCCGTCCGTGAAGCACAAGAAGTCCCAGTTCCCGTCATCGCGACGAAACGCCGCCGGGCGGGCTGCCCCGTTGTCGTCACGGAGGGCAGGCACCACGAGCGTCGCGTCGAGCAGGGCTTCGCCGACAGCCGCCGCCCGCCTCGGGTCGTCTTCCGCAGCTGCCCGCTTCATGGTCTCGAGCAGGCTGGCATTGGAAGATGCACCGCTCACCATGTCTCGAGCGCAGCCTCCGCTGCTTCGAGTGAATCGTAGACTTCGCCGATCGCCGCGCGCGAGACATCGTCCGGCCTCACCGGTGAGCTCGGTAGTCGATCGGATACCCAGATGTCGACGATGAGAGGAATCGGGGAGAGAGGATCGATCGCGTCGTCCGCGTACCGGGGTGCCAGGATGACATGGCTCTCACCTTGCGGTCCTGGACTATCGAGTTCCGCCCAGTAGCCGCGAACTCCGGCACGCTTGATGGCCACCGGCCCTAGGGCAACTGCGCGGGGGCTTGCCCAGCCTCCGTTTTCAGTCGAGGCCAGCCAGAGGGGGGGCCTGTCCGATGATCGCTCAGGGCTCAGGATTTACCCCCTCCACCTTGGGTACTTCGAGCTGCCGGTTGGGGGATCGGGGACCAGTACCTCCGGGGCCCCGCCGGGATTGCCATCGAGCGGTGCCGCTGGTCGTACGACGATGCCCGCTGGCTCGACGACGCGTGCCTCCGTGAGGAAGCGGAACGGATTCTCGTCTGGCAACCCGAGCTCCGCTCGGGGGTTCGCCAATGTGTCGAGCGGGTTGTAGTGGGTCCAAAATCTCCCGTCTGGACGCGACCCACGCGGTATCGCGTTGCCGCTGGCGTAGAGCCACGTCCGAGATCGACCCCATGCCCGCGAGGGCGCGGCGCACGGCGCGCGCGTGGAGCCGGGCGCGATGATCGGTGCCGGCGCGCGCGGGTGGGCGCGGGCGCGGTTGTCGAGGCCGACGCCCGCGTGGCGCCCGACGCCGTGGTGCAGGCGGGCGAGCAGGTGTCGTGAGAGACGACATCCTCGCTCAGCCGCAGCAGATCCCCGACGCGCTGTGGCGCTGCGAGGCCGCCCGCGTGCTGTCCGAGACCTTGCGGGCGGCCTGGTCGTGTGCGGCATGGGGGATCGGCGATGGGATCGGATCTCGCCGCGGCGGCGATCGGGCGGCGCGCCACGCGCCCGCTGCGCACCGTGCGCGGCTACGCGACGGATCCGTGGCTCAGTGCCGACACGCTCGTGCTGTGCTCCAGCTACTCGGGCAACACCGAGGAGGCGCTGGCGTGCTTCGAGGCCGGTGCGCGGCGCGTGGCGCTGACCACGCGGCGTCGACGCCACCGCCATGGGGGCGATTGAGGGCTTCAAGCGAGAGCTGGGCTAGCTTGAGCTCCAGATCGGATCGACTCGACCTTCGATCTGCTGTGCCATAGCGGTATCGAGGGGAAGCACGTCGAGCTGCTCGTCCGCCGGCAGGTGCGCTCCGATCTCCCGTGCCACCTCTGCCACGCTCGCATCGGGATCGACGAGCAGTCCCAGCGTGCGAGACCGTTTACCCCCGATCGTGGCCTCGAGCGGAAACGCGGACCGAACGCCTGGTGCTGCCGACAGGGCTTGCTGGACCGCCGCAAGTAGGGCCGGCGAGAACTCGGCGGACGGGTCGAGCTGAACCTGGGAGACATCACTCACCTCAAGGCTCGCCATTCCGGTGCTCGGATCGACGTCGTGTACGTCGAGTCCGGCCGACTCCGCCAGGGTTCTGAGCTCAGCTGCATTCAACTCGCCGCCAAACGGGCCCGCCGGGTTCAGCACGACGCTGTCGACGCCGTTTTCCGCGGCGAAGGGTGCAAGGTCGCGCCCGCGCATGCTTCCCCAGCGGACGGGCTCCTTGGCCCAGGCACCCAGGGCTTCCGAGTCGGTGAAGGCGAGGATGACCACGCGTCCCTCCTCCGTGCTTACCGCTCGCACCCTGGGTGGCTCCTCGTCCCCGTCAAGTATCGGAACGATCAGGGCGCTGTCGCCGAACGCGTCGTAGATCGCTCGCCTGGGGTTGGCGTCTCCGTGCTGCGAGGCTGCTCGCATGGCTGCGAGCAGCTTGGGATTCGAGGGGGGCTGCGGCGAGCCCTCCAACGCGTCGTCGCGTGTCACGCGATCATGCCCCCCGGGCGGCCGCCGGACGAATGTCGTCGGCGGCCGCTTCGGCCTCAGAGTGGTATATCTCGCCGACGCCGACCAGGGTGAGCGACCAGGACGGAACCGACTCGCCGGGACGAAGGCCGCCCGGCGCGGAGTACACGTTGACGATGATCGGCCGCTGCGGAGCCGGGCTCATGTCCTCGTCGCCCTCATAGCGCGGCCGTATCAACACGTGCTCGCCTGACGGGCTCGGTGGTTCCGTTCGGGCGAGGGAGAGGCTCTCCCCGCCGGTGGTTGTGACCTGCCCCAGGAGGTGGGCGGCTCGGGGTCGCGCCCAAGCCGTGAGCTCCTGCGAGCTGAGCCAGAACGCGGGCTTTTCCTCAGGGCTCGGGATTGACCCCATAGATGCCTTTCAGTTCGATCTGGTTCTCGGGATCCGGGATCAGCAACTCCGAAGCCCCGCCAGGGTTCCCGTCGAGCGGCAAGGCCGATCGGCGGGTGACGCCGGTGGGGTCGCGCAACTCGCCGACGCTCAGGAAGCGAGCTGGGTTGCCGTCAGGCCCCGTCGGCAACCCCAACGCGCCGCGAGGATCCGCCAGGCCTTGGAAGGGGTCGACGTCGGTCCAGGAGTGGCCCCACGGACCGGAGCCGGTTGGAATGGAGCTGCCATCGGCCGACTCGCCCTCGAGCAGCCTGAGGTGCTCCCAGCGGATGACGCGATCAATATCGCGAGCGAGCTGAGCCAGTGTGATCTCGTACCTCGCTGTCGCCTCTCCCTCGGTCGCGTAGATCTCTCCCACGCGTCATTCGCGCGTCCAGAAGGGACGGGTCCTGTTCAGGAGGTAATCCGTGAACGCGTCCGGCTCCTAATTCCAGGCCGATCAGGGGGTGTGGAGAGGCTTCGTCGACTTTGACCATGGCCCGCCACGCGGCCAGCACCTCGGGATGTTCGGCGGCGAACGCTGCAGTCGCTTCGAGGAGTCCCGTGGGCTCGCGTGCCGGCTCTCCCGATTGCGAACTGGCCGCTAAATATCGTCATTCATCCGTCTGGGTCGGCTTCCGCCCGGGGCCGCCGGGTCGTCCGCCGGCCAGACTCGATGGCCCGTTACCTCGACCACCTCGAGCTGCGCCGCACTCAGTTCGACGACGTCGAGCATGGAGTCCGGCGGGAGCGCCGGGCGAAGCGCCTGGGAGATACGAGGCAGCACTTCTGCGGCGCTAGCCGCGCCATCGCGTAGGCGCAGGCCAAGAAAGAGGTGCCGGGGACCGCGACCCAGCTCACCCTCGAACGAGTGCGCCGACTCGACTGCGGGCTCTTGGGCGAACGCTGTGCGGGCTGCGACCAGGAGCTCATCAGAGGGCGGCGCTTGCAGCGCGAAGACTCGGAGCGTCCCCTCTGCCCTGAACGCCCCGTCGTCGCCGCCGCCGGGCAGCAGCCCCTCTTGGAGCAGCTCGAGGTCCCGGCGGTTCAGCCGGCCCCCTACGGATGAGCCCGCGTCGACGACGAGTTCACCTGTGGGGTCCTCGAGTGCGGCTTCAGCGAGTGCGGGGACCGCCATCTCCACGAACGTTGCTCCCTCCGGGATCGCTCGGCGCAGCGCGTGCTCGGACGTGAACCCGTGGAAGGCCGTGGTGCCCTTTGCGTCGGTTGCCACCGCGATCTCTACGCCCCGATCGTCTGCCCGGCGGATAGGGACGAGCAGATGGCTGCGGACGAGAGAGCGAAACAGATCGGCCATCGTCCGCTCGCTGCGATCGTCCCTTACCGCGATCATCGCGCGCTGGAGTTCGTCCTCCGATGCGGTCGTCACGACGCGTACTCTCGTCCTCTGCCCAGCGATTCGGCCATCCGCTCAGCCGCCGCGCGGCTCTCGACGAGCGTTCCGCGGCTGACCAGCCGCAGATCCTCAGCAGCAAACACGGAAGGCAGCTCGTTGGGCTCGTCTCGTATCAGCAGGAGGTGCACGTGCACCGGTAACGTCGGGAGAGGGTCGATGGTGTCGCCCACGTAGGCGGAGGCGACGACGATCCGCTCGATGTCCGTGCCCCCGAGTCCGAAGCCCTGACCGATTGCGGGCGGATCGATTCCCAGGACCAGCAACCGGTCGTGCGGTGGTGGTCCATCCACACTTGCGAGCAGCCGACAGCTTCGGGGTTCAGCCCAGAACGGGTCCTCGCCCGAGGTCAGCCAGCACACTGGCCGCGAGGACCTCGAGGGATCAGTCACGATCTCAGAAATCGGGGTTCACGCCTTCGACTCTTTCCGGCGTGACGTGCAGATGTGCGTCCGGGATGAGGTACTCAGCACCGCCTCCGCGCGCGAAGTACCCGTCGGGCCCGTCCCATGGCAGGGCGCGCCGGATCTCGGCCACGCTCGCCGGGTCGTCGAGCGTGGCGATGATCCGGTACCTGCCGCCGTTGAACTCGGGAAGCCCGAGGTCATCGCGCGGATTGCTCATCGAGTCGATCCGTTCGGGGGTCCATGAGGTTCCGAAAGGCTGCGACCCTCTCTGGTCACCGAGCCCGGTTGGGATCTCGCCGTAGGTGCGCTCGACCCTCATGCCAGCTTCGGGCACCGGTACGCCGGCGGCGCCGGCTTGCCTCTTGAGTTCGTCGAGGTGCTCAGCTCTCGCGGCACTCGGTCCGCCGGCCTCCACCCTGTCTGAGGCGCGAGCCGCGTCCCCCACGCGGTCGGCGTCTCGAGCGGCGTCCGCGGTGTCCCCGAGAGCGTCCGCGGTGCGCAACCCGCGGGTGGCAGCGGTCCCCACTCCGGCGGTGCCGACGGCGAGCACCGCGTCCGGCCCGAAGCCTCCGACCCATTCGCCGTAGCGGCCCGCGGCGAGGTCCTCCCAGTTCACGACCGCCTTGCCGAACTCGCCGGGGTTCTGCCAGGCGAATTCGGCGGCGCGGCCGGTGTCGGCCCACTGCCTGTCGAAGGAATCGCGATCCAGGAGCGCGTTGGTGGGCGACATCCGGTAGAGCATCATTGCGCCCTCGCCGATGCCGACCACGCCTTCGCCGAACCCCTTGGCCACCCCA
>Ga0136625_1000837_pt1 | contig 10392 bp, 9 predicted proteins | sample AntDrymUQ4832306_2_FD_104672 | JGI IMG/M metagenome (GOLD analysis project Ga0136625, IMG submission 104672) | Polar desert sand microbial communities from Dry Valleys, Antarctica - metaG UQ483 (23.06) | ecosystem: Environmental > Terrestrial > Soil > Desert | place: Antarctica: Dry Valley...
GCCCCGCCGGCAGCGGCCACGGCCGCTACGACCAGTCCTTCGACGAGCGGCGCAGGGGATAGGATGATCCGTTCCCGTACCTCGGGGTCCTCGATGAGGTCAAGTGCGAGTTCGGCGCTGAGTACGGCGCTGCCGAGGTCCATGAGTACGACGACGCCTTCGGGACTGTCAACCTCTTCTATGGCTTCCCGAATGCGTACCGCATCCGTGCCGAGGGTTGCATCGGGCAGCCCCGCAGCGATTGCCATTCGGACGGGTCGTTCGTGCAGCATCTCTGAGGCGAGATCCACGGCCGCTCGGGCCAGCGCTGGACTGTGTGACACGACGACGATGCCAACCAGCTGTGTTGTGCTCGCTTCTTCCTGCTCAGCCATCGGCGCAGCCTGCCTATCCGTCGCTGACGCCGACCCGGTCGGGTGCGGCGGATGGTTCAGAGCGGCACCTCGGTGGCTGCAGCCAACAACAGGGCCACGGTGGTTGCGCCGGGGTCCTGGTGCCCCACGCTGCGCTCCCCCAGGTAGCTGGCCCGGCCCTTCCGAGCCAGCATGGGCGTCGTCGCGTCACGGCCGGCCTCCGCGGCGTCCAAGGCCTGCTGCAGCGCCTCGGCCTTTGCCGTCTCCTGGGACATCGCCGACTCCAGCGCGTCCACAGCCGGGGCAAGCGCGTCATACATCGTCTTGTCCCCCGCTTCGGCCTTGCCGCGCGCGACAACTCCCTCCAGCCCGGCTCGTAGAGCCGCGGTGAAGTGCGCCATCGTCACCTCATCGGTGTCGCTCAGCGATGCTCCGAAACGCAGGAACAAGGTGCCGAACAGTGGTCCGCTCGCTCCTCCGACGGTTGACACCAGGGTCATCCCGATCTTGTTGAACAACGACGAGGCGGTGGCCGGCTTAGCATCCTCGAGCGCAGCGACCGCCGCACGCATGCCCCGGTCCATATTGGCACCGTGGTCGCCGTCGCCGATCGCGGCATCGAGATCGGTCAGGACGTCCTTGTTCTCGGCCACGAGTCGGGCGAAGACCCGGACCCACTGGCCGAGATCCTCCGTCTTGACCGATTCACTCATCGTTCAGCTACCCCATCTCAGCGCCGGAGTTCTCACCGGAGCATCCCAGAGAGGAATCAACTCGTCGTCGAGCTTGAGCAGGGTGACCGAAGTGCCTGCCATGTCGAGTGACGTGACGTAGGAGCCGACCAGAGAGCGAACCACCTGCACGCCATGGGCGCTCAGGATCTTGTCCACCTCGTGATACATCACGTAGAGCTCGAGCAGTGGTGTTCCGCCGAGGCCGTTGACAAAGGCCAGCACCTGGTCGCCGCGGGTGAAGGGCAGGTCTGTCAGTACCGCTTCCAGCACCAGCTCCGCGATCTCCCTCGCCGTGGCTAGCGGTACACGCTGCCGACCGGGCTCGCCATGGATACCGACGCCGAGTTCCATCTCGTCCTCGCCCAGATCGAAGGTCGGCTTTCCGGCTGCAGGAACCGTGCACGAAGTGAGTGCGACACCCATGCTCCTGCCGTTCGCATTGACCTTGTGGGCCAGCTCGGCCACCTGCTCCAGGGACCTGCCTTGCTCGGCCGCGGCGCCGGCGATCTTCTCGAGCAAGACAGTGACACCTACGCCACGACGGCCCGCAGTCCACGTACTGTCTTGTACCGCCACGTCGTCATCGGTGACCACGGACAGGACCTGAGCGCCACTTTCCGCGGCCGCCAATTCGGCAGCCATCTCGAAATTCATCACGTCGCCGGTGTAGTTCTTGACTACGTGCAGGACACCCGCGCCGCCATCGACCAGTTTGGTCGCGGCAAGCATCTGGTCGGGCACCGGGGAGGTGAACACCTCGCCAGCACAGGCCGCGTCGAGCATGCCCAGCCCGACGAATCCGCCGTGCAGCGGCTCATGGCCAGATCCACCGCCGGAGATGATGCCGACCTTGCCGGGCTGAGGCTCTCCACGGTAGATGATCTTGTGCTCGTGGTCGACCCGGAGTTCCGGGTGCGCGGCCTCGATTCCCCGCAGCGCCTCGGCGACGATGTTCTGCGGGTCGTTGATGAGTTTCTTCATGACTGGTCCTTCCTTGATCCGGTCGAGCTGCTGACTGAGTCCGAACTGGAAGTTTCCGTGACGGCGGACTCCGGAGCGGCGAGGTCAACACCCTGGTCCTCTGTTCCTCCGCTGTCAGCCGGGGTGCGGGAGAGCACTCCGTACAGCAACGCGGCCACGACACCAGCGAGAAGTTCGGCGATCAGGTAGACCGGCAGCTGTCCCCACAGGACCTCCCCACCCGCGATCTGCTGGATGAGCATCGGGCCCACAACGCGAGCCGGGTTGATCGCCGCTGCCGTGGCGGGCGCGACAACGATGATGACGGCGAACACGGCGAAGCCGATCGCGAGCCCCGCGAAGCCCGCCGGCGCCTTGCGGTGGATGACCCCGAAGACCGTGAAGACAAGTATGAACGTCCCGATGAACTCGGCGGCGAACGCCTGGCCGAGACTGATATCGCCGTAGGACGCAACACCCAGTCCTACGTCGCTGGCCTGCATGCCCAGCACTGCAATGATTGCCGCCGCCCCGAGCACGGCGCCGCCGACCTGCGCCGCGATATAGGGTCCGACCTGTCGCCAAGGGAACTTGCCGGACACGGCCAGCCCCAACGTCACCGCGGGATTGATGTGATTGCCGCCGATGTGGCCCAGCGCATAGACCGTCGCGATAACGACCAGAGCGAAGGCGAAGGAGATCATCCCTAGGTCTGCCATCGTGAACGGTTCGTCCCCGTTGAGGATGAGAGTTGCTGGGACAGAGCCCACACCGATGAACACTAAGAACGCCGTGCCGATGAACTCAGCGGCGAGCCGCTGGACCAACGAAGCCTCGTCGAGCATGGTCTGAGCCCTACCTTCCACGATATAGTCAAAGACAATTCGATAATGTCGAACGCGTTGCGGAATGTACGCCCATGTTTCACTGTGACGCAAGACATAGTTTGAACTGGGTTGGATGTTGATCACCCCGAAGGGAGCGCCGGAGTGATCCAGTCAGTCGACCGCGCAATCCGGGTGCTGATCGCCCTTCAAGGAGCTCGGCAGATGACGTTGTCCGAGCTCGCCGGTCGCCTCGATCTCCCTTCGTCCACCGTGCACGGCATCGTGCGGACGCTGGTAGGCCACGGCCTGGTCGTCCAAAAACACCGCTCCGGCCGCTACCAGCTCGGCCCGGCGGTGTTGCGTCTGGGGAACGTCTACCTCGACACTTTGGAGCTGAGGTCGAAGGCCATCCCCTGGGCTGCAGACCTAGCCAGGCGCACCGGCTGCGCGGTGCGCACCGGCGTGCTCCTGCTCGACGACGTGGTGATCATCCATCACGAGCTGCGGCCAGACGGGAGCCGCCAGATGCCCGAGGTAGGAATCGTCATCCCCGCCCATGCCAGCGCCCTGGGCAAGGCGATGGTCGCCTTCAATGACGCCGATGCCACCCGCCTGTTATCCGCGGCGCCGCTGCGCAGCATGACCGGTGAGACCCTCACCTCGAGTGCACAGCTCAAGAAGCAACTGGCAGACATCACCACCACGGGCATCGCCAGCGAACAAGACGAAGCCGTCATCGGCGAAAGCGCACTCGCCGCGGCGGTATTCGACGCGTCGGGAGGTGCGATCGGAGCCATCGGACTGGTCGTACCATCCATGAACTGGCCGGTCGACACGGTCACTCACGACGCCTTACGCGAGGCCGCCCGAGCCATCTCGCGCGAACTCGGCTCGGCGTCCTGGCCGAGCACCGGTAATTGACCGCTAACTACACGGCCAAGGACAACCAGACTGGCGTGCCTGGCTCACTCGCGCTGATCGGAGTACCCAGTCGAGCCCTACCTCGGCCTTGGCTAGTCCGAGGTAGGGCATACCGGCCCCTGCTGCCCAGTGTCTGGTTTGCGTGTGAAGTGGCGCCACGCCTTCCGATAGGAGTCGATCAGCTCGGTGAAGCTACCGGCGGCGCCCTCACAAGATCACGCGGTGGATCCGGGTTGCCGGCTTCCGCGTGGCCGACTCAACGCCACAGGCCGCGGGTGTCGTAGACCACCTTGCCGACGAGCTTGGTCTTGTTGATGGCGCGAAAACTGTCGTGGTCGACGAGCAGGGCGACGATATCGGCTTCCTTGATCGCCTCGGCGCTCCCGGCAGATCGGACGTTCGGCAGTTCGGCCAGTCTGCGCGGAAGCTGGCGAACGTGTGGTTCCACGACGTAGACCGTGACGGCCGGCAGCGACATCGCCACTGCCCCGACGATGTCGACCGCTGGGCTCGCGCGCAGGTCGTCCACGTTTGCTTTGAAAGCAAGCCCCAGGCACGCGATGGTGGGTTCATGAAAGCGGGCAGACTTGGCGATGATCTGCTCGGCGACGTGAGCCGGCTTGCGGTCGTTGACTTCGCGGGCTGTACGGATGAGCCGGGCCAGTTCGGGGGCAGCCTCGACGATGAACCACGGGTCGACCGCGATGCAGTGGCCGCCGATGCCGGGACCAGGTTGCAGGATGTTTACCCGCGGATGCCGGTTCGCCGTTTTGATTACTTCCCAGACGTCGAGTCCGAGATGTTCGCAGATCAGCGAAAGCTCGTTGGCGTATGCGATGTTGACATCGCGGAATCCGTTTTCGACGAGTTTTGCCATCTCGGCACTCTCTGCATCTGTCAGGATGATCTCGCCTTGACAGAAGATGCGGTAGATCTCAGCGGCCTTCTCCGCGCACGCTTGGGTGATACCACCGACGACCCTGTCGTTCGTGACGATTTCGATCATGATCCGACCGGGTAGCACGCGTTCCGGGCAGTGCGCGATGTGGATGTCAGGGGCGCCCTCGGTCTGGTGTGGGAAGACCAGATCCGGCCTGTCCTCCGCCAGCCACTGGCTGATTTGCTTTGTGGTGCCCGGTGGCGAGGTCGACTCCAGGATGATCGTCTCTCCGCCCCGCAATTGCGTGGCGATGCCCTTGCAGGCCGCCTGGATGAAGCCCAAGTCGGCCGTTCGGTCACTCTGGAACGGCGTTGGAACGGCGAGGATGTAGGCATCTGCTTCAGGTGTTTCGGTGTGTGCCGTCAGCCGCCCTATCCCCACTGCTCCCCTGATCGCGACCGCAAGATCAGGCTCGACAGCGGGCACCTCCCCGCAGCGCACCTGTTCGACGATGTCCACGCTGATGTCGACGCCGGCAACGTCGATGCCCCGGGTGGCCAAGGCCACCGCGGTGGGCAGTCCGATATAGCCAAGACCGATGACGGCAATTCGCATGTCATGCCCTTCGTTGTCGCGCTCTGAATAGGCGTGTGGTCGGTTGCGGATTGGCCGCCACGGCGATGAAGATCCAGGCGAGTCTGGTGTCGTAGTAGTCGCCGGAGAACAGGCTCGCGAAGAAGATGTACATCGCTGCAAGCAGGCAGGCCGTCCGCTCGGGCGACAGTTCCGTGATCGGACCTAGTGCTCGGGCAATGCCGTACAGCAACACGGCCAGGAGTGCGAGGCCAACTAGTCCACCTTCGGCCCCGACCGAGGCCACGAAGTTGTGGGCGTACTCCCAGCTTCCGGAATAGCCGTACTCGCCGTAGAAGGCGTCGAGCCCCGCGCCGAAGAGCGGGCGCTCCCGAAAGAGCGTCCACGCCTGTTCCACCAACTCCGGACGGTAGGACAGGTTGGCCTCTGCCAGGTTGCCCGGAAGATACCTGTCCCGCAAGAAGCCCACCGCACCGTCGCCGAGCAGCGCCAACCCGGCGATGCTCAGCGTTCCGGCCAGGACTGCGGTCGTGAGTACGCGGGAGGCTCGGATCCTCCTGCGATAGAGCCATGCAAAAGCCAACATGGTGAGCAGCCCAGCGAGCAGACCGCCGCGCGAACCGGAGAGCAAGGCGGCGGTCGCCAACGGAGGAAGGACTGCCAGGATGGCGGGCTTGCGCCGGATAGCCGCCAGTGCGAACGCCGCCAGCACACCCAATATGACCACTCGGACGAAGACGTTCGGTCCTCCGCCGAGGACGCTTAGCCGCCCCTGCGCTGTCGTCTGACCGAGCACCAGGCCCAGGACGGCGTAGGCGCAGCCGGCACCGAGCATGAGGTACAGCAGGACTCGGGCGCTGCGATCCCGATCCGGGCCGGTGATCGCCAGGCTGACCATGAACAGCGCGGCGATGGCGACGATGTCCACGAGCAACTGCGCGGTCCGCGCCTCCGGCGGCGCCCACAAGGCCGAGCTGACCTGATAGCCGAGGAAGACCAGACCCAACTGACCCGTACTGCCCCACGTGTGTTGGTAGCTACGGTCAGAGACCGTGGCACGCCAGAGCAGCGTGAGGATCACCAGCATGGAAAGCGCCACGCCGCGCAACTCCACGCTCTGGTCCAACCCGAACCGATCCAGCGAGTACCGGCCCAGCAGTGCGGTCAGGAAGAGCAGCATAAGCAGGGCTGCCGGTGGGCTCACGGTCCGGTTCGGTGCCGGCTGGAGCGCCGGGAGCGGTGGAGCAGACATCAGTGGGCTCCGATCCGAGGGCGCCGAAGTGCAGGAATGACCCCGAGGGAAACCAGCAGGCAGGCCCCGTACCCGACCAGGCATCCGATCGCAGCGCCGCTGGCGCCCAGCGGCGGGATCAGGATGAGGTAGGCGAGGATCGCGCTGATCATGCCGACGGTGTCGATGGCTGTCACCCAGCCGGACAGGTGCGCTGAGATCGCCAACGCGTGCCCCAACCGGCTGGCGGCGTAGAGAGCAGCGGCGACGGCGAGCGGAACCACCAGGTCCAGCGACTGGCGGTATGCCTCACCGAACAGAGGAATCACAGACCAACGGCCGAGCAGACTGATGGCCACCGCCGCAACGACGGCGTAGAGGCCAACGGCCCCGAAGAGCCGGCCGACCGGCAACGAGCCGGTCAGCAGCGCTCTTCGCCACTGCGGGACCCGGGCCTCGACGTAGTTCTGCACCGGCCAGGCGATCAGCTCGGTGATCGCAGCCACCACGACGTACAGACCGAGTTGGCTAACACCGGCGAGGGCGGGCAACAGCAGTCGATCTATCCGCAGCATGGCGATGTTTGCCAGCGCGGCGGGAAGCAGCCGCAACCCGATGCGCCTAGCCGACTGGGTTACCGCGGGTGCCGATCCGGTCGGATCGCCTCGCCGACCCACGATCAACCAGGTGATAATCGACGGGACAGTCAGGGCGAGTGCGTATGCGCCCAGCCACGCGGCCGCGGAGTCCACCGAGGCAAGCAGGAAGGCCGTCGCGAACAGCAGCAGCACGACCTGCCCGGCGACGACGAGGAGCAGATACGTCCGAGCCGTCCGAGCCGCGACCGACGCGGTCCGCAGCGTGGTCATCAGGACGTTCCCGAACACGGTCAAGGTCAGAGCAATCCCGTACGCGAGCGGCAGCAATCCCTCACCGGGTCCCAGGAGGCTGGCGAGCAGGATCGTCGCGGCGACCACCGCGAGTGGGGCAAACAGGAGGCGACGCTGGTCGAGCAGCGCAGTACCCATGACCGGGCGGCCGTGGATGGCGGCCGGGTAGGAGCGGTTGAGGCCAGCGCCGCAGCAGGTGGCCAGGATGTAGGAAACCTGGAGAAAGACCGCGAGACTTCCTCGACCGCTCGGCCCCATCGTTCGGGCGGCGATGACGTTGACGATGAGGCTGACCGCAGCGAGGACCAGCTGAGCGCCGAGCAGCTGAGCGGTCACTCCCCATGGGCCGCGCGTGCCGCTGACGGCGGCCCGAACCTGCGCGCTGGCGGCCTCAGACCACACGTTGGGACATCTTCTGACTCAGCTCGCGCCACAATTCCTCGTCGATGCGCGGCCGGAAGCCGGCCCCCAGCAGCCAGGTGTCCTGCTGTCCTTGACCCAGCCACAGCATTTCGACTCGGCGGACGAGGCCGCTCCCGGTCCGCAAGGCGGTCGCGGCGCGATACCCAGACTTCACGATCGATCTCGCCAGCGGGAGTGGGATCTGTCGCGGCGGCCGTGACCCGAGAATCCGAAGGAGTGTCCCGGTGGTCATCCCCTCCGCCGGCTGGAGCACGATCGGCTGGATGGGCCCGGGATAGGCGCAGAGGAACGCCATGGCGGCCGCCACATTGCGGATGTGCACCTGCGGCGTGGGTCGCGTTCCGGTGCCGGCTGTGGATGACAACGGCGAGCGGGCGAGCCGAGACAATGACACCGTGACCGGGCGTCCGGAACCGTGCACCGAGGTAGGCCGGAAGATGACCAGACCGGGCGGATCAAGGCTGAACAACGCCGCTTCTCCCAGAGCTTTGCTCGCCGAGTACGGGGAAAAGGCATCTGTCTCTGCTGATTCCGTCAACGGTTCTCGCCGTCCTTGGACGGCTGCGCTGCTGACCTGGATGAATCGCCGCACGCCGGCGTCCCGGCTGGCCTGGGCGACAACCACCGGCAGGAGCGCGTTGGCGCCGAAGAGTTCGTCACTTGCCGCTGCATTGGCGGCGGCGATGCCCGCGCAATTGACCACCACATCGTGCTCACCAAGGGCGGATCGAAGGGACTCCGCCTCCCGAGTCCGCTGTTCCCGGAAGAGCGCGGTCACCGAACGTGCGCTGGTTCGCAGCCTTGGCGCTGACACGACCTCTACCTGTAGACCCGCTTCCTGGAGGGCGGCCAGGCAGGCACTGCCCACGAAGCCGCTGGCCCCGATGACTGCGACCCGAGTCATCGGCGGCGACCTGCACAGACCGACTCCAGAAGCGTCAGGTATCGAGCGGCCAGGATGTCATAGGAGGCATGTGCCCGCACCCAGGTGCGGCTCGTTCGCGGTCGCTGGAGTTCTCCGCGATGGACGGCCAACCGTCGCCAGAAGGCGGCCAGCGCATCCGGATCGTCTGGAGCCAGGCTGTCGCCGGCCTCGGCCTCCTTGACCAGCCGCGCGGCCTCCCCGGAGACACACGCCGTGACGTGCCGGCCGGTCGCGAACACTTCGTACAGCTTCGAGGGCACCGTGTAACGAAAGGCCGGCCAGTCGCGCAGACTGACCAGGCAGCTGTCCGCATCCTGATAGGCACGCCAGAGATCCGGCCCGGCCACCGTCGGCAGAAATCGGACCGGAGCGGCTGACCGCCCAGCGTGTCTTTGCAGTGCCTCCTTTTCGGCCCCCTCGCCGATGAACGTCATCTCGACCAATCCCGGGCCGAGCCGAGCAGCAGCGGTGATAGCGGTGTGCAGGCCCTGACTGATGCCGTGCGTACCCAGGTACAACAGACGAAGGCGGCTGCCCACGGTTGGTGGTGGCATCGCCGGCACGGAGTCCACATCTATGCCATTCGAGATGGTTTCGACGTTGCCGCCGGCCGCCCCCCTCGACCGCAGGATGTGGGCGAAGTCCGTAGACACCGTCACCACGCCGTCGGCGCGGCGCTGCGCCGCAGTCACCAGCCGGCTCAGGTGTCGGGCCGTGCGCCCAGTCGCCAGGTCAGAGTCGGTGATCAGATCTGGCCAGGCATCGCGCATCTCCACCACCAGCGGGGTGTTACGCAGCACGGAATACATCTGTCCGGCAAACAGCGTCGGCAATCCGGGAACTGTCGCGACCACGACGTCGCTGCGCTGACCCGCGCTCGCTACCAGCGAGCAGGCAGCGACGAGGGACTGGTCGGCGAGCTTCCTTCGCGCCGATGTGCTGCCCGGCAGGTATGGCAGCCGCAGCACCAGTTCGCCGTGCCGGCCACGTTCAGCGCGCAGCGGTCTGTGGGCGCCGGAGGTGTTGCGCCCACCTGGATAGTGGGGCGCAGCGGTCAACACGGTCACTGTATGCCCGGCCAGCGTCCAACGGCCGACGAAGGCGTCCCATCGGCGCTGCGGGGCGCCGACCTCGGGCGGGTAGAAGTGCGACATGAGCAGGATGCGCATCAGAGAGCTGTTCCGGTCCGGATCGCGCTCAGCAGGCGCCATCGAGTCAGGAGTTGGGGTGCGGCGAGGTAGCCCACCAGCAGGGTGATCGCGACGCCGTCCGAGAAGACGCGCAAGAACGTCGAGCCGAGCAGACTTGCTGCGCCCAAGGCCGAGACGGCCACGGAGAGCAGGGCAGTCAGGCTGGCCACCCGCAGATGGCTCCAGCCCAGCAGCGTCAGCCGCTGGTAAACATGCGAACGGTGTGGGGACAGCCAGTCCTGTTTCGCGCGGATCCGGCTCAGCAAGGTCCACGTCGTGTCCGTGAGATAGACGGCCAGCGGGGCGAGCACCGCCTCGGCCGGGGCCCCCTCGATGAGTGCGTACATCGCCAGCGTGCCGAGCACCGCCCCGAGCCCGTAGCTGCCCACGTCACCGAGAAATATCCGAGGGCGCACAGCGTTCCAGGGCAGGAAGTTGGCCGCAGCTACCGCCAGCACCAGCCC
>Ga0136625_1000839_pt1 | contig 10383 bp, 10 predicted proteins | sample AntDrymUQ4832306_2_FD_104672 | JGI IMG/M metagenome (GOLD analysis project Ga0136625, IMG submission 104672) | Polar desert sand microbial communities from Dry Valleys, Antarctica - metaG UQ483 (23.06) | ecosystem: Environmental > Terrestrial > Soil > Desert | place: Antarctica: Dry Valley...
AGCTCGGCTTGAAGACCTGCGTTGGCCTTCTCCAGCAAGACTCTGGCTTCTGACACGTGCTCGAATACCATGGTTGTAACTATGGCACGAGGCTACGACACTCTTCCCTTCGGTGGGGCCTGTTGGGTCGCAGGTGATAGCCGATGGCGCGCCACGCGCTCCTGAGCCCGATTCGAGACCCGTGCGCGCTAGCGCCGCAATTCGCCTCAGTGACTCGCTACCTCCCGGCTGCAGGACGGCCGCGCTATCCGGCAAAGAAGGCGAGCTACTACTTGCGGCGTTCTATCGTCTAGTGTAGTATCGTGAAACGTAATAGCGCCAGTGACGATTGGAGCGTGGAGAGATGCCTGAACCCCTGGGCGATTTTGGGCGTCATTCGGAGCCGGCGTTGCTCGTGCTCGTGAGCCTGGCGGAGAAGCCCAAGCACGGCTACTCGATGATGGACGACATCGAGCGCCTTACGGGGACTCGGCTGGGCCCCGGAACCCTGTATGGAGCGATAGCCCGGCTCGAGGGGCGGGGCTTCATCGCCAAAGTCGAAGCCACCGACCGCCGCAAGCCCTACCGGCTGACCCCAGCCGGAGAAGATGCGTTGAGCACTCAGCTCGCCGGTTTGCAGGCCGTTGTTAGCGCGGGCCTAAAGAGGATTGCAACCGCATGAAGAGCTCGATCCTTATCCGCCTCTACCCGCGGCGGTGGCGCGCTCGCTACGAAGACGAGATGCGTGAGCTCCTCGAGGAGGGGCCCGTATCCGTCCGCGACGGGCTCGATCTTCTTCGAGGAGCGTTGGAGGCTCACTTGATCAGAGACCTAGCACTCGGCCCAGAACCCCGCCGGCAAACAACACTAGGAGGCGTGATGGAGCACCCACTCCCAACGAGAAGGTCCGCGACCGTAGCAGGCCTGTTTCTATGCCTGCCTGCCACTTTCCTGTTATCGGTGACGATGAAGTACGGGTTCGGCTATGACACGGTCTTCGACTCACTGGAGAGCTTCTGGACGTTCAAGCCGATCGAGTACATCACCGTGCTCTCTCCTCTCGCGGCGTTGCTGCTGAGTGTCGTGCCTGCTCTGCGGGCCACGGTGGAGCGTGAGGGAGGAGTGGTGAAAGGCGCGCTGGTGCTGCAAGCCGGCGCGGCCCGGATTGCCGTGGCCGCAGTGAGCTTTGGCATGCTGTTCTTGTTCTTCGTCTACTTCCTGACCGAGAACTTCTGACCGCACGCCCGCCTGGGGTTGGGCGGCCGGGCCGAAAGTAGCTCTGCGTCATTGGGCTCGGAAACGGGCCCGATGTAAGCAAGGCGACATTGGGCTCGCTCCGAGCCGGCCTGGCGATCCCGGTCCGAGTAGTCAGACGCGCGCGAGCATGCGACCCGCGGCCTCCTGTCCCTGGCGAATGCAGTCGGGCAGCCCCGAGCCGCGGTAGCCGGCGCCGGCCAGCGCCACGCCGGGGTGGGCCTCGAGGGCCCGTTCGACGGCGGCCACGCGCTCCAAGTGGCCCACCGCGTATTGAGGCAGCCCTCGCTCCCAGCGAGTGACCCTCCAGCGCAAGGGCGAGGCGTCGAGGCCAAGGGCGGTGCTGAGGTCTGCGGCCAGGCGCCTCGCCAGCTCGTCGTCCGGCCCCTGAACGGCAGGATCGGCCCCCGACCTCCCGGCGAAGCAGCGCATGACCAGGGAGCCGTCCTTGGGAGCCGTGTCGGGCCACTTGTAGGAGGTCCACGAGCAGGCCGCGAGCGTCGCTCGGGCGGCTCGGGACACAAGCAGGCCACTGGTCCCCTCGGGAGGCGTCCAGGAGCCTCGCGGGTAGACGAGTGTGACCGAGGCTACGCTCGCATATTGGATCGTCGCCAGATGCGCCGCCGCGCGCGGGCTGAGCTGGGCGAGGATGGCGGCCGCGGCGAAGGCGGGAACCGCAAGGATCAACGCTTGTGCTTCAAGCGTTGCTCCGGATTCGAGCGTCAGCTCGAACCCTCTGGAAGAGCTCTGGATGCGAGCGACGCGCGCTTCGGTCCGCACCTCCACGCTCTCTCCGAGGGTGGCCGCGAGCCGTTCGACGAGCCTGTCCATCCCTCCACCGATTGCGAGGAAAGGCGGCGTCTCGGTGGGGTCCTGACTGCGGAGGCCTGTGATGAGGCTGCGACTACGGCGCGCCAGTGAGTCGAGGATGGGGGTGGCGGCGGCGAGGCTCAGGGACTCTGCCCCTCCCGCCCTGGTGCCGGCCAGCACGGGATCGACGAGGTTCTCGAGCACCTCCGAACCGAAGCGGTGAGCGACGAAGGCACCCAATGAGACATCCGGGCCCGAAACCGGGCGGGGATTGAAGAGGTCGGTGCAGGCCCGCAGCGCCCCGCGCCCGGACAGCAGTCCCGAGCGCCACGCCCTAGAGGGAGAGGAGGGGATCCCGTGGGGGAAACCTGCTGGGAGCCGCGCCAGCTTGGTCCCGGTCCAGACGAGCGCTCCGAAGCGGGCCGGTGACACGAGGTCGGCGCCCAGTCCCAGCTCCCGGCACAGAGATGCGGCCGCCGGCTCGCGATCCAGAAAGGAGTCCGGGCCCGCTTCCACCGTCAGGCCCTCGTGGCGCTCGGTCAGCACCTTGCCGCCGAGGCGATCAGAGCTCTCCAGCACAACGACCTCGGCACCGCTCTTGGCGAGGCGGTGGGCGGCCGCGAGACCGGTGATGCCGCCTCCGACGACGGCGACGCGGCTCAAACCGCGCGAAGCTGCCGGGCCACGACCGCGGCCACCACGTCGAGGAACTCGGGGTCGCAGTTCGGCGCGCGGGTGCGGGCAAAGGCAAGGCCGAGCTCCCCGGCCGCCGCCTTCGCCTCGATGTCGAGGTCGTAGAGGACCTCGAGATGATCGGCGACGAACCCGCAGGGGCACACGACGACTCCCTCCGCCCCGTCTGCGGAAAGCTTGCTCATGACCTCGAGGATGTCGGGGCCGAGCCAGCGTTGCCCGGTGCGGCCGGCGCTCTGCCAGCCCACAGTCCAGCGCTCCAGCCCGACCTGTGCAGCTACCGCGGCAGCCGTGGCGGCGAGCTGCTCGGGGTAGGGGTCGCCTCGTTCGAGGATGCGCTCGGGCAGGCTGTGGGCGGAGAACACGACCGTGGCCGCCCCTCGGGAAGGGCGGGGCAGCGAGTCCAGCGCCTCTACCACTCGGGCCCCCAGCCAGCTTATGTAGCCGGGCTCGAGGTGCCAGCTGGGGATGACGGTCAACGAGCCTTTCCATCCCACTCTTTCGGCCGCCGCCCGGGCCCGGCCCTCATAGTCCGCGACGCTCATCGTGGAGAAGTGGGGGGCCAGTACCAGCCCCACGGCTTCGCCTACTCCGTCGGCCGCCATGTTGGCGACTGCGTCGGAAATGAAGGGAGCCGCGTGTTTTTGCCCGAGGTAGGCACGGACGCCCAGTCGCTCTTCGATTCCTCGCGCCTGGGCCGTGGTGATCTCCAACAGCGGCGAGCGCCCGCCGATGGCTGCGTAACGAGACTTGAGCTCGTCGAGCAGCTCAGCGGGGGGAGGCCTTCCTCCGCGAATGTCGGTGTAATAGGCCTCTACCTCTTCAGGACCCTTAGGAGTTCCGTAGGCCATGACGAGCACACCGCCAGCCTCAGTCATCCGGCTCCCAGTTGTGGACGAGGTCGACCAGACGACGGAGCATGTCGGGGTCGGTCGCGGGGAGGACCCCGTGTCCCAGGTTGAAGATGTGGCCCCGGCCCCCGCCGAATTGGAGCACCTCGAGCGCCTTCAACCTGAGCATCTCCCAGGGAGCGAGACAGGCGGCCGGGTCGAGGTTCCCCTGCACGACCGCCGAGGGCCCCAGGCGCCGGCGCGCCGCGTCGAGCGGGGTTCTCCAGTCGACTCCGATGACCTCGGCCGAGGTCTCGGCCAGGAGCCCGAGCAGCTCTCCCGTGGCGACCCCGAAGTAGATCCGGGGAACGCCGAGGTGCTCGAGGCCCTTGAAGACCTTGAGGACGTACGGAAGCGCATAAGCCGAGTAGTCGGCCGGGGCCAAGGCGCCTGCCCAACTGTCGAAGAGCTGCACGGCGTCGGCTCCGGCTCGCACCTGCGCCGACAGGTAGGCGAGCGTGGAGTCGGCGAGGTTCTCCATGAGCGCCTCCCACAGGGCCGGCTCCGAGAGCATCAGCGCTTTGGTGCGGGCGTGGTCCTTGGAGGGCCCTCCCTCGATGAGGTAGCAGGCGAGTGTGAACGGCGCCCCGGCGAAGCCGATGAGGGGGCGATCAAGCTCGGCCGCCAGCAGCCGCACGGTCTCCAAGACGAAGGGAACATCTCTGGCCGGTTCCAGCGGGCGCAGCCTTTTCAGCTCGAGTGCAGAGCGAATCGGCTCCTCCAGCACCGGTCCGACGCCGGGGACTATGTCGAGCTTCACCCCGGCGGCCGCTAGGGGGACCATGATGTCCGAGAACAGGATCGCGGCGTCCACATCCAGCCGCTTCACGGGATGCAGTGTGACCTCGGCGGCGAGCTCCGGTGTGCGGCACAGCTCGAGGATGGAATGGTCTTCTTTGAGCGCGCGGTACTCGGGAAGGCTGCGTCCGGCCTGGCGCATGAACCACACGGGAACCCGATCGGTGGGCTCGTTGCGACAGGCGGCGAGAAAACGGGACGTCATTGATCCCATCCTATGGAGCTTTCGAGTCTCACTTTTGCGTTCGTGACCACACGGGAGTTGGTTGGAGGCCACAGTTGGCGCAGGCACTGCCCCGGCCCTAGGTGCGCCCGGGAGGAGTGTAGGTTTCTGCCACCAGTTCAAGCTGGGGCTCGGCGGGCTTCCTGAAGGCTTTTCGGGCACTCCTGCTGATCGAGGGGGGCCATTGATCGAGGGGCAGGCTCCGGCGAGATTCGATGCCGTAGTGCTCTCCGGGGGCCGGGGCACGCGTCTCGGCGGTGTCGACAAGGGAAGTTTGGAGGTCGGCGGGCGTTTCCTCATCGACAGAGTGCTCGACGCGCTGGTAGCGGCCGACCGGACTGTCGTGGTGGGACCGCCGCGGGAAGTAGGGGCGGAAGTGCTGTGGACTCGCGAGGAGCCTGCGGGTGGCGGGCCCGTCGCGGGCCTGGCGGCGGGCCTGACTCTTGTTGAGGAAGAGGTTGTCGTCGTTGTGGCGGTCGACATGCCGTTCGTAACACAGAGCGTGGTGGCTCGATTGGTTGCTGCCTCCAACCGGCGAGACGGGGCGATTCTGTGCAACGGGGGGGACCAGTACCTCTGCGGGGCCTATGCGGCTGAGGCCTTGCGCGCTAATCTCCGGAGTCTGAAGGCCATACGGGGTGCGTCGATGCGCCGGCTGCTCGAAGGTCTGAGTCTCGAGAGGGTTACAGACCCGGCTGCGAGCTGGGACTGCGATACCTGGGAACAGGTCGAGCGAGCCCGGTCGCAGGAAGGAGGTTGAGATGCCCGATCACTGGGTGCGAGCAGTCTGCCGTGAGCTGGGCCTGGCCGGGGATTTCGACGTCGATCAGCAACTCGATGTCGCCCGCGTCGTGGCGCACAAGGTGGAGCGCCGGGCCGCGCCCGTGACCACATTCTTGATAGGCGTCGCCGCGGGGCGGCTGGGTGGGGACCACGACGCCATTAGGGATGCCTCGCAGAAGATCATGGCTCTGGCGCGCGAGTGGGAGCCTCCCGCTGCGTGACCTGGCTGTCGGTGAGGCCCAAGGCCGTGAGCTCGAGGCGAGCCAGCGCCCGGTAGTTACCTGCGGCGAGGTCGCCTGCGGGGTCCTTGGAAACCTGCCGGAGCTCGTGAAATGGCCGAGTTACCGCGGCCCTCAGGGCGAACAGCGCGAGGTCGTCGGCGTCGAGCCGGATGTGGTGGGCGGCGGTGGCTTCCCGTATCCACGACAGTCGCACCGGAACGTACTTGAGCACGACATAGGCGATCGGAATGAGCGCCAGCGAAGTTCCGAGCCACAGGGCCAGCTCGGCGATCGCCTCCTGTTGGGCAGCTCCGGCCCCCTGCAGGGTGCGTCCGACTCCCGATAAGGCCCCGAAGGGCTTTTCCAGAGCATCTCCAACGAGCGGCACGTCGGCGATCCCACTGCCGGCTTCATCGGCGCTGCGGGACAGGTTCTGCCCGGCGGATTCCACCGCCCTCCCCGGGCCCGCAAGTGCGGCGACGAGATCGTGCACTCGGGTCCCGACCCAAATCCACAGTCCCACCCACGCCAGGGTCGAGAGGTCGCGCACGATCTGGCCGTTGCGCATCCGTGGTGTCTGGGCGTAGAGCTTCATGCCTGAGAGCCTAGGCGGCTCCACATGCATTCGGCGACCCGCTTCGGCGACCCGCTCGCCAGGTACTCAAACGCGCTCAGAGCCTGTGTATCAAATCCGTACCCGAGCGCCCAACGCGCGCTCGACTACCTGAGCCCCGAACCGGCTCGCGGGGCACGATCTGGAAAAATGGGCTCCATGTCAAGGCTCTTCGGTACCGACGGCGTGCGCGGCGTGGCCAACCGCGACCTCACCCCCGAGCTCGTGCTCATCCTGGGCCGTGCCGCCGGGCTCGTGCTGGCGCCGGATGGCGGCGAGATTGTGGTCGGACGCGACACGCGCCTCAGCGGGCCGATGCTGGAAGGTGCGCTCCTAGCGGGCCTCAGCTCTGCGGGAGTGGAGGTCGCGCTCGCCGGTGTCATCCCCACACCTGCGGTTGCGTTCCTCACCGTCGACCGGGCCGCCCGGGCGGGGGCGATGATCTCCGCCTCGCACAACCCGGTTCCCGATAACGGAGTCAAGTTCTTCTCCGATGATGGTTTCAAGACCTTCACCGAGACGGAGGATGCGATCGAGCAGGAGATGCAGGCTCCTGCCCTAGAGCTGCCGACGGGCGAGAAGCTTGGGCGCATCGTGCGGCTCGAGGACGCCGCCTCCCACTACGTCGAGCATCTGCTCGAGAGCACCGGGGCGGATCTCGAGGGTCTCAAGCTCGTAGTCGATTGCGCTTTCGGCGCGGCTCACGCGGTTGGGCCCCAGGCGTTTCGAGCGGCGGGGGCCGAAGTCGTGGCGATCAACGACGAACCCGATGGGTCCCGCATCAACGTCGATTGCGGCTCGACCTCGCTCGAGGGCGTCGCCCGGCGGGTGGTGGAGGAGAAGGCCGACCTGGGACTCGCATTTGACGGTGACGCGGACCGGGTGCTGGCCGTCGACGAGCACGGGGACGAGGTCGACGGCGACCGCATCTTGGGCCTGACCGCTCTGAGGCTCAAGGAGCAGGGGGCTTTGGGCGGCGATGTGGTGGTCGTTACGGTCATGTCCAACCTGGGATTCATCAAGGGTCTCGAGGCGCGCGGCGTCGAGGTGCGCACGGCCCCCGTGGGCGACAAGTTCGTGGCCGAGGCCATGAGAGAAACAGGCGCAGTCCTAGGCGGGGAGCAGTCCGGCCACATCATCTTTTCCCATCACGCAACCACCGGCGACGGAGTGCTGGCCGGGCTTCAGGTGGCGTGCACTCTCACAGGCTCCGGTGAGCCGATGTCCCGGCTCGCCCACTTCTTCGAGCCCTACCCTCAGGTGCTGATCAGTGTGCCGGTGAATGACCGGGGCGGCCTCGAGCAAGCACATGCCCTGTGGGATGAGGTTGAGGCGGTCGAGAAGGGCCTCGGACAAGAGGGCAGGGTGCTGCTGCGAGCGTCGGGCACCGAGCCGGTGGTCAGAGTGATGGTGGAGGCGGCGGCCGCAGACGACGCTCGGCGCGCGGCCGAGGGCCTCGCCGAGGCGGTCAGAAAGGCCCTCGGCTGAGGCGTCGCGGGGCCGCTCACGCTTTGAACGTCTCCCGGCGCGGCGTTTTGAGCGCCTCAGAGTGCCCTTTCGGGCACCCTGGGTCCCATAAAACCAAAAACCGGAATCCCGTCCCCTCAACCCGGGTGCGGCCGGCCCAAAAAGTGGGTAATCTTGGCTGTGAGAGAAGCAATTTTCGGAGCTAGCGCCAGGGCTCGCCGTGGAGGGGCGAGTCGACGAGGCAGGGGATCTCGGAGGTGTCCGCGCCCGGTAACGGTGCAGGCGCCACTCGGCGGGTGACCCTCGGCCGGCCACGGTCGTGACGGTGCCGACAAACCCCGGAAGCGATCTCGGGCTACAAACCGGCAGCGGAGTGGCTCTCTCAACCGGGGTGTCGCGCGCTCTGAGCGCGCGCTAGAGAGGGGAAAAGATCATGTGTGGAATCGTCGGCTATACGGGCCGCGACGAGGCCATGGCCGTCCTTTTGGACGGCATGCGGCGGCTCGAGTACCGCGGCTACGACTCGGCCGGCGTCGCTGTGACGTCCGGCGATGGCATCGAAGTGACACGCAAGGCTGGACCGCTCGACGCGTTGGTCAAAGTGTTGGAGGGCCGAACTCTTTCGGGCACAACAGGGATTGGGCACACACGATGGGCAACTCACGGGGCCCCCACGGACGCAAACGCCCATCCGCATTGCGACTGTTCCGGAAATATCGCAGTCGTCCACAACGGAATCATCGAGAACAACGACCGCCTCAGAAAACAGCTCGAGCGACAGGGTCACCGTTTCGTTTCAGAGACCGATACCGAGGTCGTCGCTCATCTTCTCGAATCGACAATTGCGGAGCGCTCCTGCACGCTGAGGGAGGCCGCGCTGGCGATGGTCTCGGAACTGGAGGGTGCGTTCGCGCTGGTGTGCGTTTCGAGTGCTGAGCCCGACGTAATAGTGGCCGTGCGCCAGGACCCGCCCATCATCGTCGGAGCGACCGCTGAGGCCGGGTTCGTGGCTTCGGGCATTCCTGCCTTGCTGCCCTACACGAGGGAAGTCATGCCGCTTGACAACCATCAGGTAGCAGAGATCCGTCCGGGTAGCGTGCGCGTGTTCTCGTTCTCCGGCGACGAGGTTTCGGTGGAGAAGGTAACGGTCGAATGGGATGAGGCCGCAGCCGAGCGAGGCGGATTCGAGGACTTCATGCTCAAAGAGATCTTCGAGCAGCCGGACGCAGCGCGCGACACGATGCGTTCACGATTCGACGAGTCGGGCCGCGTGGTCCTCGACGAGGTGCACTGGTCGGACGAGACGCTGCGTCGCATAACCAAGGTGGTAGTGGTGGCGTGCGGCACCTCGTTTCACTCAGGAATGGCTGCAAAGCATGCGATCGAGCACTGGACTCGCCTTCCTGTAGAGCTCGACCTCGCTTCAGAGTTCCGGTATCGCGATCCCGTCCTCGACGACCGGTCATTGGTTGTGGCTATTGCTCAGTCCGGCGAGACTGCAGACACGCTTGCGGCGCTGCGATTCGCAAAGGAGATGGGCGCCAGCGTTGTTGCGGTAACGAACGTTGTGGGTTCCTCGATCACAAGAGAAGCGGACGCTGTTCTGTTCACACACGCGGGGCCCGAGATCGGTGTAGCCGCGACGAAAACCTTTACCTGTCAACTGATCGCGCTTAACCTGCTGGCCTTGTATCTGGCGCAAGCGCGCGCTTCTATGCCTGCGGATAAGCTGGCGGAGACGATCGAGGCGATGCGGGCGCTTCCCGATCAGATCGAAGAGACTCTTCTGCTTCAGGACGACGTTCATCGCGCCGCCAAGCGTTACGCGATGGCCACCGATATTCTGTTCATCGGACGAGGAGTCGGGGTTGCCGTTGCTCTGGAAGGGGCACTGAAGCTCAAGGAGATCAGCTATCTGCACGCGGAGGGCTATGCCGCGGGCGAGCTCAAGCACGGCGCGATAGCTCTCATCGAGCAGGGCGTACCCGTAGTCGGAATAGTGACGGGCCAAGCGCTCTACGAGAAGATGCTGGCGAACATCGCAGAAGTGAGAGCGCGCGGCGCGGAGACGATCCTGATTGCGCGACGCGGTGACGAGCGCGCGCGTACGGTCGCGAACGAGCTCTTCGAGGTGCCCACAACCAAGCCTCTCTTGAGTCCCGTGCTCGACTCGATCCCACTGCAGATGTTCGCTTACTTCGTCGCCAAGGAAAGGGGCCTGTCTCCCGACAAGCCTCGCAATCTCGCCAAGAGCGTGACTGTGGAGTAGCTTTGTCTCATCCCTCATCCGATACTTAGCGAATCAGATCGTGAGGGCAACGAAGGGAGGCCCCGGAATGGGATTTATGGACAAGGTCAAGACCGCCGCTCAAGAGGTGACCGTCGAAGCCAAGAAGCTGGGCGCGCAGGCGCAGGGCGCGCTTTCGGAAGCTCAGCTCAAGCGCCGGATGGACGACTGCGCCAAGCAACTCGGCTACCTGTATCACCAAGAGCGGACTCGAGGTAGCGCTCCCGGCGCGGAAGCCGATCGTCTGGTGCTCGAGATCTCAGGGCTCCAGACGCAGATCGCCCAAGCCGCAGCCGAAACCAAGATCAAGCAGGCGACGGCCCAGGCTCAGGCTCCCCAGTCGTCACCGCCACCCACCTCGACGC
>Ga0136625_1000844_pt1 | contig 10365 bp, 11 predicted proteins | sample AntDrymUQ4832306_2_FD_104672 | JGI IMG/M metagenome (GOLD analysis project Ga0136625, IMG submission 104672) | Polar desert sand microbial communities from Dry Valleys, Antarctica - metaG UQ483 (23.06) | ecosystem: Environmental > Terrestrial > Soil > Desert | place: Antarctica: Dry Valley...
CGCGCTTGGAGAAAAGTGGCGCAAAGGGGGCCGACACCTGTACCATCTTGGGCGGTAGGGTACGCATCTTGAGATCACCTCTTTTAGCGGAGACTGGTGACGAGCGTACCCTACCCCTTTCGCCCCCAAATGGCTAAAGTCGAGCTTATTGGAGTCTCAACTACAAGTCGTTCTAGCTGACGAAAAGAGTACGGACGTGCTGGGAGTAGAAAGAATGTTGAGCTCAGGACAAAATCCCGAGGTACTCGAAGAGGAAGTAATCGCCCGCATCAAAGCAAGAATGACGCGTGCCGTAAGAATACAAGTTCCTGGTTAGCGAAACCTTATTCGAAGCGTAAAGCAGCGGATACCGAAGGCACCACACTCATCTTGCCGTCACGGATTTTGCGACCCGGATGCCGTACATCAGGGGAACGTCGGGCACGTCCTCCGGCGGTACCATCCGACGTCCGGGCAACTCGCGCATTCGGGAGAAGTGGCGCTCGCCGTTGGAGTACGGGTACTCTTTCAGGGCCGTTATATCTAACCCCGCCTCGGCCAGCGCCGTGACGACCTCCCCGAGCCCCCACCGGAACAGGTGGCACGGTTCGGGGTTCTCGAACCCTCCGACGCCCTCCGCGAAGCCCGCGGGCGTGAGGCCACCGCCGGACCCGGCCACGTAATCACCGACGCCCCGTTCGAGGAGGAACTGCTCCCCGCCGGAAGGGTAGTCGCGCGCGAGGTTCCAGCCTTCGTCGAACACTTCGGCGGCCGGGTGGAAGTCCACGAGCACGAAGCGTCCTCCGGGCGCCAGTACGCCCTCTATCCCGCCGGCCCAGGATGTGAGATCCGGCAGCCAGCACACGACGCCGTAGGAGGCGAAGACGACGTCGAAGCGCTCCTCTCCCTTCGCGGTCTCCGCAAGCCAGTCGTACACGTCGGCGCGGACGAAGCGGGCCGGAAGACCGCTCTCCTCGGAGAGATACCGCGCCGAAAGCACCGCCTCGTCGCTGAGGTCAACGCCGGTCACGTCGGCCCCGAGGCCGGCGAGGCTCAACGTGTCGCCCCCGGAGTTGCATTGCAGGTGCGCCACGGTCTTGCCTGACGGATCGCCGAGCAGCCGTGATTCTTCAGGGAAGAGCGTGGAGCCTCCAGCTTTGAGAAAACCGGCCAGATCTCCGCGGTGGCTGTCGTGGGCCCCCACGACCGCGTTCCACGAGCGGCGGTTCTGGGCGCGCGGCCCGTCCGGGTCCGGCCCGCTCATCTCCCCCGCTCCTCGACGACATCCCGCAACACGCCCAGGAACCCCTCTACCGTCTCCCTCCAGAGCGGAAGGCCGGCGGCCCGTCGCAGCGCGGCGGCGGACATCTTCTCCCTGAGGCCGGCGTCCGAGAGGAGCCGGCCCAGCGCCCCGGAGAGCGCGTCCGTGTCCCCCGGCAGGACGAGCAGGGCGGCCTCCCCGCCGACGACCTCAGGGACCGGCCCGACGGCGCAGGCGACGACGGGCAGCCCGAAAGAGAGGGCCTCGGCGTAGACGATGCCGTAGCCCTCGTAGCGCGAGGGGAGCGCGAAGACGTCGGCGGAGGCGTAGAGGCCGGCCAGGGTGGCGTCGTCGACCGGGCCACGAACGAGGATGGATGGATCTTCGGACGCGGCCTCCCGGACCTTCGCCGCGTAGCCCGCATCGGCGTCAGTCTCGCCGACAAGATCAAGGACGGCCCCGGACCTGTCTTCCGTCTTCCAGGCCCGAACGAGGTCGAGGACGCCTTTGCGCGGGATCCACTGCGCCACGCACAAAACGCGCGAGGCTCCTCCATCGTGAGGCTCTTCCGGGCATGGCTCCAGCCCGTCGAAACCGGGCGGGACCACGGCCACCCGGCCGGCCGGAACACCCTTGCCCAGCAAGACCTCCCTTCCGTGCCCGCTCACGACGACGAGCCGGTCCGACCGGAGAAGGGGCATCTCGAACGGGCGCTCCCGGCCGGCGGCGGAGAGGTCGGCGACGCCGGGGAGCTCGTGGACCAGCGCTACGACGGGGCGGACGGACCTCCAGTCGTCCAGATGGGGGGCGACGACGATGCGGGCGAGCGCGTCCACGACCACGACGTCGAAGCGGGCCGGATCGAGGGCAGCGCCGAAACCCGGCGCTGCCTCGGCCTGCCCTGTCGGGTCCGCGCCGCAGGGCACCACCTCCTCCACATCCACGCCGTTCTCCTCCAGCCCATCCAGGAGACGCCCGTTGTACAGGTAACCGCCGGTGAGACGGCCCGTGTCCCCGACCGTGACGAAGGCGCCGCGCAAGGTCAGTCGAGGGCTCCCTCGCGGGCGGCGTAGACCTGCGGTGACTCCCAGACCCGCACCGTGAGGGAGTCGAGGCCGCGACCGCGGAGGGAGGGAGCGATGCCGTCCCAGCCGAACCCCGCCACGACCTCGGCGGTGGTGTTCTTTCCCGCAAGGCCAGGGACCTCGTCGAGGTCCCTGTAGTCAAGGGAGGCGGCGACCCCGTCCACCGTCTCGCGCAGCCCGCCTATGTCCAGCAAGGTCCCGTCTTCGGCCAGGCTCTCGCCGCGCACTATCGCCTCCAGCCTGTAGGTGTGGCCGTGGGTCCGGGACGCCGGCCCGAAGTCTCCTTTGAGCCGGTGCGCCGCCTCGAACCCGGCCGCCACGTATACCTCGTACATCAACCCTCCCCGTAATCGAAGACGACCTGCACGGCGTCGCCGGGTTCCTTGTCGAGCATCCGGTACGCCTCCGGCGCCTCCCCGAACGGTATCCGGTGGGAGACCAGAGAGTCGAGCGGGAGTCGCGGGTCCTGGAGGAGCGAGATCACGGTCCCCCTTCTCCTCTTACCGTCCCACCGCGCCGAGAGCTCCGGCGCCATCCTCCCGACCTGCGACGACCTTATCTTCACCCTTCCCCGGTGGAAGTGACCACCCAGCGGGAGCCAGACGGGCTTCGTCCCGTACCAGGACGCCGCGACGACCGTTCCTTCGACCGCCACGCACCCCACGGCCTCGGCCAGCGCCGCGCCGGACCCGCTCGCCTCCACCGCGACGTCCACTCCACGCCCGTCCGTCGCCGCCAGGACGCGTTCCCCCAGGCCGTCGCCCGGCCCGAACGCGGCGTCGGCGCCCATCTTCAGGGCGAGCTCCCGGCGTCTGGGTACGGGCTCGACGGCGAGTACGGAGACGCCGGACATCTTGAGCAGGCGCGTCACCAGGAGCCCCACCACGCCCTGCCCGAAGACCAGGGCGGTCTCCCCGAGGCGCGCCGGGGTATCGTGGACGACGTTCAGGGCCGTCTCCGCGTTGGCGAAGAAGACGGCGCGGAGGGGGTCGAGGTTGCGCGGTAAGCGGACGGGGAGATCGGCCGGAACGGTAAAGGCGTCCTGGTGCGGGTGGTGGACAAAGACGAGGTCGCCGGGCGAGAGGCCTTCGACGTCCGGCCCCGTGTCCAGGACGCGGCCGGCGGAGGCGTAGCCGTGCTTGATCGGGAACGAGAAGCCCCCGGCGAAGGTCGGAAGGTCGAGCGGCAGGTCCTCCGGCGCCTCGCCCCTGTAGACGAGCATCTCCGTGCCATGGCTGACGGCGGAGAGGATCGTCCGGACGCGCACCTCGCCGGGACCGGGGGCCGGCGCATCCCCGGGCCGGAGCTCGGCGTGGCGCCTCCCGGCGAACCAGAGGGCCCGCGGGCTACCCGGCGCGGCTGACGGCATCGCGGCCCTTCGGGTACTCGACGCGCGCGGTCAGGAGCAGGTCGCCGCCGCGCGGCGTGAAGGCGGCGTCGGCCAGCGCGATGGACTCCGCGAGGTCGCGGATGCCGAGGTCGCCCACGGCCTCGATGCCGGCGCCGAGGATCTTGGGCGCTATGCAGACCGCCAGGCGGTCCACCAACCTCCCGCGCAGGAGGGCGGTTATGAGGGCGGCCCCTCCCTCGACCATCACGGAGCCGACACCGATGTCGTGGAGGCTCCGGCCAAGCGCGCGGAGGTCCACGCCCCCTCCCGCTTCGGAGGGCAGCCGCAGGACCGTCGCGCCGAGCGATTCGGCCTCCCGGCAGCGGTCCTCGGGGGCGCGGCCGTTGACGGCGAGGACCGTGCCGCTGGCCGCGCCGTTGGCCAGGACGGCTGCGTCCATCGGGGTGCGCAGGGAGCTGTCCACGACCACCCGCAGGGGGCTCTCGCCCGGCGCGAGGCGGACGGTGAGGCGCGGGTCGTCCCGGGCGACCGTCCCGGCGCCGACCATGACGGCGGCGTGTGTGGCGCGCAGTTCGTGGGAGAAGCAGAGGGAGTCGGGGGCGCTGATCCACTGCGACCTCCCGTCCAGCGTCGCCAGGCGCCCGTCGAGCGTCTGGGCGTAGCTTACGGTGACCGTCGGCCGCACGATGCGTCTCTCCTCTCGCTCCACCACCGGGAAGGTTAGCACGGGCCACCGGGACCCGGCTGGCACGGGGACGCCACTCGGCCCTATACTGGACCTGATGGACGGAGACGCGCGCGACCGCATCATCCTCGAAGGCATGGTCTTCCACGGCCGCCACGGCATCCTGCCCGCCGAGCGCGAGCTCGGGCAGCCCTTCGTCGTGGACGTGGAGCTCCGCCTGGACCTCTGGCCCGCCGGCCTCTCCGACGATCTGGCAAAGACCGTGGACTACGGCGAAGTCCACCGCCTCGCCAAACAAGTCGTCGAGGGGGAACCCGCCGGCCTCACGGAGACCGTGGCCGAGCGCATAGCCAACGCGACCCTCGAAGAGCACCCCCTCGTGGAAGTCGTGCGGGTAAAGGTGAAGAAGCCCAACGTCAGGCTCGGCGACACCGTACTCGACGGCTCGGCCGTCGAGATCCTGCGTCGCAGGCCCTGATGGCGGCTTTCGGGGATCTATCCCCCGAAAGCCGGGCTACAGGCATCAGATTTCAGGCTTCAGGAAGATACCGTTGTCTCCGACTCGGCCCTCGGCGACGATGCGGGTCGGTTCTTGTGAGCTCCGCTGTGGGCCCCGAACCGTCGGGGCCATCCTTGCGTACTTACCTTTGAGAGCGCCCCGGCAAAGATAGCCCGTTTGCGTGATGATCCCCGGTGCCGCGGCGTACATACTTCCGTTGCCAACGGGCGCCACGAGGAGGACCGTCCTGGAGAACACGCACACGCTTCCGGTCGCGGTCCCAGCCCGCACCCCGGCCCCGGAGAGAGGAGAACGGGTCGAGGTCCTCGCGCGGGTCTGCGCGGAGGATGTGATCTCCGCGTTCGGGCTCGGCGGGCTGGGACCAGGCGCGATCCGGTCCCTCCTGCAACTCCTCTCGTCCGTTCCGGCCCGGCGTCTCGCGGACCAGGTAGCGACCTACGACGACATCGTGGGCGAGGCCGGGCTCCCCGCGGGCGGTTCCTGGGCGCTGGAACAGATGGCCCGCGAGGTCGTGGTGAAAGGGGCGGCGGGTGTACCGCGCGAGGGCCCGCTGCTCGTCGTCTCCAACCACCCTGGTCTCGCCGACGCCGTCGCCCTCTTCGCCGCCATGCCGAGGGAGGACCTGCGGGTTATCGCCGCGGAGCGGCCCTTCCTCTCCGCGCTCCCGAACACCTCGAAGGCCCTGATCCTGGCCCCAGACAACCCCAACGGAGGGTCGAAGGCGGTCAGGGCCGCGGCCCGCCACCTCCGGGACGGCGGGGCGGTCATCACCTTCCCCGGCGGCAGGATTGAACCGGATCCGGCAGTGCTGCCCGGCGCCGCTGCGGCGCTCGGGGCATGGTCGGGGAGCGTGGACCTCTTCGCCCGGCTCGTCCCGGGGCTGACCGTCGTGCCGGCGGTCGTGAGCGGCGTGATCTCACGCGCCGCCCTCCGCAACCCCCTCGCCCTCGTCCGCAGCGACCCCCACGACCGCCAATGGCTCTCTGCCACCCTCCAGATGCTCGTGCCAGCCCTGAGGGACGTGACGACCCGCGTCGAGTTCGGCCCGCCCCTCCGCACCGACGAAGAGGGCCCGGTGAGCCGCAGGACCGTCGAAGAAGCGCGACGCCTGATCGAACACGCCGGGCTGCGCCGGCGATGAACCGCCCATCCGCGACCGCCTTCCTCTTCGTGACGGTCTTCGTGGACATGCTCGGCTACGGTCTCGTCGTTCCGCTCCTGCCTTTCTACGCCGGGGGCCTCGCGAACGGGGCGCTCCTGGTCGGCACTTTAGGCTCCCTCTACGCCGCGGCGCAGTTCTTCGGCGGCCCCTTCCTCGCCGGCCTCTCCGACCGCGTCGGCCGCCGCCCGGTGCTCGTGGCCTGCCTGCTCGGGGCCTCACTCGCCTACGGGTTGCTCGGCCTCGCCGAGACCCTCATCTTCGTCGTCGCGGCCGTCGCGCTCGCGGGCGCGGCGGGCGGCACCCAGGCCACGGCCCAGGCTTTCATCGCGGACAGCACCCAGCCGGAGGACCGGGCCAGGGGCCTTGGCCTTATCGGAGCGGCCTTCGGGCTCGGGCTGATGGCGGGCCCCCTCCTCGGCGGCTTCCTCAGCCTCCACTCCCTCCAGGCCCCAGCCCTCGCCGCCTCCGGCCTGGCGCTTGCGAACGCCGCCTTCGGCCTCTTCGTCCTGCCGGAGTCCCTGCCCGAAGGGCGCCGCTTCCGCGCGCCGCTCCTCCGCCTCGACCCCTTCTCCGGGCTCGTCCGGACGCTCCGGATGGGGGGCACGGGCCCCCTCCTCCTCGCCGTCCTGTTCCTCAACCTGGCTTTCGCCGGCCTCCTGACCAACTTCCCCCTCTTCTCCGGCGCCCGGTTCGGCTGGGGGGCTTCCGAGAACGCCTTCCTCTTCGCCTTCGTGGGCGGGTGCGCCGTGCTGACCCAGGGCCTGCTCGTCGGTAGGATGCAGAAGCGTTTCGGCGAGCCGGTTCTGGCCCTCGGTGGGCTCATCACGACGGCGCTGTGCCTCGCGCTCGTCGGTGCCTCGACCTCGGGGTGGATGCTCTACCCGGTCCTTGGCGCACTGGCGGTCGGGGCGGGGCTCGCCATACCGGCCCTGACGACGCTCCTCTCGCGGCGGGCGCCAGACGAGGAGCAGGGCCGGCTCATGGGGGGCGTCCAGGCCGTACTGAGCCTCGCCCTCATCTCCGGCCCGCTCATGGCCGGGGCGGCCTTCGACGAGATCGGCGTCCCGGCGCCGTACTTTGTCGGTGCGATCCTCGCGGCCCTCGCCCTGCCGGCCGTGGCTTTGTCCCTGCAGGGAGAGCACATCGCGCAAGAGCCCGCGGGAGCCCCGAAGAAAACGTGAGCAAGAAAGGAGACCCTCCATGACCGCGACGACCTCTTCATCCCTGACGTTCAGGCTCGGCATCATCGTCCTGACGGTGGTGACGGCGATGGTTCACCTGTACCTGGGACTCTCCTCCGGCCTCCCGCCCTTCGTCCTCAACGGCCTCGGCTACCTCGCGCTCCTCGCCGCCCTCTACCTGCCCATCCCTCAGCTGACCCCATACCGGAACATCGCAAGGTGGGTCCTCGTCGGGTACACGGCCCTGACCATCGTCCTCTGGCTCGTCATAACCGGCGGGGCCAGCACCACCATCGGTTACACGGACAAGGTCGTCGAGCTGCTCCTCATCATCCTGCTCGTAACAGAAGGCCGCACCAGCAGATAGGAACACGCCAACAAGAGGCTGATGGCTGAAAGCTCAAGGCTCTCAAGCCACCCACCGCCAGGTGACGAACAACGCCGTCAACATCATCCCAGTACTACCCGAGATCACGAGCCAGGTCGCGAGCGTCCACTTGGACCGCGATAGAAGATATCCCAGAACGAGAAAGACCGGAAACGCCCCGAGCACGAAGCGCGGCAGGCTCATCAGCGGGAACCGGGGCGAGGGCGTAAGCACCGGCAGCAGCACGAGGAGGGCGGCGTAGGCCGAGAGCCCTGGCGGCAGCACGAAGAGCCCCGCGAGCGCCACGACGAGAAAGAACGCCAGGAACCCCAGGTTCAGCACGTTCGAAGCCTCCAGCGCGGGCGTGGCGTCGGTCCCGAGAAAGAGCGTTGCCGGGTCCAGGACGTACTCCATCCCGACCCCGGCGGCCGTCCAGGCGTCGCCGAGCGTCGCCAGCGGCCCCGACACCTCGCGGTTCCAGTAATCCCCCTGCTGCCGCGCGAAGACCAGCGGGTCCCCGAACCGCGCCCACAAATAGGCCGCGTAAGCCGCAAGACCCGCCGGAACGAGGGCCATGCCGAGCACGCCGCGCAAACCGACCTCCCGCCGGTGCCGGGCCCACTCGAAAAAGAGCGGCACCAGGAGCAAGACGCCCACGTTGCGCGTCGCCGCCGCCAGCGCCCCAAGGAGCCCCGCGACCAGAAAGTCCCGTCGCACGAGCGCCGCCCAGAGGGTGCCCGTCGTCAGCGCGAGAAAGAGCGCCTCGGTGTAGGCCGCGTTCAAGAAGAAGGCCGTAGGGAAGAAGGCGAGGCAGAGCGTCGCGGTCCGGGCGGCCCGGGCGTCGTAGAGCTTCTCGGAGATCCGGTAGACGAAGAAGAGCGCAAAGAAGGTCGACACGAGCGAGACCAGAACACCCCAGAACGCCGGACCACCCCCGAAAAATATCCCCACCTTCACGAGCATCGGATACAGCGGGAAGAAGGCCGTGGAGGCCGGTTCGCGCTCCCCGTAGCCCTCTGTCGCTATCTCCGCGTACCACGCCCCGTCCCAGTGCGCCCAGTAGTCCAAGAAGCCGACCGGTCCTAGGGGGTCCCCGGCGGGGTCCGCCTGCGGCACAAGGGCCACGGCCAAAGCGCCGGCTCCCATGAACAGCAGCCTCGACAACATGAACACGACGAAGACGAAAGTCCACGCGGACCGGTCGGAGGCGCTTTTGCGGGGCTCCGTGTGGGAGGTGGATCCTTCGGTAGATCTCATCGGAGATCAGGGCCCGGCTCTCGCCGAGCACGAGGAGCCGAGCGCTGAACGCTGGCGGCTCTAGTAGCGGAGAGGCCCACGGCTTATCGCCCACCAGGCGCCGCAGAAGGCCAGGACGGAGATCAAGAATACCATCCCCAGCGTCGGGTACGGGTTGAGGTCGGAGATGCCTAGAGTGGCGAAGCGGGCGGCATCGACGGTGTAGAAGATCGGGTTGAAGAACGTCGCCACCCTCAATGCGTCCGGCAGCATCCCGACGGAGTAGAAGACCCCGCCTAAGAACGTGAGCGGCTGGATGACGATGCTCGTCAGGAACGAGATGTGCTCTATCCTCGTCGCAAGGGCCCCTACCATCGTGCCTAGGGCGGAGAAGGCGAAGGCGGCGAGAACCCCGATCACCGCCAGCAACAACGGGTGCTGGACGGTTATACCTACGAACGGGACACCGACGAGAAAGGTACACCCGCCCATCACCACGCCCCTGAGCGTACCCCCCAGGGAGTAGGCGAGCGCTATCTGCAGATCGCTCATGGGGCTTATAAGTACCTCGTCTATGTAGCGCTCCCGCTTGGCGTCGAAGACGGACCACGAGGAGTTCATCTGCGAGTTGGTGACCAGGCTCATGAGCGCTATGCCGGGCAGGATGTACTCGAGGTAGGGGACGCCATCTATCTCGCGGATGCGCGAGCCCAACGCTATGCCGAAGACGACCAGGTAGAGGAGGGAGGTCAGGATCTGGGGCAGTATCGTCTGCATCCAGACGCGCGTGAAGCGCAGGACCTCGCGCGAGAGCAGCGTCCTGAAGGTCCGGTCAGTTAGAAGCATCGCCTATGACCTTCATGTAGACCTCTTCGACGTTGGCCGCGTCGTACCGTTCTTTTAACCCGAGGCTCGTCCCCTGCGCGACGATTTCGCCGCCGTCTATGAGGGCTATCTCCTCGCATAGCGCCTCGGCCTCTTCGAGGTAGTGCGTCGTCAGCAGGATCGTCATCCCACCGCGGTTGAGCTCCCGGACGTAGCCCCACAGGCTGTAGCGCAGCTCGACGTCCACGCCCGCGGTCGGCTCGTCGAGGAAGAGGACCTTCGGGTCGTGCATGAGGGCGCGGGCGAACATCACGCGCCGCTTCATGCCGCCCGAGAGCGTGTTCGTCCTCTGGTCCCGCTTCTCTACGAGGCCGAAGCGTTCGAGCAGCTCCGCGGCCTTGTCCTTCGCCTTCTTCTTCGGGACGCCGTAGTAGCCGGCGTGGAAGGTGAGGACCTCCTCGACGGTCAGGAACTTGTCCAGGTTGATCTCCTGCGGCGAGACCCCGATCATGCGCCGCGCCTCCCGAAACTCCGTGAAGGCATCTTTCCCATAGACCTCGACCGTACCGGAGTCCGGCCGCGCGAGGCTGACCACGCTGTTTATGAGCGTCGTCTTCCCCGCCCCGTTCGGCCCGAGCAACCCGAAGAACTTCCCGGCCCCCACTTCCAGCGAGACCCCGTCCAGCGCCCGAAACCCGTTTTTGTAGGTCTTC
>Ga0136625_1000846_pt1 | contig 10359 bp, 10 predicted proteins | sample AntDrymUQ4832306_2_FD_104672 | JGI IMG/M metagenome (GOLD analysis project Ga0136625, IMG submission 104672) | Polar desert sand microbial communities from Dry Valleys, Antarctica - metaG UQ483 (23.06) | ecosystem: Environmental > Terrestrial > Soil > Desert | place: Antarctica: Dry Valley...
GGTGGTGTCGCGGAGGCCACCGGCGCAACGATAGCGAGCGTGGAGAACTGCGAAGTCAGCGTATTCGAAGTACCCTCGGCGGGACCGGTAAGCGGAGTCACGGATACGGTAGGCGGAGTCACGGATACGGTAGGCGGGGCCACGAAACCGGTAAGCGGGGTCACGGACAACCTGCTGGGAGGCGGAGAGAAGCAGCGCTAGGAAAGAGCGGGCACCCACTCCTACTGAGGCAAGAAGAGGCGAGGGCCGGGACTGATAACACCCCGGCCCTTTCTCTTGCCCTTATTCACCCGAGTGTGTGGAAGATAGATTTTCCGAAGTTCGCCTGTACAGAGTTGTGAGAAGTTCGGCTAAAGGGGTTGCTAGGAAAGCCATCTCTGCAGGGTCGTGAAAAGGTAGCGTCTTCGACCCCCCGACCAGCTGCAGGCGCAGAAGGTTGCGTAAGGCATGTCTTGTGAGTCACGCACGGGGTAGACTGCAGCTATGCTAGTTCCAAGATCACCAGCAGCGACTGAGGGCCAGCCTGCGCATTATCGTGTTCTTCGACGAGCGCGAACCAAGCTGGGAGACCCACTATCCGGGTGAGGATGGTGCGCACCATCCTCTTGCCTTTCCTCTTGCTGCTCGCGGCCTGCTTCACACTCACAGCCTGCTTCCCATCGGTGGAGGAGAGGGCGGCGAAGGAAGACAAGAAGGAGCCCAAGCCCCCGAACGTGGTGCTGATCCTCACAGACGACCTGGCCTTTGAGGACGTGAACCCGGGTACGCTGAAGCACATGCCCCACCTCAGGGCGTTGATGGAGGATGGCACGACCTTTGAGAACGCGTTCGCGACCAACTCCCTGTGCTGCCCCAGCCGGGCCACCATCCTGCGCGGCCAGTACACCCACAACCACCGGATCCTCCACAATCAGCCGCCGCTCGGGGGCGCCGAGCGGTTTCGTCTCTCTGGCGGCGACGGCTCTACGATAGCCACCTGGCTGAAGGAGTATGGTTACCAGACCTCATTCTTCGGGAAGTATCTCAACGGCTACGCTGACACCTACGTGCCGCCTGGCTGGGACGAGTGGCACGCTTTATCGGGAAACTTTTTGAGCAACGACCTAAACGAGAACGGCAACATCGTGAGCTACGATGCCGATCGCTACCACCTCGACGACGTTCTCTCCGAGAAGGCTTCCGACTACGCAGAGCGCGCCGCCAGGCCCGACCCGCCGTTCTTCACGGCGGACAGGCCTTTTCTCATGTGGATCGGTACGAAGGCCCCCCACCAGCCTGCCACCCCGGCTCCCCGCGACAAGAAGACCTACCCCGACGTCTCGCTGCCGCGTACGCCCTCATTCGACGAGAAGGACGTCTCCGACAAGCCGACCTGGGTGAGCGACAACCCCCCCCTGAGCCTGGAGCAGAAGAAATACATGGAAGATCTCCACCGCAGGAGGTTGCAGTCCATGCTGGCCGTGGACAATATGGTAGGAGACCTCGTCGAGGCGTTGCGCGACGGCGGCAAACTCGATAACACGTATATAGTATTCACCTCGGACAACGGCTTCCACCTTGGCCAGCACAGGCTGGGTGCCGGAAAGTGGACGCCCTACGAGGAGGACATCCGTATACCGCTTGTCGTGAGCGGCCCGGGAGTGCCGGAAGGCGAGATCCTCAAACACATGGTGCTCACCAACGACCTCGCACCGACCTTCGTAGACCTCGCGGGGACCGACATACCGTCCTTCGTGGACGGACGCTCCTTGAAGCCGTTGCTCACGGATGAACCCGCTCCCCTGCAAGACTGGCGCCAGCGCTTCCTGATCGAAGCCGTGGCCGAGAGGGGGGGCGGGAAACGTCCCCCCTTTGTGAACGAGAGCGAAGTGACGCCCCTTCTTACGGGCGACCCACTGCCGAACGATTGGCGGACTAGCTCGGCAACGACCGCGCAGTCGAGCGAGGAGTGGGGCAGGCCCTGGATGAAGGCTCTCAGGACGAATAACTACTTGTACGTCGAATACAAAACAGGCGAGCACGAACTCTACGACCTGAGAAAAGACCCTTACGAGTTGCACAACATGTACGCGAGTGCTTCACTGAAGCTTGAGCAGCGCCTGGAGGCCCAACTCGATGCGCTAAGGCAGTGCTCCGCGGAGGAATGCCGCATGGCAGAGGACAGCTAACCGCCTGCTCCTAAGGCCTTATTCACCCGAGTGCGTGGAAGTGGCATTCTCGGAAGTTGGGTTGCAGGATCGTGCATAGAACGCCCTCCTAGAGCCGCAAGGATGGCCTCTGAGGCCCACCACGCCGACCAGGAGGGGTCTACATGTTGTGGTGGTGCATAAAGATCCGAGGACGTGAATAGGTTCGGCCCTATCAGGCGTCCGAATTTCTCAGAACCCTCCATCCACGCACTTCGGTGAATGGCATCCGGCAACCTGTCCCCAACCCCTGCTAGTGCTGAACCCCGACGAGTCCACCGCGAAGTCGCTCTCTGCGGCTTGGGCACTCCCACCACGAGGGGTTCGCTCTCTATCATGTTGGCTTCTTTCTCTATCTAAATGCGGCTGGTGCGACACGCCTCGGACGCATGACCGAGACCGTTCGGCGGATTAAGCCCGCCACGCGAAGCCAGAATGGCGGGAGAGATTCCGCCACACACCGTGGCCTCACCTTGCCCCAAATTATACTTCGCGAGGCGGCGCTACAAAAGCACGAATAAGGGACGTGACCCGGCGCGGCCCACGCCCCTACGAAAGGACCTAGTGGGATGGCCATAACCCACAAACACGTCACCCCCTTATTTTACCTAAAGCGGGACATATTCTCTAGGGGAATCTACCCAGCAAGACCGACGCCCGCCTTGCTTCGCCAGCATGCCAACGCCGAAGCGAGTACGAGGTCGTCTTTATCCCCTGCGCGGTCGTGTTCGTAGCGAACATGCGCTGTTCTCGGGTTCACCTTGCGGCGGAAATTGCGCAACTCCTCGACGAGCGCTTCTCCCCAATGTAAGCCGTTCGCCACCTTGAGATTACCCAAACGGAAAGGCTGTTCGAGGGCCTCGACTAGCGTGGTCTTAGGCACCCTCCAGGAGACGCGTGAGCCCCTCGACGCGTACGGACGGGCCGTGCCCCCGGACGTGATCGTCACCGCGTCGAAGCGCGTTCTTGAGCCCAGCAGCAGGTCGGAGACAGCGCGCCCAACACCCGTCTCATCGATAGCCAGTAAGGGGGGCTGACCCTCTACCTCTAGTCGAGGGTCTTCGCAGAAACCTGTGATCCCCTCGACCACGGCCGTGTAGTCGGTGTTTAAGGGGAAACGGTGCAGGTGCACGAGGTGCAGATCATCACCTACGTTACGGACTATGGCGACCGTCGAATAGTCGGCGGCCTGACCCAGGTCGACACCAATCGAGAACACGCCTACATCCCAGGGAATAGGGGCTTAACACTCTCGTCAGAGAAAGCGGATGCGATCATCGCCTCCGAAAAGGGCTGGTCGTCGAGGGCTTCGAAGGAACATTCGTATTCCGCCCTATAAACGGGAGGCGGGAGGGCCTTGCGTTCCTCCTCCAAGAATGCCGCGGTGATGCGTGGGCAGTCATCGGCCCTCACCTCGTAGCGCTCCCAACCCAGGCCAGAGGTCCATTCCGTGTAGAAGACGCCGCGCTTCGAGGCCGGGGTCGATAGCATCATGAGCGACCCGCCCGAGACCGCAAGCATGGGACGACAAGCATAGTATAGCTGATCGTCCACCCTCGCCGCCTCGTCAACTATCAGGAGCCCCACACCCGAGAACCCCCTCACGGTTTTCTCGCTGCCGGGCAAAGTGATTATGCGTGAACCGTTCTCAAGGTCCAGCGATAGCCTGCGCTCGCCTTGCGGCGGGATCGGGCGGCCAAGGTCCCGGTAGAAGCTGGCGATCTTGGCGAAGAGCTCTTGGCTCTGCCTCAACGCGGGTGCGAGGCAGAGCACAAGAGAGTTCGGAAAGTAGAGTGCACGGTGCAAGGCGATGATGGCCGAACAGGTCGATTTCCCGGACTGGCGCGAGCAGTTCAAGAGCACCCGAGACGACGTTGATCGCAGCAGCCGCGCTTGCCAGGGGTCAGGGCTTAGTCCGAGCGACTTCGCGAACTCCACCCGGTCGAAGGCGAGTATGAGGTCCTCGCCCGTCTGGTGGCTAGGCATCACGCATGCCCTTCAGCGCCCTCACAACGTCGTCTCTCGCGGCGGGGTGGGCTTCCAGCGCCTGCAGGACCACGGTACGCACCTCGACCCACTGCGGGTTAGTCAACACGTTGACCGTCGGTGCATCGCTGATGAGCTTGGCGACCCGCGCGACTAGCTCAAGGTTGCCTCTCTGCTCGCGGATCGCGGCCAGCGTATACCGCCTATCCTCGTCATCCTTGGCACCCTGCAGCTGCTCTAGAGTCTCCTCCTCTAGATCCCGAATCTTCGCGAGGATAGAGGACGCATCGTACGCATCCATGTTCTCGCGAGCCTTAAGTAGAAGTTCAGGGATGTGGGCCTTATGGCGTTGCACGGAGTCGTGCCCGACCCCATATTGCCGCGCGATGACGCGGTTACTCTTGCGCTCGATCACGATAGCCTCATTGATCGCGAAGCTCTCCGGATGGGCACAGATCGAGCACCTAGGGGCCATGCTACCCCTCGTCCTCAGAGCCCGACGAATCGAATGGGATGCCCTGCAGGGCATCCTCAAGGTCGACGTGGCTAGGCGTGTAGATAAACCGCTCGGAGACGTAGAGGGCGGCGACCGTGGCGAGCACCAGGTCGTCGTTGGAGCCGAGCCTCCAGGGGTCGGTAACGTCGGTCTTCTGCGGCTTGCGGGTGAAGGTGCCAAGCTCCTCGCGCAGGACATCTGCGAGCCTAAGCTTAGGCGCGACGCGCAGTGTCTGTGTTCGCATCGTGAGCCGGCCCGCGGTTATGAGGTCCCGCCGCGCCACAACCAGGGCCCGATCCCCGTTCTCGCCCGAGCCCCCGAGCGCGTTGCTTACCACGATCTCCCGGACCGAGATGTACAGGGGCTTGGCGAGGTCGAGCTCGCCTATCTCGCGCACCATGTAGGAAAAGGCCGGATGCCCCACCCCAGTGGTGTCAAGGACGCACACGGTCTCCTCGCTCTCGTAGCGGATCTCTACGAGCAGGCGCACGACGCGGCGTATCACGTCGGCGAGGTCCCCTTTAGGGCGCTCAAGGTGGCGAACGTGGTACACGTGCTCTAGTGCCTGCTGCCCGCCGATCTCGTCTTTGGTGGCTGGCCTGTTCTTCCGGCTTCCCCGCTTGAAGAGACGGCTGACGAACACCTCAGGCGCGCCCACGGGCTGGACTTCGCGGTACAGGATCGCGACGCCGGTCTCCCCGGGCTGCTCGCCGATCGAGGCCCCGAGCAGCACACGGGTATCGGTCTCTGCCATCCCCCCGGCCTAATAGGCGCTGACGCGTGTGGGAGGCGTCAAGCGCTCGGGAGTGGCGGACGGCAAGATGGTATCGACGTTCTCGACCTGGAGGAGACCGCACCCGGCTGCGTCGTGCCCAACGTATCGGGGCTGGGGGAAGCGGCATCGCCCGAGAACGTCCTTGCCGGCCACGAGCTCGGCACCGCTTAGCACATTCACCCCCTCATCGCCAAAACGCGGTCAACCTCTTCCATTTCTTCGGCAGGGTCCCGGCCCCCTGCACCGGCGGGTGGAACAGGTTCGGGGCTTTGGCCCCACAACGCTCTGAGCGCCCAACGAAACGCCAGCCGCCGCATGCTGGCAACCTCAAGAAGATGGGATGCCAGGACGCGTTCCTTCGAAGCCGCAGGGGCGGCCTCAAACCGCCGACGTAGTTCGGGACCGATGAGGAGGGCCTCGTCAGCAACGGCCCGCGCGATATCGAGGGCCTCAAGGATGTCCATGTCCCACAGCCTGTTCGCCAGGTCGGCGTCCGCTAAGTAGTAGGTCTCCGAACCCAAGCGACCGAGCAGCTCGGCCAGGTCTTCAGGCCCTGTCCCCTCCGGGGCCTCAGCTCTTCCCAGTGCGAGGGCGGGTTCCTCCAGCAGCTCGCTGACTGTGATGCCGTAGCCCTCAGCGATCTTCTGGAGCGTATTCGTGTAGGCGCCGCGCTGGCCGTGTTCGAGAGCACCAAGTGTCTCCCTGGTAACACCGGTCAGTTCTTCGGCCTCCTGTAGGGTGATCCCGCGCTCGGCCCGCAAGACCCTCAGCTTACGTGCAAGAGATTCTTGCATCATGTTGCATTTCCTCCTTTATAGTGAAGTCGTGCCTCACGTGTCATACCTGCAGGTAATCTTAGCAAATATAACCAATATCCACAACTCTAAAGCAGGATGTGGAAACAATCTAACTTATCGCTTGATTTGGCCCCGCCACAGGTGTAGGATGGGTGGGTCAGAGCAAGCGAAAGGCCCCCGGCTCCAGTAGTGATCGGAGAGAGCCAAAGGCCTAGAAAGGTACGGGTACAGTGTACCAGCAAACAGACAGTCCCGAAACGTTTCTCGGGCACGTCCTTGGCGAGGAGGGCGGATTTCTCGTCACCTTCACCGGCCAGCAGGCGCGGATAAGTCACGGCGACGCTCGTTTGAACGAGCTTACGGCCATCCGGCAACGGTCTTGGTCGTACCCCGACAAGGCACAGGATGCGGCCCGCTATCTCTTGGAAGAGGCGGCTGCTCAGCGTGACGCCTACGTCGGGGTGCATCTCTTTCGGGAGGCAGGCAACCGCCTGGCAGCGAACGCGGCGCCTACGGCCCGGAGTCTATGGCTTGATGAGGATGAAGGCACATACCCCGAGATCGGGCCTCAGCCCACCGCGGTTGTCTTCTCCTCGGCCAACCGGAGACACCTCTACTGGAGGCTGACGCAGGCGGTCACCATCGAGTGGACCGAGGCGATGAACCGGCGTATAGCGATATGGGCCGGGGGTGACACCGGGAAGGCGGGGGCCGCCTCGGTCCTTAGGGTACCGGGAACGGGGAACTACAAGAGGCACCCGCGCGTGGATCTAGTCGCCATGGAGATCACACACACGTCCCCCTGGGAGCCGGAGATCATGGACCAGGCAGTCCCACCCCTAAATGAGCCGCCAAGGCTCTCAGGGGGCGTTTATGACGGCCCTGAGCTAGAGCTAGCACAGTTCCTTGAAGGTGTCGAGGTGCTTGGGGAGGTCTCAGACGGCCTCGGCAAGAAGCTGGCCATCGTCTGTCCGTGGATAGAGGAGCACAGCGGTGGCGATCGGAGTGGCACCTTCGTCGGCCACCGAGCCGACGGTGGGCTCTGGTTTCACTGTAACCACCAGCATTGCCAGGGACGCACCTGGCGCGATTTCAGGAAGATGGTTCACCGGAGCCGCTCCGTTTCTGTAGATCTCCCCGGATACACCGGGCCAACCTTGAATGTAGAGATACGTTATGACCGATAAGCCGAAGAATCCCACTGAGCTGAAGATGGAGGTCAAGGGTGACGGGTTCATGTTCGAGCTACGCGATGGTGCGTATCTGCTAATCAAGATGCAGTCCCCAGCAACTGCCGTGGTTACGATGTGGTGCGGGAGCGAGTTCGTCGCTCCGGATGCCGGCAACATCTTCGCGGCGACATTCAGATCGCGACTTGCCGACGTGGCGAAGATCCGCTTTGGTAAGGTCGCCCCGCACATCGCCGAAGACATTGAGCGAGTCGCCGTTGCGCTCGGCGCTCCGCAGAAGAGTGGCAAGACCTTACTGGAGGAGCTTCAGGAGTCGGCAGACCGCTCGGTGATGGAGCGCCTCATTCTCTACGCGCGCGCCGCAGCAACCTTCTTCCACAACTCAGAGCGTGAGGGGTTCGCCTCAATCAAGAAAGATAGCCACCATGAGAACTACGAGATCTCCTCACCAAGGTTCAAGCTCTGGGTCCGCCATGAGTTCTGGCGCAAGGAGCAGGAGAGACTTGAAGCCTTAGCCCTGGAACAGGAGGGAGCTCTTCACGAAGGCCCCGTGCGAACGGAGATGCCCGCGGTGGTCCGTGATAGAGATCTCGGTGATGCCATCCGGCAGTTAGAGTCCATTGCCATTTTCGAGGGTCGTCAGGAAGACGTCTACATTCGGACGGCCGGTCACGACGGGTGCGTCTACATTGACACGGGGGATGACGAGTGGCGGGCAATCGAGGTTTCGGCTGAAGGCTGGCGGGTAGTGGCGGGTGATGAGATCCCCGTAAAGTTCATCCGGCCGAAGGGTCTTCTCGCACTCCCGGAGCCCGTACCTTCCGGAGAAGGATCACTCGAACCTCTAATGCAGCTTCTGAACCTCGGTGAGGGTGACGATGCGCAGCGTAACAGGAGCCTGATCCTGGCCTGGCTCTCGCACGCCTACTTGCCAACAGGTCCGTTCCCGGTGCTGACCCTGACGGGCCCGCAGGGCGCCGCCAAGAGCCACGCCCTGCGTATCCTGCGCAACCTCGTTGACCCGAGCGTCGCGCCAGGCTCGACGAAGCCTCGTAACGAGCACGACGCCTACATTGACGCCTCGGCGAACTGGGTGATTGCTTATGACAACCTGCCCACGGTCCCGTACTGGCTCTCGAACGTCTTGTGCGATATCGCAACCGGCGGTGGGTTTAGGACCAGGACCCTCTACACCAACCGTGATCAGGAGATCTTCCAGGACAAGCGTCCGATCATCTTGGCCGGGATCGGCAACGTCGCGACCAGGCCGGATCTCCTCGACCGCGCCGCGATCGTGAACCTGCCCCGCATCGATCCGAAGAGCCGGAAGAAGGAAGCGGTCATAAACAGGATGCTCCGTGAGGCACAGCCCCAGATCCTTTCCGCCATGCTCGATGCGGTCGTCCAAGGTCTGGCGAACAAGGACGACGTCGTCCTCGAAGAGCTCCCGCGTATGGCCGACTTCGCCGTATGGGGCATTGCTACCGAGGAGGCGCTCGGCGGCGCCCCTGACTCCTTCATGGCCGCTTACGCGGGGTCCAGGCAGGACGCCGCAGAGACGGCACTGGAGGCGTGGGCACTGGCTGATACGTTCATCGAGTTCGCCTTCCAGTTCAAGGGTGAAGAGAACGCCTGGGAAGGCACGGCAACCATGCTCCTAACCAAGCTCAATGACCGCGTCGAGGACGACGACCTGAAGAGGGCACAGGAGTGGCCTAAGAGTGCCAGCGCTCTGAGCAGCCAGATCAATGGCCTGGTTCCCGACCTGCTCGAATCAGGGATAAGCGTCAAGAGCGCTCGCAGCAAGAGCAAGCGGGTGCTGCGGATTTTCACCACGACTCTGTAAGTGGTTTCCACGGTCGTCATCGCGTCATCGCGCCACCAACGCCGCGAATCCGCATACCTATGCGGCGAAGGGGTGACGGCGAGGGTGACGGCGTTTCCCTGTTCTCGTCACCACGCCGTCACCCCTTCGCCGCTGGTGACGGCGTTTCCCCCCCTTGCAAAAACGCCGTCATCGATGCCGTCATCGAGAATCCCGCATACCTATGCGGAGTTTCGGCAAAGGTGACGTGGTGACGGCGGTGACGGCAGCGAACTCTACTGCAGGAGCGATTGAGAATGTACGATGACCAGTCACCACTCTTCGGCGCAACTTCCGAGGAAGACCCCGCAACGGTTCCGGGATCATCTAAGACCCCCGTCGAGAAGATTCAGAGCGTCGCCGAGGTGTTCGAGTTGGCACGCCGGCACTTCGGATTAGCTTCTACGGAGCGGGACGGTGAAGATGAGGATCTCCCACCGGCGCTTGCCAAGGCTCGATCTCGGCGACTCGATAAGGCCAGGGAGATCGGGCTCGTGGCGAAGTGGGCCAGCTACAAACAGGCCAAGGGGCACGTCTCAATCCACGACCCTGGCTCCGGCGGGTGGCATGATCTACTCTGGAAAGACGCGCCAGGGTGGGCGCAGCGGGAAGCGCTGAAACGCTCTTCTATCTACAGGACCACGGGCGACGCGAGAGCCTTTGAGTTCACAGCCAAGCAGATGCATGAGATCTGGGAAGAAGAACGCCCTCCCGAAGAGGGCGAAGATGGCATCATCGAAGAGTACGAACTACCCGACGATTGACGGTCTTAGGTCTTGATCTCATCTGAAACCCGCTATAAGCATAGAACACAGGCGTGAGGATCGCTTCTCCCGGCCGCCGGCAACCTCGGTAAGGGTACGATAGGGGTAGGATACCTCCGCTTGTTTTGGGTTTTCGGCACGGTGCCGAAAATTACATTGTTGGGGTTTTGACCGGCGGGCGGTCAGAACTCTTTTCCGCCTCAGTCAAGATCTTCGGGACCGAACACGATCAAGCCACGCTCAGCACAGAACGCCTCGTAATCTCCCCCGTCCACAACCTCGGCGCCGTAGGCAGCGGCAA
>Ga0136625_1000847_pt1 | contig 10357 bp, 9 predicted proteins | sample AntDrymUQ4832306_2_FD_104672 | JGI IMG/M metagenome (GOLD analysis project Ga0136625, IMG submission 104672) | Polar desert sand microbial communities from Dry Valleys, Antarctica - metaG UQ483 (23.06) | ecosystem: Environmental > Terrestrial > Soil > Desert | place: Antarctica: Dry Valley...
CGATCCGGGGGCTGGGAGCAACGGGTGGGTTCACGGTGCAGATCCAGGATCCCGCCGGGGGGGACTTCAAGCGATTCGCCGCCGTCGCCCAGGCGTTCATCGCGAAGGCCAAACAGGACCCGGCGATTGGGGCCATCGGCACCAGCTTTCGCGTGAGCTCCCCGCGGCTCTCTGTCCACGTGAACCGGGAACGGGCCAAGGCACTCGGCGTGCCCATATCCGAAGTCTTCGACACCCTGCAGGCCTATTTCGGTAACCTCTACATCAACGACTTCGTGAAATTCGGCCGGGTCTATCGCGTGCAGACGGAGGCCGAGGCCCACTACCGTTCGCGGCCGGAGGACATCGCCAAGATCTACGTCCGCGCCCAGAACGAACAAGGGTCCTCCATGATCCCGCTCGATGCGGTGGTCTCGACGGAATTCACCAGCGGACCGAACCCGGTGACCCACTTCAACGGCTTCAACGCCGCCTTGGTGTTGGGGGGCGCGGCGCCCGGCTATAGCTCCGGTCAGGCGCTCGATGCCTTGGAGCACGCGGCCGAGGAGGTGCTCGTCCCCAAGGGTTATGCGCTCGACTGGAGCGGGATCTCCTACCAGGAGCGCAAGGTAGGAGCGCAGTCCGTCGTGGCTTTTGCCTTCGGCCTGCTCATGGTGTTCCTGGTGCTGGCCGCCCAGTACGAGAGCTGGTCGGTGCCCCTGGTCGTGAACCTGGCGGTTCCTTTCGGCATCTTCGGGGCCTTGGCGGCCGTATGGATCCGCGGTATCACCAACGACATCTTTTTCCAAATCGGCTTGGTCACCCTGATCGGTCTCTCGGCCAAGAACGCCATCCTGATCGTGGAGTTCGTGAACAAGCGCTATCAAGCCGGACTTCCGGTCATGGACGCCGCGCTCGAGGGCGCCACGCTCCGCTTCCGTCCGATCATCATGACCTCCATGGCCTTCATCATGGGGGTCACGCCGCTGGTCTTGGCCACGGGCGCCGGGGCCGCCGGTCGCCATTCCATCGGCACCGGCGTATTCGGCGGCATGCTCGCAGAGACCTTCCTGGCCATCTTTTTCACCCCGGTATTTTTCGTGTTGAACCGAAAGCTTGCCGATCTCCTCGCCCGGCAACGCACCCAAGGGAAGAGCCCCGTTCCGGCCCAGCCTTCCGCTGGCGAAGGACCTTGAGATGCGCGGCCTCGTAGTGGCGAGCGTCGCGCTCATGCTGAGCGCCTGTGCGCTCGGTCCCGACTACGTCCGTCCGGACATCACTACGCCCGGCGCCTACCGTATGGCGAGGGCCGAGGGGGAGTCCATCGCCAATCTGCCGTGGTGGGAGATCCTGTGCGACGACGAGCTGAAAAAGCTCGTTCGCATCGCGCTCCGGGAGAACAGAGACCTACGTCAAGCGGTCGCGAGCGTCGAAGAATTTCAAGCGCGGTTGTCGATTGCGCGGACGGACTTCGCCCCCCAACTGAGCGCAACGGCCAATGCCCCCGCCTTCGGCCGTATGAACGCAACCAGCATCCCGGGTTTCCCCACGCCATCGAGCTATTACGTCCAGGGCAATCTGTCCTGGGAGATCGACATCTGGGGGCGTGTGCGCCGCGTGAACGAGGCGGCGCGTGCGGAGCTCCTCGCGCGGGAGGAGAATCGGCGGGCGGTGGTTCTGGCGCTCGTGAGCGGCGTCGCCCAGGCCTATTTCGATCTCCGCCAGCTCGATATGCAACTGGAAATCGTTCGGTACACCCTGCAATCGTGGGAAGAATCCGTGAGGATCGCCCGGGCTCGGTTGCGACAGGGCCTGATCCCCAAGCTCGACGCCGACCAGTTTGAAGCGGAACGGGCCAATGCCGCTGCCCGCATGGCGGAGCTCGAGCGGCAGATGGTGCAAAAGGAGGACGAGCTAAGCGTCTTGCTCGGAAGGAACCCGGCCCGGATCCCCCGAGGGCGAGCGCTCACCGAGCAGATGCTGCCGCCTGCAGTGCCGGCCGGATTGCCCTCCGAGCTACTAGAGCGTCGCCCAGACATCCTGCAAGCGGAGCAGCAGCTAACCGCGGCCACCGCCCGGATCGGGGTCGCCCAGGCCGAGCGATTTCCGAGAATCACGCTCACAGGACTCCTCGGGGTAGCGAGTCCGCAGCTTTCCGCTCTCGGGAGCGGTGCCTTTGGAAGCGCCGGCCTCGGCCTGGCCGCGCCTCTCTTCAATGCCCAAGCCCTGGGATTCCAACAGCAGGCGGCCGAAGCGCAAGCGAGACAGGCCCTGGCCCAGTACGAGCAGACCATCCTTGTGGCCTTCCGGGAGGTCGAGGATGCCCTCGTCGCAGTGCGCACTGCCCGCGAGCAGACCGAAGCGCAGGAAGCCCAGGTCGCGTCGCTGCGATCGGCCTTGCATCTCGCCGAGCTACGCTATAAGGGCGGACTCTCCAACTATTTGGATGTGCTGACGGCCAAGCGCAATCTCTTCGACGTGGAGCTTTCGCTCACAGCGACCCGGCGCCTGCGTTTGGTATCGATGATCCAGCTCTACAAAGCGCTGGGCGGTGGATGGTCGCCTAGCTAGTGATACCGTACAACGCAACCGTCGTGGCAACCCGGACCTCATCGCCGTGCCGGCCGGGAAGCCACCGGCGGATGATACCGGGCCGATTCATGGGCTCGGTTTCGGGAGGCTGCATCGAGGGGGAAGTGGTGCGCCGCGCACGGGAGATCATCGAGAGCGGCAAACCGGCGCTGCTCGATTTTGGCAATGGCAACGAGGATGCCTGGTCGGTGGGGCTCGAGTGGTATGCCCCGGTATGTCCCCTAATTCCAAGCGAATCGGCTTTTCTGGGGTCGTCTACTTCGCAAGACGAACCCGCAGTGCGACGGGGCCCCGAAGAGTGAATCCGAACTCGAAGGTGACAAGAATATCCGTCGTTAGTTCCGGCCAATCCGCCTCCTCAATCTCGCTCATATGAGCAAACACCACGTTCTGCTCACGACCCTCACATTTTGCGTACGCGCCCTCGAGAATCAACTCAAAGTTCGTCGTCACAATCGCGTGGTAGGCACAAGCACGTGGAACGGCGCGGGGTCGATGGGCGCAAACAGTTCTGCGATCGCGCGTTGGACTGTCGCGAGACCCGCCTCGTTTTTCGCGAGCTCTGCTACTTGGGCGAGAGGCTTCTGCTTCAGGGAGCCGCCCAAGAACCGGTCGCAAAGTACGTCGCGCAATTGGTCGCCCGATGGGGCGACTTGGTCGCCTGGACCTCTTATCCAAACGATGCGCCGGCACATAAGAACAAGATTGCCTCGCCTCGCGAGATCGATTCAACTAGCCATGGCGTGAGGAATTAATCGGTGGGCATATTGCGCCCTTACTTTTTTGCCTTCCGTCACGCCGCAGGCCTTGCCGCCCAAGGAGAAAAGGCGGTGCGGGGCCGTATAGCCGGATTCGAGCGAAAACCTTCGCTGCGCCAAGCCATGGGTCTTACGAGGAAAAAGGGGATACTCTTTGCACCTTTTCCACATATTGGCCGCAGCCCGCCAAATCGCCGAGCTTGATCGATACACAAGATAGATATCTATTGCTGTACGGACGGGCTTCTCTCGCCGCAGGTGTCGGGGGATTCTCCACGCCGACGAGTCCACACTATAAGTCGCGTGGGCTAGCTGGACTGCTCTTCCGACGGGTTAAGCAATTCCACCTGAAAGTGATGGCGATAGCAGTCGTAGGGTACGCATCGCGTACCATTTCCAGCGTGTCAGATACCCCGCCCCCCGATTTTTGCACTCCAAAAAGCCGGCAGCGATGTCGCGTATAATTCACGTGCGAGCCGTCACCGTCCTCGTGAAAGGTACGCGATGCGTACCCTACCGGGCTACCGGGCTACCGGGCTTACGCCGGTTACGCAGGTTGCCGGCTTGGTCGTAAAATACTCTCACTTGGGCCACATAGGCTCAGTCTTTCGTTACACTGCCACCGGAGTCAGCGCAAAAACCCGCCCCAGCCGCGCAGCGGTCTTGAGATCGCCGAAACGTAGCGCAGCGCGAACATCGTCCAGCTGATAGGCGTCTTCAAGTGATAAATAAGGCGACCAATCTTCGCCTGTGTCGATGAGTTCAACGTCGACTTCGGCGATGTATCGGCCCTCGCGCACAATCTTTGTATAGCGCGGTTTGTTCATCGTTTCCTCCTCAGAAAATCGTTGCTCCATTTATCCGGATCAGGTCGATAGGCCGTGATGACCACGGCAGGCGAGTCGGCATGCCTGTGCTGTTTTCCGCGGCGATTCGCCGCGGCCTCAATGAAACCACCGTCAGGTCTTGCGGCCGACCAGGCCCATGACGAGGGCTTGGCGACCCGCTCGGTCGATGGCGTTGCACATCGTCTTGCCGTCGATGGCGAGGCTGTCATCGGCCTTCCCATAGGCCGCATTCCAGCGTTGCAGTGCCCCGTCGAGGTGAACCGATCGACGCCGGATCAAGAAATCGCGGAAGATGGACTCGCTCGGGAGGCGGTAGGTGCCCTGGCGGCGTCGGCAGTGGAAACGCTCTCGCGCCTTGGGCTGAGACTCTGGGCCCAGTCCGCGATGGCTTTGTATAGGTAGCCGCACAGGATCGCGCCGGCGGCGATGGCCAGAACCACAGGCAGCGGATGGCGTCGCCCCTGGGCGCGGCGCGGATCGGGGATGTCGGCAGAGAACTCGGGTTCAGGCGGCCGGTCTTGGGCAGGGCGCCCAGGTAATGATGCCCCTGCATCAGGCCCTTGGTAGGAGCGTTCATCGCTTCGCTCAACGGGGCGGACCCGGATCTCTTCGGTTCAAGACGGTCTTCTCGGGCGCCGTACGACGGCAGCCCTTGCTCCCTCATCCGGGGCCGATGTCCAGGATCCGCTATATTATATGCCATTAACCTAATTGAGGTTCCTGGCCAGGACAAAGTCGCCCTGGCCCCGACGATACCCGCCCACTGCTTTCGGGCGGCGGTGCATCTATACTCCCCCGGGAGGTATCCAGATGGCGGCCGGGCGTATCCCCCAATCCTTCATCGACGAGTTGCTGGCGCGGGTGGACATCGTCGAGGTGATCGACGCCCACCTGCCGCTCAGGAAGGTCGGTCGCAGCTACCAGGCCCTGTGTCCCTTTCATCGCGAGAAGACTCCTTCTTTCAACGTCAATCCCGATAAGCAGTTCTATCACTGCTTCGGCTGCGGCGCCACCGGTTCCGCCATCCGTTTCCTGATGGAGCACGCCCGCCTCGGCTTCGTCGAAACCGTGACCCAGCTCGCCGACCGGGTAGGCCTAGAGATCCCTACGGACACCGGCCCCGTACGCCGGCAGGGGCACGCGGCGCTATACATGGTCCTGGATGAAGCGGCCCAATGGTTCGTGGCGCAACTCGGGCAGCACCCCGCGGCGGGCCCGGCCGTCGCCTATCTGAAGCAGCGCGGGCTGAGTGGCCGCATCGCGGCCGCCTATCGGATCGGCTACGCGCCACCCGGCTGGGACCACTTGCTGTGCGGCCTCGGCACCGATCCGGACCGCGTCGATGCCCTGGTGCGGGGCGGCATGCTCGCCCGCAAGGACGGCGGGACCTGCTACGACCGCTTCCGCGATCGGATCATGTTCCCCATCGAGGACCCGCGCGGCCGTGTCATCGGCTTCGGCGGCCGCGTGATCGGCGAGGGCTCACCCAAGTACCTGAACTCCCCCGGGACCCTGATCTTCCACAAGGGCGGCGAGGTCTATGGACTGCCTCAGGCGCTACAGGGTCACGACAAGCCCAAGCGCTTGTTCGTGGTCGAGGGCTATATGGACGTCCTGACGCTGGCCCAGCACGGCATCACGAACGCGGTGGCAACGCTGGGGACCGCCCTGACCCGCGAGCACCTCGGTCGCCTGTTCCGCGTGGTGCCCCATCTGGTCTTCTGTTTCGACGGCGACGAAGCCGGCCTCCGGGCCGCCTGGCGGGCGCTCGAGACCGCCCTGGCCTACCTGAGCGAGGGACGCTCGGTCGGGTTCCTGATCCTACCGAACGGCGAGGATCCGGACTCACTGGTGCGTGCCCAGGGCCCGGGCCTGTTTGAGCGGGCCGAGGCCGTTACGCTCCTGTCCACCTTCCTCTTCGAAAGGCTGTCGGCCCGCGCCGATCCGCGCACCGTGGAGGGACGAGCGCGGCTCATGGAGATGGCCGTGCCGCTGCTCGCGACCGTGCCCCGCGGCCCCCTGCGCGACCTCTTGACGCAGCACCTGTCGGACCTGGCACGCATGGATGCGACCCGCTGGCTGGCGCCCGGTAGCCGTCCACGCTCCACTGCGAGCGGGGGCGAGCCGAAACGCGCGGTGCCCTCGCTGGTGCGTAAGGCCATCGCAACCCTGTTGCATGAGCCCAGCCTGGCGTTCGCCGTGCCGGCGGACAGCATCCAGGACCTGGCCGGCGTGCCCCGTCCAGGGGTCGATCTCCTGGTGGAGATCTTGGGTTTGGTGCATGCGAACCCCGACATCGGTTGCGCGGCCCTCCTGGAACGGTACCGCGACAGCGAGCAGGGAACCTATCTGAGCAAGCTGGCGTCCCAGGAGATCCTGGTCCCCGCGGCAGGCCTGTCGAGCGAGCTCTTGGGCGCCGTCGATCGACTAAAGGAGCAGGCCGCCCACGCGCGCCGACATCAAGCCACCGTGGAGGAGCTGACACAGGGGGGCAGGTGATCAAGCGCCGTGACTGGCGAGCATGGGCCCGATCAAATAAAATCAGCAGCCTGAGCGTCTCAGGCTTGGCCGGTCACACGGCACCTGGCGGGGGTGGCGGGTCAAAACTATACTTCGGTTGATGGTCTTAACTACTTGATGCTACTACTCAGATAAAATTATGGCCACGATGGAAACCCTCGACGACATTGATACCGGCGACGAGCGCTCCCAGCTCAAGCGATTGATAGCCAAAGGGAAAGAACAGGGATTCTTGACTTACCACGAGGTCAACGACCACCTCCCGCAGGGCATCGTCGATCCCGAGCAGATCGAAGATATTATTAGCATGATCAATGACATGGGGATCTCTGTCCATGAGACGGCCCCGGACATCGAGTCGCTCCTTCTGGGCGGAGAGGCCGCGATCGCGACCGACGAAGACGCCGCCGACGAGGCGGCCGCGGCGCTCGCGACCGTGGACGAGGAGTTCGGGCGCACCACCGACCCGGTGCGCATGTACATGCGTGAGATGGGGAGCGTGGACCTCTTGACGCGCGAAGGAGAGATCGCCATCGCCAAGCGTATCGAGGAGGGCCTGAACCAGGTGCTCTCGGCGCTCGCCGACTTCCCGAGCGTTGTCAATACGGTCCTCGGCGAGTTCGACCGGGTCGTGGCGGGGGAGATCAAGTTGTGCGAGGTCGTGAGCGGGTTTGCCGCCGGTGCCGACGGCAAGGCCGCCGAGCCCGGTCCGATCGAGCAGCGTACGCGTGTCCGTCAGGCGAATGCGGAGGAGGAGGAGGTCGACGGCCGCGCGGACACGGAGGACGCCGATCCCTTGAGCGGTCAGTTGAATCCCGACGATGTGCGCGAGAAGTACGAGCACCTGCGCCGTTTACACGCGAAGCTCGGCGCCACTATCAAACGCCGTAGGCGCAGTGAGCCCCGGACGGTCAGGCTCCGTGAACAGTTGTGCGCCGTGTTCCTGGAATTTCGATTCGTTCCGAAACTGACCGAGCGGCTGACCGGCGAGGTTCGGCAGGTGGTCGACCGGATCCGCAACCAGGAGCGCGCCATCCTGGATATCTGCACGCAGCGCGTGGGGATCCCGCGCAAGGACGTAATCAGCGCGCTTCAAAACAACGAAACGAACCGCGAATGGGTCAGGTCCCTGGCGCGGTATCCCAGGCCCTGGGCCGCCGCCGTCGGGGAACATGAGCAGGATATCGCCCAGGCCCAGAAGCGGCTCGTCGCCATCGAGAAGGGCACGGGCATGACGATCTCCGAGATCAAAGAGATCAACCGGCGCATGTCGATCGGCGAGGCGAAGGCGCGGCGCGCGAAAAAGGAGATGGTAGAGGCCAACCTGCGCCTCGTCATTTCGATCGCCAAGAAATACACCAATCGCGGCCTCCTGTTCCTCGATCTGATCCAGGAAGGCAATATCGGGCTCATGAAGGCGGTCGATAAGTTCGAATATCGCCGCGGCTACAAGTTTTCGACCTATGCGACGTGGTGGATCCGCCAAGCCATCACCCGTTCCATCGCCGATCAGGCCCGCACCATCCGGATCCCGGTCCATATGATCGAGACCATCAACAAGCTGAATCGAGTGTCGCGCCAGATCGTGCAGGAGCTGGGGCGGGAGCCCACGCCTGAGGAGCTCTCGAAGCGCATGGACATGCCCGAGGACAAGATCCGCAAGGTGCTGAAGATCGCTAAGGAGCCGATCTCCATGGAGACCCCGATCGGAGAAGACGAAGACTCTCACCTGGGCGACTTCATCGAGGATCAGGGTACTTTGATGCCCGTCGATTCCGCGACCTTCGAGGGACTGTGCCGCAGCACGCGTGAGGTACTGGCCGGCCTGACGCCACGGGAGACCAAGGTCTTGCAGATGCGCTTCGGGATCGACATGAACACCGACCACACCCTCGAAGAGGTGGGCAAGCAGTTCGACGTCACGCGCGAACGCATCCGGCAGATCGAGGCGAAGGCGCTGCGCAAACTGCGGCACCCATCCCGGTCCGAGCAACTGCGCACGTTCCTGGATTGAGCGCCGCCGGTCACTGGGGGCCTGTAGCTCAGTCGGTTAGAGCAGGGGACTCATAATCCCTTGGTCGTAGGTTCGAGTCCTACCGGGCCCACCAATTATATCAATAAGTTATTTGATTGTGCCGATGGACACACTACTAAGTGTAAGCATATTGTAAGCAGTAGAGGGATTTTCCATCGCTTCAGGGCCGAGAGTGCGGGGCTGCTGGTGAAGCCGGACTTGGCGCAGCGGCAGTTGGATGTCGAGGCGCCGCCGCCGACTACTGGTGCGATACCGGGCGGCAAGGCAGGCGCTGGCATTCCGGCCGGCGGGTCGAGCCGACGGATCCGGAAGCGAGGGGAGTAACGCCCCGGTGGGGTCTCAGCGCCGCTGCCCCGCCCGTTCGGCGGCACCGTGTCGCTCGATCCCGCGCGCGTCGGGCGCGACGCGTTGTTGGAGTTCCCGCCAGCGCTCCAGTTCCTTCTCCAGCACTTCCGGCGTGAAGAAATCGGGATATTCCCGAGCCATCGCCCGCATGTCTTCCTCGGACATCTTGCGCAGGATCGCGTCGATGCGCCGCGCCAGCTCCTCGTCCGACATAGCCGCAAGCTCAGCCTTAAGACCGGTAGGGAGGAGACGTTCAAGCTTGAGAATGCGTGCTGTGAGCCGAGCCATGACGTTTACCTCTGCCCTGATAAGGCCTGTTCAAGGGCCTGAACCCGCTGGGTCAGCTCCTCGACTTCGAGCACCCGCGCCTGCGCGGAGATGGCCTGCATGAGGGTCGCAGCCTCATCAGGGGAGATGTGGCCCTGGGCGCAGGCCCCGAGCACCGTCCGCCCCTGGCTCGCCGGAGTACCGGCGCCCGGTAGGGTCAACGGTTCCGCCGCGCTCTTGAGCGGCGGCAGGGTGCGTTCGAGGATGAGCCTCGCGGGCTGGATGTCACCGCCCTTCGCCGCCTTGGCCAGGGTCTTCAGGATCGCCGGCACCTCCTTGAGCAAGCCATAGCGGAGCGTGGAGCGCCTATCGCGCGCGCCCTTGGGGCGGCCGTTGGGGTTGCCGCAGTGTCCTGGTTTCCAGGTTGAACCAGAGCGCGCCACGCTGTTTTCACCCTGTTTAGATCAGAGCCCGGTATTGTACCGCCTGCCCACGCGCCGCTTGGGCGAGAGTGTGCGGCGAAGCCAGACCCGGCCAGGCCCTGACAAGGATCGCTCGACCGCTTCATCAGCCTGGGAAGCTACGTCGCGTCGGGGATGATGGCCGACTGTTGCTCGGGAAGTGCAGATCGACTCAACGCTCGATCAGGGCGCACGTGACGGTGGCCATGATCCGGCTGGCCCGGATATGGGACCAGCTCTTCCCCACCGAGCAGCAGCGCATCGTGCGGCTCCTCGTCTCGCCGCGCGACATCGAGGTGGGTGCGAATACGGGCAAGCGAGGTACTCGAAGCTCATGCCGCTTCCCTCCAGCTTAACCCACCCGTCTGTCGCAACGACCTCCTTTCGCTCGACCAACACCGGCATCGGGAAGGCTTTGACCGCGCTCGGAAAGATTTTCCCAAACGTCGATGAAAGGCAGGTCGAGCATTATAGTGCCGAGCTTCGAGCACTGGACCAAGAGCTAGGGAAGCATAACTACGGTTGAGTCTTACAACAGACCCGCCGATACCC
>Ga0136625_1000850_pt1 | contig 10344 bp, 8 predicted proteins | sample AntDrymUQ4832306_2_FD_104672 | JGI IMG/M metagenome (GOLD analysis project Ga0136625, IMG submission 104672) | Polar desert sand microbial communities from Dry Valleys, Antarctica - metaG UQ483 (23.06) | ecosystem: Environmental > Terrestrial > Soil > Desert | place: Antarctica: Dry Valley...
CTACTCGATGCTCACCCAAAGGCCGAATATATACGCGCAGTCTTTCCTCTTCGCCATCCACCGTCCTCACCTTGCAAACCGGGTGGAGTCCATATATACGCTTTCTGGGGCAGTGCGGCGGACGGCGTAAAAACCCGCCTCCGCTGTATGCTCCCGTTTGTTAATCTATCCAGGAGGTGCTATCCTTTGAAAATGTCGCCCCGTTCACCATGAACAGGAGGTCGGTATGTTGACGGCTCTCAAAGGGATCTGTCGGACCAGTGTGATAGGCTATTGCTTTCTTGCTCTGTGCTCGACGGCCTCACCAGCGGCAGATGACGATCCTGCCATACCATCCACTACCCGCGTGTCCGATGTCTTGGCTGAAGGGCACGAGCTCCGTGCAGGCCTCACGTCCCTATTCACCGTTCCGAAGGGTATCTTCGGGACCTACGAGCACGGAGGCGAGCTCGTCTATTTCGAAACGAGGCGCGGGCCTCCCACGTCAAGGCTCTTGCGAAAGAGCGATCCGACTGCCCCTAAGTTTGAAATCGACGTGCGTTTCATGAACAAGAACGAACGACCGTTTCTGATTCAGATCGGGGGACATGCCCCGATCGATGAAACGTGGGCTGAGGATGGACCTCCGGATCTCGCGGACGATGCTCGAGCGAGGGCCGAGTTTAGGCTGGCGGCAAAAGCCATCGAGACCCTAGGAAAAGTGAAGTTTGCCCGCCGGTTTCGTCATGAATACCGCGCTCTCTTGCGCTTATCCCCGGCTATTGCGTCAGCACGGGTCATCGAAAAAATCGAGGAGGGACGGGACCGTGCGCGCTCTTCGGCGACGCTACTTTCCAACAATACGTATAGGCACAAAGTCGAAATTCACCACAAGTCATGCTGTTTCGGCCTCGGGCGTCACAGCGCCACGATTGGAAAGTACGTTTCCAGCAGCGGCGTAACCACGACGGCCGTCATAACCTGCAACCACGGAAGCTGCGCCCAGGACATGCCTCAGAAGTGCAGTTGGACGAGCCCTGGGAATAGAAGCAATCACGTTCACAATCACGTTTCTTGTTCTACTGCCTACAACCCCACATCCGTGTTTGGCCACAACTCCAACGACGATACGGACCTGCAGTATAAGGCGGTGAGGGAGAATTTCCACCCAAGTTCGACAGGAGGCACCTGCAACGATAGCGATCGCAATAACTATCCAACGAGCTGCTACTGAACGTTCCTGGGTCCGGCTGGAGAAGTAGCCGGCGCAGGTTATGGCACGTTAAAGGGACCAGGGCTCGAAATACTTTTCACAGTCCCAACTCTCCCTACTTATGGCGACAAGGGCGACCTCATCTGAGAAGGAGGTATGTATGCGACCGGCACTGCTATCATCGGTACTTCTACTTCTGGCGGCGGTCTTTGGCACCGCCGCAAGGAAACCCAGGCAGCTGAGCCACCTTTTGTTAGCTGGGTTGATCAGTACAGGCGTGTTCATCGGTGTGGTGCAGGCTCGTGTCAGTGCGCTCGCCCGCCCCGACCGCGACATCACGGCGGCGAATCTCAACATCCTGCACGGCTTTGCCTGCGATCTCTCGGTGGAGGGGGATGGGGATCAGTGCCGGGTTCGGGACCGGATCGATCTGCTCGTCGAGCACATCATTGCCGCTGGCTGTCCGGACATCGTGACGTTGCAGGAAAACGTCACCGAGCCGTTCGTGGCGCTCGCCCCGCCGGTGGTCGTCGGCCCCCTCGATAATACGGTAAAACTAATACGGGACCGACTGCCTGGTCTCGAGGGGGCCTGTGGGTTTCTCTACGAGGTGGTCTTCGACCCCGAAGGCGCGACGGGTCCCCCGGCCGCTCTGGGACGGGGCATCGACGAGGAGCTGATTCTGACCCGCTATCCAGCCCTCCACGCCGAGGTGTTCTCGCTCTACAGCCCACTCGCCCCATTCTTCTTCCGCCATGTGCTCTTCGCACGCATAGACCACGATTTCGAGCCTATCGACGTCTTTACCACACACCTGGCCGCGGACGCCGACTTCGGCTCGCTGCCCTGTGGCTCCAATATTCTGCCGCCGCCCCTCCAGTCGCCTCCCTGTCCGGCCAAATGTGTGCTATTCGACACGGTACGGGAGTGTCAGGCGAAACAGATGGCTCGCTTCATCGAGATGCGTCATGACATCCCAGGCGCCGGCATCGTCACCGGAGACTTCAACGCCCATCCTGGCACCAACGTCTATCACCAGTTTGTCGGCCGCGGCTGGATCGACAGTCACCTCGAGGCGAAGAATGCCGAGTGCGACCCCCTCACGGGTATGAACTGTACCGCGGGGCGCGAGGACGAGGCCCTGAGCGACCTTGAGGCGCCAGACCTCAACCAGGACGAGCGCATCGATTTCACCTTTGTGATCAAGCCCGACGACAAAGACTCGCGTTGTAAAGGCGACATCGACACGCTTGAGGACAAAGACCGCGACGGGTCAGTAACTGGACTGTTCGCAGCCGAGCCGAATCCCTTTGCCTCAGCGTGCGGCCCCGCACCGCTACCGATTTGCTGGGCCTCGGACCACAGCGGCAACCGGCTCGACCTGAACTGCAAGCGCAGCAGGGGACCGAGAAAAAAGTAGGTATAGCGACCAAAAGTTCATGGGGCCAGCTAATGGGTGGCCCCTTTAATTCGCTTTAATTCGGGGCCCATCGCGTGACGCCTCACTGGATGTTGTACGACTCGGCATATTCCCACTCATCTTCCCGCCGGGACGTGTCGTCCGCGACCCAGGCCGGATGCCCGTGGTGCGATCCGCCCGGCGGCTCGGAGCCACTACACTGGCCCGGCGGGCACCGGGGCCCGGGGAGGCACAGGCGTGGCACAAGCAGGAAATTGCCTCGCACGTGCGGGGCGGACGATGTTTTCTCAGCCGTTTCCGCAGGTCGCTACATCCCCGCATGGCTCAGCAGGCCCTTTTCGATGCGTTGCAAATAGGCGAGGATCAGGTCGCGCGTGCGGTAGGTGCCGAACGCCGCTGCGTCCTTCTCGCGCACGATGGGGAAGGTGGAGAGAATGTAGTCCGCGTCCGCCTCGCCCAGACCGTAGAGACGCATGAACAGCGCGTCCAGGCGCGCCATGCGCTGGCGGCGGTCTTCCGGGTCCCAGACGAAGGGAGGTTTTACCCTGCCGTTACCGTCAACGTAGCCCAGGTCGCGCGCGAGCGGCGCCATGTCGTGGGCGGTGTAGGTCAGCGCGAGCACTTCGGCGCGGATGTAGTCGGCGATTTTTGTCTTGCCGATGCGCTGCTCAAAGGCGGCGGGGGCGATGACGGGCAGTTGTTCGACGATGAACCAGTTGAGATTTTGTCCCTGCACTTTTTGCCTAAGTACAAAGTCGAAGGCGTGAACTGACATGTTAGCGAGCAGTAGCGGAAGAAAAGAGTTACCTCCAGCGACACTACCTTCGGGTAGCAGGATTGCCATGCTGTTACCGACGCCGCTTTTGGGAACGAAGCTCGTAAGCATTGTTCGCATGTTCGTCGGTGCGGTAATCGACTTGAACGCAAGCGACCAGCCGCCCGGCCATATTGCGTCGACATCTGAAGCAGTGGCCCAAAACTGAGGAGCAGGGTAGCGATCCGGCGCGATTTTCTCGCTAGCCTTGATGGCTTCTTGCTGCGCCGCCCGATGCAGGTTCTGCGCGTTCACCACCACGTCCGCCGCGCGGTGGTCATACATCTGCACCATCTTGCCTTCATACAGCGGCACCGCCTCCGCCTTGCCCTTGGCCAAGCGATTGAGCGGCGCCGGTTTCCAGCCCCGCTTCTCCAGTTCGGCGCGGGTGAGGAACTTGTCCGAGTCGTTTGTCATGTCGAACATCCTCACGTAGCGCACCGGCCAGACTTTCTTCTCCGTGCCGGTCGAGCGGTTCACCAGCACCGGATGATTGGCGTAAATGCGGGTGGTGAGTTCGGCGTCGCGTTTGCTGCGAAAGATCGGCGCGGCGCCGGTGTTGGGGTTGACGCGGGTGAAGTCGTCGCTGGATAGCGCCAGCATGCGCTCGGGGTCGTCCAGTTCCGTCAGCGCGTGCAGGAAGAAGGCGCACTTCGCGGTCTCGAAGCGCCGCGCCTCGCCGCCGAAGACCAGGGCGCAGAATTTGAAACTGGCGTGAATGTCGGGGAAAAAGACTTTCCTGTTCTCGAAATCCAGCAGCGCCGCCAGCCGCCCGGTGCCGGAGATACCACGAAAGAATTCCGCCGCGCCCTTGTCGGCGGCGATACCGCTGGGGGTGAGCAGCGCCACCAGTCCATCCTTGGCAACGAGCGTCTCCGCGCGCTCGACGAACAGGCTGTAGAGATTCACGTCGCCGCCGCCCAGCAGTGGATAGTCGCCGCTGTCGCGCAGCACGCGGGCCTGGCTCTCGGCGCGCTCGCTGGCTTCAAGATACTCGTGCCACACCGGCGCGCCCTTCTTCCGCAGGTCGTCGATCATGCGCTTGCGGTCGGCGGCGCGGGCCTGCCGGGCGATGTTCAGTTCTCGCTCCGCGAACCACTCCACCTGTTGCAGCTTGATGCGGTCCCACGGTGGGTTTCCAATCACCGCGTCGAACCCGCCGCCGCCGGCGCGCCAGACAGTGGGAAAGGCAGTCCACCAATGGAAGAATTGCTCGCGCCTCGCGAGCGATCGTGCACGGGCAAGCAATTCGTTGGCGCAGCGAATGCCGTTGCTGTTTACTTCGCTGGAGTCGCCGATCAGGCCACGTTGGACCAGTTCCGGTACGTTGCGGATGCCATCAAAAATTTCCGCAATCGCATGCTCGGTGTCAGAGACTCCCTCGACGGTGGAGCGGCCTTTGGCTCTACGCTGCTTTTCGGGCCAACCGGGGATAAGCCAGCGCATTGCACGCCAGAAATCGAGCAGGACGTGGATCGGCGCAATCTGTTGATCTGCTTGGTCAGTGAGCGTCTTGGAGTCGTGGGCCTCGGCAATGCTGATGTCTGTCAATTTGCTACGGCATCGAGGCCGCGCGCTGCGGATTCCAATCCTTGTAGCTTGCCCTGATCGAGCAACGTACCGCGAATAATCAATTCGCTGCGTACTGGATCAAGTTTCTCGCCGTGCAGCGAATCGCCGCACTTCAAATGGTGATCGAGGAAGGAGAGCGGCGCACCGACCGTGAATGTGTGCAGCCAGAGGGCGACCTTGGCCAGCTCCACGGCCATGGGGTTCTTGTCCACGCCGAAGATGACCTTCTTAAGGATCATGCGGCGGACGATGTGGCGGTCGTCCAGTTGCCGCTCGTCCAGCGCCCACTTGTGTTCGTGGCCGGTCGCGAGTATGCGGCGGCGGATGTCGGCCAGCCGCGCCGCCACGGGCGAGGCGTAGGGCCGGCCCTGTTCGACCAGATGAGCGGCCCAGGGCGCAGCGTTCGCCTTGTCATCGGCTTCCTGCATGGCGACCAGCACGCGGTCGGCCAGATAATCCACCAGCGCCACCAGAAAGTGGCCGCTGCCCATGGCCGGGTCGCAGATTTTCAGTTCCAGCAGTTGCGCGGCGGTATCGGCCTCGGCCAGCGCATCCCACTCGTAGGGCTTGAGGGCGTTCTTCTTTAGATAGCGCTCGATGAGTGCTTCGAAGGCGTTGGCGCGCTCGGCCACCAGCCGCCCCACGGATTCATCGAGAATGAGACGCACCAGGTCGTCGTGGGTGTAGTAGCTGCCGCTCACCTTGCGGGCGAAACTCGCTGGTCGGGCGACGATGGTCGCGCCGGCCTTCTCCTGGACGAGAGTGAATTCGAGCAGGCGCTCGTAGATACCGCCCAGATGCGAAACGGAGAGGTCGCGGTAGTTGATGCGCGGCTTGAGGATGTCCTCGGTGCGGCGGGAGAGGGCGTCGATGACCGGCGCGAGCTTCGCGTCCGCCACTCGCACACGGGCGAGCATAGGTGCACGGCTGCGCTCGAACAGGCCGCCGTTGTAGGCCGGCATGCCCACCGCGTCGTCGCCGTCGGCAATGATACTGATAAGGTTGTCGAGCCGTGACCAGTAGTTGCTGGCGGTTCCGGAGAACCCCCGTCCGTTGTCGCGCTTGTCCGCAATCTCGTCGCGCAGCGCGGTGAGGCTGTAGTCCTGATAGCGTGCGTCGCGCACGGGTAGCAGCACGCGGTCCTCGGCGTAGAGCACGAACAGCAGGCGGTAGAGCAGCACCAGCGCGGCTTCGCGCAGTTCATCGAGATAGGCGCGGGTGTAGCAGCCGTCGCCGTCCTTGTTCGCGTGGAGGTCGCTCGCGGCCAGCGCGTTGGCAAGGTCGGGGAACACTTCGGCGAACACCCGCTCGCCCAACTTGTGCGAGACGGTCTCCTCGTAGCGCCGCGCTTCAGTGAGGGCGATGGCGTGGTAGCTGCGCCTCTCGCCGTCCCAGGACTGGGGAAGGAAAGCTTCGCGATGGAACAGCAGCCGGAACAGTTTCAGGCCGCGCCGGGAATCGAGCTCGTCGAGCGCCCGTTGAGCGCCGGGGATTTCGAGCAGGGACGCCACGTCCAGCTCGAAAAATTCCTCCGCCCGCGAGCGCGCGTCCTGCCAGTAGAGCCGCCACATTGTGCCATTGGTGAGCAGGCCCCACTTGATCGCGCGGTCGCTCATCACCTCCGCGCGCGACAGGTAGCGCAGCATCTGCGATGAGGGCGCGCCGAAATCGCGCCGTTTCGTGGCACCCGCTACCCTGGCGTCGGTGCGGTCGAGCGGACGCATCCAGCGCTTGGCTTCCAGCAGGGCGATCCCGTGGCGGGTGCGGCGGTCGTCGCTGCGTTCCTTGAGCGCGCGGGCCTTGGCGGCAGCGTCGCGGAAAAGCAGAAAATCGGGCACGTCGTCGCGCCCGTATTCGGAGAGATTGACCTGCGACATCCAGGAGTCGCCCCAACCCAGCAAATCAAGAATGGGCTCGATCAGTTCGTCCTCGGTTTGCCCTTCGTTGAGCGTCGAATCGGCGGCAAGACTGCCGTAAACCCTGCGCAGTGCGGCAATGAAGGCATCGAGTGCGGCATCGTCGCAGGTTCGCCACGGATCGGTGTCGAGGATGCCGCGGGTAAGGAAATCGTGGGTAAAGAGTTGACCTTGCATGGAACGGAGTCAAGTGCGCGCCAGACAGCGGAGGACTCATGATGGTAGGTCCTCGACCCTTAGAAGCATAGGTCCCAATCGACTGTCTTTCAGACTGTTGTAAAATCTATGGTCGGCTGTGACGAGTCGATAGCCCTTGCTCTCCGCTAAAGCCAGGTAGAGACTGTCGTACATCGTTCGGTGGAACTCTTCCGCAATTGTCCAGGCGGTCGCAAGCAGGGTGTCCGAGGAACGCACCTCGAGAGGAAACCGCCGGAAATCCTCGAGGATCCGCCGCGCCACGTCCGCTTCGATCTCCCTCCGGCGCCATTTCTTCCAGAGCACATTGCCAACCTCAGCCCAGATGAGGTCCGGCGCGAATAGCAGGTAGTCATCCCGAAGGAGGCGAACGGCCTTATCGCTGTGAACCTCGGGGACAAACCACTTGACCGCGACACTCGCGTCCACCACCCAGCGGCTCAACGGTCGCGGTCCTCACGAACGAGATCGGCGCTATCACTCAGCACCTGACCGGCCAAGTGCTCACGCCATCTCGCCGCTGCCCCACGCGCCTCTCCCGCAGAAAACTCGACTGCCTGCTCGAGGATGCGCTTCACCTCCGCTTGCAGGGAGCGCCCCTGCTGCTGGGCTTGCTCCTTGAGCCTTTCGATCGTCTCCGGGGCCAGATCCCGTACCAGCAACTGTGACATGCTCGGTCCCTCCCGACTGACTGCTATCATAACGATAGCATTCCTTGGGGGGAAACACCAGGCGCATGGCTGCGTGATACCCCAGGGGTGTGGCTTCCGTCGCGGTGCGGGCGAGTGAGCGAGGCGCACTGCACGGCCCGGGACGCGTCGTCCGTGACCCAGGCCGGATGCCCGGGGCGCGCCGCCCGGGGCCCAGGATCCACTACACTGGCGCGGCCGGAACCGGGGAGGCACAGGCGTGGCACAAGGGCAAGACATCTCGAGGGGCGGGGTCGAACGGCTCGACCGTTTACCCGGTCGTTCGCCAAGTCGATCACCACAATGGGAGGCGCGGGCCGGCGCCGTCACCCCGCTCGATCGGATTGCTCGTGCGCCTGGCCCTGGCGCACCTGGGAGACCCCGGCTGCGCGGTCGTCCTCTGGGACGGCAATGAGCTGTCCCCGCCGCGCACCCGGTCCGGTTTCGCGTCACGGGGAGGATTCGAAGCTCCTCATGTGGTACGACCAGGCGCTTACCCGCTCGGGCGATGAATGAACCGCGGATTGGGTGTGAATAAACACAGAGTTGCGATAAACGATCGGAGATTGCCATGGCGCGCATAGAAGGGATCCGCATCAAGAACTTTCGGGCATTGCGCGATGTCACGTTGGGCAAACTTTGGAATCTGCAGGATGCCGAACCGTTGACGCCCATGACAGCCGTCATAGGCAAGAATGGGGTGGGGAAAAGTTCGTTGTTCGATGCGTTTGGCTTCTTGGCAGATTGTCTACGCGTAGGGGTGGAAGAAGCCTGTGATTCACGTGGTCGTGGCGGTTTCGAACGTATCAGGTCGCAGGGACAGCAGGGTCCTATTGAGTTTGAAGTGTACTACAAGGAAGACGGCAATGCACGACCGATCACCTATGAAATGGCCGTGAATGTTGATTTGGCCGGTCGTCCTCATGTTCAGAAGGAGCGACTAAGACAGCGTCGGAAAGGACAAAAGCATGGCTGGCCATTTTCTTTTCTGGCGCTTAACGATGGAAAGGGGGTTGCATGGAAAGGAGATCAGGAAGGTCGGGCGATTGACGAGTACAAGAGCCAGATTGACATCATGGAGTTGATCAAGTCCGTTGAGGACAAAGAGGAGGAAGAGAGTCGCGAAACAGAAATTGTGGAACTGGAGGACCGGCGCAAACTCGGCGTAGCAACACTAGGATCACTTAAGCAACACCCTCGAATCTCAGCCTTTCGACGCTTTATCGAAGGATGGTATCTGAGTTATTTTACACCCGACGCGGCACGCAGTCTGCCATTGGCTGGACCACAGAAACACTTGAACATCCATGGCGATAACCTTGGCAATGTTGTCCAGTTCATGGAGCGCGAACATCCGAGAAAATTGCGGGCTATTCTTGAGCGCATTGCCGGCAAGATCCCCGGGATTCAGAGAATCGACACCGACAAAACGGCCGATGGTCGGCTTTTGCTGCGTTTCAACGACAGGGGTTTCGCAGACCCTTTCTACTCGCAGCAGATGTCGGACGGAACGCTAAAACTCCTTGCCTACCTGCTACTTCTGGAAGATCCTTCGCCACCGCCGTTCCTTTGCATCGAAGAGCCTGAGAATGGGCTCTACCATAAACTGTTAGAGTCGCTGGCGACGGAGTTTCGCGCTCACGCCACCGGACAAAAGGGCGGATCTCAGATATTCATCACCACTCATCAGCCATATTTCGTCGACGCTTTGTCGCCGGAGGAGGTCTGGATCCTGGAAAAAGGCGAGGACGGCTTTTCCACTATCAAACGGGCCAGCGACGACGAGACCGTGACAAATATGGTGCAAGAAGGTCTTCCTCTGGGCGGACTGTGGTACAGCGACTATCTGGATACGAGGTGAACCGTTGCATCTCGAGATACTCGTCGAGGATCAGTCCGGCAAGAAAGCGCTAGACATCCTGGTCCCGACAATTATCGAGAACAAACATACTTTTGTCGTGCATCCTTACAAGGGAATTGGCCGAATACCGAAGGACATGCGGGACACACGGGATGCCAGCAAACGCATCTTGATGGATAATCTGCCGAAACTCCTGAAAGGATACGGAAAGACGCAGGCTGGCCGGCTAAATTTTCCGGAAGTGGTAATCCTTGTATGCGATCTTGATGACAAATGTCTCAAAACGTTCTGGGGTGAACTCAACGGAATCCTCAACGCCTGTGATCCAAAACCAGAAACCCGCTTCTGTATCGCAATCGAAGAAGGCGAAGCGTGGGTCCTGGGTGATTTGCATGCGGTCAAGGCGGCATATCCAAAGGCCAAGGATGCCGTTTTGCATTCCTATATGAATGACAGTATCTGCGGGACATGGGAAAAGCTCGCGGATGCCGTCTACCCTGGTGGTTCGTCAACGTTGTCCAAGAAGGGATGGCAGGTCATAGGGGCGGAAAAATCAAAGTGGGCGGAGGCAATTACTGTTCACATGAATGTTGCAAACAACAGGTCTCCAAGTTTCTGCTATTTCATCAGGAAGATTCAGGAACTGACCGGAGTAACCTAATGGGTCGAGGCTGATACTACAGCA
>Ga0136625_1000853_pt1 | contig 10320 bp, 13 predicted proteins | sample AntDrymUQ4832306_2_FD_104672 | JGI IMG/M metagenome (GOLD analysis project Ga0136625, IMG submission 104672) | Polar desert sand microbial communities from Dry Valleys, Antarctica - metaG UQ483 (23.06) | ecosystem: Environmental > Terrestrial > Soil > Desert | place: Antarctica: Dry Valley...
CGGGAGGGAGATCTCGTCTTCGACCCTTTCTGCGGCTCGGGGACGACGGCTGTGGCGGCCAAGGAATTGAACCGTTCATTTGTCGGGGCGGAGCTCGAAGGGGAGTACGTCGGGCTCGCCGCGCGCCGGATAGCCGCGGCGGAGCGGGGCGGCATGCTCGAAGCGATTCACGGCGCCGCGGCCGTCCCCGACGGTTGACCCGGGTCGTGGCGGGCAATAGGGTTGCGGTGACGGGTAGGCTACGAAGGTGGAGGATATGACAGAAGACGCGCAGGCGGCCGGGCTGCCGGAGGACGTCGCCGGGATCTTTCGCCTCGACGGGCAGCGGGCCATAGTTACGGGGGCGGCCTCGGGGCTCGGGAAGGCCATAGCGCTCGGGTTCGCCCACTTCGGCGCGGACGTGGCCTGCCTGGACATCGACCTCGAAGGCGCCCGGAAGACGGCTGACGAGGTCTCGGCGCTGGGGCGCGAGGGCTACGCGGTGCGGGTGGACGTGCGGGACTGGGACGATGTGCAGAACGCCGCGGAGGAAGTGAAGTCCCGGGCGGAAGTGGTAGACGTGGCGGTGAACGTGCCGGGCATCAACCGCAGGAAGCCCGTGTTGGAGTTGGAGCCTGAGGAGTTCTCCGAGGTGCTCGACGTGAACATCCGGGGGCTCTTTCACTGTGCCAAGGCCTTCGGGGGGCTCATGGTGCCGAACGGTCGAGGCAGGATCATCAACATGGCCTCCATCTTCGGGCTGGTCGCCATGGAGCGCCAGGCCGCCTACGCCTCCAGCAAGGGGGCCGTGGTGCAACTGACGAAGGTGCTGGCGCTGGAATTCGCGCGGCACGGCGTCCGGGTAAACGCCCTCGCGCCGGCGTACTTCACGACGCCGCTGGTGCGCCAGATCATGGAGGACGAGGCCTGGTACGAGGACGTCGTCGGCCGCGTGCCCCAGGGCCGGTTCGGGGAAGTGTGGGAGATCGTTGGCCCGACCGTCTTTCTCGCTTCGAAAGCCTCCAGCTTCGTCACGGGTACCGTCCTTACGGTGGACGGCGGGTGGACGGCGGCCTGAAGGTACTGTCTGGAGGTGGTGACTTTGGCGGGTTGTGGTATCTTGACATCAGGAGGTCAAAGATCAGTATGCAGCAGACGAAAGATATATACGAGTACTCTACGGAAGAGTTTGTCCGGAGACTGGAGCACTCAGTAAATAGCGACCTGGGCATGGATCTAGATACTTTCATCAAGAGACATTCGCGCCCCAACGGGGAGCTATTGTCGTTTACGGAAGCTCATCTGGTTAGAGCCGCCAGATTGGCCGGACTCTTGAAGACCTATTCTTAGGACCGCAACTGGTCGACGATAATCGGCAGAGGTTGTCTGTTCAGGGGCTTGCTGATCACTTCGGCACGCTACTCGAAAAGACCATTAGCGCAAAGCCGATCAAGCTACAAGGACAGAAAATAAGGGATAAAGAAGCTCCCGACTGGTTGATCGGCAACTACGCTCCAGACAGGGACAAGCTTCCCACCATTGAGCCTATCGAGTTAAAGAACGGCGGCTTCCTTCGGTTCGAGCATCGGGTGCGCGTGCTCGACGATCCGGGGACAGAACGCAACATAAATAAGACAACCACCCTCAGTTACAGTTATGAATACTCCGCAACTTCTCCGGACGATCCAGACTGGATTCTTCGGTACGAGTACGAAACGGAGCCTCAAGACCCGAAAGCCAGGTACCCGGCTGGTCACCTACACGTGAATGCGGAGCCAAGAGACTACACGCAAATTGAGAAGGTTAAGAACTTCCCTTTATTGCACCTTCCAACGAGTCGCTTGTCTATCGAAAAAATCATCTGGCATCTGGCAAACGAGCATACTCCACGTGCGAGAAAAGCCGAGAAACAGGAGTGGTTCGAGCTCCTGAACGAGTCCGAGAAGGGACACAGAGAAAGGACAACTACCGGAAAACGTCCGTCAACGCGACCTCCCATTCTTGACGGTTAGTTGCGTGCGTTCGCTAACTTGAGCCTACTCGCTGTAGTGCTCGCCGACACGCATATTCCTCGTCGGGCGAAAGGGTTGCCGGAGGGGCTGACGCCGCATCTCGAATCGGCTGATCTGATCTTGCACGCCGGGGATCTCCTGGTGGAGGACGTGCTTTACGAGCTGGAACACTACGCGCCGGTGCGTGCCGTGAAGGGGAACGTGGACGGGTGGGACGTGCGATTGCCCGAGACGCTGGAGTTCGAGGTCGGGGGCGTCACTGCCGCCATGATCCACGACTCGGGCCCGAAGAAGGGGCGCCGGAACAGGATGAGGCGCCGGTTCCCGGGGGCCCGCGTCGTCGTGTTCGGGCACTCGCACGTCCCCTGGCTGGATGATGAAGGCGGGCTGATGCTTTTCAACCCCGGCAGTCCGACGGACAGGCGGCGGCAGCCGGATCACACGTTCGGGCTGCTCCACGCGGAAGACGGCGAGATCCGGGCGGAGATCCTGATCCTCTAGGCGATTGACGGCGAATGGGACAGCAGCTAGCGACGGTACCAACCCCAAGATCACAACAGGCTCTATTCTTTCTCGATCTTCGCGTTCCGCGGGTGGGCAGATGAGAACCGGATTGTCCGCCTCCGTTCTCACTCTGGTAGAGACGCTGCCGAGCCACGCTCGCTGCATGGTCTCCAGCCTCTTGCTTCACACGGCTACAAGGGTGCCACTCTCTTCATCTTGCCGGGCGGCTTACAAGACCGCGGTAGCCGCATCGTATTCCGGGGGCCGGATCTCGAGCCGGTTGCCCAGCGCTTCCTTCAGATCGTTCGTCCTCTTTGAGAGGTCGTCTTGCTCCCGCCGTACCTCGTCTTCGGCCAGGTAGGTTTGTGATCTCCTCCGCCGGGTGACCTTCCCTCGAATGCGTCGTGCCGGCAGCGCCTGTTACGCTTTCGACCCTTGCCACCTGCTCGTCCGGCAACCGCCATGCATCTCTGCGGTTGCTTTCCCACGAACGACTCGAACCAGATGCAGCCCGGAGCCGGTCTTCTGCAGAGGTCGGCGGTAGCCCGACCGGATGAAGCCGTGTTCTCCGAACCGTTCGTGGCCAGCACGACGGTGGTCGGAAAATCTTTCACGTAAACTTTCTCCGGGGTCGCCCTACCTTCGGCGGGCGGCGCGGCACCTCGTGGGTGATACGGCAGCGGGGCGAGGGCGACGCGCGGTGTAGAAAGCCGCCCACATGACGCACAACAGGCCCGCGACTATCTCGTAACCCATGACTATTTCCTCCGGTTACGGTTCTCTTTTCGGATATGTCTCACCTTGACTGCCCGGGCGTCGCTCACGCGGTCTGGCGGTTGACCAGGTTGTAGAGGAAGAGCAGCACGACGGCCCCGAACGTGGCGACGACGATAGACCAGACGTTGAACCCCGTCGCGCCCGTGCCGCCGATGAGCCCGGCCAGAAAGCCCCCGATCGAGGCGCCGGCCATTCCCAGGATCGTGGTTACGACGAGGCCGCCGGGTCCCGAGCCCGGCACTATCCACCGTGCCAGGAGCCCGGCTATGAGCCCGACCACAACCCAGGATACGAGTCCCATCTTTCTCCTCTCGATCTCCGAAGCTTCATCTTTTCGATCCTTATTCTGATCTCCGGGCATGAGAACGGTCTTTGCGGATCATGAGAGTTTCCACAGAAAGGCCAGGCGACCGTGGAAGGTTAGTAGAATGAGTGCCATGGGACGGCGGAGATGATGCGGATACTCGTAATCGAAGACGAGGTGCGGCTTGCGCGCCTGATCTCGCGGGTGCTCAAGGAAGAGGGCTATCTCCCCGAGACGGCGGAGAGCGGTAGGACCGGCCTGGCTTTGGCCCTGGCCGAAGACTTCGGCCTCCTAATCGTGGACTGGATGCTCCCTGACCTCGACGGCGTCGAGGTGATCCGCCGGTTGCGCGCGGCGGAGATGAGCGTCCCTGTCCTGATGCTGACGGCCCGCACCCAGATCGAGGACCGTGTCGAGGGCCTGGACGCCGGCGCCGACGACTACCTGCCCAAGCCTTTCGCCTTCCCGGAACTGCTCGCCAGGGTGCGGGCTCTCTCGCGGTGGCCGCGCGACGGGAAGCAATCCGACCCGGTCCTGGCCGCTGGCGACGTGACGCTCGACCCGCACCGCCACGTCGTCTGGCGCGGCCAAGAACGCATAGACCTGAGCGCGCGAGAGTTCGCCCTCCTCGCCACGCTGCTCAGGCGCCCGGGGTAGGTCTTCACCCGTTCGGTACTGCTCGATACCGTGTGGAGCGGCTCTGCCGACGTCTACACCAACGTTGTGGACCTCTACGTCTCCTACCTGCGCAAGAAGCTCGACAGGAAGGGGGAACCCTCCCGCATCCGTACGGTGCGCGGCTCGGGCTACACCTTCGATTCCCGGCCGGGGCGTTAGCCGGGACGTTGAACGAGAACCGCGTCCGCGTCCGGCTCACGATCGGCTACGTGGGCGTCTTCGCGCTTATGTTCCTCCTTCTGGGGCTCGTGGCCGTATTTGGCTTTTCCAGGGCGCTCGTCATCCAGCAGGACGAACTGCTCACCCAGGAGGCCAGGAACACGACAAAGAACCTCCTGGAAGGCAGCGAGAACGAACTGCTCGCCACGGAGTCCGACGAGTTCGGCTGGATAGCGCTCGAACCCGACGGCGACGTCATGGGCCGGAACTGGACCACCAGACCCCTGGGCCTCCCGGATGACGATCTGTTCGAAGAAACCCTTCAAGAAGAGGAGATCCTCTCGGACACGGTTCGGGGCAAGGACGGCGCCGCGCGGGTGGTGAGCATGCCCATGTACGACGACTCGGACGAGCTGGTCGGGGTGATGCAGTACGCCAGGTCTTTGCAGAGGGTCAGGAGCACGGTCAACGAGCTCGTCCTCGTCTTCTTGCCGCTTGGGATCGGGGGCCTGGGCCTTGCCGCCATCGGCGGCGCCTACATGGCCGGGTGGGCCAGGAGGCCGGTGCGGGAGGCCTTCGAGCGGCAGCGTGCGTTTATCGCGGACGCTTCCCACGAGCTCAAGACGCCGCTCACCCTGATCCGGGCAGACACCGAGGTGTTGCGGCGTGGTCTGGACGACCCCGACGACAGGGAGCTCACGGACGACGTGCTCGTCGAGACCGACAGGATGAGCAACATCCTCTCCGACCTGCTCCTCACCGCCAGGCTCGACGCCGGCAAGCTCCTCGTGGACGAGGAAGAATTCGACCTGGTGCCCGTGATCCTGGACGCCACGGACCGCTTCGGGAAGCAGGCCGCTTCCAGGAAGCTACGGTTGGAGATCGACGAACCCCCGGACGGGCTCCTGGCCCGCGGCGACCCGTCCCGCACGGGACAGATCCTCGGCGTGCTCCTCGACAACGCCCTCGCCCACACGCCGCCGGAGAGCGGCGTCACCCTGGCCGCCCGCCCGAGAGACGGCCTGGTCGAGACCGTGGTTTCGGACACCGGACCCGGCATTCCCCCTGAACACCTGTCCCGCGTCTTCGAGCGCTTCTACCGGGTAGATAAGGCCAGGAGCCGCGCAGGCGGTGGGACGGGCCTCGGCCTCTCTATCGCCCGCGACCTCGCCCGCGCGCAGGGAGGGGAGCTTCGGGCTGAGAACGCCGAAGGGGGAGGAGCGGCTTTCCGCCTCAGCCTGCCCCGGACGAGAGAGGCCCCTCGCGCCAAACGTTGATCTCCCCCCTCTAGGGCCACACGGTGGCCCGGGGACGGGGGATCTCCTCGCGTGCCCGGTAATCTTCCTACCGCGGGAGATCCGGGCCCGGCGTCTCACGGAGCCTAGAAGGTGCTCGACGAAGTCCCCCTTCTCCACGCCGACCAGCTCCGACAACGCGCGGCCGTCGAGGTCCGGCACGGGGTCCAACAGGACCCGGCCGACGCCCGCACAAGGGCCGAGCAGCACGGAAACGAGCTCGCCAACCGCCGTCTCCCGGACGCGCCAGCGTCCCCGCCCCGGCCCGAGATCGAGGTACATCGCGGCCTCATCCGCGAAGCTGAACACCGGCAGGGCGGGCCTCTGCCCCGCAAGGTCCGTTGTCAGAACGTCCATGCGTCCGGCCTCGATCTTCGAGATCAGCCAGAACGTTTGTGGTGGTAACTTCTTCATGGAATCCTCTTTCCGCCGGCGTCCCCGAACTCTGGCCAACACCTTTCGTCGTCTGGTCCGGTCGCGCTGTTCCTTTGCGCGCCTACGTTAGCGGGGCACCGCGCCCGGTGTTGGTCTCGTCGGGCCGGTCCTCGGCGCGTGGGGAGCGGCGGAAGGGTATGCCCTCGAGGTCGAGGTCGTGGCGCATGCGCCCTCGTGTGCTCTCGGCGACCTTGGGATCGGCCAGCATCCGCCGTACCTCCTCTTCCGTGGCCATCCGGCGCACGTACTCGTCCTGGACCACCTCCTGCAGGCGTGCCCCGTTTTGCAAGCGGTGCACGACGTACTGGAGCACCCTCTCCTCGCGGGCCGTGCGGCGGCGACCGCCGAAGAGCCGGGACCAGAGAGACTTCCACTTCTCCAACACGAGATCCTCCTTCGTCGGGTACTCTCTGCCGGACCCTGCCTCTGTCTCCTACTGTGAGTATTGTGAGATGCGGGCGTGTGAGCCGGGTGTGGGAAAGGTGAGAATCTGGACAGAAACGCGCCGGGGTTGCCGGAGCGGTCGTCGGGGGCGGGCAACCTAGGTCGTTCGGGAGGGGGTTTCGGCGCGCCCGCGCCGACCGCCCTAGGGGTCGAGCGAGAAACCGGCCTGCGCTAGCTCGCCCGCGGCCCTTTCGAGCTCGCTCTCTCTTACCATCAGGTAGTCGGAGTCCTGGGTTGCCACCACGAACAGTTCCACGTCGGCCTCCGCGAGCGGCGCGGCTATGGACGAGATCATGCCGGCAAGGTCGAACTCGAAGGGGCTGTCCACCTTCAGGCACTTCCACCCGGCCTCGTGGTCCACGTCGGCCGGGACGGACCCCTGCGGGCAGACGACCGAGAGCTCGTCCGGCGTCCTCGAAACGGACCAGAACTCGCCCCCCACCGCCCAGTCCGGCAGCGAGGCGTTCTTGTCCATCCTGCAGATCGCGAACGTATCCTGCAGCAGCGAGTACGACCGTCCGGAAGCGTCCATCTGGCACATTCTACGTTACCCGGGCGCGCGGCGACCTACGAGTACATCCCGGCCCGGGTAGGGGGGAGGCCCTACCCCGGCAGGTTGCAACCACCGTGATGCCTGACGCCCCGGGCCGAAACCGGCCAACCGGCGGAGGGTACGGGGGGCGCCCGTTCGCTGAACGCGCGATTGTCCGTGGCGTGGGCCCCGGCCCCCCGTAACGGCCGTGTTGGCCCAGGAGGGCTACGCGCCGTCTCCCGCCGACGCCGTTGTTCTCACGGGTGTCCCACGAGAAGGCGCCTCGTCCCGGCGCATCCTGTGAAGACTCTCATGACCCCTAAAGGCTCCTCACATAAGCGGGCGGCAAACTTGGCGGCACGATGAGCTGCGCAAGATCAGAGGCCGCAAAGGAGGGTTGACGCGTGGGGACGGAGTTGAACAGGATCTTGCTGGCCGCCGACGGCTCGGGGGTCGCTTCCCGGGTGGCGGCCGATCTCGCCCGGTGGACCGGGGCCGAGCTTCACGTGGTTCGCGCGTGGAGCGCGGACCTGCCCGGTGCCTACGCCCTGACGATGCCGAGCGTCCGCGCCCGCTGGCACGAGCAGAAGGCGGGGGAGACGATCTCCGAGGACGTGGAGCGCATCGAGGAGACGGGCGCGACGGTCGCGGCTGCCCACTACGCGAGGGGCGACGCCGCGACGGAGGTCTGCGCCCTGGCGGCAGAGCTCGACGCCGACCTCGTGGTCGTCGGCAGCAGGGGCCTCGGCCCGGTCGGCCGGCTGACCGACGGGAGCGTCTCCGAGCGCGTGGTGCGCCTGGCCGCGTGCCCGGTCCTCGTGGCCCGGGACGGCGAGGCACCGTGGCCTCCCGCGCGCGTGGTCGCCGGCGTGGACTTCTCCGAGGACTCCGTGACGGCGGCCCGGCTGGCCGCCGCCATCGGGGGTCTGGCGGGCGCCGAAACCCTTCTCGTAAACGCACAGTCGCCGTCCGAGACCGGCCACAAGGCCCGCGTCTCGGGTGCCCGCCGCGTCGACCGCGAGATGCTCGACGCGCGCGAGATGCTCGGCCGGGTTGCCTCCGGGATAGAGGCGGACGTCGGGATGAGGCCCGGCACGAGGGTGGTAGTCGGCGATGCCGCGGGCGCGATCCGTGCCGCCGCCGAGGGAGCCGGGCAGCCGGTCCTGACGGCCGTCGGCAGCAGGGGTCTTGGGGCGCTGGCTCGCGTCACGGCGGGTAGCGTCTCCACCAGCGTCTTGCGCGCCGCGCGGGGCCCGGTCCTCGTGTACGGGCGGCCCTAGAGACGACGACCGCGACCTATGCGGCGACCAACGAAAAGAGGAGGAACCACGTGGACAGCTTGTCCAGAGAAGAGCTCGAGCGGTTGGCGGAGGCCCGCGGGGGCCCGCGCGTCTCGCTGTACTTGCCCACCCACAGGGCCGGCGAGGGGACGCGGCAGGACCCGATCCGCCTGAAAAACCTCACCTCCAACGCGAGGGAGCGACTCGTGGAGGCCGGGCTGCGCACCACGGAGGCGGACGATGTCCTCTCCCCGGCCCGGGATCTGCTTTCGGACCTCGCCTTCTGGCGCCACCAATCCGACGGGCTGGCCCTGTTTCTATCCGGGGATTCGTTCGCGAGCTACCGGCTTCCGCTGCGCTTCGACGAGCTCGCGGTCGTTGCCGACCGCCACCACGTAAAGCCCCTCCTGCCCCTGCTGGCCGAAGGCGGGACGTTCTACGTCCTCGCGCTCAGCCAGAACGAGGTCCGGCTCCTGCGGGCCACGCGCCGCGGCGTCGAGGAGGTCGCGCTGGAGGACACGCCCGGCAGCCTCTCCGAGGCCCTGCGCCACGACGATCCCGAGAGGCAGCTCCAGTTCCACACCGGCACGAGCGGCGGCGGGGGCGGCCGTCCGGCCGTCTTCCACGGCCACGACGCCCGGCCCGACCCCGGCGAAGACCTGCTGCGGTTCTTCCGGCAGGTGGACGCGGCGGTCACGGAGAAGCTCAAGGGCCAAAAGGCACCGCTCATCCTCGCCGGGGTGGGCTTTCTTCTGCCCATCTACCGCGAGGCGAGCGAGCACCCCGACGTGATCGAGGAGGGCGTGGAGGGGAGCCCGGAGGCTTCGAGCCCCGAGGAGCTGCGCGACCGGGCGTGGGAGGTCGTCCGCCCCCGCTTCGAAGAGGCGCGGCGGGAGGCCCTCGCCCGCCACGCGCGGCTCGCGGGGACCGGCCAGACCTCCGACGGGCTCGCGCAGATCGTGCCCGCGGCCTACTTCGGCCGCGTGGAGGCCCTGTTCGTCGCCCGGGGTTCCCGGCGCTGGGGCTTCTTCGATCCCGCCAGCGGCACGGCCCACGAGCACGGCGAGCCCGAGCGCGGGGACGGAGACCTCGTGGACTTCGCCGCCGTGCAAACCTTCCTGAACGGCGGCGCCGTTCACGTCCTCGAACCTGAGGAGGTGCCCGCCGGGGGCCCGGCGGCCGCGGTCTTCCGGTATTGAGCGCCCGGTCGGGCAGGAAGGGCCGAGGCCCTTCCTGCCCGAAGGCCCCGGCGCGTGGCGGTCTGCCGTGCGATGGCGGGGGTTGCGTCGGCAAAGCGAGCGCGGAGGCGGCGGGACTCGAGCGTTCGGGCGCGGGAGCCCGAAAGGGAGGGGGCCGACGTCCGGGAGATGCGCCATTGGGTAGGCCACCGCTGCGGGAGAAGCCTCGATAGAGGTCTCGATAGAGGTCCCGTTTTCTGTGGAAAGGCTCATAAAGGTCAAACCCCCATCACAGAGCCCGTGGACACAATAGTGGAAGTATCGGCGACGAAAGGAGGACGAGATGGGTCTCGTCTCTTGGGTAATCGTGGGAGCCCTGGCGGGCTTGCTGGCGAAGTGGATCATGCCCGGCTCCGGGCCCGGCGGGTTCTTGGTGACCGTACTGCTCGGCATGGCCGGTGCGTCCATCGGGGGCTTCTTCGTCGGGATTCTCGGCGGGACCGGGGCGACCGGCTTCAACATCTGGTCCATCCTGGTCGCAACGTTCGGGGCGGTGATCCTGCTGTTCGTCTACGGCCTGATCACCCGCCGCAGCTCGGTCTAGGATGAGGCGAGCCGCCTTCCCAACCCTGCTCGCGGGCGCCGGCTGCGCCCAACCCGCGCAGGAGGAGGAGCCCGAAGCGTCCGGGTCGCAGGCCGGGGCGGAGACAGCAGAGGGAACGACCCCGGACTCGGCGCTGGTC
>Ga0136625_1000855_pt1 | contig 10318 bp, 13 predicted proteins | sample AntDrymUQ4832306_2_FD_104672 | JGI IMG/M metagenome (GOLD analysis project Ga0136625, IMG submission 104672) | Polar desert sand microbial communities from Dry Valleys, Antarctica - metaG UQ483 (23.06) | ecosystem: Environmental > Terrestrial > Soil > Desert | place: Antarctica: Dry Valley...
CGGAAGCACCGCGTCGAACTTTGCCCGCACCGACGCCACCACGTCCGCATCAACAGCCATTACCACATCATGGCGCACCCAATCTCAAACAGAACTGTTATTTATCGGCAAATTCTTAGCGATCGAGCGCTGCTCGGATCTGGCTGAGCCACTCGGTGCCCAGCTGGCGCCCGTTTGGGAGTTGGTCGCCTCCATCCCAGCGCCACGTTGTGATCATCGCCAGTACGAGGGTCCGGCACTCGCGTAGCAAGTCGTGATCGACACCCGGGTAGTGTTCGCTGACCTCTTCGGGCGCATGGGCGAGGTCGAATTCGACAGGCCCACGGCAGCACGTCTCGAGGTCTATGAACAACAGCCCGTGCTTCGTGGGGAGCAGGTTGCCCGGGTGCGGCTCGCCGTGCAGCAACTGCTCGCCGCCGCGCTCGCCGATCACTTGTCTCAGACTTCGTAACGTGTCGCCGAGCAGCTCCCGGTCCGCGTCGGCGAGCGCCGGAGTCCGGTCGCGGCTCGCCATGAGCTGTTGAGCTGACTCGACTCGCTCCGTGAAATGCGGCGTCGGGACATCGAGCTTGCGCATGCCGGCATGCAGCCGCTCGAGCGCATTGGCGTAGTCGGCTGGTGAGACCTCTCGCGATGTCACGGGTTCGTAGTAGGTCCACAGCGTGACCAGGAAGCCATCACGCTCATAGACGCGTGGCTCCACTCGAGGCTCAAGAGCAGCCACCGGGCACCCGGATTCGAGGAGCTGCTGAGCAAGCTCGACTTCGAACTGTGCGACCTGATGCGCTACCGGTGCCACCCGGGCAAGAACGTCACAGGGCAGCAGACGCAGAGTGAGCTTGTTCGAGTCATGAAGAACGATCGCGTCGTCGACTGTCAGGTCAAGTGATGAGGCGGTCGACATGGCTGCAGCAACCGCACGCGAGACCTCTGACGCCTGCATCCCACTCCCTTGAGCGCTGCCGTGCTCTCCAAGCGGTACAACCTTGGGCACCATAGCGAAGTTGTCGACAGAGAACCGCGGACTTTCGATGCCCACATGGCCATGAAATAGAGCGCCGACTGGCCTACGGGGGCGCTTGCCCCGGGCAGGCTGCCTTCCGGCGCGATCACCGGGCACCTCGATTCGCCGAACCACCTGCCCGGTCGTCGATCGCCTATCGGCGCGGCGCGTACTCCACCACGGACCACGGCCAGTCTTCGGCTAGCCATCTGGTCACTGCTTCGTACAGTGGCTTGTCGAGATTGGAGTGCTCCTCGATGATCCACGACCGCACGTCGACAGTGCCGGGACGCGGCGGCCTCGTGGGCTTGAAGTAGACACAGCCGACCACCTCGTCACGGTCCGGCAACAGCGCCGTGTAAGCGAAGTCGCGGCCGGAGTTCGAACGCTCCAGGTGAGACACACAGTCCCGGAGGTTGTCCTCGATCGTCATGGGTTCCGGCCAACTCGACGTCCCCCATCCCGGCAGACTGCGGATGAAGTCCGTACTCGAGGTCCAGGCAGAGTAGTCCGACTCGTTGTACTCCGGACCAAGCGGCGCTAATCGGAACACATCCGTCTCGACGGGAGTGCGAGGGACGAAACCGCCGGGTACGAGGCTCACGCCCTCCAGTGTGGCACCGGAGACCGTGGGGTATGGCGAGCGGCCTTGTCCCGTAAACCGATCCCTTCGGGGCACAAGGCAAGCTGATGGGGCGCCGAATTGCACGTCGCCGAAAGCGGTCCTTCACCGGGACGTGCCTTACGCACGGTCGGCGTCGCGAGTTCTTGCTCGGCCAGCTTTCGTTCGGCGATTCGTGGCGAGGTGTAGCCCGGTGAGCGCGACGGTGGGGCCGCGGTCGAGCAGAAGCCTGGTGGGCAGCATCATGGCCGCATAGCTGAAGTCGGTGTAGATCCTCGTGAACAGCAGGTAGCCGGTGGTGCAGCAGCGCAGACACCCGAACTCGACCTGGTGCCCACGAGACGGTATCTCTACAGGGTCTAGAAAAACTTCTGAAGTCGATGTCGAAGAGCCTGCTGGCTGTTCGACGTACGTGCAGAGAGCAACTCCCAATCAACCAGAGGACTGATCAAGATGCCGCGCTTTATGGGATTCGTCAAGATGGAAGAGGGCACTGGGGCGCCGCCGCAGGCGCTGTTCGACGCGATGGACACCTACATCGGTGAGCAGGCCGCCAAGGGCGTGTTCCTCGACGGCGGTGGCCTGTTCGGCACCGAGGACGCGGTCAACTTCGTCGTCCGCAAGGGCGAGACCTCGCGCGTCGACGGCCCGTACGCCGAGGCCAAGGAGGTCGTGGGCGGGTTCGCCATCCTGCAGTACGACACGCTCGAGGAGGCCATCGCCGGCCAGCAGGAGTTCGCTGACCTGCACGCGAAGTACTGGCCTGAGTGCTCGATGGTCGCCACGCTGCGCCAGATCTCCGAGGAGCCCGGAGGCAGCTGACGCCTGAGCTCCAAGCGGTCGAGGAGGTCGCACACCGACGATAGCGACCTTCCTCGACCCACGAGGTTCACTACGCTGGCTCCGTGCCAGCTGACGCCACCGCTGAGGCAATCACCGCCGCGTGGCGGGCCGAGTCGGCCCGCCTCGTCGGCGCCCTCACCCGGATGACCCGCGACGTAGAGCTCGCCGAGGACCTCGCCCAGGACGCACTGTTGGCCGCCCTCGAGCAGTGGCCTATCGCCGGCGTCCCGACCAACCCGGCCGCCTGGCTGATGACCACCGCCAAGCGCCGCAGCATCGACCACTTCCGCCGCGCCGAAAACCTTCGCCGCAAGACCGAAGAGCTCGGTCACGCCCAGATCCAGGGAGAGGAGGAGCAGATGCCCGACCTAGACGCACAACTCGACTACATCGAGGACGACGTACTGCGGCTCATCTTCCTGTCCTGCCACCCCTCCCTGACCCCCGAGTCCCGGGCCGCGCTCACCCTCCGCCTGGTCGGCGGGCTAACCACCAGCGAAATCGCGCGCGGCTTCCTGGCCGCCGAATCCACGATGGGCCAGCGGATCTCGCGCGCCAAGAAGACGCTCACCGAGGCCCGGGCAAAGTTCGAGCTCCCGACCGGCCCGGACCGGATCATGCGCCTCGACGACGTGATGGCCGTGATTTACCTGATCTTCAACGAGGGCTACTCCGCCACCGCCGGCGACGACTGGATGCGTCCCGACCTGGCGAACGAGGCGATGCGCCTGGCCCGGATGCTGGCAGCGCTCGCGCCCGACGAGCCTGAGGTCTTAGGACTTCAGGCGCTCCTCGAGATCCAGGGCTCCCGAATGCGCGCCCGGCTCGACGAGCACGGAGCACCGGTACTGCTGGAGGCCCAGGACCGAGCCAAGTGGGACCAGTTACTCATCCGCCGCGGCCTGACCGCACTCCAGCAAGCCGAGCTGCTCGCCGCACGCGGCAAGCCGGTCGGAAAGTACTTCCTGCAGGCCTCGATCGCATCCCAGCACGCCCGCGCGAAACGCGCCGAGGACACCAACTGGCGCCAGATCGCGATCCTGTACGACGTGCTGGCCGAGGCTGCACCGGGACCGGTCGTCGAGGTGAACCGGGCCGTCGCGCACGGGCGAGCGTTCGACCCGGGTGCCGGACTTGCCGTCCTTGAGGAGCTGGACGCAGACACGCTCGGCGACTCCCCGCTGGTCCCGAGCGTCCGCGGCGACCTCTTCGAACGAACCGGGCTGCACTCCGACGCGGCGAAGGCGTTCACCGAGGCAGCGGCGCGCACCCGGAACGAGAGCGAGCGCGCGCTGCTGCAGCGCCGGGCCGACGAGAACCTAGGGCGCGTGTCGAAACCCGGCTGATCCGCTCGACGCAGGAGTGAGAATCCCCCGCCGCTCGCTCCAAGGAGAGATCATGGCCACCCGTCATCAGATGGTCGCCGTCGGTCAGCTCCGGTCGAGTGTGAGAGGGAGGACAGAACGTGCCACTGGCTCGGCTTGCACCGCCACCGATGAGTCCGACCATGGCTGCAGTCCGCAGGCCCAACGGATCCGCGTCCGTCACGGCGTCTCGCAAACCCATCGCCTTGCGGACGTGTCCGGGGTTCCTTTCGAGAATGTCGGCGTGGTCGGCCACGGAGACGGACTGAGGCGGATCTTCGATCAGGCCGCTGATCGATACCCAGACGCTCGTCCCTGAGTCTCCCGAACGGTTGTTCGACGCACTGGCGAGGAGGCCCGGCTGCAGCCCGGCGACCGGCTGCTCGAGGTCGACTGCGGCCCGGGCAAGGCCACGCTCCTACTCACCCGGCGCGGGTACCGCGTCATGTGCCAGGCCCACGGCCGGCACATGACGCGAATTCGTCACGCAGCCGCAGCGTGACCCACTCGTGGCCGTCCACCACGTAGCGCTCGATCTCGTCGAAGCCCGAGCGCGCGGCGAGCCGGAGGCCGTCGTGGTTCGCGGCCAGCACGACCGTCTCGGTGACTTTGGCACCGAGCGCCAGCGCGTGGGCAAGCACGTGCTCGTAGAGGCTCGTGCCTATCCCCTGCCCGCGGAACTCGGGCAGCACCCGCGCGATCACCGTCGCAGTCCCGCCGTCGCGCACCGGCGGCCGCACAGTGGAGCAACCCACAAGCACGCCGTCCAGGTAGGCGTTCTCCAGGCGGTTTCGTCCGGCGCGTTCCCGCACCTCGTCCGGTTCCAGGGCGGCCGGCGGCACGATCAGGTTGTGGACGTACCGCCACTGCTCGAGCATCTCCTCGCCGGACACCACCTCGATGCGGAGCGTCATCTCAGCCGACCCATCACCCTGACGATACGTCGCTCGAGGGATGCCCGTCGTGCGTCCCGATCCGGGTCCACGATGTACGCCGCGTTCAGGGATCCCCAATTGACACTGCCGCAGGGACTCGTCGTCCCTCGAGTTCGGCCGGGAGATGGTGCCGCAGGAGGTTCCGCTTACGGAGACCCCGGGCGTCGTTTCCTTGACCTCGAGTCATCTTGGGGTCCACCGTTTGCGAAGATGCGATACCTGACCTTCGGTGGTACTGGTTTGCGCTTGTCGGAGTTCGCTGTGGGATCGATGCGTCTGCCACACGAGCAGGGCAAACCGACGACTGAGAGCACCGCCATCTTTGACGCATTCGTCGAGTCGGGCGACAACTTTCTCGACACTGCGGACGCCTACGGTGATGCCGAGCACCTCACGCGAGCGCTGGTCGGTGCCGATCGCGAGCACTTCGTCATCGGATCGAAGTACACCCTGGAACGGCGCGACGGTGACGTCAACTCGGCCGGAAGCCACCGTAAGAACATGGTCGGAGCGCTCGAGTCGTCGCTGCGTCGGCTGGGAACTGAGTACCTGGACATCTATTGGGTCCACGCGCGCGAGCTGCTCACTCCGGTCGAGGAGACGATGCGGGCGCTAGACGACCAGGTCCGCGCAGGGAAGATCTTGTACGTCGGCGTTTCGGACTGGCCTGCCTGGGAGGTAGCCCGGGCCAACACCGTTGCGGCGCTGCGGGGGTGGACACCTTTCAGGGTCTGCAGATCGAGTATTCGCTTGCTCAACGCACGGTCGAGCGCGAGGTGCCGAGAGCCCACCGCTTGGGCTGACTGTGACCGCGTGGTCTCCCTTGACCGGTCCTCTACCAGGACGACCATCGGATGCCGCCCGCGGCGGATGTGCGGCCCAGGCCGCCGGGGTGGTGTTCATCGTTGCTCCAGAACCGTCGACAGACGGTCCAGCGCGCACTCCCAGCCATAGCCGGGCGTCAGTCCTGGATCGCGGAGCGGGCGAAACCTCAACAGGAATAACAAGCCTTCGTCCTCGTCACCTGCGCTCACCACATGCGACCAGGCATCGGGGGTGGCAGGTGATGCCGTCAGCCAGTAGTAGTGCCGGATCCGAGAAGGTGCGGCCTCATTGGTCCAGAAGTGAGAATCGAGATGCACCGCGGGACCGGCAAGCCGAAGACCGGTCTCCTCAAACAGCTCCCGCCGGGCGGTTGCCCCCGGGTCCTCGCCAGGCTCGACGCCTCCCGCCGGCACCTGGACGCCCGCATCAGGGAAGCCTTCGGTGTGTTCCAGCACGAGTAGCTCATCGGCGCCTCGCGTGAGATAAACAAGTGCCTTTTCGCGCCAAACATGTACGCGCGCGAGGCGCCTCGCTTCGTCGAAAGTCTTCCGCACCGATGACGTGGCTGACGGCATGGCAGGCATCTCCGCAACCGTAGCTGCCACCAACTCTGAGGCGAAAGCCAGCGTCAATCGTCACAACGGAAAAATCCGTTTACGGGCGCCCGCTGGAGCATCCCGTTGTATGACTGACTGACCAGCTCGTCGCCGGCCCGTAAGAGGAACACGGGTGCACCTTGGAGTGCGAAACCCGCCAGAAGCGCCCGGCAAGGCGTGGTCGGATGTGAGGCATGAACAAGAGCAGTGCCGTAGGACCTCCGACGCAGGAAGCCAAAGAAGTCACGAGCCGATTCAGCCACACGGCCTACTACAGCGTGGTCCTCGACCGGTCAGCGAACGAACTCTGGAACGTCGTTCGAGACTTCAACAACTACCCGACCTACGTGAACGGGGTCACCGAAAGCCGCATCGAAGACGGCCTTCCTGGCACGGCGGTCGGCAGCATCCGAGACTTCGCCATAGGAGACGTCCACACCCGACAGCGGCTGATCGCTCATTCCGACGCCGAGAAATACTTCAGCTACCAAAGCCTTGGCCCCACCACGATCGGCGAGGCAGGTACGACACGGACCATGCTCGACTACATCGGCACCCTCCGGCTGCGGACCATCACCGAAGGCGACCGGTGCTTCGCCGAATGGTCCTCGGGGTACGACCGCCCACCCGAGGATGCCAACTACTGGGCTTCCTGGTGGGCCACTTCCCTCCCGGCATGGCTGTCCTCGATGCGAGAACACCCAGCCAGCTAGCACGCCGGCTTGCTCACATCCGGATCGGCTTGCGAGACCAAGCAGGCAAGGTAACTCCAAACGGTCGCCCCTACCTTTCAACACTGAGTTGGTAGGGGTTCAGGCCTCGATGGGCGCCGGATGGAGGGGCGAGGGCTGCAGTGCTCGGCGGGGCTCGAGGTCCTTCGTCGGCGCCATCTGCGAGCGTGCTGCCCGTGAGTGAGCGGCTGCGGGTGGCAGCAGTGATCGAGCGGGACGGGCGCATCCTGATGATTCGCGAGCGGGTGCAGACTGCGCCCGATCGGCACGACGGGCCAAAGTACTGGACGCTCCCGGGTGGCGGGACCGACCCCGGCGAGGATCCCTCTGTGGCTGTCGCGCGAAAGGTGGCGGAAGAGGTTGGCCTCCGCGCCACGTACGTTGAGGAGGTAGCGCGTGTCCCGTATCCGTCGGGTTTCACGACGGTCTTCAAGGTCGATGTCGCAGACGGCGAGCCACGTCTGGGCAATGACGACCTGCCGTGTCTCTGTCCGCGAATGGTCGGCCTCGACTGGGTAGAGCGGCCCGCCCTCTCACCTCGGCACGGGGGTTCGCCTGTGCCACTCCTCGTCTACGCCTGGTAGCTGGAACGGGCCTTCGCGTAGTCCGCCGCTGCGGGGCGGCCCTGATCCAGTGCACCTCGTGGAACCTTCCGCCTTACTTGACCTTCTTCCGGCGACCTACGGCCCGGTCGTCCAGAGTGGCGCCGCGTGACCGCGGCCTGGGAGAATGCGCCCATGAATGAGACGCCCGCGATCCTGGTCTGGAGCGACGCCGATTCGAACGACCGTGAGCGCGTGCTCACACGGAACGGCACGCTGGCGACTTTGAGTGGCGCCGGCGAGTTGTGCGCCTCCATCGGCGCGCGCTCCTCGAGGACGTCCGCCAGCGCGGGGACGTCGCTTTGATCGAGGCACTCGCGACGTTCGACGGGGTGTCTGTCGAGGCGGCTCAGTTGCGCGTAGTGTCGGAGCAGTTTGACCGTGCCCGCGCCGAGATCGCTCCGGAGCTTGTGGAGGCGATCCGGTTTGCGGTGGCGCGCTCCACCGCCTTCAACGAGGAGATCGTGCGCCGGTCGACGTGGCGCACAGAGGTGGAAGGCGGCTGGGTCGGTGAGGTCGGCCGCCCTATCGAGTCGGTGGGTCTGTTCGTGCCATCCGGCAAGGGCTCCTTCCCTTCGGTGCTGGTGCAGATCGGCTGTGCGGCGGTTGCCGCCGGGGTGCCAAGCATCCAGGTAGTCGTGCCCCCCGCCCCAGGTGGCGCGGGCGTCGTCGACCCGGCCACGCTGGTGGTCGCTCAGGAACTCGGACTGAGCGACATCTACTGCCTGAACGGGCCGTCCGGAATCGCTGCACTCGCGCACGGCACAGAAACGGTGCGCGCGGTCCGAAAGATCGTCGGTCCGGGTAGCCCTGCGGTCGCCCTTGCGCAGCAGTTGGTCCAGCGCACCGGCTGCCTCGTGGGGGGCGGCCTTGGCCCAACCGACTCTCTCATCATCGCCGACGCCTCCGGCGACCCGGTGATGCTCGCCGCCGACTTCATCAACGAGGCTGAGCACGGTAACGACTCCTCGGCGGTGCTGGTGAGCACCGACCGAGAGTTGCTGGAACTGGTGGCCAAGGAGGTCTCCGGGCAGCTCGCGGACCTTCCCGAGCCGCGGCAGTCCTACGCCCTCCGGTCGATCAACGTCAACGGCGGCCTCATCCTGGCCGCGGACGAGGTAGAGGCCGTCGAGATGGCGAACGCCTACGCCTCCGAGCATGTGCAGCTGGCCGTCGCCGACCCGGAGGCGTGGCTGGAGCGAGTCCGCTACGCCGGCACCGTCTTGCTGGGGCAATGGACCACGTTTGCGGCGTCCAACTTCGTCATCGGGACGCCGGCGACGCTGCCGACCACCGGGTTCGCGAAGGCGGTGAGCGGCGTCACGGCGCACACGTACCTCAACACGATCGCGACCGCCCAGATGAGCGAGTCGGGGTTCTGGACCCTCGCTCCCCACATCCAGGCCTTCGCCGAGCACGAGGGCTTCCCCGCGCACCACGCCTCGGTCGAAGTCCGCCGACGACTGCGCGACTGACAGGGCGCCGTGCTGCGGTCCTGACCACCGGCAACCGCCCACGCCAGCAGATGTCCACGCCCACGGCCGGGATGTGGGTGCGCGTCAACGCCAGTGGGGCTGGTTGGGTCGGCTCTGTGAGAGAGCCGTTCCTCGTCACCCATCCGGAGGCAACCCACTACGTAGAGGACCGGGTGGGCGGCTTGTTTGACTCGGGGCTGACCGAACGCTGCGGAGCACATGCTCAGCGGATCGCCGACAGGCTGGGTGCGAGGCCCAGTCCCTCATCCAGCTGCGGGAGAAGTCGTACGGAGAGGGCGAAGGTCGCCCCGATCCTGGGTTCCGGAGCGGTTCGTGCCTCCTCCGCAGCACGGGGAACGCATGGACCATGACGAGGGGCTAGCGGGTGCGGAGACGAAGGCAGAGTAGGTCCGTCGTGTCTACGCCGGCATGGACGCTGTGATGGCCGATCCAGCGGCCCAGAAGATCATCGTCACGCATGGCGGCTCAGCAACCTTCGTGATCGCACACTGGTTCGGGATGCCGCTCGAAGCGCTCGACGTCGTCAGCTTCCGCCTGGCATCCGGCAGCATCACGCACCTACGAGAAGACGACTACTTCCACAACCATGCCGTCGTGTCCCTGACGCTGCATCTCGACATCGACATCGACAGCTGCTGCAAACAGCTTGTCGAGATGCAGCAAAGACTGGCGGCCCTCTTCCCGCGGGAAACTTTGACGAAACTGGCCACGGAAGGCAGATCCGTCAAGTTGGTGACGCCCCGGCGCACCTGTACCGGGGGTCCACCGCGCGGTTTGTGGCCCGCTCGGCGGGTACCGCGACGCTCGAAGTCGGGCCTGAGTCGGGTTGCTTGCTCTGGCTGACCGCTCGATCTTCTCGCAGTGAACCTCGCGGGCGGCGGCGTCGATCTGCTTCTCGTGGCCGGCTGCCACCCCGGTCCGGCCGTCGAGTTGTTCACGCAGGATGTCGGCGTGTCCGGCGTGCCGGGTGGTGTCGTTGAGCCCCCCTCGGGTGGGTTCGTGGCCTCGCCGATCCTGTTCCAGCGCAGTTGTCGGCGGCGAGAGCGACTTCGGTGTGTGCGAAACTTCGCATTGTGGAGACATCCGCGTACACGGTGCAAGCTCTTGACGAGTCGACGTGGCCGGCCGTCGCGGCGCTCGTGGAGTTCAACAACGGCATCTTCGGCGGCTGCTGGTGCATGGGCTTCCATGCTGAGGGAGTCGGCAAGGGCACCACTCCGGCAGTCAATCGCGAACGCAAGCTGAGCCGCGTGCGTGCGGGGACTGCCCACGCGGCGCTCGTGTTCGACGGGACTGACTGC
>Ga0136625_1000856_pt1 | contig 10311 bp, 6 predicted proteins | sample AntDrymUQ4832306_2_FD_104672 | JGI IMG/M metagenome (GOLD analysis project Ga0136625, IMG submission 104672) | Polar desert sand microbial communities from Dry Valleys, Antarctica - metaG UQ483 (23.06) | ecosystem: Environmental > Terrestrial > Soil > Desert | place: Antarctica: Dry Valley...
CCTCGCCGGCCTCCAGCGCGGCCTGCGACAGGAACGCGGTGAGCGGGTCCAGGTCGCTCTCAGGGTCCAGGACGAACTCGCCCGCCGCGCGCACCAGCTCTTCGAGGTTCTCGATGCGGTCTTCTCCGCGCTCGCTCTTGTCCTTCAAGTAATGCTCGGGGAGGCGACTCGCCTCTATCACGGCCTCGACGCGCGCGGCGAGCGGGCGATCCGCGCATGATGAGGCCATGCGCTCGATCAGGATACAGAATCCCCGCAGCGCGCCGAGCGCCCGGGCGCCGGCGCTGCTCGCGGCCAGCAGGCGCTCCGTCGCCTGCCATAGCGACACACTCTCGCGCCGCGCGGTCTCCCGGATCAGCTCCAGGCTGCGTTCGCCGATGCCGCGGTTCGGGGTGTTGACCACGCGCTCGAAGGCCGCGTCGTCGTCGCGGTTGGCGATGAGGCGCAGATAGGCGAGCACGTCCTTCACCTCGGCGCGCTCATAGAACCGGAAACCACCGTGGACGCGATAGGGGATGGCGCGTTGTCGCAGTGCATCCTCGAAGACCCGCGACTGGGCGCTGGTCCGGTACAGCACGGCGCATTCGCCGTAACGGCGCCCGCCCTCGTGCCAATGGCTCAGGGTCTCGACGCAGTAACGCGCCTCCTCCAGCTCATTGAAGGCGGAAAAGAGGCCGATCGGCGTGCCCTCGGCCCCCTCGGTCCAGAGCTCCTTGCCGAGCCGTTCGCTGTTGTTGGCGATGAGGGCGTTGGCGGCCTTCAGGATCGTGGCGGTGGAGCGGTAGTTCTGCGTCAGGCGCAGGAGTCGCGATCCGACGAAGTCCCTCTGGAACCTGAGCATGTGCTCGACGCGTGCGCCGCGCCAACTATAGATCGACTGATCGTCGTCGCCGACCGCGAACAGCGTCCCGCTGTCGCCCACCAGTTGCTTGAGCCAGGTGTACTGAAGGGCATTGGTGTCCTGAAACTCATCGACCAGCACGTGGCGAAAACGCCGTCGATAGTGATCGCTCAGATCGGGGTGGTCGCGAAACAGCTCGGAGACGCGCAGCAGGAGCTCGGCGAAGTCCACGAGACCCGTACGCTTGCACATCTCCTCGTAGGTGCGGTAGATACGGATCGTCTCCACGCGATGCGGATCGCTCGGGGGCTCCAGGCGTGCCGGCCGCAGCCCTTCTTCCTTACGGGCGTTGATGAACCACTGGATCTCGCGGGCCGGCCACAGTGCTTCGTCGAGACCGAGGGTGCGGATGGCGCGTTTGATGACACGTTGCTGGTCGTCGGCATCGAGGATCTGGAAGGTGCGGGGCAGCCCGGCGCGCTCGAAGTGCAGCCGCAAGAGACGATGGGCGATGCCGTGGAAGGTCCCGACCCACAGCGAGCGCATCGATACGCCGAGCAGCGCCTCGATGCGCCCGCGCATCTCGGCGGCGGCCTTGTTGGTGAAGGTGACGGCGAGTATGCCGGGCGCCGTGGCCTGCCCGGTCTCGCAGAGCCAACACATGCGGTGCACGAGCACGCGGGTCTTGCCGCTCCCGGCCCCGGCCAGCACCAGGGTATTGCCGGGCTCGGCCGCCACCGCCTCGCGCTGCGCCGCGTTGAGCGGATCGATGATGCGGGTGACGTCCACGCCGCTAATTCTCACCCGCGAGGTCGGGCTCCTCGCAGTGGGCGAGCAGGTATTCCCGGGTGCGCGTGCGTAAGAGGAGCGCCGTCTTCCAAGCGTCGCCGCCGGCCTCGGCCTCTAGGGCCCGGGGATCGATGGCCGCGCCGATCTCGATGCGCACCGGTCCGGGGGTGGGGATCCAGTTCCCATCGCGCAAGATGTAGCGCGTGCCGCGTAACACAACGGGAACTACCGGGGCACCATGCTCCGCGGCCGCGATAAAGGCCCCCATGTGGAAGGGCAGGAGCCCCGGGATGCGCGAGAAGGTACCTTCCGGGAAGAACAAGAGGGTGCTGGCGCGACGCAAGGTCTCCGCGATGCGGCGCGCGTCGGCCACGCCCTTCTGTTTATCGGAACGTTCGACGAGCTCCGTGCCGATGCGGTCAAAAAACAGCCGCGGGATGAAATGCCGGCCGAGCTCGGCCTTGGCGACGAAACTGACGGGGCGGGGGAGAAAGCCGACGAGATAATAGGCGTCGAGGATGCTCGAGTGGTTCGCGCAGAGGACCACCGGCGTGCCCTCGGGCGGGAGCAGAGTAGCGCCTTGCACCGTGCAGGGCGTCCTGGCGGCGCGCGCCAGGAAACGCGCCGCCATGCGCATGGCCCCAAAGCGCCAGGTGCGTCTGGGCAAGAGCACCACGAGGGTCCAGACGATCGGCGCGAGGATCGCGAAGAGCGACCAGCAGCAGACCCCGTAGGCCACCGATTTCAAGCCCCGGCGAGCCCGGCGCAGGGCAGGGTGTACGGTCGCGACCATGAGCCGGGCCACCTGCCGCCAGGCGGGGGGTTGCCGCCGTCCGATGGCGCCCGTTTCGTAGAGCTCGCGGCAGGCGCCGCGCCGGATCTTGCCGCTACTCGTCTTGAGCACCGTCCCCGAGGGGGCCAGTACCAGATCATCCGGCGGCCCGCCCACCAGATCCGAGGCCAGGGTGTTGACGAGCACCCGCAAGCGCTCGCGGGCCTCGTCTTGCAGCCCGTTGGTCTCCGCCACCACCACCAGCCGCTCGGTGCCGGACTGTGGGTCCGGGCTCCCGAAGACCGCGACGCGCCCGCGCCGCACGCCGGGCAGCTCCCCCACCGCTTCCTCCAGCTCGTGCGGATAGATGTTTCTGCCCGCGCGGATCACGACGTCCTGGGTCCGGCCGGTGATGTAGACCTCGCCGCGTGCGATGTAGGCGAGGTCACCTGGGGTGACCCAACCCGACTGGATCAACTCGCGAGTCGCGGCGGGGCTGCGAAAATAACCAGCCGTTGCCGACGGCCCCCGGAACTGCAAGCGGCCCGCGCGGCGCTCGGGCAGCTCGCGGCCGCCATCGTCGACGATGCGCACCTCGTGCGCGGGCAAGGGCTGGCCACAGGCCATGAACTCGAGGACGTTGCCCGAGGTGCCTATCCCCGAAGTGCCCATCGTTGGTGCAGTGGGCCCGGCCTCGACGGCCACGCCTTCGTTCATGAACGCCTCGCGCTCGATGCGATCGATGAGCGGGCCGCGCCCGAGCGGCGGCATGGCGAGCGCCAAGGTCGCTTCGGCCAGGCCGTAGACCGGCGTCATAGCCTCGCGGCGAAAGCCGTAGGGCGCGAAGCGTTCGCAAAAGCGCCGCACGGTGTTCGGGTTGACGGGCTCGGCCCCGTTCAGCGCGGCGCGCCATGCGCTGAGGTCCAAACCTTCGAGGTCGCGGTCCGAAAGGCGCCGCAGGCACAGCTCATAGGCGAAGTTGGGTGCGGCCGAGAGCGTGCCGCGGTATCTGTGCATGGCCCACAACCAGCGTTGCGGCCGCGCCAGGAATAGGAGCGGGGACATGATCACGAGCCGGGTCGCGTGATAGAGGGTCCCGAACCACGCCCCGATCAGGCCCATGTCATGATACAGAGGCAGCCAGCTCACGAACACGTCCGCCGAGTCCGCTTGCAGGGCGCGGCCCGAGGCGCGAATGTTGGCGAGCAGATTGGCGTGGGTCAGCACCACACCCTTGGGGTTGCCGGTGCTGCCCGAGGTGTATTGCAGGAAGGCGATGTCCTCGGCGGTGATGGGGAGCGTATCGCAGTGTCCGTGCCGGGCGGCGAGGTCGTCGATCGTGACGACCGCGCGCAAGGTGTCGCACTGCGCCTGGAAAAGGCGCGCGAAACCGCGCGCCTCGGCGACGGTGATCAACATCGCGGTCTGGCAATTCTGGAGCAGGGTGCGGTGTCGCTTGAAGTGGTCCTCGAGCTGGTTCATGCGCGCCGGCGGGTAGATGGGCACGGGCACGCCGCCCGCGAGGAGCACCCCGAAGAAGCTCGAAAAGTACGCGCGCGCCGTGGGCAGCATGATGACCACGGCTTCCTGGGGTTTGAGCCCGCGATACTGGAGCGCCGCGGCCGTGGTCTCGGCCTCCTCGAAGAGCTCGCGGTAGCTCATGCCCTCTTCGCGGTCATCGCCGGACAGCAGGGTGATGTGGGTCCGATTAGGGTGGGTGGCGACGTGCCAGCGCAGGACCTCGACGAGCGTCAGCGCACCTTGCGGGGTTGTGGCGATGGGCGCGGCATCGGTGCGGTGGCCATGTGTCGACGAGGGTCGCGCCGGCGTCTCGCCCGCGCGCTGCAAGGCCTGCAGGAGATCGCCGATGGTCTGGGCCTCCACGGCGATCTGCTCGGGGAGGTGCACGCCGAGGCGGCGTTCGATGCGGGCCAGAAGCTCCATCCGCCCGAGACTGTCGAGCCCCACGTCCCGATCGAGCGAGCTCGACAGCGATAGGCCGGCGCGCCGGATCGTCCCCTGCCGCAGCTCTTCTGCAAGCCCCTCGACGATCGCGATCAGGGCCTGGCTTTCGCCGGCTAACAGTCGATCCCGTGCCGCCATCGCACTGCCGGAGCGCTCGCGCCGTCACGCACAGGTCGTCCGTCCATGATCCGGCGGCCGCGCATCGCGTGGCCCCGGATCTCGTGGCCCTGGATTCGGCGGCCCTGAATTTGGTGGCCCTGAATTTGGTGGCCCTGGACTTCGCAGCACCTCATCGCGGGTCACTTCTCCTTCGGTTCCTTCGGTTCCTTCGGTTCCTTCGGTTCTTTCGGTTCTTTCGGCTCCTTCGGTTCTTTGGTTTCCTGCGGCGGCGCGATCGCGACCAGCTCAATGTCGAAGACCAGGGTCTCGTTCGGTCCGATCCGGCCACCTGGTGCGCCTTGTTCGCCATAGGCCAGGGCGGGCGGAATGACCACCTGCCACTTCGAGCCCTCCGGCATCTCTACGAGGGCCTCCTGCCACCCCTTGATCACGCGGTTCAGTCCGAGCGAAACCGGCTTGCCGGCGCGCTCGGAGCTATCGAACTCGGTGCCGTCGATCAGCGTACCCTTGTAGTGCACGGAGACCGTGTCGGTGGTCTTCGGTTTGGCGCCGGACCCGGCCTTGATCACCCGATACTGAATGCCGTTCGGCAGTTTCTCGACGCCCTCCTTCTTGCCGTTCTCCTCCATGAAGGCCTTGCCCGCCGCCAGGTTCTTGTCGGCCGATTGCTGCCGCGATTTCTTCATCTCGGCCTGCTGGCGCGCCATGACCGCCTCGAGCTCCTCGCGTGGGACACGCGATTCAAGACCCCCGCCGACGTCGCCAATGGCGAGCGAGAACGCGGGAAGATCGAGGTCCATGCCCTGCTGCTTCAGGCTCTCGCCGACCTGTCTTCCGATCATGTAGCTGAGCTTCTCCTGGTCGGTGCCCAGCTTCGGGGCTTCCTCGGCGATGCTCGGGGAGGTGAGGGCGATGCACAGGATCGCCAGCAGGTGCTTCTTGGTCATGAGGTTTCCTTGGTATTTTGATTGAGGGTGGGTGCGATGGGCCAGGCGCGGCGTTCGAGCCGCGACGCAAGATGCTATATTCCCACATGGGGAGCGAGACTCCAAGGGCGTCCGTGGGCGGGGCACGCGCGGAAACTATTCGCAGTAGGGGCAGGCCCCCGTGCCTGCCATCGGTAGTGGAGGGCGGCCACGGGGGGCCGCCCCTACCATGGATTCCGTCGGAAACGATTCGGTCGGAAGTAACGGTGGGCCGGCAACTCAGACTGGGAGAGGATCGAGCGATGCGTATCATATTGTTAGGGGGGCCGGGGGCCGGAAAGGGGACTCAGGCGGATTTCCTGTGCCGACAGTTCGGGATCCCCAAGGTCTCGACCGGGGACATGCTGAGGGCGGCGGTCGCACTGGGGACGCCGCTCGGTATCGAGGCCAAGCGCGTGATGGACAGCGGTGCGCTCCTGTCCGACGATATCATCCTCGGGCTCGTGACGGAGCGCATCGCGCGACCCGATTGCGCACAGGGCTTCCTGTTCGACGGCTTTCCCCGCACCATCCCGCAGGCCGAGGGCCTGGAGCTGGCGGGGATCGACATCGACTACGTGATCGAAATCGCCGTCGATGACGAAGAGATCGTGCGCCGCATGTCGGGGCGTTGGGTCCACACGCCCTCGGGCCGCACTTATCACGTGCTGTTCAACCCCCCAAGTGTCGCGGGCCGTGACGATCTGAGCGGCGAGCCGCTGATCCAGCGTGAAGACGACCGGGAGGCTACCGTGCGCGAGCGTCTCTCGGTCTATCACAGCCAGACCGAGCCTTTGGTTGCCTATTACCGGCAACGCGCGCCGGATCCGTTCGGCAAACCGCGCTACGTCCGCGTCAACGGTGTGGGGGACGTGGCCGAGGTGCGCGCTCGCATCCTGGACACACTGGCCGACCATGGTTGAGCATGCAGTCCGATGATCGTGGACACGCCGACACCCGAAAGCCGAGCGTCGCGATGCGGGCCCAGACCATCCCGATGTAGGCCCCGAGCGGTGCGATGTAGAGAAACTCATAAACGCTTGCACGCACTATAGTTGTGATGTATATAGCATCCATGTCTTGAGCATACATTCAAGGCTCGTGCATCGCGCGGAGAATCCATCATGGCCGTAACCAAGAAGGGGTTGGTAAGAAAGGCAGCCGCCAAGAAGAAGCCCGCGGCGACCAAGAAGACACCGGTGACTAAGAAGAAGATCGGGACAGCCAATATGAAGGTGGTCGCCGCGAGGATCGCCAAGACGGCGGCCAAGAAGATCACGGCGAAAATGACCTCGGCAAAGAAAACCGTGGCAGCCACGCTATCGAGAGCAACCGCCAAGAAAACGACTGCGAAGAAGAAGGCGGCCAAGAAGACCGCGAGCAGAGGCCGCTAGCCCGGATTTCTGAACACTGCCCGTGCGAGGCCGACGAGGCGCCGGTCTCTGGGGCCGCACGGACTGGAAGACGGTGAAGGCGTTGCTGAGGGCAGGCACGGGGGCCTGCCCCTACCGCGAATTGTTTCCGACGGAATCCATGGTAGGGGCGGCCCCCCGTGGCCGCCCTCCACTACGTCGAGCCGGCTTGAAGGAGTACGGCCCGCCACCTTGAGGTCGATCGACCAAACGATCGACCGTCGGCGGGCTTCGCATTTCCGTGGGCTTGCCCTACACTGCTGGCTGCTGAATAGTGCCGCTCTCTGCTCCCTCCCGAATCCAACGTGCCACGACCCGATCGCGCCGAGCGAGGCAAGCGGTCTCCGAGCACAGCGCGTGGCGCTCTCTGCATGTGGTCGTTCCGTCTCCTGATCCTCCCGTTCGTCGTGGCCCTCGTATGGCTAATCTGGACCGATCATAAGGTCCGAACCCAGTTCGAAGGCCGGCGCTGGGCGCTGCCCGCGCGCGTCTACGCGCGCCCGCTGGAGCTGTACGCGGGGAAGGCCCAGACCCTCTCGGATACCCGGAGTGAGTTGGCGCTCTTGGGCTATCGGGAGGTAAGCCGCGTGACGGAGCCGGGGCAGTACTGGATCCTGGGTGAACGCCTGCGGGTGGCGACCCGCGGGTTCGTATTCTGGGATGGCCGCGAACCCCCGCGGGCAGTGGAGATCGAGTTCTCCGGCGGGCGTGTACGCCACCTACGCGAGGGCGAGACGAAAGAATCGCTGGCCCTGGTGCGGCTCGACCCGCTCGAAGTGGCCCGCATCTATCCGCGCCACAACGAGGATCGCCTCCTGGTGCGACGCGACGAGATCCCCTCCACGCTGATCCTGGCGCTCATCGCCGTGGAAGACAAGGCCTACTACCGGCACCCGGGCGTGGACCCTTTCGCCATCCTGCGCGCTCTGATAGAAAACCTGCGTGCGGGCGAGGTTCGGCAGGGCGGCAGCACCTTGACCCAGCAGCTCGTCAAGAACTTTTATCTCAATCCCGAGCGCACACTGGGGCGCAAGATCAGCGAGGCGCTCATGGCGCTCTTGCTGGAGTTGCGTTACAGCAAGGACGAGATCCTCGAGGCCTATGTCAACGAGGTCTATCTCGGCCAGGACGGGCCGCGCGCGATCCATGGCTTCGGGCTCGCCGCGCAGTTCTATTTCGGCCGGCCGATCGCCGAGCTGTCCACGGCGCAGCTGGCCCTCCTGGCCGGCATGGTGCGCGGCGCGTCGCTGTATAACCCGCGCCGCCATCCGAGGCGCGCCCTCGAGCGGCGCAACGATGTGCTGGCGCGCATGGCCGAGCAAGGCATGCTCACCGCACGGGACGCGGAGCTCCTGAGCCGCGCATCGCTCGGTGTCACGGCGCGCGCATCCGCCGTGGCCATCCGCTTCCCGGCCTTCACCGAGGTGGTGCGGCGCCAGCTGCGCCGGATCTATCGTGAGGAGGACCTCGAGAACGAAGGCTTGCAGGTCTTCACGAGCCTCGATCCGATCGTTCAAGGGCGCGCCGAGTCCGCGCTGTCCGAACGCCTCACGGCCCTGGAACGCGGGAGGCGTATGCCACGCGGGACGCTGCAGGGGGCGGTCATCGCGATACACCCGGAAAACGGCGAGATCCTGGCGCTGGTCGGCGATCGGCGCACCCGTTATCGCGGCTTCAACCGCGCCCTGGATGCCCGGCGGCCGGTCGGATCCTTGATCAAACCGGCCGTCTATCTCGCCGCCCTGTCACGGCCCGATCGTTTCAGTACAGTCTCGTCACTGGAGGATCGACCCTTCAGCTGGGTCGATCGGCGCGGGGTGAAGTGGGTGCCGAACAACTACACGAAGGAAACGCACGGCACCGTTCGGCTCCACGAGGCGCTGGCACGTTCGTACAACCTGGCCACCGTTCGGTTGGGCATGAGCGTCGGGACCGGCGAGGTGCGCCGCACCCTCGCGCGGCTCGGGATCCCCGACGAGGTCCCGGACTATCCCTCGCTGTTCCTCGGCGCGATCGATCTCTCGCCGCTCGAGGTCACGCAGATGTATCAGACCATCGCGAGCGATGGGTTCCACAGTCCTTTGCACTCGATCCGCGAGGTCCTGACCGAGGACGGCCAGCCGTTGCAGCGCCACGGTTTGATCGTGCGGCAGACGATCGCGCCGGCGCCGGCCTACCTGCTCAAGACGCTCTTGACCGAGGTGCTGGTATCCGGCACGGCGGCGCAACTTTCCCGCGCGTTCCGCGCTGCCCTGCCGCTCGCCGGCAAGACCGGAACCACCGACGATCTGCGCGACAGTTGGTTCGTAGGTTTCGGGGGGGATATGCTGGCCACCGTGTGGGTGGGGCGAGACGACAATCGGCCGGCCGGCCTTTCCGGCGCGGCGGGCGCCATGCAGGTGTGGTCGGCCATGATGCGCGCACACCCCCCCTCGTCGCTGGACCTCTACCCGCCGGAGGGGATCGAATGGCACTGGGTCGATGACGTGAGCGGTGCGCGCACCGAGGCCTCGTGTCCCGGTGCCCGGCGATTCCCGTTCATCACGCCGCATCGCCCCGCGCGGTTCCGGCATTGTGGCGAAGAGGCGATGTCGGGTCTCGTGCCGTGAATCTCGCGTCCCAGAGCCGGTACCGCTAATGTCCTTTAAGGGTTCACGCGCGCTCTGTGCTCGTCTCGGTCTGCTCGCAGGCTTGGCCTCCGGCCCGGTATCGCCCGCCGCGCCCCCGCCTCCAAACCATATTTCGCATGCCGCGCAGCCCGCGGCCGGGCCCGCGCCCATGGTGCTGCTCACCCGAGCGCAGGCGCTCGCCAATGCCGGGAGGTCCGCAGAGGCCGCCGCGACCTTGGAACGCGCCATCCGCATCGAGCCACGCAACCCGTGGCTCTGGCACCGCCTCGCGGTGGTGCGATTCCAGGAGGGGCAGCACCCCCTTGCCATCGAGCTGGCGAAGCGATCCAACGTGCTGGCGCGCGGCAACCGCCGGCTCCTGGCGGGAAACTGGCTCCTGGTCGCCAAGGCGCGGGCGGGACTGCGTGATGCCGAAGGGGCGGCACGGGCACGCGCCCGTGCGCGGGCGTACCTCCGTCGCGGCGGGCCATGAGCGACGCGGGCCCCAGGCCGTGCCGTGTCGCCCCAGCCGCTTCTTCGCATGAAAAGGAAAGGAGATTCAACGCGGGTTCGCGACGGGTACTGTTTCATCGCAGCATCTCGGCCGCCGCCTCCGGCGTGATGAGCGCGCGCATCGCGAAGAGCCGCAGCACCTGCGCTGCATCCTCGGTGCGCCCAGCTGGGCCACTCCCTGGCCCTGGCTTCCGCACCGCGCGCTGCACCCCTGCGGTGTCTTCGCCCGAGAGCCGCCGAGCCTCATGAAACTGGTCGTCGCCTCTCTTTGCAGGGCATGCCAAAAACCTAGGGCCGTAGGTTGGGGTGAGGAACGAACCCCAAC
>Ga0136625_1000860_pt1 | contig 10301 bp, 9 predicted proteins | sample AntDrymUQ4832306_2_FD_104672 | JGI IMG/M metagenome (GOLD analysis project Ga0136625, IMG submission 104672) | Polar desert sand microbial communities from Dry Valleys, Antarctica - metaG UQ483 (23.06) | ecosystem: Environmental > Terrestrial > Soil > Desert | place: Antarctica: Dry Valley...
CCCGTAGGCAGCCTCCCGCTCACTGATGCACAGGCAGCGGCGCTCGTCACCCGCAAGCCCGAGATCAGGTCGGCCAACGCTGCAGCCAACTCGTACGTTCCGACTGACGCTGACCTGAGTGCCTTCCGCTCTGCCACGGATCAATATGGACGGACACCGGCGCAGTACAACAAACTGATGGCGTACGTGACCGGCCGGTCCGGCCTGACCAGTCCGTCCACCGATGACCTGATCCAGCAAACGGCTCAGAAGTGGGGGATCCCCGAGGACTGGGTTCGGGCCGAGATGGTGAAGGAGTCGCGGTGGAACCACAGCCAACTGGGTGACCGCAGGACGGTCGCCAATCCGCTGCTATACCCCGCACACTCGCGGATTGCGGGGACCAGCGACGTGTGGGAGAGCTTGGGCATCACGCAGGTCAAGTGGCGTCCGGACAACAGCGTGGGTAACGGCTCGGAGCCGCTGCGCTGGAAGTCGACCGCCTTCAACCTTGACTTCTATGCCGCCACCGTACGCTACTACTACGACGGGCTCTGCTCCTGGTGCTCGACGGGTTACACCGCCGGTCAGCAGTGGAACAGTATCGGCGCGTGGTTCCAGCCATCGCCGTGGGCCAACAGCGGAGCTCAGTCATACGTCGAGTCTGTGAAGACGTACCTCACGAATCGCACCTGGGCCCAGGCCGGCTTCTAGAGCGGATTACGCGGGCTATCGGGTGACCGAGCCCGCGCCTACCCGCTGAGTACAGCGGGTAGGCGCGCGGCGTTGGCGCGGAACACGCGATGCGTTGTTACCGTATGAACGCCTGGCTCTTGGGGTCGCGGTAGCCGCCGCGGCGGGGTGCGTGATGGCAAGCTCTGCGAGCCGGGCACGGGGAGCGCACCGCTGGTGAACGCGGTCCCCTCGTCGGTATCCAGCGTTTCGCGCTCGTCGCCACGGTTGGCGACGCCCTCGGCGATGACCGCCTGCGCTTCGTACGTGCGCCAGCGAACGTCCAGCGACCAACGGCCCGCCGGATCCACGCCACGTTCACCCATGTCGCCTTGTGGCCCTGAAACGGTGTGCCTGCGTCAGATTTCGCGTTGCTCACCCGCGAACAGACCGTTTAAGCGTTGCGTTGATGCCGTCCTCGCGCTAGCCTGCGCGAGGACCGGTACGGACGAATAGGCGGAGGGACTCGCGCACATGGCTTCATGGTGTTGGGAGGGTGCATTGCTTGCCGATGCTCGGGGTGCTCTGGTGCATTCATGAAGCGCACTGCGCTTGCTGCAATGGCCGCGGTGCTGGCGGCTGGCTTCTGGGCCGTTCCTGCCTCCGGGAGCGACGTCAGCTGTGGCGACGTCATCAGCGAGGACACGACGCTGACAGAAGACCTCCTCAACTGCCCTGGGAATGGGCTCGAGATCGGCGCCGACGGTGTCACGCTTGATCTCGCCGGCCACGTCGTCGACGGCACGGGCGCGGGGCAGGGCATTCGCAGTCACGGAAACAGCGACGTCGAGATCAAGGGCGGGACGATCCGGGAGTTCGGCGTAGGCGTCTCGCTCGGCCGCGCATCGAGCTTTCCAGGTGGCGTCGAGCGCGGGACGGCGTCCCAGCGGCACCGCCTTAGCAACCTGACGGTCCGCGGCAACGTGGCGGATGGCATCTCGCTGTTTCGAGGAGTCGACGCCAACACCCTCGAGCACAACACGGCGATCGGCAACGGTGGCGCAGGAATCGTGCTGACCGAGGCCGGCCAGAATCGGGTGGCGAAGAACAGGATCGAGGGCAACGACTACGGAGTGCTGCTGGTCGGGGGCGCACACGACAACCTCGTCGTCCAGAACAAGGTCGGCACCAACGAGCGCGTTGGCATCGCTGTGGGTCTTCATCCGCTGGCACCGTTCAGCGACGACGACAACCGGATCGAACGAAACACCGTCATCGCTAACGGCACAGACGGCATCCTGGTCGCGACCGCGGGGGGCGCGAACGTCGTCGAACAGAACCGGACCCACCGCAACGGCGACGATGGCATCGACGTCGACTGCGGCTACGGGTCGTGTGGGCCGGCCCGCGAGGTCACGCTGACGCGCAACGATGCCGACCGAAACGGCGACCTCGGCATCGAGGCCGACGCAGGCGTCGTTGACGGCGGGCGGAACATGGCCAGGGGCAACGGCAATCCGGCCGAGTGCGTGGGCGTCGCCTGCTGAGTGAGCCATCCCGGCTTTGACGGAGACCCTCAATCCAGGATCTGGTCCTGGCGGAGGGAACTCCAAGTCATATGCCCCGCCCGAAGAAGTACCCCGATGAGCTGCACGAGCGCGGGGTCCGGCTTGACGCGGCTGTCGTGACCGGCGGTGAGCCCGCATTTGACGGGGATGCCGGAGCGAATGACGCCGGACATCAGGCTCCGCAACGTCTGGACGAGCTCTCCCGTGTCGGCGACCGCGCAGAACTGCCCTTCGAGATCGTCCCAGTGGGCGAGGAGATCTCCAGCGTCATAGGCCGCGAAGCGGTCCCGAGGATCGACGGGAAGTCCATCGAAGACGACGACTGACGAGCCCTCCTCGGCGCGGTTAGCGCGGTGCCGTCAGGCTCCGATGCTGCTCCATCGTCGCGAAGCGCACGCTGCCGTTCACGGCAGACCGGGTGCCCAAGGTGCCCGGATCCATCTGCAGATGGCCAGCGGCACCCTGACAGACCGCAGCCGCGACTTCGTGCTCTTGGATGGTCGGGGCGCCTGAGACGAGGGCGAAGATCGACACGGAGGCGAAGGTTACCGCGCGTGGATATTCACTACCACCGAATCAATGCGTTGCGCGAGAACGCTGGCCAGGGCAGCCCTTTGCGTTGACGCCGCATGACCCGGACTGTGAAACACTGCCTGCTGTGTACGTGCAACTGGTGGACCCCGCGGCCGATTCCCCGGCGTACGATCACCAGCTCGCCGCGGCTCTGGCGCGTCGCGGCGCGGACGTGGAGCTTGTCACGTCACGCTTTTTGTACGCCTCCCTAGCCGCCGCACGCGAATACCGGGTGACGGAGAGCTTCTACCGGTACTCGACGCGGCTGGGCTTGAAGCATCGCCGGCGTCGCCGCGCGATCAAAGCGCTCGAGCATGTTCCGGACATGCTGCGCCATCGGCGTCTCGCGCGCCCCGCAGACGTGCGCCACTACCAGTGGCTCTCGCTCGAAGCGCTCGATCTTGCGCTCCTATGTCCGACGCGGCCGCGGGTGATGACCATGCACAACGTGCTTCGCCGCGGGGACGCCCGGAGAACGATGGCCGTGACGCGGCAGTTGGCCGACCGCATGGATGCGGTCGTGGTGCATACCAAGGGGGGTGCTCGGCGACTGGAAGAGCTCGGCGTAGATCCCGCGCGAGTACACGTGATCGCGCACGGGGCCTTCGACTACCTTGCTCGCTTGGAACCCGCGCTGCCGCTCCCGCCCGAGTTGGCCGCTGTCGAAGGGCCGGTGGTGCTCGTGTTCGGCCTCGTGCGGCCTTACAAGGGCGTGGATGTGCTCCTCCGGGCCTTCAAAGAAGTGCACGGGGCGGAACTGTGGGTCGTGGGGCGCCAGCTCTCCGGCACCATGGCCGAGTATCACGACCTTGCTCGCCAGGTGTCCTGCACCGTGCGCTTCGTCACCGACTACGTCCCCGAGGCCCAGGTCCAGGCGTACTTTCGGCGGGCGGACATTGTGGTGCTACCGCATCGGCGCATCGACCAGTCTGGAGTGCTGCACATCGGCCTGGCGTTCGGCAAGCCCATGGTCGTATCAGCGCTCGGGGGGTTCATCGAGGTCGCCGAGGAACATGGCGCAGTGCGGCTTGTGCCGCCCGAGCATCCGGCGGCGCTGGCGGATGCGATCCAGGGTCTCCTCGACGCCCCGGATGAGCGCATGCGGCTCGCGCGCCAAGCCGAGCGCGCCGCAGCAAACCACTATTCCTGGGATCGGATCGCGGCGGGCACGCTTGACCTCTACGACGAGTTGTTGCTCCAGCGCAAGTAGACCGCCGATCACACCGCGATTCGGCTGGAGCTTTCATCCCGCGCAGCGTTGCGCAGGACGAGGGGACGCCCCTCAACAGCTGAGGGACGTCCCCGCCGGAGGGACGTCCCCGCCGGACAGGCGCGGTGCGAACCCGCTAGTAGATCAGAAGCCGGGCTTTCCCCAGGCGCGGTTGGCCAATTGGCTCTTGACCGCGGAGATGTAGGACTCGGCCCCGGAGTTGTGCCACCGGCCGCTGAACCAGGCCCCGATGCTGCCCCACATGTCACCGGAGCGGTAGGAGCCAAAGTCCAGCAGCCAGGTCGCGCAGCCATCGAAGTAGTACCGCTGCATCGCAGCATAGAAGTCCACGTTGAAGGCCGTGGATTTCTGAGATAGCGGATAGGTACGCCGATGAACGGTTGACTTGACCTGCATCATGCCGTAGCTGGTGCCGTTGTCGCCGATCATCGACTGTCTCCAGGTGCTCTCCTTGTGCGCAACGGCACGCATCACGTCCTCGTCGAGCCCCCATTTGTGGGCCGCCCACTGGATGATCTCGTCAGTCGTGCCCGTGAAGTTCCCCGTGACGCGATCGCGCCGCCACTCGCATCCGTCCCAGTAGTTGGCAGCGTAGTAGTTGTCTAGCTGGGTGCGCGTCGGCGTCGTGCGATTCGCGGTCGCGTTCCCCGGCTTGTGCTCGTAGGAGAACGGCCGTACGCGCGAAGCCGCCTCTTGGTCGCTGAGGGGTGCCGAGCCCACGCCGCGCAGCGTCGATTTGACGCTCGGGGCACTCCCAGCCCCGTTGGCGATCTTGATCTGCACGCTGCTCGAGGTAGTGTGTCCGTCGTCATCTGACGCGGTCGCCGACAGCGTGTGCGCCCCATCGCTGAAATCGCGCGAGTCGAAAGGGCAGTTCCACGGCGCGTTGAGCTCTTGCTTGATGTGCCGCCCGTCGATGTAGAAGTCGACCATGCTTGTCGTCTGGTCGACGTGTACTGAGCAGGCCGGACCCGTGGCGACCACACCCGAGATCGTCGCGCCTGCGGCGGGTGTGTGCCAAGAGATGTCCGGGTGGGCGACGGCCACCATCGGTTGAGCCAGGCCTATGAGCGCCCCTGCGCCCAGCGTAAGACCAATAAGCATGCCTCGTAGGCGACGTGGTCGCATGGTTCCCCCTCGGGTCCTGCCTCAAGCCGCACATGAGCGCGGCCATTTCCCCCACCAAGCTCGACAGCATAACCACTCTGCAACCGCGGGGAAGGTTGTGCCGGATAAAGTTCGGCTCTGGCGCCAAGGGGACGGTGATGCTGGGATGATCCGCCGATGCCTTTCCTCGCCGGTGCCGACGGCGCCCGACCCAGCGTTCGTGGATCGGCCGCCGACCGACGCTTGCGCGGCCTGCGTGGACGTGCCGGTGGCCGCGTTCGCGTCTACCTGCGCTCCGTCTGGCCCGCTCGCGAGCAGACGCGTCCCGACGGCCGGCCGCGACGGATCCTTGTCATCAGCCAGAACAACTCTGTGCCCTCGGATCGCCGCGTCTGGAACGAGATCACCGCCCTGCGCGCGGGCGGATATCACGTCAGCGCGATCTGCCCCAAGGGCGAAAGAAGCGACGTCCTGTCGTTCGAGCGGCGGGATGGCGTCGACATCCATCGCTTCTCCCAGGTGACGTCCGGGGGCGGCGTCGCAGGCTACCTGCGTGAGTTCACGTACGCGCTATGGCACATCCGCAGACTCGTGCGCCGCGTGTCGCGCGCCGCGCCATTCGACGTCGTCCACGCCTGTAACCCGCCGGACATCCTGCTCTTCGCCGCGCTGTCTCAGAAGCGCCGTGGCGCGCGGTTTATCTTCGACCACCACGATCTCTCACCCGAGCTCTACCTCGCGCGCTTCGGCCGCGGCAAGGACATCGTGTATCGGCTGAGCCTGCTCGTCGAGGCGCTGAACTTTCGCCTGGCCGACGTCGTCCTGGCCACCAACGACTCTTATAAGCGCGTCGCCGTCGAGCGAGGGGGCAAGTGCAAGGACGACGTCTTCGTCGTCCGATCCGCCCCGGTGCTCTCGCGATTCGTCTCCGTGCCAGCCGACGCTGCGCTCAAGCGTGGTCGCCCGCATCTGTTGGTGTTCATCGGCGAGATCGCGCCCCAGGACGGGCTCGACCACGCGCTTCGAGCGCTGTCAATCCTTCGCAATCGTCGCGACGATTGGCACGCCGTGTTCGCCGGGGATGGTCCTGCGCTCGGCGAGATGCGGCATCTGACCTCCGAGCTGGGGCTCGATCACTGCGTCGAGTTTCCGGGCTGGCTGCTCGACGGCGAACTGCTTCTGTTGCTCTCGAGCTCCGACATCTGTCTGGTCCCCGACGCGAAGACGGAGCTCAGCGACGCGTCGACGCTCGTCAAGATCGCGGAGTACCTGGCGATGTCGCGCCCGGTTGTCGCCTATGACCTCGTCGAGTCCCGCGTCACGGCAGGCGATGCGGCGCTTTATGCCAAATCGGGGCATCCCGAGAGCTTCGCCGACGCCATCGAGCAGCTCCTCGACGACCCCGCACGCCGTCGGCGCATGGGCGCGCTCGGTCGACAGCGCGTCGAACGAGGGCTCGCGTGGGAGCATTCGGCGCGGTCGCTGCTCGACGCCTACGAGCATGTCTTGAGCGGACGCACTCGCGCCAGGCGCTCGCCCGCGCAACGATGATCGAGTACCTGGATCCCCTCTCGGACCCTCGCTGGGCAGAGTTCGTCGACCGCGTTCCCGGCGCGCTGATCTTTCACCATCCGGCGTGGCTTGCACTCGTCTGCGGCGAATCGACGCCATGAGCCGGTCAGAACGGGGCGCGCAAGCCCCGGCTGACGCGGGCGGCGACGCGCTCGGAAGCGAGGCCTTCGTCGAGGTCCCACGTCCGAACATGTCCGCCGTCGCGGGGGCGCTCAGGTGGAAAGGACTTACGTTCGTCGTCGGGCAGGGCTCGTGGTACGCGGCGCTGCTGGTGCTCGCGATCCTGCTGCCGCCGAGCGCGTTCGGCATCATCGCGATCGGCACGGCCGTCATGGCGGCCACCGCCCTGCTCATCAACGCCGGTACGGCTGGCGCGATCATCGCCACGCCTCAGGTGGGTGCTGCCTACGTTCGCGGCGCATTGATCAGGACGACGACCGTGGGACTGGCGCTGACCGGCCTCGCCGTCCTCCTCGCCGCTCCGGTCGTCAACACCTTCGCGAAGGGGTCCGATCCCGACGTCCTGCGGGTCATGATGGTGACGATCGTGTTCGCGGCGGTCACGATCGTCCCGCAGGCGCTGCTGCAAAAGACGCTGCGCTTCAAGCTGCTGGCCGTGACCGTGATCGCCGGGGCGCTGATCGCCAGCGCTGCCGCGATCGCGGCGGCGCTGCTCGGGGCGGGGGTCTGGGCGCTGGTGATCCGGCTGGTCGTCAACCAGCTGGTCATCATGATCCTTGTCTGGGTCTACGCGCTGCCGCTGCTTCCGCGAGGCGCTGGGCGCGAACGGGTTCGGCCCGCGCGAGGACAGGCGACGTGGTTCCTCGTCATCGCCACGGTCTCCTTCTGCACGCTGACGCTGGACAACATGATCGTCGGTTACCTCACGGACGTGACGCAGCTGGGCCTGTACGCGCTGGCCTTCTCGCTGGGGTTCGCTCCGCTGCGGCAGATCTCCTGGCATGTCGGCGCCGTGCTCTTTCCGTCGATCGCTGCCACGACAGACCCCGCGAGCGTCGAGCGTCGAACGCTGAAGGCGCTGCGGCTCATGACTCTCATGCTGCTGCCGGTGCTTCCGCCCGCGATCGCCCTGGCTCCTGCGGTGATTCCAGCGGTGCTCGGCGGGGAGTGGACGGGCATGGTGATCCCCTTCCAGATCCTGCTGGGGGTGGGCATAGGTCAAGGCCTCATCAACGTCATCGGTGAGACGCTCTCGGCACGACGTGTCGAGGTCCGGGGACGCATCGAGGTCGTCTGGGCGACAGGCGTCTTGATGGGCGTGGCAGTCGGGACCGCATTGATCGGCATCGAGGGCGCCGCGCTCGGTCACCTCGTCGCCTTCTGTGGGTTCACCACCGCCTACCTGTGGTTCGGAACCCCTGTGATCGGCCTGTCCCCCGGACGCGTGCTTCGGGCGATTCGTGGCGTCGCCGGATGCGTCGCCGCCCAAGCGGTGGCGACGGGGCTGCTCGTCGTCGCTGCCGGCACCGCGGGCGGCGGGCCGATGCTCGCCGGCTTCGTCGCCGCCGCGGGCGGGTTGGTGGTGCTGATCGCCCTGCTGTGGGTCAGCCAGCGAGACCTCATCGGCGAGCTGGGGAAGTTCGTCGCCGCGGCAGATCCTCGTCGCAGAGCGGCGTCCGCCGTCCCGGCGTCCGCCGCCGGGGACTGACCGCCGCCCCGCTACTCGAGGACGTGGCGCGCGGCGCCACCAGCACTTCGAGGCAACGCGCAGATGGCGATCAGCGCGCCGATCAACGTGGTGACGCCAGACGCGGTGAAGACGGGGAACAACATCGCTGCGACGAGGAGCGCCACCAGCGACGCCTGTGCGCCGACGCGGACCGCGGCCAACAATCGGCCTCCCTCGGGCGGCCCGCGCCACGCGATCGACAGGCACAGCACGAGCATGAGCAACAGGCAACCGCCGATGCCGATCTTCCACGCAAGCCACAGATAACCGTTGTGGACAAAGGTGAAGATCGACGGGGGGACGTCGTCCCACGGCCGGCCCCACCAGATGCCCGCCCCGAGGCCCGCGCCCACGACCGGAGCCTTGGCGATCTCGCGCAGCACGTGCTCGGACTCCACGCGCCGGTAGCGCAGGGACGGATCGGTCCCAAACTCGCCGATGCTCAGCAGCCGTGCGCTCGCGGTCTGCAGGGTCCGCGGCGAGACCTCTGACGTCACGACGAGGGCGACGACGGCGAGGGCGACCGTCCACAGGACGGCACGGCCGCGCTGCGAACGGCCGATGCGCAGGAAGACGACGACGACGCCGAGTACGGTCACGACCCAGAAGGTCCGCTCGAAGGTCAGCAGCAGGGAGACCGCGTTGGTCGCGAGGACCGCACTGACCGCGAGGCGCGACAGGCGGCTGCGCAACTGACCGCTGATGAGCGCCCCCACCGAAACGATGATCGCCACCGGGAAGGCGAAGAGGCCGCCCTGCACCTGCCCGCGGGCGCCGGGCGCATAGCTCACGCCCTCGCGGACACCGAAGTCCTGGCCGATCACGCCGAATGACAGATCCGCCACCCATTGCGTCAGGCCCCAGAGCCCGAGCAGCAGCCCGAGCACGACCAGTCCCCGCATCAAGGGCTCCGATGACCGCGGCTCGAGCAGGATCGCCATGGCGATGAACGCGACGCTGAAACCGCTGAGCTGCCGCAGTTCCACGCCCACGTCGGACAGGTTGCCTCCCTCGCGCACCCCACGGTAGGCAGCGAAGAGTGCCCACAGGCAGAAGACCCCGATCAACCCGAGTACCGCGAGGCGACGCGGATCGAGCCTGGCGTGGGCGAGCGTGACGGCAGCTCGCGCAAGGCCCGTCACGAGAAAGAGGTCCGGCAGCAGCAGGCCCGGTCCCGCGCTTGCCCCGAGATACCTGTTGCTCACGGAGTACGGGACGATCGTCGTCAGGAAGAGCAGGATCGCAAGGTGCGTGACCGGCGCCAGAAACGCGAGCGCGACGACGATAGCGGTGCCGGCGAGGGCAGCGGCGGCCAGCGGCTGGACCGCGATGGCCGCGCCGTAGGCGACAGCGATGGCAGCCAGCAGCAGGGCCTGCAGCCACTGGCGGTGGACGAGTGTCTCGGTCATCGGCGCGCTCGACCACGGAGGGTACCTCGGACCGCGCGGACCGGCGGCAGTGTGGGCGTCGCCTGCGCGGATGGACGCGGTGGTCGTTGTAGTGTCGCGCGGATGCTGATCATCGACCCGCTGACAGATCCGCGCTACCGCTACGGGATCAACGCCTGGTGTCTCGCCGGCGACGAAGAGCGCTTGGTGGCCGCCCTGCCGGTCGCGCTCGTCCGCAGCCGGCTCACCGGCACGCGCCTGGTCGCACTGCCGTTCTCCGATTCGTGCGCGCCGCTGATCGACCCCCCCGCGGCCCCGACGGTCGCCGCCGACTTCGCCGCCGCGGTCTCGCGGGCGAGGGACGCGGCCAAGCTCGACCTCGAGGTCCGCGGCGAGCTCGCCGGCGCCGGCGGTCAGGTCGTCGAGACCCACGTCGAGCACCGGCTCGCGCTCGAACCCGACGTCGACGCCGTGCGCGCGCGCTTCTCCAAGAGCCAGGTCAAGCGCGGGATCGCCAAGGC